>ERZ840096.243-NODE-243-length-90148-cov-14.470103_pt1 | contig 90148 bp, 78 predicted proteins | sample MGYA00519878_ERZ840096 | MGnify/ENA primary metagenome ERZ840096 (study PRJEB31850, sample SAMEA3708865) | human gut metagenome | biome: human gut; feature: human-associated habitat; material: faeces | place: China | collected 2014 ...
TTGTACCACCATTAGGAACCTCAGTTTGACTTGTCCTATTTATATGCTAACACCAAAGTTCTCGGATGCAACTAAAGATGGTGTCTTAAGCGAGAAGGATCGAGAAATAGCTAAAAAAGACGATAATCTGATTGTCATCGGCGATAATCATACCTTGGCAAATGATGTTTCCAACAATATCATCCTTGGTACGGCTGATAAGACGTTGACAACAAGTGCTTCCAATGTCGTCATGATAGGCCATAACGCCGATGCACAGAAAGAGGGGGGCGTGGCCCTCGGTGCTGATTCGGTAGCTGCTATCGATAAGGGCGCAGTTGGCTATGATCCCACTACAAAGAAGGCATCGACTAATACGTCTTCTACCTGGAAATCGACGGCGGCTGCTGTTTCCGTAGGCGATGCTTCCAAGAAGATTACCCGTCAGATTACCAACGTCGCAGCTGGCACGCAGGATACGGATGCTGTCAACGTGGCACAGCTGAAAGCCATTAGCAGTACGATGAATACGGATATCGCTGCATCTAAGACGCATTTCTACAGCGTTAAATCTACGGATGCTAAAGCAAAGAACTACAATAATGATGGTGCTACCGCTGCCAATGCTTTGGCTGCCGGTGTTGGAGCAAACGCAGATAAGGCGAGTGCTGTTGCCATTGGTGATACGGCTTATGCAGGCAGTGCTAACGGCGTCGCTATCGGTACTGGCTCTTGGATTCGTTCTAGTGATGGTAAGCCAAATCCGAATGGCGGCGATGTAGCTATCGGCCAGGACTCCCATGTCGATTCCTATGTCAATCAGGGTGGGAGCATTGCGCTCGGTCAGAATGCACGCGTTGAAAATATGTATGGCAACACGGAAAAGAGCTGGGCCTTTGGCCAGACTGAATTCGATGATAAAAACATTCCTCTTAACCCAGGCAATGAGGCTGGTGGCGTTGCCATTGGCCGTAACAGCTTTGCTCGTACAGGCAGCCTGATGGTCGGTTCTCACATGTATAAAGGGGCCATTGCCGATATAGGCGAAGTAGATGGTACAGATTCCCAGAAACTGCGCGATACCTTCAATAACATCAATATGACGACCCTTGGCACAAACAGCTTCAACAACGGCACGTTCGCTACTGTAACGGGTGCTTATTCCGCTACGACGGCCAAGAAGAAGATTCAGAACTTCGCAGCTACCGTAGATGGTTCGCTGAACAGCATTGAATCGTATAAATATCAGGATAAGGACGCAGCTGATAATTCGGGCGTGGCTAGTAGCATCGTCGGTACGGCCAACCGGATTGCCAATTCCAATAATACGACGATTCTCGGTGCGGGCAATGAAGTCACCAATTCGCTGACCGATATCGAGGCTCCGACGGAAGGCGGCGATTCGGCCAAAGCACTTCAGGATACATTGAAGGGTAAACTTCAGCAGAATGAAAAGGGAGCTATCGTGGTTTCCGGTATCGGCAATACCGTCGATTCGTCTCATGGCGTATCCGTACTGGGTTCCAGGAACGCCGTCAAGACGACAGATAACATCCAGCTCCTCGGTGATAACCGTGAAGTGACAAAAGCAAATGGCTCTGTCATCATCGGCTCGGCTGACAGCAAGATGACGACATCGGTAACTGATGCAACGATTCTCGGCCATAATGCCAACGTCGAAAAAACAGGCGGTGTAGCCCTCGGTGCAGGCTCTGTAGCTTCCCGGGAAGCGGGTGTGACTGGTTATGATCCGGCAACGAAGACAGATTCAACAGATTCTTCGGCCACTTGGAAAGCGACGGATGCTGCTGTTTCTGTTGGCAAGGCCGATGGCACCATGACCCGCCAGATCACGGGTGTGGCTGCTGGTACTAAAGCGACGGATGCTGTCAACGTAGCTCAGTTGAAACAGGTTAGCGATGGCATCAATAATAACATCAATGCCAACAAAGTCCATTATTACAGTGTGAAATCCAAATATCAGGATGATAAGAGCAACTACAATAACAATGGTGCCAAGGGCCAGGAAAGCATAGTCCTTGGTATTGCCTCTTCTTCTGATGCCGGTTATAGTACTGTAATTGGTATGGGCAGTTCTGCCAAAAAGAGAGGGACGAGTCAGGCTTCTGGTATGTACGATACCGTTGTAGGCCAATATTTAGATACTACCGGCAGTTACAACTCCGTCTTTGGTACATTTTATCAGAATGGATCTATCCAGCAACTGACGAAGGTCTACGGTGACCGTAATACTGTACTGGGAGCTGGTAATATTGTAGGTATCGGTAAAAATAACACAAAAGTCAAGAGTGATGAAAATGTGGTTATCGGTTTGAACAATAGTGTCGAAGGTTCCGGTTCTATCATTGTAGGCAACGCTACTACGGTCAATGGCCAGGATGTCATGAATGCCACTTCCTTTGGCCATGTCAATACTATCTACGACAAACAGGAAGGCGGCGGCCAGTGGGGAGTTGCACTTGGTAATAATTTGACAGTCAAAGGTGAATATGCTTTAGCTGTAGGCAATAATAGTACAGCCCAAGGTGATCAGACGGTAGCTGTTGGTTATAATGCCAATGCCAGCGTTGCCGGTGGCGCAGCTATCGGTAGTGGATCTGTGGCTTCGGTCGATAAAGGTGTTGAAGGGTATAAGCCGAATTCCAGCGTCGATACAAGTACAGATCCTGCAGGAACTTGGAAATCTACTGATGCAGCCGTTTCTGTTGGTAAGGCCGATGGTTCTATGACGCGTCAGATTACGGGCGTAGCAGCTGGTACGAATGCTACAGATGCCGTCAACGTGGCTCAGTTGAAAGCGGCTCAGACGCATTTCTACAGTGTAAATTCCACGGATGAAAAGGCTGGCAACTACAACAACGATGGTGCCAAGGGTAAGAACTCTCTGGCAGCCGGTGTCGGCGCTCTGGCAAATGGCAGTAATTCCGTAGCTATTGGCACGAAGGCGAAAGCCCAGAACGATGCGTTGGCTGTAGGTGAAAGCGCCAGTGCTGGCAATAACAGTATCGCAATCGGTATGAATGCAAGTGCTGGATATAGCCAGAACATGGCACTTGGTTACTACGCAAATGTTGCAAAGGGAGTCACGAATTCTACGGCTCTCGGTTATGGTAGCCAGGTGACGAAGCGGGACATCCTGAAGTCGGATGGCAATGACGGTGTCATTTCTGTCGGTAAATCGGTGGGTCAGTCTGGCGAAAAAGGAATGACGCGTCGCATCATCAATGTCAAAGCAGGTGTCAAAGCAACGGATGCAGCTAATGTTAGCCAGCTGACGGAGCTTAAGGAAGGCGAACATATCAGCATTACAGACAGTGCAACACCGAACGAAAAGGGTCAGACCGTTAAAACGATTTCTGTTAAAGTAGACGGTCAGATAGAAAAAGGAAATACGGGTATTCTTTCTGGTGATACTGTCTATAAGGAAGTCCATGTTGATAAGGATGGAAACTATATTAAGTCTGGTTATACAGTAGCCGAAAATTTAAATGCACTCGATGGTAAAGTAAAAACAAACGCTGATAATATTGAAAAGAATGGTCAGGCTATCGAAAAGAACTCGGCGCGCATCGATACGAATGCCAAGAACATCGAAAAGAATGGTCAGGCTATCGAAAAGAACTCGGCGCGCATTGATACGAATGCCCAGAACATCGAAAAGAATGGTCAGGCTATCGAAAAGAACTCGGCCCGCATTGATACGAATACCCAGAACATCGAAAAGAACGGCCAGGCCATCGAAAAGAACTCGGCCCGCATTGATACGAATGCCCAGAACATCGAAAAGAACGGCCAGGCCATCGAAAAGAACTCGGCCCGCATCGATACGAATGCCCAGAACATCGAAAAGAATTCGGCGCGCATTGATACGAATGCCAAGAACATCGAAAAGAATGGTCAGGCTATCGAAAAGAACTCGGCGCGCATTGATACGAATGCCAAGAACATCGAAAAGAATGGTCAGGCTATCGAAAAGAACTCGGCGCGCATTGATACGAATGCCAAGAACATCGAAAAGAATGGTCAGGCTATCGAAAAGAACTCGGCGCGCATTGATACGAATGCCAAGAACATCGAAAAGAACAGTCAGGCTATCGAGAAGAACTCGGCACGTATTGATACGAATGCCAAGAACATCGAAAAGAACAGTCAGGCTATCGAGAAGAACTCGGCACGTATTGATACGAATGCCAAGAACATCGAAAAGAACAGTCAGGCTATCGAGAAGAACTCGGCCCGCATTGATACGAATGCCAAGAACATCGAAAAGAACAGTCAGGCTATCGAGAAGAACTCGGCACGTATTGATACGAATGCCAAGAACATCGAAAAGAATAGTCAGGCTATCGAGAAGAATTCGGCGCGCATTGATACGAATGCCAAGAACATCGAAAAGAACGGCCAGGCCATCGAAAAGAACTCGGCGCGCATTGATACGAACAGCAAGAATATCGAAAAGAATGGTCAGGCTATCGAAAAGAACTCGGCCCGTATTGATACGAACAGCAAGAACATCGAAAAGAACGGCCAGGCCATCGAAAAGAACTCGGCGCGCATTGATACGAATGCCCAGAACATCGAAAAGAATGGTCAGGCTATCGAAAAGAACTCGGCGCGCATCGATACGAATGCCAAGAACATCGAAAAGAATGGTCAGGCTATCGAAAAGAACTCGGCGCGCATTGATACGAATGCCAAGAACATCGAAAAGAATGGTCAGGCTATCGAAAAGAACTCGGCGCGCATTGATACGAATGCCAAGAACATCGAAAAGAACGGCCAGGCTATCGAAAAGAACTCGGCGCGCATTGATACGAACAGCAAGAATATCGAGAAGAACAGTCAGGCTATCGAAAAGAACTCGGCGCGCATTGATACGAACAGCAAGAATATCGAGAAGAACAGTCAGGCTATCGAAAAGAACTCGGCCCGTATTGATACGAACAGCAAGAACATCGAAAAGAATGGGAAAAATATCGAGATTTTACAAGAAACGAAAGCGGATACGAACTTATCCAATATTACAGATGCTGGCAAAACAGTTATTAATAATCTGGCCAAAAAAGCCGTTAAGGTTAAAGCTGGTTCCAAGAATGTGAATGTAACGCCATCTGATGTAGAAAATGGTCCAATAACGTATACCGTAGATATTGCTCAAGATCTTAATGTCAATAGCATTACATCTAAAACGATTACATCAGACTCCATTACTGCAACGACAGTTACCTCCGATACAGTCAAGACAAAGAACCTTTCAGTCAGCGATGTTGCTTCAATTGGTGATGTGACGATTAATAAGGATGGTCAGGGCACAGTCAATGGCCTCAAGAACACGACTTGGGACCCCACTAAGATTACGTCCGGTCAGGCCGCTACGGAAGACCAGTTGAAAGCTGCGACCAAGAACGCCGTCAACTATGATGGGGACGACAGCAAGACCATTACGTTGCGGGAAAACACGACCATCAAGAATGTAGCCGATACGACGATTGAACAGGGTTCCAAGAACGCCGTCAATGCCGGGACGGTCTACAACGAAACGAGAGTTGCAAAAGACGGCAACTTCGTCAAACAGTCCAACACGGCTGGCGAAAACTTGTCGGCTTTGGATAATCAGGTAACGGCCAACACGGAATCCATTTACCATATGAATGGTCGTATTTCTGACCTCGATAACCGCGTCAACAAGGTCGGTGCCGGTGCAGCCGCTTTGGCAGCACTTCATCCATTGGATTTTGACCCTGATGACAAGTGGGATTTCGCCGTTGGTTACGGCAATTACCGCAATGCCAACAGTGTCGCTTTGGGTGCCTTCTATCGTCCTAATGAAGATACCATGTTCAGTCTGGGTACGAATTTCGGCAACGGGGAAAATATGTTTAACGCCGGCTTGAGCTTCAAGATTGGTCAAGGTGGCAGCGGCATCACGACGTCGAAGACGGCCATGGCCAAGAAGATTGAAAGCCTGGAAAATACGGTGGATCAGCAGGATAAGAAGATTGCCGAACTGGAAGCCCTGGTCAAGGAACAGGGAGAAATGATCCGTCAGTACGTGGGCAAGAAATAGAGGGGTATCATGGCACAGACAACGATTTGTATTCGCGTCGACGCGGATCTGAAAAAAGACTTTGAGAAATTTTGTGACTCCATCGGCATGAGCATGTCGACGGCAATCAACATTTTCATCAAGAAATCCGTCGGGGAACAACGGATCCCCTTCGAGATTACGGCTAGAAGCAATATAAAGAAAGCGTAAAGTAAAAACGGCGCTGTCGCTTAAAGCCATCCGCCAATAACTAACTGCTAGCCACTAACAACTTTAACGGGCTTGTCGTCGTGCGACAAGCCCGTTTTTTATTTTGGTATTACGACCGTGTGCCACTCGTCATTAACGGTTCCTTAAATATTCGGAAATTCGATTAAAAGACGATTAGAATTTCAATTTGGTCCTGTTTTGTGGTGTATGATGAAATCAGAAGCCGTTCTATTGCGGAGCGGAAATGATTATTATACAATAAAAGTGAATCTGGAGGTGTGACATCATGTCCGATTCGGCACAACAGGCCAAAGCGCAAAAGAAAGCGTATGACGAGGCGTGCAAACGGGTCCTTTCGGAACGGGAAATCATGGCCCATATCCTCAAGTCCTGCACGGAAGAATTTAAGGATTGTAGTTTGCTGGATATTGCGTGGCGCTATATCCAGGGCGAACCGAGTATCAGCCGCATTGCCGTGGAACCGGAAACCATTTCACCACGCATCGAAAGTGAGCAGACGGAAGACAAATCTGGAGCGGAAGGAACGGTGTATTACGACATCCGGTTCCATGCCGTAGCTCCCGTGGATGGGAAAATGATTCAACTCATCATTAATCTGGAAGCGCAGAACGATTTTAACCCGGGCTATCCGCTGCTAAAGCGGGCCGTCTACTATTGCGGTCGCATGATTTCCAGTCAGTATGGCACGGTTTTCGTAAAATCCCATTATGAAAAAATTCAGAAGGTCTATTCCATTTGGATCTGCACGATGCCAACGAAAAAATGGGAGTACCATATTTCACGTTACCAACTGACTGAGAAACATCTAATCGGGCATACCCAGGCCGAGCGGAGTCATTACGATTTGATCAGTATCGTCTTGGTCTGTCTGGGAAGCAAGAGACATAGGCAGTTAAAAGGTATTTTGCGGTTGCTAAACATGTTGCTCTTGGATAATATCAGTCCTCAAGAAAAGCAGGAAGTATTGGCGAAAGAATTTAATGTAACAATGACACCGCACTTAGAGAAAGGAGTGGCAGCCATGTGTAACTTGAGCGAGGGTATTGAACGGCGCGGGGAAAAACGCGGACGTAAACTAGGTGAAGAAGTAGGAGAAAAACGTGGTTGGAATTTAGGGAAGCAAGACGACGTACTGGAAATGCTGAAAGATGGCGTACCTTTTGAAAAGATTGCTCAGTATACTAAGTTATCCTTAGAAGCTATTGCTGACATTGCCAAGCAAAATAAATTAACCTAATCCGCCAGAAGTCCTCCACCTCTTAGGTGGGGGATGAAGGCGGGTATGGCGAATTTACGTAAGTAATTGAGCCATACCATTGCTCTGTAGATAGTTCTGTAGATAGTTCTGTAGTATAATCAGTCGTAGATGAGAAAGAATTGATTATACTATGAAATTGGATAGTAATAACTATTCAGTGTTCTTACTCTATTACCAGCTGGTTCTAGTGGTAAAATACCGCCGCAAAGTGTTTTCTGATCAGATGAGCCAATATGCAAAAGGTATATTTGTCCACATAGAAAAAAGATTTTCCGGAAGTCAGATGTAAGCTTTGAAAGGAAATGTTTTGGTCAAAAAGCTATTGCCTGCTGACAACAGGCGGCGCTCCCATAATACGAAAATACATAGAAAATCAAGGCAGGTGATTATAGTGAATAAGGCATACCGATACAGGCTCTATCCAACAACTGAACAAAAAATTATGTTTTCCAAGACTTTCGGCTGTGTCCGATTCATCTATAACAAGATGCTTGGAGACCGCCTTGATTACTATAAGGAAACCGGTAAGAAACTGAATAATACTCCTGCACAGTACAAGGAAGAATTCCCTTGGCTGAAAGAAGTCGACAGCCTTGCTCTTGCCAATGCACAGATGAACCTGAACAAAGCATACAATAACTTTTTTAGAAATCGAAAGCATTTTGGCAAGCCACGCTTCAAATCGAAAAAGACAGGTCATGCTTCGTATTCTACGAACAACCAACACGGTTCTGTAAGAATCGAGGGGAACAAGGTCAGGCTGCCAAAAATAGGTTTGGTGAAATTGTGCCTGCATCGTCCATTGATGGAAAACAGCACGATAAAGACTGTAACCATAAGCAAAACATCATCAGGAAAATATTACATCAGTATTTTGGTGGAGTACGAAAACCAAATACTCCCTATAATGCCGAAGAAATTTCTTGGACTTGATTTTGCCATGCACGGACTATATGTGGCTTCCGATGAAGAGGATGCGGACTATCCCCATTTCTTGAGGAAAGCCGAGAAAAGATTAGCCAAGGCACAAAGAAAACTTTCTAAGCGGCAAAACGGAAGTCATAACCGAGATAAACAAAGGTTACGGGTAGCTAAACTCCATGAAAAAATTGCCAATCAACGCCGCGATTTCCTGCATAAAAAAGCACGCTACTTGGTAGACCACTATGATGCCATAGGTATTGAGGATATCAGCGTCAAAGCTATGGCGAAGTACAAGAAAGGTGGTAAGTTCAGTTTTGGCAAATCTGTAGCCGACAATGGCTGGAATATGTTCACAAACATGTTGGAATATAAGCTGGCTTGGCAAGGTAAACAGCTTATCAAGATAGACAAATGGTATCCTAGTAGTCAGCTATGCCATGTTTGCGGTTACCAGAACAATGAAACGAAAGATTTGTCTATACGAGAATGGGATTGCCCGAATTGTGGCAGTCATCACAACCGAGATAAGAACGCTGCCATAAATATTAGAGAGGAAGCTAGGCGCATATCCGCCGCATAATGTAACGCATAGAGTACCGTGGGTCGCACGGAAACTTACGCCTGTGGAGAGAGTGTAAGTCGCCACAACTCTTCAGAGTCAGTGGTGCTGTTCTCGCTGAAGCAGGAAGCCCCCGCCTCTATAGGCGGGGGTACGTTCACTTTAAGTATGTTTAGCCAATAGAGATGGGGCTGTTGCGTGAAAGCATAGGCTATCATGCACAGCCCCTTTATAGTATATTATACGGATGAAAAGGAGATTTATGGAATAAGGGCAACCATTTTCAACAGACTGGGCAGCGTTGTGCTAAGGCTTTTGCATGGTGTGTGTCATCATTGGCGCCGGGGTCAGGCGGCGCCAGCAACACCAGAGGATAGCCAGCCAGACGGGCATGATGAGGACGGCTGTGAGCATGTCCGGCATCTGGGTCATCATGAGGACGATGAAGCACAGGAAGGCCAGGCAGAAATAGTCCGCTGCCGGGTACCAGAGGGACGGGAATTTCGTCGTCTTGCCCGCCTTCCGGCAGTAGGCCTTGAATTTCAAGTGCGTCACGATGATGGTGATCCAGTTGACGATGGTCGCGCCGACCGTGAGGGACAAGAAATACATGAAGATTTTTCCCGGGAAGAAATAGGTTACGGCGACGACGAACAAGGTCAGGCCCGAGCAGAGGCAGAGCGTGTGGACCGGTACGCCCCGGGACGACAGCTTCTTGAACCATTGCGGCGCGTTGCCTTCTTCTGCCAGGCCGAAGGCGATGCGGGAATTGCCGTAAATGGCCGAGTTATAGACGGAAATGGCCGCAGCCAGGACGACGAAGTTGAGGAGATTGGCCGCTGCCGGGAAGCCGACGTTGGTGAAAATCTGGACGAAAGGACTGTTCTGGGTTCCAATCTGGTTCCACGGCCACAAGGTCATGATGACGACCATCGTGCCGATGTAAAAGACGAGGATACGCCAGATAATCTGGTTGATGGCCTTGGGCAGGGACCGTTCAGGATTTTCCGCTTCGCCTGCCGTGATGCCGATGAGTTCGACGCCGCCGAAGGAAAAGATGACCGTCACCATGGCCAGGCAGAAGCCCCAGATGCCCTTGGGCAGGATGCCGCCGTAGGCCCAGAGGTTGCTGAAATTCTGCGGGAACGGCCGGCTGTCCTGCAAGATGAGCCAGGCGCCGAGGGCAATCATGCCCAGGATAGCCGCCACCTTGATGAAGGACATCCAGAACTCCGTTTCGCCGTAGGCCCGGACATTGACCAGGTTGAGACAGGTGATGGCTATGAGGCAGACCAGGGCCGTGACCCATTGCGGCAGGTCCGGCAGCCAGTAATGGACGTAGATGCCGACGGCTGTCAATTCAGCCATGCTGATGATGACGTAAGAGAACCAGTAATTCCAGCCCAGCATGAACCCCGGGAAGGGCCCCCAGTATTTGTCGGCATAATAGCTGAAGGAGCCGGACACGGGTTCTTCGACGGCCATTTCCCCTAACATGCGCATGATGAGGAAAATGACGATGCCACAGATGAAATAGGCTGCGATGACCGACGGCCCGCCCAGGGAAATGGTCGACGCCGACCCGTAAAACAGCCCGGTACCAATTGCGCCGCCCAGGGCGATCATCTGGAGATGACGGTTTTTCAGGCCGCGCTGCATTTGTGATGCTTCTTTCATGAAAAAGACCTCCTGACAAAAAAGACCGCACGAAAGTTTACACCCAAGGTGGTGTACCCCTTCGTGCGGTCGTTTTGCGATTACACTCTGTCTATTAGTATAGAACAAAAACGGAACTTGTCAATCCAAGAAGATATAGCCGCCGAATATGGCCGGGCTGGCACAGTTCTGTCACAGCTGTGGCGGGATGCTATCTTTTTCGGCAGGGAGAAGCTATAATAAAATGGAAATAAAGAGCTATTCTCAGGAAAGAAGGCTGATTCTGGTTGCAAGATGTATGCAGGACTCTCGATTGTGTTATAATGGCAGAGGAGGCGGGAAAAATGGGCCCATTCGTCGATGCGGACGGAAACCGGTGCAGTATCGAACAGGTTGTGCGGAACCTCTTGAAAGAGGACGTGACCTATGAATTCATCGCACACGTTGCCCAATGCCCGCTGAAAACGGTAAAGGAAATTGCCGCGAAAGAAAAAAGCAATAGGGAGTGATTCATTTGAAAATCTTAGTTGTCATGGATGTCGATGCAAAACAGAAACAGTGGCTGGAAATGGCCGCTCCGGAGGCGGATTTTTGCTATTGTCCCGGTGATGGGAGTCAGGCCGGCAAGGCCTTGGAAGAAGCAGATGTCATCATTGGCAATATAGCTCCTGACCTGGTGAAAGAAGCGTCGCAGTTGAAGTGGCTCCAGCTCAACAGTGCCGGTGCCAATGAATACTGCCGGCCCGGTATCCTGCAGGCTGGCGTCACCTTGACCAATGCGACCGGTGCCTACGGCCTGGCGTTGTCGGAACACATGCTGGCCCAGACACTGGCGATGATGAAGAAACTCTATCGCTACTATGATAATCAGCATCAAGCCCTGTGGCGCGATGAAGGGCCGGTGACGTCTCTCTATGGCGCGACCGTCGTCGTCGTCGGATTCGGCAACATCGGCCGTAACTTCGGCCAGCGCGTCAAGGCCATGGGGGCCCACGTCATCGGCCTGCGCCGCCGTCAGGGAGCCGTACCGCCCGAAGCCGATGAAATGGGGGATATGGCCCATTTCAACGATTACCTGGCCCAGGCCGACATTGTCGCTTCGTGCCTGCCCGATACGCCGGAAACGTATCACCTCTATGATGCGGTGCGCTTTGGCGCTATGAAGAAAGGGGCGTACTTCGTCAACGTCGGCCGCGGGACCAACGTCGACCAGAAAGCCCTCCGCCATGCCGTCGTGTCCGGCCATCTGGCCGGCGCTGCTTTGGATGTGACCGACCCGGAACCGCTGCCGTCGTCAGATCCCTTGTGGAAGACGCCAGGCATCTACATTACGCCGCACATTTCCGGCGGCTATCACCTCCAGGCGACGCACGACTATATCGTCCGCATCGCCGCAGATAATCTCAAACGCTACCTGGCCGGTGATCCCTTGGAAAACATCGTCGACCTCATGACCGGGTATAAGGCGTAGGATAAACGGGGCCTCGCATGATGGAAAAAACATCGTGCGACAGCCCCATTTGTATATCGCCAACTGTTCGCGGCGGGCCATTAGGTCGCCCATACGAAACACTTAACCACTAACCACCGGCTTGACGAGGGTGCCGGTTTTCTGGCAGGTGACGCGGCCGCTGGTCGTGTCGGTCAGGGCGGCGGCGAAGGGGGCGGCTTCGTCCTGGGGGACTTCCATGGTGAAGGTCACGTCAGCGGCGAACTGGCGGTCCGTGATGGTGCCGCCGTGGTCGGGGACGAAGCGTTCCATCGTGCTGACCAGGGGGTAGGCGACAGTCGCCTTGAGGATCGTGAACGGCGTATAGACGGCGATATCCGCGACTTCCAGGCCCAGGGCGGCCGTATGGCTGTAAGCCCGGATGAGACCACTGGCACCGAGCTTGATGCCGCCAAAGTAACGGGTGACGACGATAGCCGTATTGGTCAGGCCCTGCTTCTTGAGGACTTCCAGGATGGGCCGTCCTGCCGTGCCGGCCGGTTCGCCGTCATCGCTGGACCGCTGGAAACGGCCGCCCGGTCCGACCTGGTAGGCCGAGCAGTTGTGGCGGGCATCCCAGTATTTCTTTTTCACTTCGTCGATGAAGGCAGATGCTTCATCTTCGGACTTCACTTCGCAGACCGTCGCGATGAAGCGGGACTTCTTGATGACATATTCAGCGTCAGCCCGGCCATAGACCGAGCGGATAAGAGATTCCATAACACATCGTCCTTTACTTTTTTTATCATCATACCATGGATTCGTGGCTCGTGGCTAGTGATTCGTGGCTCGTAGGGGCTGTCGCACGAAGGCTTCTGCATCCCCTAACCACTAACCCCTAAAAAAAGGGCTGTCGCATGTGCGACAGCCTCTTTTTGTGATGCTTTATTTTTTCTCATTGATATTCAATAAGGTTTTGATGGCTTCCTGCTTTTCCGGCGGTAAGGCGTGGATAGCCCGGATGATGAGGCTGTCGTCTTCGGTGATGGAAGCGCAGAAGTCACAGCTATTGCCGTGTTCTTCACTGCCTTTGCAGTACATACCCGGTCGGCCGACGAGGATACAGATGGGAATCTGGAAGAAGTCTGCCATCTTCAGCAATACGGAAATATCCGGCGAATAGAGGCCCGTTTCCCAAGAATAGACGGCCTGTTTGGACATGCCGAAGAGGGCACCGAAAGCCGTCTGGGTTAAGCCCTTTTTTTTGCGATAATACCTGATTTCTTGTCCTAAAGTCATGCGCGTTCACTCTTTCTGTATACAAAATCTCTGTTTTATGTAAGGTTTTTGGGATATAGTATCATGTACCGTGTACAACGTAATGTACTATACATTAGTCATTATAATATGGATAGCCAAAAGCGTCAACCGTATAAAACCGCATTTTTAAAACAAATAGATTTATGAAGCATGGGGGATGGAAACCTATTTATGGCCGAAAAAAGCGCGGATCAGGCGGACCAGGCTTTCCTCGTCAGCAGCGCCCATCAGTTCCCGGCAGGAATGCATCGCCGTAATGGGGATGCCGATATCCATGGTCCGCAGGGGGAGATTGGCCGAGAGCAGCGAGCCCAGGGTCGAGCCGCCGGGGATGTCCGACCGGTTCATGAATACCTGATAGGGAATTTCATTTTCCCGGCACAAGGCCTTGACGACGGCCACGGCTGTGGCATCGCCGGCATAGCGCTGGCTGCTGGCAATCTTCAGGGCGACGCCATGGCCCATGACGGGCTGGTTGGTGACGTCGCATTTTTCCGGCACGTTGGGATGGATGGCGTGGGCCACGTCGACGGAGAGCATGAAGGCCCGGCCCAGATCGGCCGAGAAGTCGTCGTCGGTGAAGCCGAAGGCGTGGTAGATGCGGCGCAGGATGCCCGGCAGGATCTGGGAGTCCGCACCCTGTTTCGTCTGGCTGCCGACTTCTTCATTGTCGAAGAGGGCCGTCACGTTGAGGCCGTCGGCCCTATCTTCCTTGACCAGCCCCATCAGGCAGGCCAGGACCGACGTCAGGTTGTCCAGCCGCGGCGACGAGATAAATTCATCGTGCCAGCCCAGGGAGCAGCCCATTTCACAGGGATAGACCGTCAGGTCATACGATAAGATGGCTTCCGGCAGGCAGTGGCATTTTTCCGACAGGAAATCCAGGAAGAAGTGGTTCGTCAAGGCCTGGTCATCGAGGCCCATGACGGGCAGGAGGTCCTTCTGGGGATTGAGGGCGACGCCGTCGTTGGCCTGGCGGTTCATGTGGATGGCCAGGCGGGGGATGGTCAGGACGGGCCGGCCGATGTCGATGAGGCGGACTTCTGGCCGGAAGGCATCCTTACTTTGCAGGGCCACAGTACCTGCCAGGGACAAGGGGCGGTCGAGCCACGATTCGCGCAGCAGGCCGCCGTAGACTTCGGCGTTCAGCTTGAGATAGCCGTGCTGGCGCAGTTCCGGCCGGTATTTCAGGCGCAGACAGGGGAAATCCGTATGGGCCGCGCTGAGGCGCAGGTGACGGCGCACATCGGAACCCGTGCGGAAGGCGACCAGGCCCGAATCATAGAGGGGTACATAATAGGCGCTGTTCGGGGCCAGGTGCCAGGTTTTGGACAGGGCCAGGGCCTGGAAACCGGCCTGATCGAGATAGGTCCGGCTGGCCTGGACCGTATGGTATGGCGACGGGCTGCGCTGGATAAATTTCAACAAATCTTGGGTATAGTCATAAGTCATGGGCGTCATCCTTTCTGACAGGATAAGTCTTTAATTTCAATAGTAGTTCTTATTATAACATATATACAAGAATCTATGGAATGATTGTTTTTTTGCGGTTCTCTCGCCAGCCATGGTATAATAAAAAGGATTTTATTTTTTTGAAGGGAAGCTTATGGATTTACACGTAATCTGTCAATTTTTAGGAAGAATCGCCTGGGCCCAGTCCGGCGTCATGACCCTGCCCCTGGTGATGGCCCTGGTCTTTGCCGAAGACAGCTGGCTGGCCTTTTTGGGCACGATGGGGACCTGTGCCCTGGCGGGTTGGGGATTTCTGCGTTACGGCCACGTGCGGACGAAGAAACTGACCATGCGCGAAGGTATCGCCATCACCGGTCTGGGCTGGCTCCTGGCGACCTTCCTGGGGATGCTGCCTTATTGCCTGGGCGGCTACCTGAACTATTTCGACGGCCTGTTCGAGAGCATCTCCGGCTTTACCGGGACCGGGGCGACGGTCATCCCCGATTTGGAGATCCTGCCGCAGAGCCTCCTTTTCTGGCGCAGCCTGACCCACTGGCTCGGTGGACTGGGTATCGTCGTCATCTTTATCGCCCTGCTGCCGGAAGCGGGCCAGTCGACGGTCTACATGTACAATGCCGAATCGACAGGGCCTACGCGGGAACGGGTCCTGCCCAGGCTCCATGACATGACCCAGGTCCTGTTTCGCATGTACATGGCCTTTACGGCGACGGCCTTCGTCATCTTCTTCCTCTGCGGCATGGACTTCCTCGGGGCTCTGAACCACGCCTTGTCGACGGTCTCGGCCGGCGGTTTTTCCACGTATAACGCCAGTGCGGCCCACTTCGAGAGCCCGGCCGTCGAAGCCTGGATGACCTTTTTCATGATCCTCACCGGCGGCAACTACGGCCTCTATTACCAAGCCTGGCAGAAAGGCGCGCACGTCCTCTGGCGCAATACGGAATTTAAGGCCTATTTGCTGATTATCGCTGTGGCGGCTGCCCTCATCGGTATCAATCTCATGGATGGCTTTGACGTGTCGGCTGCTACGGCCTTGCGCTATTCGTCGTTCCAATCGGCGTCCATCGCGACGACGGGCTTCGTCTCGGCCGACTACGACCGCTGGCCATCCTTCTCCAAAGGCATCCTGCTCTTGCTCATGATTTCCGGCGGCTGTGCCGGATCAACAGCGGCAGGCCTCAAAGTCTCGCGCGTCGTCATTATGGTGCGCTACATCTGGCAGGCTGCCAAGGCCAAACTCCATCCGCGCCAGGTCGTCGCCCTGAACATGAACGGCCACCGCATCGGTGACGACACGGTCGTCCGCGTCGCCCAATTCTGCTTCCTCTACCTCATGTTCATCGCCCTCTGGGCCCTGCTGCTGACCTTCGACGGCATCGGTGCCTTCGACGCCATCGGCATCAGCGTCTCCACCATGGGCTGCATCGGACCGGCCTTCGGCATCACCGGCGCGACCTGTACCTATGCCGAACTCTCGGTCTTCTCCAAATCCATCCTCTGCCTGTCCATGCTCCTGGGACGACTGGAAATCTTCACCCTCCTGGTCATGCTGCGCAAGAGTTTCTGGAAATCCAGGAGCAGCTGGTAAATGAGAGAATGATTAAATTTTGCCAAATTCGATTAAAGGACGATTAAATTTTCCAAGAAGACCTGAAAAATGGGGCATACTATACATATATAATCATATGTATAGGAGTGATAAGCATGAAGAAAATGGTAGTCCTGGCTTTTGTCTTATTGGGGGTAGCCATGTTTCAGTTTGCCCCTGTCTTTGAGTCCCTTGTTAGCGAGCCGCCGCCGGCTGTGGAAGAACCACTGCCGGAAAAAGCCTTTGTCTATGTCACGGGGGCCGTCAAGAATCCCGGGCTCTACGCCTTGGAAACGGGAAAAACGGCCGGTGAAGCCGTAGAAGCAGCTGGCGGCATGATTGCCTATGCCGATACGAGAGCCGTCAATTTAGCGGACCGGGCTGACGACGGTGCCCATATCCACGTGCCCTATGATTTCCAGGGGATTCCCGAAAATCCGGCAGAAGCCGGCAAGGTATCTCTGAACTGGGCCGATGAAAAGGCCCTTACGGCGCTGCCTGGCATCGGACCGGCTATGGCGGCCAACATCATCGCTTATCGTCAGGAACATGGCTCTTTTGGCAGTATCGAAGAGCTGCAGAAAGTCAAAGGAATCGGCCCGGCGAAGTTTGCCAAGCTGAAAGACCAGGTGTGCTTATGATGGGACATAACATTAAACCTGAATGGGTCAGCTTGTCCCTGGTCCTGGCCTTGGCGACAGGGATGATCTTGGCCGATGCGTTCACTTTGCCCCTGATCCTTTGGCTTTTTATCTTTTGGCTGGCCCTGTCGGGAATCTTCTTTTTCCGGTCCCGAAGCCGTGTCGTCCTAGCCGTCTGTCTGTTTCTGGTTGCTTTGGTCTTGGGGGCGGGGCGTCTCCAGCTGGAAGCGAATCGTTATGAAGCCCTGCCGCATCAGGCTGTCGGGGCCAAGTTGACCGTAGAAGGGACGCTGCAAGAGCGGCGCAGTACTTATGCTACGGAGAAGGGCCTTGTCGGAAGGTATGTCATGCAAGTCCGGCGCTATGCCTATGCCGGAGAAGAGGACGTACAGCCGGGAAGTGGTTGTGCCTACGTGACTTTGCCTGAGCCGCAGGTCCTGGGCAGTACAGTCCTCGTCACGGGCGACAGCCGGCCTTTGACATATTATAAGAACGACGGCATGTATGATGCATTCCATCGCGACCGGGAAAAGGCGATTTGGCTGCGTTTATTTGCCGATGATGGGAAAAAGGTGTCCGTGACGGCTCCACCGGGTCGCTGGGACTCTTTTTTGCAGGCCTTGCGCCAGGCACTGACCGGGCGGTATGAGGCTGTCCTCGGCGAATCCTATGCGCCTGTGCTTGCTAGTCTGCTCTTCGGCGGTCATTACGATGAATTGCCGCCAGGCCTGCTGGAATCGTTCAGCACGACCGGACTGATTCACATCCTCTCCGTGTCCGGGTCCCATGTGGCATTGTTGCTGGCTGTCATCCAGCTCATGGGCCGCGCCCTGGGATTGCGTCCGCGCGGTTTGTGCCTGGTTTCTGTGAGTTTTTTGTTCCTGTACGGAGCGCTTTCGGATTTTTCGTCGCCTGTCGTCCGGGCTTCTCTCATGGGTGCCGCTAGTGCCTTGAGCCTGACTGTGCGGCGCGAGTATTTGGCCGGTCATGCCCTGGCTTTGGCCATGGCGGCTATGCTGATTTACAGTCCCTATCTGGTCTTTGATTTGAGTTTTCGCCTTTCCTGCGGGGCCTCGGCCGGCATCATCCTCTTTCAGCGTCCTGTCAGTGCCTGGTTTTCGGCACTGCCTGATTTTTTGCGGGATTGCCTGACAGTCTGCGTGGCGGCGCAGATCTTAGTCGTGCCTTTGCTGTTTTCGGCTTTCTTTTCCTTTCCCGTCTATTCACTGGTTGCCAATATTCTGGTAGCCCCGGCCTTGGACCTGGTCATGGTCCTGGGGCTGTTGGCATCGGTCCTGTCCCTCTTGTGGGGCGTCGGTGCCGATATGGTGTTGTGGCTCATCAAGCCCTTGCTGGCTCTGGCTTTGAAGGGCAACGCCTTCATCGCAGCCCTGCCGGGGAGCCGCTTCTGGGGCGGGCAGCCGTCGGTCTTGGCTGTGCTGGCCTGGTATCTGGTCGTAGCTTTTGGCTTTTGTCCGGCTTTTCGCAGGCGCATCGGTCCCGGGCTGGCTCTTTGTCTGGCAGCGGCATGGTTCCTGCGGCCGTCTGGGCCCGAAGTCTTAGTCCTCGATGCCGGACGGGACCAGGTGACTGCTGTCATTTATGAAGATAAATCGGCCGATATATGGTATAATAAATCTAGATTCGCCAACCCCGATCAGGCGGCTGTCGTCGTGACGCCGGCTTTGCGGGCTCAGGGTGTCTTTCGTCTTCGCCAATGTCGTGTCGATGGCGACGGGGCAGGCTATACGCTAGCCTTGCTGCGGCGCCATTTTGATTTCCTGCCGGAGCAAGGGGCGGAGGACGTGCCTTTTCGCTGTCTGCCGTCAGCGTCGTCGGCTTTTCCCGACGGGCCGTTGTGTCTGGAATTTCGGTCCCTGGCGGGCTGGAATGGCCGGGATTTCCCCGTATCGGCCATGGCGACCATTGTCTATGCTTCGCGCCGCGGCGATGAAGCTTTGGCAGAATGGGGAGAGACAGCGGCCGGTTATGGTGTGCCTTGTTTTTCGCCAGGCCAGGACGGTCAGATCCGCCTATATCGCCGGCGGGGGCAGTGGCGCATTTCTACGTTTAATGAGGAACAATCATGGAATATAAGAAACATATAATGATTATTTATGGGACAGAACCTTATGTCATGGAAGACGGGCGCCGGCGTTTCCTGGCGGCTGCTAATAAGCGGGCCGGCGGGGAAGCCGAGGTCCAGTCTTTCCAGAAGGATGCGGTAGCGGCGACAGTCGTCGAATCCTTCCAGGGGGCGAGTCTCTTTAGCAGTGGGACAGTCACGATTTGGTATGACTGTCCCTTTCTGCCGCTCAAGCGCGGCGGCCGGTCGCGGAGTAAGCTCACTAAGGAAGAGCAGTGGTTCCTGGACGAGGCCCGGCGGCTCAGTGACGAGAACAGCCTTTTGTTTTATACTAAGGGCAAGATGGATACGGGCAGTGCTTTTTTTAAGGCCTTGAAGCCCATGGCCGACGTCGTGGCGGCGGAAGCGGTGACGGAAAAGACGGTCATGCCCTATGTGACGGACTACCTAAAAGGGAAAGGCAAGCGCCTGACCAGCCGGGCGGTAGCCTATTTGCGGGCTCTGTTCCAGACTTGGGGTGATATTTCCCTGCTCTATGTCTTTTCGGAGCTGGAGAAATTGTGTATTACCGTGCCCGATAGCCGGCAGACTGTTGATGTGCCCGATTTGCAGGACCTCTTTGCCGGGACGATGGAAAAGAATTTGTTCACTTTTATGGATGAATTTTTGCGGCGCAATGGGGACAAGACCCTGCCTTTTTTGGAAGGCCTTTTCAGCCGGCAAGATGCGTTTTTGAAGAATACCGGCTATATGTTGTCGCGCCTGCGATTGCTCCTGGCCTATAAGGAGTTGCGCCGGGCCCATGCCGGACAGCACCAGTGTGAACAGATTTTGCAGACCATCAATAAGGGCCGCAGTGTAAAATATGTCTTATACCACTTGCAAAAAGTGGCATCTTATTGGAAAATAGAAGAGTTGGAAAGTTGTATTTGCCAAATTTTTACGCTCCAGCTCCATATCCGTCGCGGTATGGCATCGCCCGAGGATATAGGCCCTCTCATTTGCCTGTATTGCAGGTAGGGACGGCCCCTACGAAGCGGCATTTTAATGCCGCGTGAGCTATAAAATGAATATAATAAGTAAAGGCAGGTTAGAATGTGACTGACGAAGAACGAGCACGGAAAGAACGGATGAAGGAATATCGCCGGCGGTACCGGGAAAAGCACGGGCTGCCTCCGGAAAAGGAAAGGCCGTCCTGGAAGAAGCGGGCGGCTGTGATTGTCGCTTTGTGTGTGATTGGGTTCGGCGGCTTTTTTGCGGCCCAGAGCAAGGCGGAACAGATGGTGACCCTCAACGGCCAATCCATTGCCGATATGACGCCCGATGATATTACCAATTATCTGGATCTCCATGAAAAGGATGTAGAAGATAAGAAGCTGCGCCTGGCGACGGACGGTGTCGATGTGACGCTGGATCTCGATGAACTGGGGGCTAAATTGGACCGGGCCTATATCGACGATGAATTGCATCTCGTCGGCCGCCGGGGCCTGCCCTGGCAGCGCGTGGCCGATGTGGTGACGACGCTCCGCCATGGCAAGGATGTGCCTTTGGCCATTGCCGTCGACGACGATAAATTGGATAAGGTCTTGTCCGATGTCCACGACAAGTACGATAAGGACCCGCAGAATGCCTATGCCTATGTCAAGGATGACCAGAAGACTGTTGCTATCGAAGACGCCAAGGACCGCATCGTCATCAATACGGGTAAGCTGAAGGACGCCGTGACCGATGAACTGCATACGGGCAAGACGGATACCCTGGACGTTCCCGTAGACAGCCGGGAAGGGGCGGACATCAAGGCCGATGACCTCAAGGATATCGACACGGTCTTGTCGTACTATACGACGCATTTTGACGATACCAATCCGGACCGCAACGTCAACATCCGCCTGGCCCAGCAGCGCCTGAACCACGCCGTCGTCATGGCTCAGAAGGATTTCTCTTTCAATAAGTATGTCGGCACGCGGACGGCGGACAAGGGCTATAAGCCGGCGCCGTCGTATTTCGAGAATAAATTGGAACAGTCCACCGGCGGCGGTGTCTGCCAGGTCAGCACGACTTTGTTCAATGCCGCACTGCGGGCCGGTCTGTTCATTGCCAGCCGGGAACCGCATTTCGCTCCGGCCGCGTATGTGCCCGTCGGCATGGATGCGACCGTCGCCGATGACGGCCTGGACTTCTCCTTTACCAATCCCTTCCAGCACCCGGTCTGTGTCTATACGGTGGCCGGCAAGAATACGGTGACGACGTACATCCTGGGCAATCACGCCGATACGTGCAGTGTGTCCTTTGAAACGACGCATCTCCAGAACCTGCCCCATAAGGTCATCAAGAAGCACGATGACAGTGTGACCGAAGATAAGCGCAAGCAGGAAGGCTATGACGGCCACGACGTGACTATCCGCCGGACCGTGGCTTACAGCGACGGCGACCGCCATGTCGATACCATCGAGTCACATTACGACCCGAATGATGAAATCATCCTCACGCCCGGCGACGACAGCGAAGAAGTCGTCAGCACGGCCGACCTGGAACCGCAGGATCCGCTCCTCAACGCGCCTCATGACATGATGGACTTCAATGTCCCGGCGGCCGATACAGCCGATACGGCCGATGAGGAATAACTCATCGGTTAATGTAGGAGCCGTCCTTCGTAGGGGCCGTCCTGCTAAGGCGGCCCGCAGACCGCTTCGTAGGGGCCGTCCCAAAGGGCGGCCCGCCTGAATCCCCTATTCATAGAGAAAGGAAAATATATGAAAGTCTGGCATATTGTTCCTAAAAATGATATTTTGATTCCCGTCGATGGCGGGCGTTCCGTGACCATCGCTTCGATTGCGGCGGATCTGGCCGGCCATGCCTGGCATGTCAAGACCGAGTCGCCTTATGCTATCGGCGACATGGACCTGCTCCGCGACCGGGTCTGCCGCAAATTGGGCCTGGATGGGACGGTATCTGTCGAACACCGCGTGACGTCTGTTTTCCACGGCGGCGACATGTCCCTGGCCGTGCCCGACAACGACCCGCTGCGTCAGGTCGCCGATATTTCCACTGACGATATGGAAGGCTACGGGATTCCCCACGAAGACTGCTATGATGCCATTTACGACGTCGACGATGAATTGTACGACGATGCCGATTACAAGAAGGCCTGCCAGTCGGCGTCCCAGAGCGGCGACAGCAGCGCCAAGAAGGGCAGCAAGGGCAGCGGCACCAAGACCGGCAGTGACAGCCGGGTCTGGATGGGCCGGGCCTTTGGCGGCGATGCCGTCCCCATCAACGACGTCCTCGGCGAGGAACAGAACGACGTCATCCTCAAGGGCAAGGTCGTCAAGGTCGAGTTCCGCGAGCTCAAGTCGAAGCGTACCCTCCTGACCTTCCAGATGGCCGACAGCACCAACGGCATTTCGGCCAAGAAGTTCCTCGACGTCAGCAATCAGGGCGGTGGCGGCAAGTACCGCCGCAAGAATACGCTGACGCCGGAAGAATACGACAACCTGGTCAAAAAGCTCAAGCCCGGCGTCTATGTCCGGGTCCACGGCAATATCCAGTATGATAATTACCAGAACGACTACGTCCTCATGGCCTACGACATGATGGAAGCCGACGGCGGCACGGTGGAACGGGAAGACCACAATCCGACGCCGCGCGTCGAACTCCACCTGCATACGGTCATGAGCGACATGGACGCCCTGATCACGGTCAAGCAGCTCATCAAGACTATCAAGAAGTGGGGCCATCCGGCCGTCGCCGTCACCGACCACGGCGTCGTCCAGTCGTTCCCGCTGCTCCAGGAAATTTCGACGGATAAGACCAACAACGTCAAGGTCATTTACGGCATGGAAGGCTATCTCTTTGACGATAAGATCGACCAGTCGTACCACATCATCATCCTGGCCAAGAACCAGATCGGCATCCGCAATCTCTATAAACTGGTCAGCATTTCCCATCTGAAATATATCTACCGCGGCCGGCCGCGCATCCCCCGGGCGGTCCTGTCGGAATACCGCGAAGGCCTCATCCTGGGTTCGGCTTGTGAAGCCGGCGAACTGGTGCGGTCCATGGTCCAGAAGAAGCTGCCTTATGAAGAGCTGAAGAAAATCGCGTCGTTCTACGATTATCTGGAAATCCAGCCCCTCACCAACAACGGCTTCCTCGTCCGCGAAGGCTTCGTCGCCGATGAAGAAGGCCTGCGCGACATCAACCGGACTATCCTCAAGCTCGGCGATGATTTGGGGAAATTGACTGTCGCCACGTGTGATGCTCATTTCATGAACCCGGAAGACAAGATTTACCGGGAAATCCTCATGACCGGCAAGGGCTTCAAGGATGCCGAATTTCAGCCGGACCTGTACCTGCGCACGACAGACGAGATGCTGGCGGAATTTGCCTATCTCGGCGAAGAACGGGCGCGGGAAGTGGTCATTACCAACCCCAATAAGATCAACGATATGATTGCCGACTGCCGGCCGGTACCGAAGGAAACGCTCTATTTCCCGCAGATCGCCGGTTCGTCGGAAGCGCTGAAGAACATGTGCTACCAGAAGGCCCACGAAATCTACGGCGACCCGCTGCCGAAAATCGTCGAAGACCGGCTGGAAGAAGAATTTACGTCCATTTTAGGCCATGGTTTCGGCGTCCTCTATTACATCGCCCACAAGCTGGTCAAACACTCCAACGATGACGGCTACCTCGTCGGCTCCCGTGGGTCCGTCGGTTCGTCTTTCGTGGCGACCATGTCGGACATTACCGAAGTCAATCCTTTGCCGCCTCATTATGTCTGCCCGAAATGCCAGTGGAGCGAATTCTTTACGCACGGCGAAGTGGGCGGTGGTTTCGACTTGCCCGACAAGGTCTGCCCCCATTGCGGTACGCCGCTCCATAAGAACGGCCATAATATTCCTTTCGCCATCTTCTTGGGCTTCGACGGCGACAAGGTCCCTGATATCGACCTCAATTTCTCGGGTGAATACCATCCGAAAGCCCATAAATATACGGAAGAACTGTTCGGCAAGGACAACGTCTTCCGCGCCGGGACCATCGGCGCCGTCAAGGATAAGACGGCTTATGGCTACGTCATGAAGTGGGCCGATGCCAAGGGTATCAAGGTCAACGACGCTTACGTCAACAGCCTCGTCGCCGGCTGTACGGGCATCAAGAATACGACAGGCCAGCATCCGGGCGGCGTCATGGTCATTCCCCGCGATATGGACGTCCATCATTTCACGCCCGTCCAGTACCCGGCCAACAAGAAGGACAGCGGCATCATTACGACTCATTTCGATTACCATTCCATCGAAGGCCGTCTGGTCAAGCTCGACATCCTCGGCCATGATGATCCGACGGTCATCCGCATGCTCGAAGATATGACCGGCATCAAGGCGACGACCATCCCCTTTGACGACCCGGCCACATTGAGCTTGTTCAGTTCGACGAAGGCCCTGGGCGTGACACCGGAAGAATTGGGCTCGAAAGTCGGCAGCTTGGGCATCCCGGAATTTGGCACGTCTTTCGTCCGCCAGATGCTCGTCGACACCAAGCCCAAGACCTTTTCTGAATTGGTCCGCATTTCCGGTTTCTCCCACGGCACCGACGTCTGGCTGAACAATGCCCAGGACCTGATTACGTCGGGCACGGTTCCCCTGAAGGAAGCCGTCTCGACGCGTGACGACATCATGAACTATCTCATCCAGCACGGCATCAAGCCCAAGACGAGTTTCAAGGTCATGGAAAATGTCCGTAAGGGCAAGGGCATCGACAAGCTCAATAAATTGGGCCAGAAGACGACGGACTACGAAGGGGAGCTGAAAGCCGGCCATATCCCGCAGTGGTTCATCGATTCGTGCCATAAGATCGGCTACCTCTTCCCGAGAGCCCACGCCGTGGCTTACGTCATGATGGCTTTCCGCATCGCCTGGTACAAGATCAACCAGCCCCTGGCTTACTACTGCGCTTTCTTCACAATCCGCGCCAAGGCTTTCAAACTGTCGGCTATGATCCACGGCCTGGAAGGGCAGGAACGGGCCATGAAGGAAATCGCCGCCAAGGGCAAGAGCGCATCGAAGATCGAGCAGGACCTCTATTCGGCGCTAGAACTGGCCAAGGAAATGAGCCTGCGCGGTTTTTCCTTCATGAACGTCGATATCAACCGCTCGGCGGCGACGAAGTTCACCATCTGCGACGGCAAGATCCTGCCGCCCTTTACGGCCATCGACGGCCTGGGCGCCAACGTAGCCGAACAGATCGTATCGGCCCGCGAGCAGGCGCCGTTCAGCTCCAAGGCCGACCTCAAGATGCGCGGCAAAGTGTCCCAGTCCCTGGTCGACGTCATGAGCCAGGAAGGCTGCCTGGGCGATCTTCCCGAAGATGAACAGATCGACCTCTTTGCCATGTAGGCGCCTGCAGCGCCGCAGTTAGCCGCAGGCGGCTGTAGGGGCTCGCATGTGGCGAGCCCGCGCGAATCCTGTAGACATCCCGGTGGGTATTTGGATGATTTGGGATGAATGATAGAGACGCCCTCGACAGATTCCTGGTCATGCCGTATAATGTTTTTAGTGTTTAACGAACTAAAGGAAATGGTCATAGAAAGAGGGATTGTCATGGCAGTGAATGAAAAATTGCGAGATCATTTGCACGATCAGCTATTTCGTGCTATTTTGGAATTGAAAAGTGTCGACGAATGTTATGAATTTTTTGAAGACCTTTGTACCATTCAGGAAATGAAGGCCATTTCGGCCCGCCTGGAAGTGGCCCGCATGCTCAAGGCCGGCGATATCTATGAAGACATCGTCCGGAAGACCGGTGCCAGCACGGCGACGATCAGCCGCATCAAGCGCTGCCTGGTCTACGGCAGCGGCGGCTATGAGAAAATCCTCACGCGCATGGCCGAAAAGGACCCGGATTTCCTGAAGTTATCCAAGTAGGAGGGTAGCCGCTTTTATGAAGGCTAAGATTGATGTCACTATTTTCCATAATGGTGATATGGATATATTGCATGCTTCCATTTATGAAGAGTTGTGGAAGGATTATTGTACATTTAAGAAACGGGCTGCTATGCAGCAGGAGAAGGGGACCAAGAAAGGGACGTTCCTGGCCCGGCGCTATTACCGGGCGGCGCTCCTTTCCTTGTTCGCTTTCTTCGAAGGCGTCTTGAACAACTGGATCAAGACGATCATCCAGGAACGGCAGGAATTTGCCGGCGTCGAACGGCAGGATACGCTCAAGAAATGCGACGCCATGGTGGAATACTGCTTTTTCTGTTCCTACACCAAGCGGCCCGGTACGTTTTGTTCGCTCTACGGCTACATCAACCGCTATGAACAGCACGACCTGGCCCTCATCGAGCACATCGACGGCCAGACCCTGGGGCGGATCGAGACGGCCATGGAAGAGTTCTTCTGTTATGTCGAAGCCATGACCGCCCTGCGCCGTTTTCCCAAGCCGAATGAATCGACGACGGGCCTCGTGAGCCGCCTTGGCGGGATGGTAAAGGACTGCCGCGGGTGAACGGAAAGGATGTGTTACCCATGAGTGACAAGTATTATCTCGGTTTCGACGCCGGCACGCAGAGCGTCAAAGTCGCCGTCTATGACGAGGACCAGCACTGCCTGGCCATGGACACGGCCAAGACGCATCTGGCCTATCCCCATCCGGGCTGGGTCCAGATGGACGTCGATGAATATTACCGCCTCATCAAGCAGTGCATGGCTTCGTGCAGCCGCCAGATGGAGGAAAAGGGCTGGGACGTAAAGAAAGTCCGGGCCATTATGGGCGACGGGATCATCTGCGGCATCGCCGGCATCGACGCCGACGGCCATGCTATCACACCGTATGTCAATTACCTCGACAGCCGCACGGCCGACGACGTGGAAGCCCTGAAGGCGAAGAAACTCGCTATCTGGGGCAAAGAAACGGGCAATGCCGAACCGAACATCATGTTCCCGGCCATGTTCGCCCGCTGGTTCATGAAGAACATCCCGGCCTGGCAGGAAAAGGGCGTCAAGTTCGTCCACAACTGCCCGTATGTCCTCATGCACCTGGCCGGCCTCAAAGGGGAAGACGCCTTCATCGACTGGGGCGCCATGTCCGGCTGGGGCCTGGGCTACGACGTAGTCCAGAAGAAATGGTCGCCGGAGCAGCTGGAAATCCTGGGCATCCCGGAAACGTATATGCCCCGCATTGTCAAGCCCTGGGACATCATCGGCACGCTCTGTGAAGAAGATGCCATGGAAACGGGCTTCCCCGCAGGCATCCCCATCTGCGCCGGCGCCGGTGATACGATGGAATCCATGATGGGCAGTGGCATCCTGGAAGCGGGCCGCGCTGTCGACGTCGCCGGAACGTGTGCCATGTTCTGCGCCGCCACCGACGGCATCATCTCGGAACTGTCCGTACCGGGGAGCAACCTCATTTTCAACTCCGGCACCCTGCCGGGGACGTATTTCTACTGGGGCATGGTCCGCACGGGCGGCCTGGCCCTGCGCTGGTTCAAGGACAGCATCGCCCGCGAAGAAGGCGATGATTACTACGGGACCCTGGACGAACTGGCCAAGCGCCATCAGCCCGGCTGCGACGGCGCCATGTTCATTCCCTACCTGACCGGCGGCAATGGGGACTATCCCAACGTCCGCGGGACCTTCACGGGCCTGACCCTCGATTCCGACCAGGGCGCTATGTGGCGCTGCGTCCTCGAAGGCATCGGCTACGACTACATGGAAATCACCGACCGCTACCGCAAGGCCGGCATCGACCTGACCCAGCTGACCATCACCGAAGGCGGCAGCCGCGATGAGCTGTGGAACCAGATCAAGGCTGACATGCTGGATACGAAAGTCGTGACCCTGAAAGTCGCCGGCGGTGCCGTCCCGACCAACTGCATCGTCGCCGCCTACGCCGCAGGCGATGTCCCGGACCTCAAACAGGCCCTCCAGCGCCAGCTGGAAGTCAAGGCCACCTACGTCCCGGACGAAAACAATACCGCCACCTACCGCAAGGCCTACGAAAAACGCGAAGGCCTGCTCAAAGCCCTGAACGGCGCGTTGTAATCCATTTTCGCAGGCTGCAGTTCGCAGGCCGCTTCGGACTCAGATGCGGCGGCCCGCCGCGACAGACTCAAAATGAAAACGACGCTTCGGGATACCCTCAGCGCGTAGCGGGCCGCCCTCTGGGACGGCCCCTACGGATGCCGTTGCACGGCAGGTTCGTGGGTCGTGGCTCGTGGCTCGTGGCTCGTGGTTCGTAGGGGCCGTTGCACGGCAGAGCCTCAAAGGGACAAGGTCGCCTTGGATGACCCTCGACTCGTAAAAATGGTCCCGATTGGGGGCTTTTCGTAGGGGCCGTCCTGATAAGGCGGCCCGCCTGAATCCCGTGAACAATGCTATCCGAAGGGCGGCGCCCGGCTCTCCTCATAGGAGAGCTGTCAGTGAAGCTGACTGAGAGGTTGCTCTTAACTTCAAACTTCAAACTCAAAAAGGGCTTGTCGCACGACGACAAGCCCTTTAAAGTTGTTAGTGGCTAGCAGTTAGTTGTTAGCGGATGGCTTTAAATTTGAAGGTTTTCTCTGCAAACCGCCCTTTGGGACGGCCCCTGCGGAGCGACATCTTTGATGTCGCGGTGGCCTGCGATTCCCGGAGGGAATCGTCATCCATGCACTTTGTGAAAAATAGAAGTATCTCCTATGATGTAAGTTCATAACGTCACATACACCTATGAGACAATTGTATTGAATAATGCGGAGAAGTAATTTGACTTCTTGATTATTGCATAAAATGCATGCCATAAATGTGAAAAATTGAAAAAAGTGCCGTTTTTTAGTGGATTTTTTTGGGAAGTGTGGTATACTATCAGTGTAAGCAGTGAATCTTATTTAGAACGTGCGTGATTTTTTTTAGAGAAATCTAGTGAAAAAAATCACGCGACGAAGGAGGAGTTAAACATGAGTAAAGTAATGGTTATTGGTGCAGGTACAATGGGTTCGGGCATTGCCCAGGTTTTCGCTACGCACGGCTGGGACGTCGTCTTGAACGATATTAAAGACGAATTCATCGCTGGCGGCAAAGCTAAAATCGAAAAACAGCTGACCAAACAGGTCTCCAAAGGCAAAATGACCCAGGAAGACAAAGACGCAACGATGGCTCGCATCTCTGGCTTCGTAACCCGTACCCCTGATAACATGAAAGACATCGACCTCGTCGTCGAAGCAGCTATCGAAGACTTGAAGATCAAATCGGCTATCTTCAAAGAACTCGACGAATTCTGCCCGGAACACACGATCCTCGCATCCAACACTTCGTCCCTGGCTATCACTCAGATCGGCGCAGCTACGAAACGCCCGGACAAAGTCATCGGCATGCACTTCTTCAACCCGGCTCCTGTCATGAAATTGATTGAAGTCATCAACGGCATCGCTACTTCCGAAGAAACGTACGACAAGATCGACAAACTCTCGAAAGACCTCGGCAAAACGCCGGTTAAAGTCAACGACTTCCCGGGCTTCGCTGGCAATCGTATCGTCATCCCGATGCTGAACGAAGCTATCCAGGCTTTGATGGAAGGTGTTGCTTCCAAAGAAGATATCGATAACGTCTGCAAACTCGGCTTCAACCATCCGATGGGACCTCTGGCTCTCTGCGACCTTATCGGTAACGACGTCGTTCTCCATGTCATGGAAGTCCTCTATGATGGCTTCGGCGATCCGAAATATCGTCCTTGCGCATTGCTCAAGAAATATGTCCAGGCAGGTTACCTCGGCCGTAAGACTGGCAAAGGCTTCTACGATTACACGAAATAAGTTAGCAATCTGCTAATCGAATACGGGGCGTGACTTTCACACCCCGTATTATTTTTAGAATCTCATACGCGTATCGGCAGTACGTCTGTCCCAGCCGACAGGGGCGGTCTGGAAGCTGGGTCCCCATTGGGGAGGGGCGTCCTGTTATACATACTATTTCTATACTATACTATTATATGTTTTAGGAGGTTTTTCTCATGGATTACCAGAACATTATTTTTGCTGTAGAAGATGGTATTGCAACGATTACGATCAATCGTCCGAAAGCACTGAACGCTTTGAATCAGGCTACGGTCAGCGAATTGAAAGACGTCGTTGAAAAGATTGCAGCTGATAAAGCTATCAAAGTCGTCATCATCACCGGTGCAGGCGCTAAATCCTTCGTGGCCGGCGCTGACATCAAAGAAATGGCTTCCAAGAACGCTGCTGAAGGCCGCGAATGGGGCCAGTTCGGTCAGAACGTCTTCACGGAAATCGAAAACCTGCCGCAGCCTGTCATCGCAGCTATCAACGGCTTCGCTCTCGGCGGCGGCTGCGAACTCTCCTGCGCTTGCGATATCCGCTATGCAGCTGAAAACGCTAAATTCGGCCAGCCGGAAGTCGGCCTGGGCATCACTCCGGGCTTTGGCGGCACGCAGCGCCTGACCCGTGTCGTAGGCCGCGGCCACGCGAAAGAACTCATCTACACGGGCGGCATGATCGACGCTGAAAAAGCAAAAGCTATCGGCTTGGTCAATGAAGTCTTCCCGCAGGAAGAACTGATGCCGGCTGCTGTTAAATTGGCTAAGAAGATCGCTAAGAACGCTCCGATTGCAGTACAGCTCTCCAAAGCTGCCATCAACCGCGGCATCAACTGCGACGTCGTAACGGGTATCGCTTATGAAGCTGAAGTCTTCGGCCTCTGCTTCTCCACGGCTGACCAGAAGGAAGGCATGGCTGCTTTCTGCGAAAAACGCAAAGCAACGTTTGAAGGTAAATAATTCCATTGTTTGACTCCTAATAGAAAAAGGGCCTGTCGCTGTGCGGCAGGTCCTTTTCCGCTATCCGTGGCTAGGAGAACCACGAGCCACGAGTCTCCATCAAATTGTGTCACAACGGCCACAAGAAGGCTAACCAAGCGTGGTATAATGAATTGCAAAAAAATTCAATTCGAGGTGACCTCTTCATGAAAGGTAAACAGATTCCTGCACTGGCTGTATTGTGCTGCGCCCTCAGCCTGACGGCCCCTGTCTGGGCGGCACCGGCAGTTGAAGGCTTGAGTCAATCAGGGCAACGGGGCTATCGTCTGGGCGACGCCGGAAGAACAGGCTAAGTATCCGGCTATCGTCTTGGCACCGCAGTATACGGAAGACCTTATCCGCTCGATCGGCATGATGACGACGGATACGCACCAGTGGACGAAAGGGCTGACGCTGGTGACGGACCTCATCCTCGATGTATCCCATAAGTACCGTGTCGACAAGGACCGCATCTACGGGACCGGCCAGTCCCAGGGCGGCATGGCTAACATTGCCATTAGCGACGCGTATCCGGACCTCTTTGCCGGTCAGTATCTCGTCGCCTGCCAGTGGGATACGCAGGAAATGGAAAAACTGAAGGACAAGAATCTTTGGATTACGGTCTGCCAAGGCGATACGAAAGCCTTCCCCGGCATGAATGAAGCGACGGCCTTGTGGGAAAAGGATGGCGCTGTCGTCGCCCGCAGCCGCATGTGGGACAGTACTGGCGGGACGCCTGTCTTTGAACAGATGATGCGGGTCATGGAAGACCAGCAGACACCGATTAACTATACGGTCTTCCAAGGCGGCAGCCATATGTACACGTGGTCCTTTGCCTACAATATCGAAGGCATCCGGGATTGGCTCTTTGCTCAGACAAAAGCCAAAGATGTCCTGAAACAGACGGCTCCGGCCCAGGGGGCAGCCCAGCAGGGCGAAAAGGGCCATGGTCCTAAGGGGAACCCGGCCGGACGAGCCCTGCTCAATACGGGCATTGCCTACTTGTACGGCCTGGGTGTAGCTGCCGATACGGCCAAGGCCAAAGCGTGGTATCAAAAAGCCGCTGCCACAGGCAATCTCGACGCCATCGAAGCGCTGAAAGCGATGGGTTAATCCTTTTTAATTCCATACGACGAAGAATCGACGTAAAAAGGGCTTGTCGCATGACGACAAGCCCTTTTTGAGTTTGAAGTTTGAAGTTGAAAGTTTGATGTGGAGGGGACAAAATTTAAAAGCCATCGCCTCAAACGTCATACATCAAACCTCAAACATTTAAGAAAAAGGGCCCTCGCATGATGGCAAAAACCTTCGTGCGACAAGCCCTTTTTTGCAATTAATTTGACTTTTTGACTTATATTCTCTTGACAAAACATATTCTCCATGCTATCTTATATATAGTCTTAGAGGTCAAATAGTCAGACTGCTAAGAATAGTCAAATGAGCAGAAGGTGAGTACGATGGATTTGGATGCACGAAAACAAAAAATACTGCAGGCCATTATTCAGGATTACATCTCCTCTGCCGAACCTGTCGGGTCGAGAACGATTGCCCGCAAGTATGACTTAGGCGTCAGTGCCGCGACGATCCGCAACGAAATGTTCGATTTGGAAATGATGGGCTACCTGGAACAGCCTCACACGTCGTCTGGCCGTATCCCGTCGCTGAAGGGATACCGCTTTTACGTCGACTGCCTGCTCAAGCCGACGAAGATCACGGACGCAGAAAAGCAATTCGTCCGGGCCTGGTTCCAGGATAAAGTGAGCAGCGTCGACCAGATCTTTCAGTCGACGGCCAAAGTACTGGCCAGGATTACGCATAATGTTACCCTGGTCATGGCGTCACAGCGGCTCAATTCCAAGCTGAAGTACATCCGCTTCTTACCGCTTGATGACCGCCGGGCCATCATGATCGTCGTCACCGATACGGGGCAGGTAGAGAACTGCCTTTACCCCAGACCGGCCGGTGCCAGCCTGGACGATTTGAACATCATCGCCCAGCGGCTGACTAATTACCTGGCCGGCATGGCCATAGACCATATCGATGAAAAGGCCATCGAAGCCTTTCACGAGACCATCGTCGATGACGTCGAATTATACCGCCTGGCATTCCGGTCCATGGGACGGGCCTTCCACAAGGGACAGCAGTTCTATAAAGGCGGGACCATGGAACTTTTGAACAAGCCGGAATTCAAAGATGTCGACAAGGCCAAGAGCCTCTTTACCATGCTGGAAGAACAGGATGTCGTCGCCAATCTCCTTCACGATGAAGGAGAAGGCGAGGCCGTTACGGTCCGCATCGGCGAAGAAGCGAAGTTATCGCCTATCAATGATTGCAGTATCATTGAAGCGACCTTTACCGACCATGATGTAGTCCTCGGCAAGCTGGCCGTCTTGGGACCAGCCCGTATGGAGTATGCTAAGATTATCGGTCTCTTGGATTTCATGAAACAGCATGTGACACATATGCTGGCGCATTACCACGACGATAAGTAGGGAGGGGTACACAGACATGAGTAATAAAGAAAATAAAGAAGAAAAAGACACAGTGTTGAAAGACGACGCAGAAAAAGTCGTCGAAGACGCTGCCAAAGAAAAGGCAGACGAAGCCAAGGAAGCTGCGGCAGATGAAAGTGCCGATCAAAAGGCACCGGATGCCAAAGACGAAGCTGCCAGCGCAGACGCCGAAAAGGCCGCCAAGCTCCAGCAGCAGTTCGTCCGGCTCCAGGCAGATTTTGCCAACTATAAAAAGCGCACAGCTGCTGAAAAGCTCCAGATTTCAGAAGTCGTCAAGATGGACGTCATCAGTAGCATCCTGCCGGTCATCGATAATTTCGAACGGGCCTTGCAGGTCCCGCAGGACCAGGTGGCAGATGATGTGAAATCCTTCATCGACGGCTATGAAATGATTTATAAACAGCTCCTGGGCGTCCTGGAAAAGGAAGGGGTCACCAAGATCGATGCCGTCGGCAAACCTTTCGACCCCAATTATCATCAGGCCGTCATGCGCGTGCCCAGTGACGAATACGATGACGACGTCGTCGTAGAAGTCCTCCAGGAAGGTTATCTCCTGGGCGACAAGACACTGCGTCCGGCCATGGTAAAAGTTGCATTCAACGGTTAACCATCGTTTGAAATAAGATTGGAGGAATCTTTTATGAGTAAAGTTATTGGTATTGACTTAGGTACAACAAACTCCGTAGTAGCTGTTATGGAAGGCGGCGAACCTACGGTCATCACGAATACGGAAGGCTCTCGCCTCACACCGTCTGTCGTAGGCTTCTCCAAGACGGGCGAACGCCTCGTCGGCCAGCTGGCAAAACGCCAGGCCGTATCCAACCCGGAAAACACCATTTCGTCCATTAAACGCCACATGGGTGAAAGCTACACTGTAGACATCCAGGGCAAGAAATATACACCGCAGGAAATCTCCGCAATGATCCTTCAGAAATTGAAGGAAGATGCTGAAAGCTACCTCGGCGAAAAAGTCACGCAGGCCGTCATCACCGTTCCGGCATACTTCAACGACGGCCAGCGCCAGGCTACCAAAGATGCTGGCAAGATCGCCGGCCTCGACGTTCTCCGTATCGTCAACGAACCGACGGCAGCTGCCCTCGCTTATGGCCTTGATAAAGGCGGCGACGGCAAGATCCTCGTCTTCGACCTCGGCGGCGGCACCTTCGATGTTTCCATCCTCGAACTCGGCGACGGCGTCTTTGAAGTAAAGGCTACCAACGGCAACACCCACCTCGGTGGCGATGACTTCGATAACAAAGTCATGGAATGGATGATTAGCGAATTTAAGAAAGAAACGGGCATCGACCTCTCGCAGGATAAGATGGCTGAACAGCGCCTCAAAGAAGCTGCTGAAAAAGCCAAGATCGAATTGTCCACGGTCCTCTCGACCAACATCAACCTGCCGTTCATCACGGCCGATGCTACGGGCCCGAAACACCTCGATTTGACCTTGACCCGTGCTAAATTCAACGAATTGACGGAAGACCTCGTCCAGGCTACGATGGAACCGACCAAGAAAGCGATTGCTGACTCGGGCTTCACCATCGACGAAATCGACAAGATCATCCTCGTCGGCGGTTCCAGCCGTATCCCGGCTGTCCAGGAAGCTATCAAATCCATCCTCGGTAAAGAACCGAGCAAAGGCGTAAACCCCGATGAATGTGTTGCTATCGGCGCAGCTATCCAGGCCGGTGTCCTCGTCGGCGATGTCAAAGACGTCCTGCTCCTCGATGTCACTCCGCTTTCCCTGGGCATTGAAACCCTCGGCGGCGTCTTCACCAAGATCATCGACCGCAACACGACCATCCCGACATCCGGCAGCCAGGTCTTCTCGACGGCTGTCGATAACCAGCCGTCCGTTGACGTCCACGTCCTCCAGGGCGAACGTGAAATGGCTGCTGACAACAAGACCCTCGGCCGTTTCGAACTGACAGGTATCCCGGCTGCTCCCCGTGGAGTACCTCGTATCGAAGTCACCTTCAACATCGATGCCAACGGTATCGTAAACGTTTCGGCCAAAGACCTCGGTACGGGCAAGGAACAGAAGATCACCATCAAATCTTCGTCGGGCCTCGATAAGAGCGAAATCGACCGCATGGTCAAAGAAGCTGCAGCTCACGAAGCGGAAGACAAGAAACGTAAAGAAGGCATCGAAGCCAAGAACAACGCGGACTCCCTCATTTACCAGGCCGAAAAGACCATCAAGGATATGGGCGACAAAGCCGATGCTTCTAAAGTTTCGGAAATCAAGGATAAGATCGCTGCCTTGAAAGAAGCCATGAAGACCGACGATACGGATAAGATCAAAGCCGCTTCCGAAGCCTTGACCAAACCGCTCTATGACCTGACCAGCGAAATGTACAAGAACGCTGACGCTGCCCAGCAGGCTCAGCAGCAGGCAGGTGCCCAGGCCGGTGCACAGCAGGCTCAGAGCGATGGCCAGAAAGATGAAAAAGTAGTCGATGCCGATTACACCGTAGTCGACGACGACAAGAAGTAAGATAGATAAGAGGGGCTGCCCACCATGAGTAAAAGAGATTATTATGAAGTCCTTGGCGTTCCCAAAGACGCCAGCGACGCAGAAATCAAAAAAGCGTTCAAGAAATTAGCGCTCAAATACCATCCGGACCGCAACCCGGATAACCCGAAGGCAGCCGAAGAAAAATTCAAGGAAATCAACGAAGCGTACAGCGTCCTGTCGAATAAACAGAAACGCGCCCAGTACGACCAGTTCGGTCCGGCAGCATTCCAGAACGGCAATGCTGCCGGTTCCGGTGCCGGTTTCGGCCAGGGCGGCTTCGGAGGGTTTGGCGGCTTTGGCGGATTCGGCCAGGGCGGCCAGGGCTTCGGCGGCTTCGAAGATATCTTTGATTCCTTCTTTGGCGGCCAGGGCAGCCGTCAGTCGGCCAATGGCCCGCAGCGCGGTGCCGATTTGCGCTTCGACGTAGATATCACCTTCAAACAGGCTGCCTTTGGTACGGAAATGGAAATCCAGGTCCCCAAGGAAGAAACGTGTGACCACTGTCACGGCAACGGTGCCGAACCGGGCAGCAAAGTCGATACTTGCCCGGACTGCCACGGCACGGGCCAGCAGCGCGTCGTACAGAACACGCCTTTCGGCCAGATGGTCAATGTCCGCACCTGTTCCCGCTGCGGCGGTACAGGCAAGATCATCCATGATAAGTGCAAGAAATGCCATGGCACGGGGACGGTCAAGGTCCGCAAGAAATTGAAGATCAAGATCCCTGCCGGTGTCGATGACGGCGCACGCCTGCGCGTAGCCGGAGAAGGCGAACCGGGCGTCCGCGGCGGCGGTCACGGCGACTTGTACGTCTACATCTTCGTCCGCCGCGATCCCAAGTTCAGCCGTGAAGGCAACGATATCTTGTCCCAGGAAACGATTTCCTTCGCCCAGGCTGCCCTGGGTGCGAAGATTCCCGTCGAAACCCTGGATGGCAAGATTGAACTGACCATCCCGGCCGGCACCCAGACGGGTACGGTCTTCCGCATCCGCGGCAAAGGCGTCCCTGTCCTGGGGTCCAAGAACCGCCGTGGCGACCACCACGTCCAGGTCACGGTCTCCGTACCGAAAGACCTCAATGCCAAACAGAAGGAACTCCTGCGGGAATTTGCCTATGCTGGCGGCGAAACGTGGGTGGGGGAGCCAAAGCCGGCTGAACAACCGGCCGACGGTGACGCCACAGACGCGAAGAGCGACAAGAAAGATACCAAGAAGTCTAAGAAGGGCTTTTGGAGTAAGTTAAAAGAAGATCTGGAAAGATAAAGGGAGAATGAACGATGCAATGGAATGAAGTAGATTTGCTCGTTTCCCCAACGGCCACCGATTTGGTGGCCCTTCTTGTTTTTGAATGTGGAAGCAATGGATCGGTCATCGATGACGAACACCCGGACCACAAAGGACGCATCCGCATTACGGCGTATTTCCCGCTGGCACAGGAAGGTCTTGTGGAAACGATACGAGAAAAGATGGGCGCCCTGGAAAGCCGGGGTGTCGATTTGGGCGACTGGAAGGTCGTCGAAAAGAAAGCCGATGACAAGGACTGGCTCTTTGCCTGGCAGGAACATTTCCATCCCAAGAAGATTTCCCGCCATTTCTGGGCGGCACCGGCATGGGAACCGGCCCGGCCGGCGGACGGCGAGGACGTCCTCTCCATCGATCCGGGCCTGGCCTTTGGCAGCGGCTTCCACGATACGACGTGTATGTGCGTCCAGTACCTGGAAGACACGGTGAAGCCCGGCGATACGGTCTTTGACATCGGCACGGGCACGGGCATCCTGGCCATTGCCGCCGCCAAACTGGGCGCGTCCCGCGTGACGGCTGTCGATTTCGATGCCGTCGCCGTCAAGCAGGCGGCCGTCAACGCCAAACTGAACGGCGTCGAAGAGCGATTGACCATCGCCAACAGCGACCTCCTGGCGGCCATCCCGCAAGGGGAACAGGCCGACGTCGTCGTAGCCAACCTGGTGACCAACGCCGTCCTGGCCCTGCTGCCGACACTGCCGCCGTACCTCAAGGAAGGCGGTACGCTCATCGCCAGCGGCATCATCGACGAACGCATCGACGAAGTGCGCCGCGCGGCGGCTGCCGTCGGCTTCACCTGGGTCGATGAACAGTTCCGGAGCGGCTGGTATGCCATCCAGATGAAGAGGTGAGACTATGCGTAAGATTTTCACGGATTTCCCCATTTGCGGGACCTTTGAACTGTCTGCCGACGATGCCCATCACGTCGTCGTCGTCCTGCGCCATACCGTCGGCGACACGCTGAACGTCACGGACTGCACCGGCGCGACCTATGAATGTTTCATCACCCGCATGGAAGGCCATTCGGCGTACCTTACGCCGGCGCGCAAGCTGTCCGACGGGCCGTCAGCGAACGGCAAGGTCATCCTGGCAGCGGGCCTTCTCAAAGGTGACAAGTTCGACTGGGTCGTCCAGAAGGCGACGGAACTCGGCGTAGGGCGGATTGTTCCTGTACAAATGGAACATTGTGTAGTAAAATTAGATGATAAACGGCGGCAGGCCCGGCTCGGACGGTGGCAGCGCCTGGCCCTGGAAGCGGCCAAGCAATGCGGCCGCGACGACGTGCCGGAGGTAGCGCCGGTCATGAGCTTTACGGAGCTCGTCGACGCCTATGCGGACACGCGCTTCATCATCCCTTATGAACAGGAAACGGCGCCCTTGTCGGAAGCCTGCCACGACGTGCGGACCGGCGACGCCATCATCGCCATCGGCCCTGAAGGGGGCTATGCCGAAAAAGAAATCGCCTATGCCACGCAGCATCTGGCGTGGTGCCGCACGGTCTCTCTCGGGCCCCGCATCCTGCGCGCTGAAACGGCGTCGCTGGCGGCCCTGTCTATCATTATGTACGAAAGAGGATTCAAGTAATGCCAACTATCGCTTTTGCCACTCTTGGCTGCCGTGTCAACCAGTACGATACGGACAGTATGCGCGGCCTCTTCCTGGCTGCAGGCTTCACGGAAGCCGATTTCGACGGCCCGGCCGACGTCTATGTCATCAATACCTGCTCGGTCACCCAGGTGGGCGAGAAGAAATCGCGCCAGCTCATCCGCCGGACGAAGAAGCGCAACGAGGCTGCCAAGGTCATCGTCACCGGCTGTTATGCCCAGCTCGACCCGGAGCTCCTGACGTCCATGCCCGAAGTCGATGCCGTCGTCGGGACCAATGAACGCAAGCGCATCGTTTCCATCGTCCGCGAGCTCCTGCACGACGGGGAAGACGAAGCCATCACAGCCGTCCACGACGTGCGCCGTCATGACGAATTTGAGGAGATTCCCCTCTATCCGTCGGCTGTAGAACATACGCGGGCCGATTTGAAGATACAGGAAGGGTGCAATAATTTCTGCTCCTATTGCATCATCCCCTATACGCGGGGCGCCCTGAAATCGCGCCGTCCCGATGCCATCGTCGCCGAAGCGCAGCGCCTCGTCGCCGCGGGATTCAAGGAAATCGTCCTGACCGGCATCCATCTCGGCGCCTACGGCCGCGACCTCGACGACCATCCGACGCTGGCCCACATCCTGGACCGCCTGGTCAAGGAAACCGACGTGGCCCGCATCCGCCTGGGCTCCATCGAGTCCCTGGAAATCGGCGACGACATGATTGCCGTCATGAACAGTTCGGACCGCATCTGCCCGCATCTGCACCTGCCCCTCCAGTCCGGGTCGGACACGATCTTAAAGGCCATGAACCGCCATTATACCGTGGCTGAATATGAAGACCTCATCGCCCGCCTGCGCAGCCGCATCGACGGCCTGACCGTGTCGACAGACCTCATCCTGGGCTTTCCCGGCGAAACGGAAGCCCTCTTTGACGAAACCATGGCGGCCCTGGAACGGCTCCGGTTCTCCCATATCCACGCCTTCCCGTACTCCCAGCGCAGGGGGACGCCGGCTGCGGATATGAAGGACCAAGTCGATACGGCCGAAAAGAAGCGGCGCGTCGAACTCGTCAATGAACTGTCGGCCCGGCAGAAAGAAACGCTCCTGACGTCCCTGGTCGGACAGAAGGCCGCCGTCCTCATCGAAAAACAGGACGGCACGACCGGCGAAGGCTTCACGGAAAACTACGAACGGGCCGTCGTCGAAGGCCTGCCCGCCGGCGCCGAAGGCACCGTCGTCCCCGTCACGCTGACGGATACGGATGGAGCGAAGCTCGTAGGGGAGCCCATAACCGGGCGCCCGCGCGAATCCCGGGAATAGCTCAGCAGCGTAGGGGCTCGCATGTGGCGAGCCCGCGCGAATCCTGTGCATGCATTCGTCCGCAGCTGGGTGCATTTTCGGCAAACGAATCACGGCAAACGAGCCACGTAAACAAAAAGGAGGAATTTATCATGGAAGACTGCATTTTCTGCAAGATCGTTGCCGGGGAAATCCCGAGCACCAAAGTTTGGGAAGACGATAATTTCTTCGCCTTCAAGGACATCAACCCGGTCGCCCCGGTCCACGTCCTGGTCATCCCTAAGAAGCATATCCAGAGCATCGCGGCCCTGACGCCGGACGATGCCGATGTCGCCGGCAAGATGCTCTTCGCCATCCAGAAAGTCGCCCAGGTCATGGGTCTCGACAAGGACGGCTTCCGCGTCGTCTTCAACACCGGTGAAAAGGCCGGCCAGACGGTCCATCACATGCACGCCCATATCTTAGGCGGCAAGGAAATGGCTTGGCCCGGCGTATGAGTACGCAGCGGGGACAGAAGCCCCGGCGCCAGGTGACGATGACGCCGGCCGCCCTGACCCGCATCATCGCTATCGTCCTGCTCATCGGTATCGTCGCGTTCCTGATGATTCACAAAATTTAATCTTCTTCTCAGAAAAAAAGGCCCGGAAGGGTCTTTTTTTTATGTATTTTTAATCTTTCTCCGCTACTATGGGGGTAATTGGAATCAAGAGAGAAGGGGGACCCGCCATGGAGAAGAAAGCATTAGGTTATTATGGAGAACAGGCGGCGCTGGCTTATGTGCGCCACGAGAAGGGCTATCACGTGCGCTGCTGCAATTACCGCAACCGCCTGGGGGAAATCGACCTCATCGCCGAAGACGGCCATACCTTGGTCTTCATCGAGGTCAAGACGCGGACGACGGCCGCTTACGGCCTGCCCTGTGAGGCCGTGGAACGGAACAAGCGCCGCAAGATCACCCGCGTTGCCTCGGCCTACCTGGCCCAGTTCGATCTTTGGGAGCGGCCGTGCCGGTTCGATGTCATCGAGGTCTGGCCCGATGACCAGGGGGAACCCGTTATCCGCCACCTCGTCCACGCCTTCCAGGCAGAAAGGCGGTGAGGCTGTGTTCGCGCGTATCTACGGGGCGGCGACGTTGGGCCTGAACGGCCATGTCATCGCCGTCGAGACGGACATCTCCAACGGTCTGCCGTCGTTCGACCTGGTCGGTTTGGCCGCGACGTCGGTGAAAGAGGCCAAAGAGCGGGTCCGGGCAGCCGTCAAGAACAGCGGCTATGAATTTCCCATGCGCCGCCTGACGGTCAACCTGGCGCCGGCCGACCTCAAGAAGGATACGGCCGGTCTCGACCTGAGCCTGGCCGTGGCCATCCTCGTGTCGAGCGGCCAGATTCCCGAAGAGGCCTGCGAAAACTGCCTCTTCCTGGGTGAACTGGCCCTGGACGGTCGCATCCGCCCGGTGAACGGCATCCTGCCCATGGTCCTGGAAGGGGCGGTCCAGGGGATGAAGACGGTCTTCGTCAGCCGGGACAATGCCGCCGAAGCCCTGCTCTGCCCGGACCTTACGGTCTATGGCGTCGGGACTCTCTGCGACGTCGCCGGCCATTTGACGGGCGAGAAGGCGCTGGAGGCCGCCCGGGCCGCACTACCGGACCCGGACCTGCCCGATTACGACGTCGATTTTTCCGAAGTCCAGGGCCAGGCCGAAGCCAAACGGGTCCTGGAAATCGCTGCGGCCGGCGGCCATAACGTCCTCATGATCGGACCGCCCGGGAGCGGCAAGACCATGCTGGCCAAGCGCATCCCGACCATCCTGCCGCCCATGAATGAAGCCGAGGCCCTGGAAGTGACCAAAATCTACAGCGTCGCCGGTCTCCTCGGGAAGGGACGCCTCCTGCAGCAGCGGCCCTTCCGCAGCCCGCATCATACCATTTCCATGGCCGGCCTCGTCGGCGGCGGGTCCATCCCCAAGCCGGGCGAAGTGACCCTCAGTCATCACGGCGTCCTCTTCCTCGACGAACTGCCGGAATTTCCCCGGTCGGTCCTGGAAGTCCTGCGCCAGCCCCTGGAAGACGGTGTCGTCCATATCGCCCGTGTCCAGGCGGCTCTGTCCTATCCGTCGCGCTTCGTCCTGGTAGCCGCCATGAATCCCTGTCCCTGCGGCCGTTACGGCTTCGATGAAGGCTGTATTTGTTCAGAAAGCGAGATACGCCGCTACACCCATAAGATTTCCGGCCCCCTGTTGGACCGCATCGACCTCCACGTCCGCGTCGAGCGGCCGGCGTACCAGGAACTGATAACCCGGCGGAAAGCTGAATCGTCGGCAGCCATCCGCTCGCGGGTCCTGTCGGCGCGCCATCGCCAGCAGGAGCGCCTGGCGCCCTATGGCTGCACCTGCAACGCCCACATGGGCCACCGGGAGATACGGGCGACGTGCCAATTGACCGAAGCAGCCCAGCAGCTGCTGCGCGAAGCCTTCGACGTCCTGCGCCTCAGCGCCCGCAGCTACGATCGGATCATCAAAGTGTCCCAGACCATCGCCGACCTGGCCAAAGAGCCGGTCATCGCTAAGGAACACGTCGCCGAAGCCATCAGTTACCGCAATAAGATGCAGCAGCCATGAAGGAGGGAAGACTGTGAACCAGGAAACGATGTACGCCGCGGCCCTCCAGTCCCTCAAGGGCTGCGGCAGCCGCCGCCTGCAGGCCCTCCTCGACGTCTGCCGCTCGCCGCGCCGGGCCTGGGAAGCCGTCTGGGATGAGGATTTGCGGCGCCGGACGGGGATTCCGGCCAAGATATTTTCCCAGCTCAGACAAGAACGAAACGTTTTTGACTGGGACCGATTCCAGCATCAGCTGGATTTCTATGGCGTCCGGCCCCTGGCCCTGTGGGATGACGACTATCCGGCGTGGCTGCCCTTCACCGCCCAGCCGCCGCTGGTCCTCTTCTGTCAGGGAACGATGGGCCGCGACAGCAGCAGCCTCGCCATCGTCGGCTCGCGCAAGGCCAGCCCTTACGGCCTGAACGCGGCGGAGTCACTGGCTGCCGAACTGGCGGCCCAGGGCTTTACCATCATCAGCGGCGGTGCCCGGGGAATCGACACGCGGGCCCACCGGGGCGCCCTGAAGGGAAAGGGACGGACCGTCGTCGTCGCTGCCAACGGACTGGACCGGACCTATCCCAGGGAAAACAAGGCCCTGTTCCGGCAGGTCGTCGACAACGGCGGCGCCGTCATTTCCGAGTATGCCTTTGGCATCGAGCCGCTGTCCCGGAATTTCCCGGCCCGGAACCGCATCATCGCCGGCATGGCGGCGGCGACGATCGTCGTCGAAGCGGCCCTGCGCAGCGGCTCCCTGATTACGGCCGACCTGGCCCTCGACGAAGGGCGCGACGTCTTTGCCATGCCGGGCAGTGTCTTTTCCGAGACCAGCCGCGGGACGAACCACCTCTTGCAGCTCGGCGCCATTCCCTTGACCTGCGTCGACGATGTAATCCGGGAATTTCGCCGCCGCGGCTGGCAGGGACCGGAAACCGTCGCTGAGGCAGCAGCACCCAGCCTGAGCCCGGCTGAACAGGCCGTCATCGACGTCATCCCCTTCGACCGGGCGGCGCCGGTGAGCGAGCTCCTGGAAAAGACGGGCCTGGCCGTCGCCGACCTGCTGCCCATCCTCCTGGCCCTGCAGATGAAAAAAGCCGCCGAGGAACTGCCTGGCGGCTACATCCGCTGTGCGGCTGCCTTTTCTGTCTTATAAGGCGGCGATATAGGCTTTGGCCTTGTCTACGGAGACGACGTCGATCCAGCCGAAGGGGGTCAGGGCGTGACACACCGCGAAGAGGGTGTGGTGGTCTGCGATGAAGGCTTTCAGCGCCGTGAAGACCTGGTCGCTGCCTTCGACGCTGCCATAACCGGCGACAGCCGCATCGATGAGGACGTTGTCCGGCCATTCTTCGCGGAAACAGCTGTGCAGGAAGAGGAACAGGTCCAGGACCGGTGCCGGCGCGTCGACGAATTTCTTTTCGTTTTCCCAATCGAGGAGGGTAATCGTCCCGTCTTCCCGGTCGTAGGCGATGTCCCGCAGGGCCGGCCGGCCGTGGTGCAGTCCGGCGGCGTGGAGACGGGCCAGGCCCTGGCCGGCTTTTTCAAAGGCCTCCTGGCGGACGTCGGCATATTCTGCTTCTTTGGCGACGCCCTGCAGGGTCTTGCCGGCCGCTTCCATGACGAAGAAGTCTTCATCCAGGAGGACCAGTTTCGGCGCCAGGCGCAGGCGGGCGTTGACGGTCATGATCTTATAGGCTTCGCACCAGAACGCGGCAGACGGGTTCTGTTTGGCAAAGGCATTGCGGCCGTTGCCCCTGCGGCGTTTGATGAAATACTTTTTATTTTCAAATGAAAGCGATAAAACCCGCTTGTCCGGGTGTTCGGCAATGGCAGACTGAACGGATTTTAAGAGAGACTTGTTGAACAAGAAAGTCACACCTTTCAAAATATTAAGATATAATTTCATAATTTACAGCTTCTATACCTGGAAGTATTCCCATATTATAGCAAATTTGGACGGAAAAATAAATGGGGAAGCCCGATAGCATCGCGGAATCATGGGATATAGGATGACGTTGCGTTTGCGATGATAATAAAATGGGTTAATGAAATTGATAAGTACTATTGACACGTGAAGAAAAGCACTTTATAATAATAGCTGTAAATGAATATCAATATTTTAAAGGGAGATGTGTCGTATGTTTCAGAATACAGATTTTTGGATTGGCTTAGGTATCGGTGTCGTCGCCGGCGTCTTCGGTTACAAATTGATGTCTGAACGGGAACAGCAGCTTATGGCTCTGCAGCAGCCGGCTGCCGGTGCTATGACCGCGTCGGTTCCCCTGGCTGAATTGCAGCGTCAGAAAGAAGAATTGGAAGACATGATCGCAGCCCAGGAAGCCGCACAGGCAAAATAAGTTTGTAGTGAAGGCCTTTGCGTTTTCACTTGCTGAAAACTAAAAACTACAAACTTCAAACTCAAGAAGAGGCCGTCTTGGATGACGGCTTCTTTTTTTTAGGAAAAAAACAGGAAGGACTGCTTGTATGATTATTCCGACGTCGAAATGGGACCTCATCATGAGATCTGTTACTATTTCGTCTTACTTGCCGGGCCGTATCCGCCTGTACAGCAAGAAACTCGTCGGCAATGCTGATTTGGGCCGCAAGGTCTATGCCTACATTGCCAGCTATAAAGAAATCGATAAAGTCGATGTCAATGTCCTCACGGGTTCTGTCTTGATCACGTATCGTCCGCAGGTCCTGCGGGCCAACCGGGAACTCGTCCGGGTAGAAAATTATATCATGAGCCACGTTGAAAGGAGAAGGTAATTATGTCTTATGCCTCAGGTTTTATGGTGGGCACGTCGATTGGCAAAGCCGTATACGATATGTTCCACAATAAGAAGGGCAAAGCGGCTGCCGCAGCTGCGCCCGCCGGTGTATGCCGGTCTCAGGTCCAGGCGGCAAAGCCTGCCGCTGCTGTGCCCCGTTTTGCCTGCGTTTCTGTCTTGAAAGGACGCCGCCGTTACCGTGCGGCCGCCCTCGTTGGCAATGCGGAATTGGCTAAATTGATCGAAGAAAAAGTCAGCACCCTGCCGGATGTCCAGTTCGTCCAGGTCAGCGCCGTTACGGGCAGCATCTTGGTCTTCGCCCATAGCGAAGGGACCTTGGATAAATTGGAAAACTTTTTCCGCTTCCGCCTCTTTCCTAATGCCGTAGAAGGCATTGTCGGTGCCGTCTGCGATGCCGGACAGGCTGAAGCCGGGAAAGCGGAATCGGCGACGTATTTGAAGGCTGTCCAGGATACGGCCGACGTCTTCAGTCAGGCTATTTTTCGGAAGAGCAAGGCCTTCCTGGATTTGCGGACCCTGATCGCCGTAGTCCTGACCCTTCGCGGCCTGCGGAAGACCGTATTCCTGGGTCAACGCCCGACAGGACCGCAGATGCTGTGGTGGGCCCTGTCTTTATTGAGGAGGCGTTAAGTCATGTACATGCGCAATACGATCTTCCTGAACAGCGAGCTCCCCAGCCGCCTGCGGCCTGTCCTGAGCGTCAAGCTCCGCCAGGTCCGGGGCATCGTCTCAGCTGTTGTCGAAGAAAAGAAGGTCACTGTCTACTATAGGGGACGGCTGGACCTGCGGGCGCTCCAGCTCTTCGTCCGCGCTTTTGAAGAAAAATATGGCCGCAAGAAAGAAGCCAAGAACGACGATATGGACGTCGCCACGTACCGCCGGGAAGCGATCATATCCGTCGGCGGCTTCATCGCCATGAACATCCTGCGCAAGGTCAATCCGGAATTTTACGGGTCGATCCTCTTGTTTCGCCGATTATTTACCTTATATATTGCACGCCGTTACATTAAGAACGGCATCCTGGGCCTCGTAAAAGACCATCAGGCCAATGCCGACACGCTGACGGCGACGGCTGTCGCTGCGTCCGTCCTGGCCGGCAAGCCCGAATCGAGCCTGACCCTTCTGGCCCTGTCGAACGGCGCCGAAATGATGACCGAATACGCCGCCGAAAAGGCACGCCGTCAGATTTCGGGCCTGCTCAAACTAGACCAGCGCGACGTCTGGCTCGTCGAAAACGGCCATGAACGCAAAGTCCCCGTCGAATCGCTGAAGCGGGGCGACCTCATCGCCGTCCACCTGGGCGAAAAGATCTGTGTCGACGGCAGCGTCGTCAGCGGCAATGCCGCCGTCAACCAGGCGTCCATTACGGGCGAATCGAACCCGGCCATCAAGCAGGAAAAATCACCGGTCTATGCCGGCAGCGTCATCGAAGCGGGCGACCTGGTCATCCGCGTCGAGAAGGTCGGCGCCGATACGTCCCTGGCCCAGATCATCCACCTCGTCGAAGAAGCCCAGACCCGCCGGGCACCGGTCCAGAACTTTGCCGATAAGATGGCCAATCTCCTGGTTCCTATCTCCTTCATCGGCGCAGCCATCGTCTACGGGGCGACCAAGGACTGGCAGCGCGTCCTCAATCTCTTGTTCATCGACTTCTCGTGCGGCCTGAAATTGTCGACGGCAACGGCCATCTCGGCCGCCATCGGCGTGGCAGCCCGCAAGGGAATCCTCATCAAGGGCGGCAACTACATCGAAAACCTGGCCGATATCGACACGGTCGTCCTCGACAAAACCGGGACCATCACCATGGGCGTCCCGCAGATCGACCATATCGAAACGGTCGAAGGCGTCGATGATAAAGAAATGATCCTCCTGGCCGCTTCGGCAGAAATGCACTCCGTCCATCCGCTGGCTGTAGCCGTCCAGAAATACGTCAATGCCCAGGGCTGGCAGACGCCGCCGCACGCTTCGTCGGAAACGGTCGTCGCCCGCGGCATGAAAGCTGCCGTGCCGGACTTTGAAGGCTACGAAGGCGGGGACGTCCTCGTCGGCAGCCGCCGCTTCATGACCGAAGAAGGCGTAGAAGGCATGCCGGCCACGGACAACAAGACGTGGGGCAAGAACCTCTTGTACATCGCCCGCAATGGCCGGTATCTCGGCTTTTTGGTCATCCAGGACCCGGTCCGTCCGGGCATGAAGAAGACCTTGAACCGCATGCGCCGCCTGGGCATCGACGAAGTCGTCATGCTCACGGGTGATTCCAAGGACGTCGCCGCCGAAGTCGCCCGTGACATGGATATCGACTCGTATCATGCCGAAATCCTGCCGGAAGACAAGGCCAATTACGTCATGAAAATGCAGAAGCGGGGCAACGTTATGATGGTCGGCGACGGCATCAACGATGCGCCGGCCCTGGCCTTTGCCGATATCGGCGTCAGCCTCGGCGGCAACAAGACGGACATCGCCGCTGAATCGGCAGCCATCACCATCCGCTCTGAAGACCCGTCGAAACTGTACGATGCCCTGTACATCGGGCGGGAAACGATGCGGGCCATCAACCAGAACTTTACGGCTACCATCGTAGTCAACTCGGCAGCCATGCTCCTCGGCGCCTTAGGGAAGATTAGCCCCCTCTGGGCCGCTGTCATCCATAACACAGCCACCCTGGCCGTCGTCCTCAACAGCGTCCGCATCCTCAAACCGGCCCGGACCATCCGCCGTTCCGCATAGTAAGGGCTCGCCCATGCCCATGATTTGTAGGGGCTCGCATGTGGCGAGCCCGTCAGGTATATGTAAGCTGTCTGTGAACGGATTGGCGTGAACGGGCGCCCCTAAAAAGGGACTTGTCGCAAAACGACAAGTCCCTTTTTTATAAATGAATTTCAATAACATCTATTGACAGACTATGTGAAAAAATATATAATGTTTTTGGTAATGAAATATATTATCATAAAAGAAAGGATGTGTGAGTATTATTTACGGAGCTGAAAGGAGCGAGGTAAATGAGTGTCGTCATCGTAGGTGGAAATGATTGTATGGTTTGTCGTTATAAGCGTATCTGCAAAGAATACGATTATAAGGCCAAAGTCTTTACACAAGTACCGAGCGATTTCAAGTCGAAAATCGGATCGCCGGATCTTGTCGTGTTATTTACCAGCACCGTGAGCCACAGTATGGTCCGCTGCGCCATCAAGGAAGCGCAGCGCAAGAACGTCGAAGTCGTCCGTTCCCATACGAGCAGCTCGAACGCGCTGAAGAGCATATTAGCCGCCCGGACGGAAGAAGCCGTCTGAGGGCCAGAAAAGGGGAGTTAGTCATGAAAATTGTTTCATTAGCCGACATGAAAGTCGGCCAGTCGGGCGTCGTCGAAGCCTTAGAAGGGCGGGGGAACATCCAGCACCGCCTCGTCGACATGGGCGTCGTCAAGGGCTCGCACATTACGGTCTTCAAAAAGGCCCCGCTTGGAGACCCTGTCGAAGTCAAAGTCAAAGGGTGCGCACTGGCATTGCGTATGAATGAAGCGGCCATGATTTCCGTCGCTGTTGAATCATAAAGGGGGTACATAGTAGTCATGGAAAATGCAGCAAAAATCAAGATTGCCCTGGCCGGCAATCCGAACTGCGGTAAAACGACGATTTTTAACAACATTACCGGCGCCAAACAGCACGTCGGCAACTATCCTGGCGTTACTGTCGAAAAGAAAGAAGGCCATCGCACCTTCAACGGCAAGGACCTGCTCTTCGTCGACCTGCCGGGTACATACAGCCTGACGGCGCGGTCCCTGGACGAAGTCGTCGCCCGTAACGTCATCATCAATGAAAAACCGGACATCATCGTCAACGTCCTCGATGCGTCCAACCTGGAACGTAACTTATATCTGGCGGCACAGCTTGTCGAACTGGGCCGGCCCATGGTCATCGCCCTGAACATGATGGACATTGCCGACCGCATGGGCATCAAAATCGACTTCAAGAAATTGGGACAGCAGCTCGGCGCCGTCGTCGTGCCTCTTGTCGGCAGCAAGAACATCGGCACGAAAGAATTGCTCGACGCCATTTCCGGCACGCAGACGAAGGACCTGGTCAATGCCAAAGTCGATTATGGTCCCGACGTCGAACCGGCTATCGCCAATTTGACCGATGCCATCGAAAAAATGGGCATCATCAAATATCCGGTCCGCTGGCTGGCTGTCAAGCTCTTGGAGAACGACTCTGATGCCGTCGAAAAAGTCCGTGCCATGGAAGGCACCCAGTCCATCCTGGCCCTGGCTTCGACCCTGCGCGATTCTCTGACCAGCAAGATTGATTTGGATTTTTATTTCGCTCAATGCCGATATCAATTCGCAACAGATGTATTTAATAAATCGATTATCAATGTCGGTTCCAGCGACTCCTTATCCGATAAGATCGACAGTGTCTTGACTCATCGCTATTTAGGGATTCCTATTTTCCTGGCCCTCATGTGGCTCATGTTCGTCGTCGTCATCAACGTTGGCGCTTACCCGCAGGGATGGCTCGATACGGGCTTTTCCATGCTCGGCGACTGGTGCAGTGATGTCATCGAAGATGAACAGCTCCGGTCTCTCGTCGTCGACGGCGTCATCGGTGGTGTCGGCTCCGTCCTGTCCTTCGTCCCGCTTATCGTCCTCTTGTATTTATTCATCAGCCTTCTCGAAGATACGGGCTATATGGCCCGCGCCGCTTTCCTCATCGACCGCGCCATGCGTGCCCTGGGGCTGCACGGCAAGTCCTTTATCCCCATGATCCTCGGCTTTGGCTGCAACGTACCGGGAATCATGGCCGCTCGTACCTTGGATAACGAAAAAGACCGTTTGGTCACGATCCTGGCCTGCCCGTTCATGAGCTGCGGCGCCCGCCTGCCCGTATACACCCTGCTCATCGCTGCTTTCTTCGGCGCTTCCGGCCACGGCGGTACAGTCCTCTTCGGCATTTACCTCTTAGGCATCGTTATTTCCATCTGCGTCGCCCTGGTCCTCCGTCACACGACCTTTAAAGGGGAACAGGAACCGTTCGTCATGGAAATGCCGCCGTATCACATTCCGACCTTGAAAGGCGTCCTCATGCACATGTGGGAACGCACGGTCTTGTACCTCAAGAAAGCCGGTACCTTCATCCTCGGTGCCTCTGTCCTGGTTTGGTTCCTCACAGCTTACCCGGTGGATGTCGATTATTCCCAGGATTTCGATGCCGCTAAAGATCAGGTCACAGCCGAAATGGAACAGAAACAATCTGACATCCTCCAGTCCTATGGCCTCAGCGCTATCGAAGACAATGACGCCTTGAATGAGATGTATGAATCCATGGTCGCCGCCGCTGATGAAGCCGCTGACGAAGCCGATGAAAACGAAGCCGATACGGGCAACGCCTTGAACCCGGCTGCTGCTTTGAGCTCCGTTGAAGACCAGGTCAAAGACTCTGAAAATGCAGAAGATAACCTCTTCATGGGCAAATACCCGCAGAGCTTCGCCGATCTCCAGGAACAGAATCCGGCCGTCTTCGCCCAGGCCCTGCCGCTCTTCGATGCCAAAGCCGATGCGGACGACGAAACGTCTAAGCTCGAAGATCAGCAGAATGCTGAAAAATTGGAACAGTCCTATGCGGCCCGCCTCGGTCACTTCGTAGAACCGGTCATCGCACCGCTCGGCTTCGACTGGAAGATCGGCGTAGGTCTCATCGCCTGCACGGCTGCTAAAGAAGTCATGGTCTCCACGCTGGGTACGATTTACAGCGTCGGCGGGGACGATACTCATGAATCGGGCCTCGTCGCTTACCTCAGAGATGATCCGGACTTCAACCAGGCCGTCGCCCTGTCGCTCATGGTCTTCGTCCTGCTCTACATGCCGTGCGTCGCTGCCATGGCCGTCATCAAACGTGAAACGGGCTCGTGGAAAATGCTCCTCGCCAGCAACGGCATGTGCCTCGTCCTCTCGTACGTCCTGGCCTTCGTCACCTATCACCTGGCCCTCATGGCCGGCCTCGGCGCCTAAGCCTTGAAACAACCCCTTCCATAACGTATAATGTTAGTGGCCTGCCTCCCCTCATAGGGGAGGTGGCCCAAAGGGCCGGAGAGGTTGCTCTCACAACTAATAATCGCTAATTTGCTAATCCTGAGAGGAGGTATATCTATGAGTCCTGCAACCATCATCGTCGCTATCGTCGTCCTCATGGCCGTAGCGTACTTCATCCATCATATCCGTGGTCTGTTCAACGGAACCACCAGCTGCTGCAGCCATTGCTCCGGCAGCTGCTCATCCAGCAGCAAAACAAAAACGGGAGGCAACTCGAAACTGCCTCCGTGCTGCCAGAAATAGCATAAGAAAAGAGGCTGTCGCACGTGCGACAGCCTCTTTTCTATTTTTTCAAATACGAATCGAAGAAGGTCGTGATGATGTCGAGTACTTCTTTTTGGTTCCAGTAGATGCCGCCATGGGCCGCGCCTTCTACCAGGTAGCGTTTTGACGGGACATGATGTTTCTGGAGGGCCTGGAAGAGCAGGTCCGTCTGGCTCGGGGAAACGACGGTGTCATTCGTGCCGTGCATGAGCAGCAGGGGCGCACTGGTCTGGGAAATGTACGTGATGGGGTTGGCCTTTTGGGCGCCTTCCGGATTGGCCAGGATGCCGCCGTCGTGGCCGCCGAATACGGCAGAGCCGTTCACCCAAAGGGCTTCGGTGGCGCCGGCCGATCGGTGGGCTTTTTTCACGGAATCATTATAGTCATCGCCGATGCGGGTCAGGTCAGAGAGTCCGTAGAGGTCGACGGCGGCTTTGACGTCGCTGCCGACCTGGAGATTATCGCCTTTGTCGAAGGTTTTCGTGCCGCTGGTCGTCGCGGCCATCGCCGTGAGATAGCCGCCGGCACTGCCGCCGATGATGCCGATTCGTTCCGGGTCGATGCCGAATTGGTCTGCGTGGGCTTTCAAATAGCGGATAGAGGCCTTCACATCTTCCAGGGGTTCCGGGAAGCGGGCCGTCGGTGCGACACGGTACTGGATGGAAGCGACGACATAGCCCGCTTCGGCCAGGTGCATGCGGAGCTGGATGCCATTGTCCTTATTGGCGTTGATGAAGCCGCCGCCTGTGACATAAACGATGGCAGGCAGTTTCGCAGCTGATTTCGGCTGAAGGATGTCCATCTTCATGGCCACGTTGGGATAGCCCCGCATGGGGACTTGTTCATATACGACATCGGAAATCTGATTGATGACCGGTGTCTTTACCGGCACGGATAGCCTCGTGCTTTCTACTTTTCCCGGCATGTCTTTCGTCGCCGAGTCGACGTTTACCTGGGTGGCCATGGCATTGCCTCCTATACACATCAACCCCATCAAGGCCAGGGTTAGCAGCTGTTTTTTAGATTTGTGCTTGTGTCTGAATATTTTCATAATTCCTCCTTGAATTTTTTTGAATCGTGTTGTTTGCGAATTGCGGAGCTGAGGGAAGGAACCTTACGGACGGCGCCGCGACGCGAGACCGTAGGGAAGGGAGACGAAGAAGATGGCCCCGGCTACGTTGCCGGCAGTGACACAGACCAGGTTATAGAAATAATTCGTCAGGTTCACGGTGTCCGGATGGGGGGCCAGCATGGCCAGGGTCATGAGGGTCATGTTGGCGATGCAATGGCCGAAGCCGAGGGTATAGAAGACGTACAGGCACCAGAAGATCATGATCAGTTTGGCACTGTCCGAATGGCAGCGGAAGGTACACCACACGGCCAGGCAGACGAGGACGTTGCAGAGGATGCCCCGGCAGAAGATTTCCAGCGGCGGCAACGTCATCTTCAAAGCGGCGGCGTCCGTCAGAGCCTTGGCCATGGCGCCCGTATCGAGGCCTGTGCCATAGAAGATGGCCGACAGGATGAGGGCGCCGAGCCAGTTGCCGATATAGCAGACGACCAGCAGCTTGACGACGTCCCCGGCCGTTACCGTCTTGCGCCGCAGGCCGTTGTAGAGGATGAAGGCGTCACCGGTGAACATTTCCGCGCCGGCCATGATGACCAGGCTCAGGGCGACGCCAAAGGAGATGCCCATGACGATATGGGCCGATGGCTGTGGCCCGAGATAACTTTCGATGGCATAGGTCAGCAGGATGCCGAATCCCAGATAAGCCCCGCCCAGGAGGGACACCATGACGTAGCCCAGGGGATTTTCCTGGAGGAAATGGACCTTGGCCGCCGCGCCTTTGGCTGATGCTTCGTATTCTTTTTCAAACAAGTGGCTCACCTCATTCGTTTTTTTATCCATTATAGCATATTATTTTTCATCTTTTGGCAGGATTTTGGCGGGCCTGTGTCGAAGTTTATAAAGTAAAGCAAATTCCGAAAGATAGGGGGCTCGTTATGAGACGATGGAAAGAATGTATCTTAGCCGGGCTGATTTCATGCTTTTTGGCCGTTCCCTGCCTGTCCCTGGCTAACGATGAGAAGATACCGGAAGGCGCGGGCGGAGGAGCCATCGCCTTGCAGACCGATGGGAAAAGCGACCTGTTGCAGGCCGTCCGGGCCAAGGATTATGACAAGGCCCTGCAGATCGTCAACGGTCAGATCGAAGCCCATCCCGGCGATGCCGATGCCTACGACCGCCGCAGCGCCATTTACGCCCTTTTGGGACGCTATGACCAGGCCCTGGCCGATTGTGACAAGGCCATTTCCCTGGAACCGGGCGCAGCCTTCCATTATTTCAACCGCGGCGCTATCTATGAACAGCGTAAAGAATACCAGCTGGCCGTCAACGATTATACCAAGGCCTTGTCCCTGAGCCAGAACGGGGATCACCTGCAGGGACTGATGTATTTCAACCGGGCCCGGGCCTATACGGCCATAGAAGCCTACGACAAAGCCCTGGCCGACCTCAAGCAGGGTGAAAAGCTGGCGCCGGCCTTCCCGCATAATTATTTCCTCGAAAGCCTGGTCTATGAAAAGAAAGGCGATAAGAAATTGGCCGATCGGAGCCGCCATGTCGGCGTCATGTACGAACTCATGCACCGCGGCGATTACTTCCTGGCCGGGTCCGTCGCCGAAGAAGCCGGTTTCTATGACCAGTCCCTGGCCCTGCTCCAGGAAGCGGTGAAAAGCCATCCCGACGACAGCCGGGTCTATTCCGAACGGGGCCTGGTCTATGCCAAGATGGGTCAGGATGAGCTGGCCATTGCCGACTTGACCAGAGCCCTGGCACTGAAGGAAACGGCTATGGATTACAACAACCGCGGCGAATGTTACCGCCACTTGAAACAATTCGACCTGGCCAAACGGGACTACGACCAGTCCATCCGCCTGGCGACAGATGATGACGATAAGCTGGCCGTCTACGACAGTCTGGGCCAACTGGCCATAGACCAGGGCGACTACCGGCGGGCGGCGCAGTACCTGAGCCAGGCCCTGGCCATCAAGCCCTATGAAGACGGCTATCGCCTGCGCAGCCAGGTCTGGCGCAAGTTAGGCGATACGAAGAGAGCTGACCAGGATGAAGCAGCGGCCCAGGAAATCGAGCAGCGCGAGCTCCTGGGTTCGTAACTGGACTTTTCAAATTCCCCTGAATATGATATAATTGAAATGTTGTTCGTGAAAACAAGTAAATGTCATACACATAATTTCAGTATTTTAAGGGGGAATTTAATGAAGAAGTCTATCATTACCATTCTGTTTCTCTGCTGTCTTATGGGAACCGTCACGGCTTCGGCTGCACAGGTCAAAGATGCGGAAACCGTATCTCCGGCCGTCGCTGCCATGGCTCAGGTACAGGCACAGGACAAAGCCAAAAAGAAAGATAAAACCACTGAAAATAAAAACTCCGATAAGATCGGTGACCGCCTTCGGGACCGCGTCCACGCCCTGATTCCGGCATCGGCCTTTTCTAATATCGACAACCCCGGGACGATTACGTCCGACACTGTCAAGTACCACTATGCCGAATCGCAGCACATGGCTACGCCGGTCACGGCCTGGAACCGTCAGAAATATGAAGACCAGTACCAGTATCAGTACCAGCATGACTCGTATGATGCGGCCATTGCCGACGCCTATGCGTACCGCCGTGATTTCGGCAAGAGCAACCTGCGCAAGTGGAGCAGCACTGAAGGCATGGATACGCCGTGGGACAGCAACTGGACGACCGATACGGCTCATTTCCAGAGCTCGACCATCGCCTTCCTGGACCGTCTGAATACGGAAGCCCGCCAGGCCGGCATTTCCTTCGTCATTACCGGCGGTGCCGAAAGCGGTTACCACGCCAGCGGTATCTATTCCCATGAAAATGGTTATAAAGTTGACATCTCCGATGATGGCATCTACCAGGGCACCAAAGCCTACGAAGTCCTCATCAACGCCTTGTCGCCGTATAAACACCAGATTACCCACGAATGGGACAAGAACCACTACGACATCACGATCTATCCGGAAAATTATAAAGGGTAAGAAACAACTTCAAACTTAAAAGGGCTTGTCGTACGACGACAAGTCCTTTTTTGCACCCGAAAGGAGCTATTATGAAGCGAAGGGATTGGGATGGCTATTTTGCCTCCCTTATTGGCGACAGCGGGACCTGCGTGCCCGGCCTGGCCGTCCTGGCCTATGCCGGCGGCCGTGAGGTCTACCGCTTTGCCGGCGGTATCCGCCGCATGGCCGGGGCACAGATCTGGCCCATGACGGAAGACAGCCGTTTCCGCATGGCGTCCGTCTCCAAGATGTTCACGGTCTTTACGATTATGCAGCTCGCCGAAGCAGGGAAGCTGTCCCTCGACGAGGATGTCAGCGAGTACCTCGGCTTTCGCCTGCGCCATCCGTCGTATCCCGACATGCCCATTACGCTCCGAAGCCTGGCTTCTCATACGTCGGGCCTGCGCGATGGCAAAGTCTACAGCAGCCCGCCGTCGGTTGGCGTCCGGGCCTTCTTTACGCCAGGCAGTCCCTATTGGGAAGGCGGCGCCCATTTCGCGCCGGCCGGACAGGCACCGGGCGCCTATTTCACCTATTGCAACCTCAACTACGGCCTCTTGGGGACGGTCATCGAAGCCGTGACGGGCCAGCGTTTCGACCAGTATCAGAAGACCCATATCCTGAAGGACCTGGACTGCCGGGCTGATTACGTGCCGGGCAACCTGGAAGCGCCTGAATTCGCCCGCTTAGGGACGATTTACCGCAAGCAGGATAGACAGGGCCGGTGGGAGGAAAAAGGCCCCTGGCAGGGAATTATGGACGATTTTGGCGGTGTCCAGCCGCCAAGGGAGACCCTGTCCTTGCAGAATCCCTATGCCCAGGACGTCTGTCAGACTTACGACCTGGCCGGTTATCAGCCTGGGACCAATGCGACGATTTTTTCTCCCCAAGGCGGCCTGCGCCTGTCCCTGGAAGAATTGGGCCACGTCCTGGCGATGCTTCTTCACGACGGCCGTTACGCCGGGCGGCAGGTCCTCCGCCCCGCTTCGCTCCAGGCCATGTTCAGCCCGCAATGGACCTATGACGGCCACAATGGCGATACGTGCGGCCAGACCCTGCTGACCTATGGCCTGGGCGAGTTCTTCGTCGACGGCAGAGGGCCGGCCCGCTGCTGCCGGACAAAGACCATCGATTTATGGGGCCATACGGGCCAGGCCTTTGGCCTCTTATCGGGCCTTTTCATCCGTCTCGGGACGGGAAGCGGCTTTGCTTATGTCATGAATGGGGAGGCCCTGGCCGAAGACGATGACCCGCGCAGTGCCGGTCAGTTCAGCCGCAATTATATTTGGGAAGAAAAGGTCATGGACGGCCTGTGCCGGTTGATTGACGGCCTATAAGGGCTGTGCTATGATAGTGAAATGTAAATGACATTCCCTATAGGAAGGCGATAACGATGAATGCATATGAAAGTACCATGAATTTTACGCGCCGCGCCGTCTGGGCCCAGATCGACCTGGACGCAGCCGCTCACAATATGCGCCAGATCCGCAAACACGTCGGTCCTGACGTCAAGATTGCCGCCGTCGTCAAGGCCAATGCCTACGGTCACGGCAGCGTCGAACTGGCCAAGACCTTTGCCGAAAACGGCGCCGATTGTTTTGCCGTATCCAGCCTGGACGAAGCCGTCGAACTTCGCCGCTACGCGCATATCGACAAGGAAATCTTCATCCTCGGCCATACCGATGCCCGGCGGACGGAAGAACTCCTGACCTATGACATCGAACCGGCCGTCTTCAACTTGAAGAACGCTGAATTTTTCTCGCAGGAAGCCCAGCGCCTGGGCAAGACCTTGCGCGTCCACATCGCCGTCGATACGGGCATGAGCCGCGTCGGTTTCCAGGTCAATGAATTTAGCGTCTCTGAAATCAAGGCCATCGCCGCCCTGCCCAACATCGAGATCCGCGGCATGTTCACTCATTTTGCCGTCTCCGATATCAAGGACAAGACCTTTACGCGCGAACAGTACGGCCACTTCCGCTGGATGTGCAAGCGCATGGAAGAAGAAGGCATCCACATCGCCCTGCGCCACTGCTGCAACAGTGCGGCTGCCCTGGAACTGCCGGAATACTATTGTGACATGGTCCGGCCGGGCATCATCATGTACGGCTGCGAACCGTCGCCGGATGTCGATATCAAGCCCTATGACCTGCGGCCGGTCATGTCCCTGCGCTGCTGCATTGCCCATGTCAAACTCATCGACGCCGGGGCGACGGTCAGCTATGGCCGCCATTATACGGCACCGTCGCGCCGGAAAATCGCGACCCTGCCTGTCGGTTATGCCGATGGCTATTCGCGTATCCTGTCGGGGAAAGTCGACGTCCTCTATCATGGCCACCGCGTCCCCCAGGTCGGCGCCATCTGCATGGACCAATGCATGATCGATGTCAGCGGCGAAGCCAATGTTCATGCCGGTGACGAAGTCGTTCTCTTCGGCCGCCAAGGCGACAGCTTCATCCCCATCGAAGAAATTGCTGCCGTTTGTGGCACCATCAATTACGAAATCATGTGCAACATCTCGCGCCGCGTCCCCCGCGTCTACATGAAGAACGGCAAAGTCGTCGGCCGGGAAGAATACCTCTTCGATAAACCGTAGAAATAGGCAGGCCGCAGTTCGCATTCGGCCGTTAGCGATTAGCCGTTCGTAGGGGACGCCCAAAGGGCGTCCCGCAGGCTGCGCTTGCCTCCCCTCATAGGGGAGGTGGCCTGAAAGGCCGGAGAGGTTGCTTTGTAGTTTGTAGTTCAGAGTTTGTAGTTTGTAGAAGATGGCTTTAAATTTAAAAACCTTCACTAAAAACTACAAACTGAAAACTTAATACTCAAAAAGGGCTTGTCGTCGTGCGACAAGCCCTTTTTCCTCTTCCATGATTTTGTTGCAAGTGGTATACTGTATATAAGATACACGCATACATAAATGCAAAATAATCATAAAAAGGCGGTGTTGTATTATGGATTGGAATAACAAAACAGCGGCTAATGTCAAAGCCATCAAACCCTCGGGGATCCGCAAGTTCTTCGATATTGCGGCTCAGGTCAAAGGGGTCTTGTCCCTGAGTATCGGTGAACCGGATTTTGCCGCACCAGACAAGGTCCTGGACGCCATGAAGGCCAGCCTCGATGCCAAGGAAACGAGTTATACCGGCAATTCGGGCATGATGGAGCTCCGTGAAGCCATTAGCCAGCACTTTGAAAAGCACTATGGCGTCTATTATGACCCGAAAGACGAAATCCTGGTCACCGTCGGCGTCTCCGAAGGCCTGGCCATGGCCCTTTTGGCCATTACCGAACCGGGCGATGAAGTCATCATCCCCGACCCGGCCTATGTCGCCTATCCGGCGTCTGTCGAACTGGCCGGCGGGACGCCGGTCTTCGTGCCGACCTATCCGGAACACGACTTCAAATTGACTGTCGAAGCCTTGGAAAAAGTCATCACGCCCAAGACCAAGGCCATCGTCATCGGCTATCCCAACAACCCGACAGGGACGGTCATGTCTGCCGAAGAACTGATGCCCATTGCCAAATTTGCCGAAGAACACGACCTCATCGTCTTGTCCGATGAAATCTATTGTGAACTCATGTACGGCGATGCCAAATTCACATCCTTTGCCAAATTGCCGGGCATGCGCGAACGGACGGTCATCTTCAACGGCTTTTCCAAGGCCTATGCCATGACCGGTATGCGCCTGGGCTATGTCTGTGCCCCGCGGGAAGGCCTGGCGCCTATTTTGAAGCTCCATCAGTACGCCATCATGTGTGCCAATACGACGGCCCAGGTCGGCGGCATCACGGCCCTCAAGGAATGTGATGCTGACGTCGAAGCCATGCGCCAGGAATACGATCGCCGCCGCAAAGTCATCTATAAAGGCCTGTGCGATATGGGACTGCCCGTCTTTGAACCGAAAGGGGCTTTCTACATCTTCCCGGATATCCGCTGCACGGGTATGACGTCGGCCGAATTTTGTGAAAAACTGGTCCAGGAAGAAAAAGTCGCCGTCGTCCCGGGTACGGCCTTCGGCGCCCAAGGCGAAGGCTTCGTCCGCATCTCCTACGCCGCCAGCATGGACACCATCCAGGAAGCCCTGAAACGCATGGCCCGCTTCGTGGATAAATATAGAAGTTGTTAGTGACTAGCCATGAACAATGGAGCCACGAACCACTAAAAAAAAGGGCTTGTCGCATGACGACAAGCCCTTTTTGAGTTTGAAGTTTGAAGTTGAAAGTTTGATGTGGAGGGGACAAAATTTAAAAGCCATCACCTCAAACATCATACATCAAACCTCAAACCTTTAAGAAAATGGGCCCTCGCATGATGGCAGAAGCCTTCGTGCGACAACCCCTTTTTTTAAAAGAATCGTCCGATAAGGGGCATTTTGGCAGCGTCTTCTTTGGTGACGCCTCCGTTGAGGACCATGCAGCCGATGTAGATGGCCGACCCGACGATGCAGGTCAGGAAGAGGTCCAGGAAGAGTCCCAGGTAGGGGAAGAGGAAAGCGTACATGAAATACATGGCGACGCCCATGATGGCGGCGGAGACGATGTTTTTCAAGACGACTTTGACGTCGATGACGTAGCCGATTTTACGGTAAATGAAGAACATGTTGAGGACGGCGGCGACGCCGATGTCGGCCACCGTCGCATAGGAAGCCCCGGTGATGCCCAAGGTCGGGATGGCGACCAGGAACCAGTTGCACAGGACCTTGGCGACACAAGCGACAGCCATGTTGATGACCGGAATCTTCGGCTTCTTCAGCCCCTGGAGGATGGCCGTCGAAATCTGGTGCAGCCCCAGGAAGCAGATGGCGATGGCCACAGCCCGCGTCGCTTCCGTCGCGGCCGGTGCATTGTAGATGAAGGTGACGATCGGTTCGGCCATGACGTAGAGGATGACGCTGAACGGAATGGTGACCAGGAAGGAAATGCGCATGGACGTCGCCGTCCGTTCGCGGATTTCATCGTATTCCTTCAAGGTGAAGCTGTGGCTGATGGCCGGTACCAGGCTCATGGCCATGGCAGCCGTCAGGATAGTGGCCAAGTTGATGAGCGGTACGGACATGCCCGTTAAGTAGCCGAACAGTTCCGTTGCCTGATGGGTCGAATAGCCGGCCACTTCCAGCCGCCGCGGGACGATGAGCAAGTCCAGGTTGGATACGACGGGGAGCATGATGCTCGAAAGGGAAATGGGGATGGCCAGGATGACCAGGCGCTTCAAGATGTGTTTGATGCTTTCCTGTTCGAACGTCGGCCCGCCGACGGGGAGGGACCGCTTCAGTTTATAGTAGTAATAGACCAGGACCAGCCAGGCCGCAAACCCGCCGGCGCCGGCACCGAGACTGGCACCGCCGGCAGCATAATCGAGGCCGTACGGCAGGAGGAGGGCGGCGAAGCCGAGCATGACGACGACGCGGACCAGCTGTTCGACGATCTGGGAAATCGCCGTCGGCGTCATCTGCTGCCAGCCCTGCAAGTAGCCGCGGTAACCGGCGATGATCGTCGTGAAGAAGATGGCCGGTGCCAGGGCGATGAGCGAATAATAGGCCCGGCTTTCGCGGATGATGTGTTCATCGATGAGGAAGCTGGAGCCGAAGAACATGAGGATGCTCAAAAAGAGCGCCGTCGTACACAGCATGGACAGGGACACGTGGAAAATGCGCTGGGCGCCGAAATAATCCTGTTTCGCTACTTTTTCAGCTGTGATGATGGAAATTGCGATCGGCAGGCCGGCACTGGAAATATCGAGTGCCAGCAGGTAAATCGGGAAGGCCATCTGGTAGATGCCGATGCCTTCACCGCCGAGAATACGGGACAAGATGATCCAGTTGATACTGCCAATGGCTTTGACGACAAAGCCTGACAAGGTCAGGATCAATGTGCCGGAGATAAACTTGTTTGCCATGATAACCCCTTAACTCTATAGAATTTTTACCAACATAACAACTAATTTTAGCACATTTACCTAACCTTGTATATAGTGAAGTGTCAGCCGCCAACCTCTCCGGCCCGTCGGGCCACCTCCAGCCCGGCTCTCCGTTTTGGCAGCCGTCCTGCGTTTCCCCGCGGTCAACGCCTGACGGGCCAAAAAGGGCCTATCAAGGGAGACTTTCACAAACCACGAACCACGAGCCACTAGCCACGATCTGCGGCCTGCGCTTTCAGGATGTCCATAAATTCTTTGCCCGTAATCGTTTCTTTTTCGTATAGGTACTTGGCCAGGGCATCCAGGGCCGGGCGATGGTCTTCCAGGATTTTCTTGGCCTTGGCGTGTTGTTCCTTGACGACGGAGACGACTTTGGCGTCGATGTATTTCTGCGTTTCCGGCGCGCAGGCCAGGGACGTATCGCCGCCGAGGTATTTATTGGTGACCGTTTCCATAGCGACCATGTCGAATTCGTCGGTCATGCCGTAGCGCGTGATCATGGCCCGGGCCAGCTTGGTCGCCTGTTCGATGTCGTTCGAAGCGCCTGTCGTGACTTGGTTAAAGACGACTTCTTCGGCAGCCCGGCCGCCGGTGAGGGTGGCAATCTTATTTTCCAGTTCTTCCCGGGAGAGGATGTATTTATCCTGCTGGTCGACTTGCATGGTGTAGCCCAGGGCGCCTGACGTGCGGGGGATGATGGTGATTTTTTGGACCGGTGCCGAATGGGTCTGGAGGGCAGCGACCAGGGCATGGCCGATTTCGTGGTAAGCGACGGTCCTCTTTTCATCGTCCGACAAGATGGCGTTCTTCTTCTGATAGCCAGCGATGACGACTTCAATGCTTTCTTCCAGGTCAGCCTGGCTGACGGCATCGCGGTGGTCGCGGACAGCGCGCAGGGCCGCTTCGTTGACGATATTGGCCAGTTCGGCGCCGGAAGCTCCGGCAGCCATGCGGGCGATGGTGTGGAAATCGACGTCGTCGCCGAGGACGACTTTCTTGGCATGGGCCTGGAGGATGGCTTCACGGCCTGCCAGGTCCGGCAGTTCGACAGGGACGCGGCGGTCGAAACGGCCTGGCCGCAGCAGGGCCGGGTCCAGCGATTCCGGCCGGTTCGTCGCGGCCAGGATGACGACGTTGTCGTCGGCGTTGAAGCCGTCCATTTCCGTCAGCAGCTGGTTCAGCGTCTGTTCCCGTTCGCTGTTGCCCATGGCATTGCCTGTACGCTTCTGACCGATAGCGTCGATTTCATCGATGAAGATGATGCACGGCGCTTTCTGTTTGGCCTGCTGGAAGAGGTCGCGGACCTTGGAAGCCCCCATGCCGACGAACATTTCCACGAATTCCGAACCGGCAATGGGGAAGAAGGGCACACCGGCTTCGCCAGCGACGGCTTTGGCCAGCATGGTCTTGCCGGTGCCCGGCGGGCCGACGAGGAGAACGCCTTTCGGCATCTTGGCCCCGATTTTGGCGTATTTATCGGGATGGTGGAGAAAATCGACAATTTCCGACAGGTTTTCCTTGGCTTCATCTTCACCGGCGACGTCATCGAAATGGATGCCGTTAGCCGACGGGACATAGACCTTGACCTGGTTCTTGGCGCCGAACATGAGGGAATTGCCGCCGCCGCGGTTCATGAGCCTGCGGTTGAAATAGTGGCCGATGCCGAAGAAAATCAGGATCGGCAGAATCCAAGCGATGAGGAAGTCCGTAAAGGGCGAATCCTTTTCCTTAATGACTTCATTAAAGGAGACCTTGGCCTTGTGCAGTCGTTCCGTCAGCTGCGGGTCGTTGACGACGCCCGTGCGGTATTCCTTGCCGTCTTTGTCCTTGAAGAGAATCTGGTTTTCTTCAATCTGGACGTCGGCAATCTGTTCGTCTTCGGTCATGTTCATGAACGTCCCGTAGTCGACCTGTTTGACGCTCTGCGAGTCGTAGTACGGCCGGGCAATGGCGTTGAATATGAAAATGACAGCCAAAGCGACGATATAGTAGAATAAAATCGGCTTTTTCTTTTCTTTGACTTCTTTCACGATCCGTCACATCCTTTTGTGTTTTATCTATTCTTTATATTGTACACCCGTGGGGGCTGTTGGCAAGGGGAAAGCCTCCCTTAAGGGGAGGTGGCCCAGAGGGCCGGAGGGGTTGTTCTTAGGGTTTGATGTTTGACGTTTGATGTGATGTGTGATACGGTAAAGACAAATCTACAGAGAAAGTGAAGAGCATATAATGAATATACTGACAGTAGAAAAGGTAAAGAAATCTTACGGCCTGCGGGTCCTCTTCGATGACGTGACCTTCGCCATCGACGGCGGTCAGAAACTGGGCCTCATCGGCCTCAACGGTGCCGGCAAGACGACACTCTTGAAAATCATCGCCGGCCTGACCGACACGGACAGCGGCGACATCTGGCGCAATCCCAAGGCGCGCATCCATTACCTGCCGCAGGAACCGCAGTTCGTCGCGGGCCATACGGTCCTGGAAAGCGTCCTCGACGGTGACCTGCCGGTCATGAAGCTCCTCCAGCGCTACGAAGAAGCGGTCCAGCGCGATGATGATGCGGCTGTCGTCGCCCTCAGCGCCGAAATGGACGAACAGCAGGCGTGGGAACTGGAAGCCCATGCCAAGATCATTCTCAGTAAATTGGGCATTTCCAACTTTTCCCAGTCCGTCGACGAATTATCCGGCGGCCAGCGCAAACGCCTGGGCCTGGCCCGGGCCCTGATCATGCCCTGCGACCTGCTGATCATGGACGAACCGACGAACCATCTCGACGACAAGACTATCCTGTGGCTGGAAGAATACCTGCGCGACAGCAAGGCGGCCATCCTCCTCAGCACGCATGACCGCTACTTCCTGGACTGCGTCGCCGATTCCATGATCGAACTCGACCGGGGCCACGTCTATACCTACGTCGGCAATTACGGCCAGTACCTGGAACAGCGCCAGGCCCGGCTGGAACGGGAAGAAGCGAGCGAAGCCAAACGGCGCAACCTCATCCGCCGGGAAAAAGCCTGGATCCAGCGCGGCGCCCAGGCCCGGTCGACCAAGCAGAAGGCCCGTAAGGAACGGTATGAACAGCTCTGCGCCATCGAAGCGGGCAAACCCATTGGCGAAGTGGAAATGTTCGATACGTCTGTCCGCCTGGGCAAGACTATCATCGACATCGACGACATGGCCTTTGGCTACGACCCGGCCCGCCCGCTGTTCCAGCACGTGACCTACCACGTCGTCAAACACGACCGCATCGGCATCATCGGCGAGAACGGCGTCGGCAAGTCGACGCTGCTCCAGGTCCTGGCCGGCCAGCTGGCGCCGACAGCCGGGACGGTCACCATCGGCCAGACCGTGCGCTTCGGCTTCTTCACTCAGCAGCTGCCCCAGTTCGACGAAGGCATGCGGGTCATCGATTACGTCCAGGAACACGGCCATTTCGTGACCAATCAGTTCGGCCAGCGCATCTCGGCGACGCGCCTGTTGGACCAGTTCCTGTTCACCGAAGAGATGCAGTACACCTACATCGCCAAGCTGAGCGGCGGCGAACGGCGGCGCCTGTACCTGCTGCGCCTGCTCATGGACCAGCCCAACGTCCTCCTCCTGGACGAACCGACGAACGACCTGGACATCCCGACGCTGACCGTCCTCGAACGCTACCTCGACACCTTCCAGGGCGTGGTCCTCGTCGTATCGCATGACCGCTACTTCCTGGACCGGGTGGTTGATAAACTTTTCACATTAGAAAAGGGGACCTGGGACCGCTTTTATGGTGACTATAGCGAATACTTGGAGGAAAAATACAGTCATCACCAGGAAAAGAAAGGTGAAAAGGCCACTGCACCTTCTATTACTAAAACGAATATTACGCCAGCCAAAACAAAAGCCGGCCTGACGTCGCGGCAGGAAGAAGAACTGCGGCGCATCACGGAAGAACTGCCGCGCTACGAAGCCATGCTCAAGGGCCTCAATGCGGCCATTGCCGTGGCGGGGAGCAATTATGAAGAAGTGGAGTCGCTGCTGTCGGAACAGAAGGAAACCCAGGAGAAAGTCGATGCGCTGACAGAAAGATGGTGTGAATTAGAGGACTTAAAGGCATAGGCGATGACAAATTTACCTATATATTACAAAAAAGCATAGAATATATGGCAAAAAGGGTAGATGAATTACACAAAAGTAATGGAAATCTATGGCACTTTGTATTATCCTATAGGTAATGAAGTTTGTGATAAAATGTTACATAGTTACTGTTAGTTACACTTACTGAATTTCTGACCGAAAAGGAGTATCTGCATATGCCTGAATTTCATTCCCGTTTTGAAAAAATTGACCGTCGTGTTCCCATTGATGAACACAACTGTGCCGTTCAATTTGACGTAACGAAGTGTAAGAACTGCACCTTATGTCGCCGGGCCTGTGCCGACACACAGACTGTGTTGGACTACTACTCCCTGTCCAGTACAGGGGACATGCCCATCTGCGTACATTGCGGCCAGTGTTCGTCTGCCTGCCCCTTTGGTGCCATCGTCGAAGTCAACGATGTGGACAAAGTCAAGGCGGCCCTGAAAGACCCTGAAAAGATCGTCATCTTCCAGACGGCTCCGGCTGTCCGCGTCGGCTTAGGCGAAGCCTTCGGCATGGACCCCGGTACGTTCGTCGAAGGAAAGATGGTCGCAGCCCTGCGTACACTCGGTGCGGACTATGTCTTCGATACCGATTTCGGTGCCGACCTGACCATCATGGAAGAAGCGACGGAACTCCTGCACCGCCTGCAATCGGAAGAAATCCCTATTCCGCAGTTCACCAGCTGCTGCCCGGCATGGGTCGAATTTGCGGAAACCTTCTATCCGGACCTGCTCCAGCATCTGTCTTCGACGAAGAGCCCCATCAGTATCCTCAGCCCGGTCATCAAGACCTATTTCGCCCAGCAGAAGAACATCGACCCCAAGAAGATCGTCAACGTCTGCGTCACGCCGTGCACGGCGAAGAAAGCCGAAATCCGCCGTCCTGAACTGAGCGCTTCCGGCCTCTTCTGGGATGAACCGGAAATCCGCGATACCGATATCTGCATCACGACGCGGGAACTGGCCCAGTGGATCCAGGACGAAAACATCGACTTTGCCAGCCTCGAAGATAGCAAGTTCGACAAGGCTTTTGGCGAAGCCTCCGGCGGCGGCCGTATCTTCGGCAACTCCGGCGGTGTCATGGAAGCGGCTATCCGCACGGCATACCACATGTTCACAGGCCGTCCGGCCCCGAAGGACTTCATCCCCTTCGAACCGGTCCGCGGTCTCCAGGGCGTCAAGAAAGCGACGGTCATCTTCGGCCACTTCGTCCTTCACGTCGCTGCCATCAGCGGCCTGGGCAACGCCCGCGCCTTCATCGACGACCTCATTAAGAATGACGCCTTTGAAGACTACTCCTTCATCGAAGTCATGGCCTGCCCCGGTGGCTGCATCGGCGGCGGCGGTCAGCCGAAAGTCAAGCTGCCGCAGGTCAAGAAAGTCCAGGAAGCCCGCACAGCATCGATTTATAAGAGCGATGAAGAAACCGATATCAAAGCCAGCTGGCAGAACCCGGAAATCGAAACACTCTACGAAGCTTTCCTCGATGAACCGCTGTCAGAAATGGCCGAATTTACCTTGCATACCTACTTCTCCGACAAGAGCGACCAGCTGGGCCGCATGAAGAACCTCACGCCCCAGACCAACCCCATGTCGCCGAAGTACAAACCCCCGACAGAAGAATAGCCTCCCTTGTTAGGGGAGGTGGCCCAAAGGGCCGGAGAGGCTGTCTTAATGCGACAGCCTCTTTTTTTGCTTCCAAACACGATATTGACAACTAATATCATAAAATGTATAATAACTACGTACTTATTGGAACAAGCCATGTGACAAAGGGGACCATATAGGCGAAAGCCTTGTATGATGCGAGAGGAAACTAGGTACACTCGACCGCAGCGGATAGGGGGAGGCCTTTATGATTTCCCTGTCACAGGCTTATACACAGAGAAAGAAGGTCATATTGATGAAAAAGAAAATCGTTACCTCCTTAGCTGCTATGATGGCTGTCGGCGCTGCCTGCGCCTTTGCTGCCAATCCCTTTGTCGACGTACCGTCTGACAGCTGGGCTTACAAATCCGTCGTCGAACTGGCTGACGCCGGCATCATTCAGGGTGTCGATGGACAGTATTTCCAGGGCAACCGCAACATCACCCGTTATGAAGCCGCTGAAATGGTTGCCAAAGCCATGGCTCACATGGACAAGGCGTCCGTCGAACAGCGTGCCCTCATCAACAAACTGGCTGACGAATACGCTGACGAACTGAACAACCTCGGCGTCCGCGTCAGTGCCCTTGAAAACCGCGTAGGCAACGTCAAACTCAGCGGCGATGCCCGTATCCGTTTCCAGCACCAGGATTCCGGCGAATCGAACGGGAACGAGGGAGCTGGCTATAAGAATGATGCTTCTTGGGATTACCGCGTCCGCGTCCGCGCCAACGCCAAAGTCAACGACCGCACGACCGTAACGTACGGCATCAGCACGGATGACATCAGCTTCGCCGATAATGGCGCAGCGAGCGACAACAAAAACATCTTCACCGATGACGCTAAAGTCGACTACAACTTCGGCGGCGACCACTGGAACCTCAGCGTCGGCCGTACCGATACGTATGTCCTGGGCGGTGAAAACGCCTACGGCTTCCAGTACGGTGACGTCTTTGACCGGGCTGAATTGAAATACACGAACGACCACTTCGCAGCTACGGCTGGCTATGGTAAATTCAAAGCCGGCGACATCGCTGGTACAGATGACATGGATGGCGTCAAGACCGGCTATGGCGAATTAGAAGGCTTCTTCGGCGGCGGCCGGGCAGCCGGTTCGGCAGTCGGCGTCTATTATAATGACTTCACCGTAGCTGGCGGCGAAGGTGACGAACAGTATGGCGACGGCTTCCGTGCGGATGACCTCTGGGGTGCTTATGCAAGCCTCAACTTCGGCAAATGGAACGCTTTGGCTAACTATGAAAAAATCAACAGCAACAATAGCTACCTCGAAGCAGGGAATACGAAAGATCCGGAAGTATGGATCGGCAAGCTGACTTACGGTTCCGCTGACAGCGACGCTCGTGGCTCTTGGGATGCCTGGGTTGAATACCTCAACTCCGATAAAGGCGCTCTCCTCGGTGGTGCGACCAACTCCTGGCGTGATGACAGCGTCCTGGACAACGTCAAATCCTGGGGCGTCGGCATCGACTATACCTTGGCTAAGAACGTCATCCTCACGGCAGCTCAGACCTTTGGTACACAGACCAAACACGGCAATGCCGCTGACCCTGACGAATTTACCGATGTAGAAATTAACTTCCTGTTCTAAAAGGCTCGCCTCATAGGAGAGCTGGCCGCTGAAAGCGGTCTGAGAGGTTGTCTCATAGAAGTTGTTTTATAGGGACTGTCTCATGAAGGCATCTGTCATCATGGGCGGTCCCTTTTGCTTTACATTATGTTTTTTGTAGGGGCTCGCGCGTGGCGAGCCCGCCGGGTACATGTGAAATACTGGTGAACCAAATTTGCGTGAACGGGCGCCCCACGTGGTCGCTCCTACAGAAAACGATTGCCAATTACGCCGGTTTAGTTGTATAATAAATAAGTTGAAAAAGATTAGGATCGCAAAGGAGAAGATAAGCGTGTTGAAAAAAATATGGATACTTCCGCTTTTACTGCTCGTGTGCCTCATACCTTTCGTATCGGCCCAGGCAGCTTCCAAACCGGAAATCACCAATGTGCGTACGGCTACGCGGACGGATGCCAATACACCTTTCGTCCGGACCGTCCTCGATGTCAACGGCAAGGTCAATCCCAAGCTGTACATCGACAACTCCGGTGAGTACGTTTTCGTTACTTTGCCCAATACCGGCGTAGGCAAGAACGTGGCCAAGAGCTATAAGCCCAACAGCAACGTCATTTCCCGCGTCACCTTATCGCCCCGTTCGTCGAGTACGGACGTGACCATCAAGGTTCCCCGGGCCGTCACCAAGAATGACGTCAAAGTCTTTACCTTGCCGGGCGCTACCAACAGCAAAGCGTCGAGCCGCGTCGTCATCGACATCAACGATAAGTCGGGCAAGCTCAAACAGTGGAGCCATTGGGGCGATACCAATATCGGCATCAAAGGTGCGACCAAGCCGACTCAAAGCTGGAAACCGTCGACGACCAAGCAGCCAGCTGCCAATGTCCCGGCCTATAGCAGCAGTAAGACCTATAGCCTGACCAAGGGCCTCCAGGGCAAGACCATCGCCATCGACCCCGGCCACGGCGGTTCAGACTCCGGTGCTGTCGGCGCCTATTCCAAGGAAAAAGACATTACCTTGGCCATTTCCAAGAAAGTCGCTTCCTTATTGAGTGCTGCCGGTGCCAATGTCATCATGACCCGTACGACCGACGTCGACGTCTATGCGCCTTATGACGGCGCTGTCGAAGAATTGCAGGCCCGCTGCAACATTGCCAATGCGGCCAAAGCCGACGTCTTCGTCTGCATCCACATCGATTCCTTCGATTCCCCGTCGGCAGGTGGTGTCACCGCTTACTACAACAGCAAGACACCTTATGATTACGGCCTGGCCAACTACATCCACCTTCAGAACATGAAGGCCACCAACTTCCCGGACCGCGGCGTCAAGACGGCCAACTTCTACGTCCTCTTGCACACCAATATGCCGGCCACCTTATTGGAACTGGGCTTCATCTCCAACCCGAGTGAAGAAAAAGCCCTCAACTCCGATGCCCAGCAGCAGAACTTCGCTGAAAGCATCGTCAAAGGCCTGGCCGATTACTTCAACCATAACGGGAACTAAGAAAATAGTTTGCAGAGAAAAACTTCAAATTTAAAGCCATCCGCTAACCACTAACTGCTAGCTACTAACAACTTTAAAGGGCTTGTCGTCATGCGACAAGCCCTTTTTTTCGGACTCAGCTGTGTGAAATGAACGCAGCTCGTAAAATACACGGCCCCTGGCCTTGTGCGTAGGGTTCGCACGTGGCGAGCCCGCTAGGGAGATTTCATCACAGCCCATGCTGGTATAATGGCAGGTTTTTATGCATCACGGACAACGAGCTATCTGTCGAGTTTCCGGCTATACACAGGATTCGCTGCGGCCTTTTTGGCCCGTCAGGTGCCGACCAACGTAAGGATGCGTAGGGGCCGCCTGGGTAAGGCGGCCCGCCGTGAAATTTAACCACGACCCATTCGAGTATAGTGGCGGCTTTTACGAGCCACGGGTCACGGTGTTCCGGGGATGTACACAGGATTCACGCGGGCCGCCAGGCCCCAAAATTCGATGAACGACGAACGGCTTTACGCCTGGCCGCCAGGCCCTACGAACCACGAACCACTAAAAAAACTTGACATCGCCCCTTATTTATGATATATTGGGGAAGTCGTAGCATAAGTGGCTATGGATAAGCCGCGTGGAGAGGCTCGCAAGTTCCCGCAAGGGACGCCGTATTCAGCGAGTATATTGATGAGGAGGTGTCACTCATGTACGCTATTATCAAAACAGGTGGAAAACAGTATCGTGTCCAGGAAGGCGACAGCATTTTCGTCGAAAAACTGAATGCCGATGTTGATTCCAACGTAGTATTCGACCAGGTATTGGCAGTCGTTAACGACGGTGATGTTAAAGTAGGTACTCCCGTTGTTGAAGGCGCTAAAGTAACTGCAAAAGTATTGGCTCAGGGCAAAGAAAAGAAAGTTCTCGTTTTCAAATACAAAGCAAAATCCAACTACCGTCGTCGTCAGGGCCATCGTCAGCCGTTCACGAAAGTTGCAATCGAAAAGATTGAAGGCTAATGATTACCATTACGATGCATCGCGATAAGAAACATCGCTATACGGGCTTTACCATAAGCGGCCATGCCGATTATGACGAAGCCGGCAGCGATATCGTCTGTGCCGCCGTTTCGGCCTTGTCGCAGACAGCCTTGTTGGGTCTCATGCAGTACGCTTCGCAAGACGTACCGTATGAAGTAAACGATGGCTTCTTATCCGCCCAGGTCCCAAAGCCCTGCGAAGCGTCGCAGATCATCTTAGGGACTATGGTAGCAGGTTTGGAACAAATTGTACGGCAGTATGGAGAATACGTCGTACTCGACTCATAGACGTCAGGAGGTGGACGGAATGTTCAATTTCAACTTACAGCTTTTCGCTCATAAAAAAGGGACAGGCTCCACGCGTAACGGCCGTGATAGCGAATCCAAACGCCTTGGTGTAAAATGCCATGACGGCGTCATCGTTAAAGCCGGCAACATCATCGTTCGCCAGCGTGGTACGCACTTCCATCCGGGCACGAACGTAGGCATCGGCAAAGACGATACCTTGTTCGCAACGGCTGCAGGCAAAGTTGCTTTCGAACGCGCTGGTAAATACAACCGCAAAGTTAGCGTATACCCTGTAGAAGCATAATTAACTTATAGCATGAAGTTTGTAAAAACTACAAACTCAAAAAGGACTTGCCATTACGTGGCAAGTCCTTTTTTATACCAAAAAAAACTTGTCGTCTTCTCAAAATCCTGTATAATAGAGGATGTATGTACTTTGATTAAACTCAAGCGGAGGTGTACGCCATGCGCGTTAGTGTAAATGGAGAAAACCGTGAACTCCACGTCTATGACCGCTCTACGGGAGTAGATTATGCCAAACAGATTCTCTGTTCCCAGGAACAGCTGGTGACGGATATGTACGGTGAATTTGTCCTGACTGAAGAAGAATACAATCATTGGGCCGAGCTGCTGGCTATCCAGCAGGAATCGGAAGACCTGCTCTTTGAACTGAAAGATGTCCTGGTCAAACAGGAACTGGATGATTACATGTATGAAGAAACGAAATACATGACGACGACCATCGAAACGATCCATATGGAAAATATCTGTATCAAAGAGCTGAAAGAAGCTCTGGAAAAAGGCGATGAAAAATGGCTGACTGAGAACCATTTCGTCAAGACCCTGAAAAACGTAACAAAATAAAGGAAGTCTTATGGTGAAAAAAATATGCTCGTGGATCATCGGCGTCATCCTTACCGTCCTGGTCCTCCTCATCGGTGTCTTTGCTTTTTGGTATTTCGGGTCGACGAACTATCATCTGACAGGCGTCCCGGTCCTGAATTATCATCAGGTCAATAATAAATTCAATACCGTGCTGACCATGAAGCCAGCCAATTTTGACGAACAGATGAAATATCTGCACGACAACGACTATCATTCCATTACCTTGGAACAATTCGATGCCTACATGCGCGGCGAAGGCGATTTGCCGGACCGGCCGGTCCTCATCACCTTTGATGACGGCTACGTCGACAATTACGAAGAAGCCTATCCCATCCTGAAGAAATATAACATGCGCGGCACGATATTCCTGATCATCAACCTCATGGATACGCCGGGCTACCTGACCTGGGACCAGGTCAAGGAAATGGCTGCCGACGGCATGGAATTTGGGTCCCATACCATCAGTCATAAACCCCTGACCAGCTTCGACCGGGCCGGAGTCCGTCATGAACTGCAGGACTCGAAAGACATCATCGAAAAGATGACTGGCAAGCCTTGTCACTTCATCGCCTTCCCAGAAGGCAAATATAACGATATGGTTATGGAAGAAACGAGAGGCGCCGGCTACCGCTACGCCTTCACCGTAGATACAGGCCGTGACTTCCCCTGGGACGATCCATACGACTTGGACCGCGTCCCCATGTTTGAAGGCCCTATAAGCTTCAAACACTTCCGGTTCCGCCTGACCTTCAGCGCCTTCAGCGCGCTCCTGTGGAAGACCCACAAATACTTTGAACACATAGAAATGACCAAAGACCTGGCTCAGCATATCCCGCAGCCGTAAAAAAAGGGGCTGTCGCACGAAGGCTTATACCATCATGCGAGGCCCCATTTACGTTATAGTTTGTAGCACCGAGTTTGTAGTTTGCAGAGAAAACTTTCAAATTTAAAGCCATCCGCTAACAACTAACTGCTAGCCACTAGCAACTTTAAAGGGCTTGTCGTCGTGCGACAAGCCCTTTTTTATTTTGGTATTACGACCGCGTGCCACTCGTCATAAATTCCGGCTGTGCCCAGGATTCACGGCGGGACGCCTTTTAGCCGTCCCCTACGATATCGCATACAGGCGATGAATGGAGTTCTGTTTACTGGCTACAAAAATACACGGCCATCGGCCCTGTGCGTAGGGGCCGACCTTTAACCTCTCAGACCGCCTTTGGCGGCCAGCTCCCCTATAAAGGGAGCCTTGTGCGGCCCGTTGCGAGATTTCATCACAACCTTTTCGAGTATAGTGGCGGGCTTTTACGAGCCACGAACCACGAACCACGAGCCACGATTTTTTTCACGAGCCGAGGGTTACTCGAGGCGATGTCGTCAATTTGAATCTGTTGCCGCGCAGCGGCATTTGAATCCGAGGCGGCCTGCGAACTGCGACCGGCGGGGCCGTCAGGCCCCTATTCTATTTTTTCTTTCCAGCAGAGGAAGATTTCGACGGCCAGGGCGGCGAACCAGATGTTGCGGGCCAGGACGTTGATGATACAGTACCAGCCGGATTTCCCCAGGTCATGGTAACGGCGTATCATGTAGGAGAAATCGACGGGGATGAGGAGAACGGCGATGAGGCACGAGGCGATCGTGTATTCCAGGGCCGCCGGGCCGCCCTGCGAGGCCAGGTGCTGGAGCCAGATGATGAGGCAGATGGGCAGGATGCTGAACAGGCGGAAGTGCAGGTAGCGTTTACGGCTGACCTTGCCTTTGAAATCTAAATGGTTGCGGATGAGTACGCGAATAGGCGCGTCTTCGGCTATGATCAAGAGAAGGACCTCCTTTGATGAATCAGGGATTTTTCTCTAGTGTAGCACGAAAGACGCGCCTATTTCGATAGGACGGGCAAAGTGGCAAAAGCTGGCACGAAATGCCGGAAAAGTCAAAATTCTCCGGCCGCTGCCGCTTCCTTGAGAAGGGCCACGTTGTCCGTATCATATTCAATTTGTTCCGACCAGCGGCGCACGGCTTCAGGCAGATTGCCCGTTACGGCAGCGGCAAGGCCGATGAAGTCCGTGTTACGTGCAGCATAGGTGGCGAGGACGTCAGAAGGGACGTCTGCAAAGGACTCGAGCTGCCGGTAAAAGAGATAGTCGTACACGCGCTGATACCGTTTGGCCTGTTCCGGATCCGGAGCTGCGACCTTTTCCGTCGATGCTATCCGGGCCTGTAAGGCTTTTAGACCAGCCGTCCAGGCATCGTCAATCGGTTCGGTCCGGGACAGGACGGCCAGGAGGCGTTCATGGCCTTTTTTCGTCGTGTCGGGCTGATAAACGAGACCCGCCGATGGCGCCGGATAATCCAGGGCATCCAGGAGCTGCGCCAGCGTCCCCAGGGACTGGTCCCTTTCCTCATCATAAAAGGTGAGGGGAGAGGGGCTGCTCAGCAAGAGACCGGCCGCGGCTTCACAGCAGAGCCCGACGCCGCCGAGTTCCCTGTCCTGCCCGTTCCCGTCGGTGACGACCTGGAAGAACCGCGGATGGAGGGCGCAGATATCGCAGAGGATGTCGTCACCGCTTTCACGGATGAGACGGCATAAGCCATCGGGCCGCAGGAAGGGACAATTCCCGTCGGCAGTGAGACAGAAATGCCAGCCCTCCGGCCCTTCGGCGATGTGCTGGCGGATTGCCTCACCTAAGGGGCCATCGAGGTGCTGATAAACGTCGGCCGTCACGTCGTCGATGTCGATCTCCCAGCCCCGGCAGCACGTATGCTGGCAGGCGCCGGCTTTGCACTGGAAGCGGTCATAGAAATCAGGAAGGATCATGATCAGAATTCATACGTTGTCCCCGGGTCGACGACCTGGACGGGGATATTGTATTTCGTTTCCGTGAGCTTCTTGTATTCCTGAGGGTCTGCTTCGACAATGGGCCAGGTCTTGTAGTGGACGGGGATGACGAAGCGCGGCTGGATCCAAAGGGCTGCCAGGGCTGCGTCGTCGATGCCCATGGTGAAGTTATCGCCAATAGGCAGGATGGCGCAGTCGATCGGCCCGAAGCGATCGAGGATTTTCATGTCCGAGAAGAGGCCTGTGTCGCCGGCGAAATAAACGCGCTTGCCGCCAAATTCGACGATGACGCCGCATGCCAGCCCTCCGGCAATGCCCGAACCGTGGAACGCCGGTGTCAGGCGTACTTTGCCAAAGGGGAAATCCGCACTGCCGCCGACATGCATGGCATGGGCCTTGCAGCCTGCTTCGCCCGCTTTGCCAGCGACTTCGGCCGTGCTGATGACCGTAGCGTCATTGGCTTTGGCAATGGCTTCGGTATCGCCATAATGGTCGCCGTGGCAGTGAGTGACGATGATGTACTGGCAGTGGATGTCTGTCGGACAGACCTGGGTCCAGGGATTCTCCGTAATGAACGGGTCAAAAAGGATGGTCGTCACATCATCGGAAAGAGTGAATGCGGAATGACCGTAATAATTGAATTTCATAGTGCCTCTGCTCCTTAAAGACAATCAGTCTTTTTCAGTACTGTTCAAACTCCATTTCTTCCATTCTTCGAACCAGCTCTTGACGTGTTCCTGCGGGAGGGAGCCGCAAAAAGTGTTCTTCAGGGTCTTGCGGAGTTCGCCTTCTTTTTCGCCTAACGGATAGACGTCTTTATATTCGTCATAGACGTTCCAGAAGTCGCGCATGTGCAGGTTGGCATAGGTTTCACCGTAAATCTTGTAGCACGTGTCGCACAGGGTGATGAAGACGGCTTCGTCGTTGTGCTGGTTGGCGTCGTCGAGGCCGCAGCAGCGCGTATACAGTTTGATTTTGCTGCCGAAGAGTTTGCGAAGGTAATCGTAGACGTCGGAAACCATCTGAGGCTGCAGCTGCAGTAATTTACAGCCGGGAGCGAAATACATGGGATACTGGGCAATGTTATCAAAGTTATCCATAATTGACACCTCTTTCTGAAATCAATAGAAACTTTACCTTTCTATTAAATAATAACTATTATTTATAAGTGTACCATAAAAAGGCCGGAAACGCAATGTTCCTCTTGTACTTCCTGCATAAATCCTGTACAATATCCCTTGGAGAGTGATATAAGTATGCATATCGTAATGGTAGAGCCGGAAATCCCCGGCAATACGGGCAATGTCGCCCGCTTATGCGCAGCCAATCATATTACGCTGCATTTGGTCAAGCCCCTGGGCTTTTCCATCGATGACAAGCATTTGAAACGGGCCGGCCTCGATTACTGGTCGCTCGTCGATGTCCAGATCCATGAAAATTTTCAGGAAGTCCTGGACAAATACAAAGACCACCGTTTTTTCTATTTGACGACCAAATCGGAACAGTGTTACGCCGATATCCAGTTCCAATACGATGATATGCTCGTATTCGGCAAGGAGACGAAAGGCCTTCCGGAAGACCTCCTGAAAGCCAATCCGGAACGCTGCTTCCGCGTACCGATGGTCGAACAGGCGCGCAGCCTGAACCTGTCCAATACCGTCGCTATCGTGTCTTATGAAGCGATGCGCCAGCTCGGCTTCCCGGGTATGGCCAAGAGCGGTATCGGTATCAAGAATCTTTAATTACAGAAATGATGAGGTGTAGAACGTGGAAATTTACGATAAAGCCCATGAATTAGAGGCTGCCATCAAAGAATGTCAGGAATACAAGGACCTCGTCGCAGCCGGTCAGGAACTGGCCAAAGACGAAAAGACCAAGCATCTGGTCCGCGATTTTCTCATGCTCCAGGCCCAGCTGGCCTATGCCCAGTCCATGGGGGACAAGCCGATCCGCAAGAAGATCGACCATTTGAACCAGATGGCCGAACTCATTAAAAACAATCAGACTGCCGTGGAATATTTGAACCATTATAATAAATGGCAGACCATGGCCGGTGAAGTGTTCCAGATTATTCAAAATGCAATGGCAGAAGGAATGAGCATCCTTGATCAATAAATATGCACTGACGACTTTCGTCTCCGAATTAAGCAACTCTGTTCCCATGGAACGGATCCTGCTCGACGAACCCATGAGCGAGCACACGACCTTTGCTGTCGGCGGCCCGGCCGACGTCCTGATTCTGCCGGAATCGGTCAAGGAAATGTCCCTGGCCATCCGGGCAGCACGGCGGCTGGAACTGCCGGTGACGGTCCTCGGCGGCGGCTCCAACGTCCTCGTCCGCGATGGCGGCATCCGGGGCGTCGTCATCCAGTTGAATACGATGACTAAAGTATTGGCCTGCCACGACCGCAAAATCCTGGCCAGTGCCGGTTACATGTTGAAAGATGTCTGCCAGTTTGCCCAGGAAAACAGCCTGACCGGCATCGAATTTGCCTGTGGCATCCCCGGTACCCTGGGCGGCGCCGTCTTCATGAACGCCGGGGCTTACGACGGGGAAATGAGCCATGTCGTATCCCGCGTCCGCACGGTCAACAGCGAAGGCGGTGTCCATACGTATGATGCGCCGAACCTCGGTTTTTCCTATCGCCAGAGCCGCTTCCAGAAATCCCAGGAATTCGTCGTCGAAGTCGAACTGACCTTGCGCAGCGGCGACCCCAAGGAAATCCAGGCCCGTATGGACGATCTCATGAATCGCCGCCGCAGCAAGCAGCCTTTGGAAATGCACAGCGCCGGCAGTACCTTCAAGCGTCCGCCGGGATACTTTGCCGGGACCCTCATCGACCAGACCGGCCTCAAAGGCCTTTCCTGCGGCGATGCCCAGGTCTCGATGAAACACGCCGGTTTCGTCGTCAACACGGGCCACGCGTCGGCACGGGATGTCCTCAACGTCATCCACGAAGTCCAGAAACGCGTCGAAAAAGCGCACGGCGTCCACTTGGAACCGGAAGTCCGCATCATCGGCGAGGACTAAAATTTAAATCCATCCGCTAGCCACTAACTACTAGCCACTAACCCCTTAAAAGGAACTGTCGCACCTGTGACAGTTCCTTTTACTATATTGTTTTATCATAAGAATCATGCTATGATGGTATTAGAAAAGTACGTGATACGATTTACGTTATAATACCTATCTTAATGAGAGAAAGCAGGGATTGTCATGGATAAACGAGCTATGTGGAACGAAATGATCAGCGTCATCAAACAAGATGTGACGCCGGCGACGGGGTGTACGGAACCGATTGCCCTGGCCTATGCCGCGGCGACGGCAGCCCGGGAACTGGGCGAACCGGTGCGCTTTGTCGACGGCTGGGTCTCGGCCAACCTGATGAAGAACGGCATGGGCGTCACCGTGCCGGGGACAGGAATGCCAGGCCTTTACATTGCCGCAGCTGTCGGCGCTCTCGGCGGCGATGCCGATGCGGGCTTGCAGGTCCTCAAGGCCTTGACGCCAGACGTCGTCGCCCTGGGCAAACAGTACGTCGCTGACGGCAAGATTACCGTGTCTGTCCGGGAAGATACACCGCATGTCCTCTATGCCGAAGCTGTCGTCTATGGCGAAAACCACCGTGTCCGCGTCGTCATCACCGATGACCATACGAACATCGTCTTTATCGAAAAAGACGGCAAAGTCCTCCGGGACCAGCGCGTCGAAGGCGGCAGCGGCGAAGACCCGAAAATCGCCTTCCTCCATACGCTGACTTTGGCGGACATCGTCGATTTCGCTGAGCAAGTGCCGATCGAAGACCTTGATTTCCTGAAGGAAGCGGAACGGCTCAACGACCACTTGTCTCAGGAGGGCTTGACCGGGAAATACGGCTTGAAAATCGGTTATACCCTGCAGCAGTTAGTCGAAAAGGGCGTCTTAGCAGACGATTTGTCCCATCGCATCCAGATCCGCACGGTCGCCGCGTCGGATGCCCGCATGGGCGGTGCCGCCTTTCCCGCCATGACCAATTCCGGGTCAGGCAATCAGGGTATCGCCGCGACGGAGCCGGTGACAGTCGTCGCCGATTTCCTCGGCGTCACGCCGGAAAAACGGCTGCGGGCCCTGGCCTTATCTAGTATGGTCGCCATCTACGCCCACGGTTATCTGCCGAAACTGTCAGCCTTCTGTGCCACCGTCACGGCTTCCATGGGAGCCGCTGCGGGGATGGCCTGGCTGCTGGCCGATAACGAACCGCTAGCCGTCATCGAACGGGCCCTGGCCACCATGTCCGGTTCCATCGTCGGCATGGTCTGCGATGGCGCAGCCAACAGCTGTTCCATGAAGGTCTCGGCCTCGGTCCATGCGGCTTATGAAGCAGTCCTTCTGGCCCTCAATGATGTGCGCGTCCAGGGGACGGATGGTTTGGTCGCCCATTCGGCCGAAGAATGTCTGAAGAATGTCGGCCTCCTGGCCTCGCGGGGGATGCAGCAGACCGACGAAGAAGTCCTGCGTATCATGCTCCATAAAAATAAAGCCTGATTTTTTCGGAAAGGGTGTTGCCTCATGGCTAAAAAAGTTCTCATCTTATCTTCCAGTCTCCGTCCGGACAGCAATTCCGAGCAGCTGGCCCGGGAAGCCGGCCGCGGGGCCCTCGAAGCGGGGAACGACGTAGAAGTCCTCAGCTTGGCCGGCCGGGATATCCGCTATTGTCAAGGCTGCATGGCCTGTCACCGCTTGCTCTACTGTCCCATTCAGGACGACGCTAACGACCTTATTAAGAAGGTCCAAGAAGCAGACGCCGTCGTCTTTGCTTCACCTATCTACTATTACGATATCTGCGGGCAGCTGAAGACCTTTCTCGATAGGACCAATCCGCTCTACGGTCAGCCCTACCATTTCCGCGACATCTACCTCATCACCGTCTCGGCCGATGATGCGCCGGACACGGCGAAACGGGCCGTATCGACCCTCGATGGTTGGATCCGCTGCTTTGACAAGGCCCATTATGCCGGAGGCTTCAACGCCGGCGGCATGAGCGAAGCCAACGCCGTAGGAAATCATCCGCAATGGTTGCAGAAAGCCTATGAATTAGGGAAATCTATCTGATATTTTACCGCCTGTTGACGACAAATTCAGCAGGCGGCTTTGCATTTCTGCGCAATCCATGCTATACTAATCTAGTTACATACAATCTAATATTTGTTAATGAGAGAGAGGACATTAGATGGAACGCAAAGATATTAGAAACATCGCAATCATCGCTCACGTTGACCATGGCAAAACGACACTGGTCGACGCCATGCTCAAACAGAGCCATGTTTTCCGTTCTAACGAAAAAGTAGAAGAACGTGTCATGGACTCTGGAGATATTGAACGTGAACGCGGCATTACAATCTTGTCCAAAAATACATCTGTCATGCACGAAGGTGTCAAGATCAATATCGTCGACACCCCGGGGCATGCTGACTTCGGCGGCGAAGTAGAACGTGTACTGAACATGGTAGACGGCGTACTGCTCCTCGTCGATGCTTTTGAAGGCCCGATGCCGCAGACGAAATACGTTTTGCGCAAGGCTTTGGAACAGAAATTGAAACCAATCGTCGTCATCAATAAAATCGACAAACCCGGTGCCCGCGTCGCTGAAGTCGAAGACGAAGTTCTTGAATTGTTCATGGAACTCGATGCGACAGACGAACAGCTCGATTTCCCGGTCGTCTATGCCAACGGCCGCGATGGCATTGCCAAATACTCCATGGACGACGACAGCGATAATCTCGAACCGCTGTTCAAGACCATCATCAAATATTGCCCGTGCCCGAAAGGCGACGCCGACGGCCCGCTGCAGTTCATGGTCACGACGTTGGACTACGACGATTATGTCGGTAAAATCGCTATCGGCCGTATTGTCCGCGGTAAAATGCATCCGAACCAGAACGTCGTCGTCACCGACGGCGAAGGCCAGCGCAAAGCCAAAATCGGCCGCGTCTATACCTATGAAGGCTTGAAACGAGTCGAACAGGATGAAGCCGCTATGGGCGAAATCGCCTGCATCGTCGGTATTCCGGACCTCAAGATCGGCGAAACCGTTACGGACCCGCAGAATCCGGAAGCCCTGCCGAAAATCAACATCGACGAACCGACGCTGTCCATGATTTTCTACGTCAACGACAGCCCCTTTGCCGGCCAGGAAGGGGAATACGTCACCAGCCGTCATCTCCGCGACCGCTTGTTCCGCGAAGTCCAGACCAACGTATCCCTGCGCGTCGAAGAAACAGACAGCGCCGATGCCTTCAAAGTATCGGGCCGTGGCGAACTCCACATCGCTGTCCTCATCGAAGAAATGCGCCGTCAGGGTTATGAACTCCAGATCGGTAAACCGAGCGTCATCACCAAAGAAATCAACGGCCAGAAATGCGAACCGCTGGAAGCTCTCACCATCGACGTTCCGCCTGAATTTATGGGCGCTGTCATGGAAAAACTCGGTACCCGTAAAGCCGAAATGGTTAACATGACCGATATCTCCGGCTACACCCGCCTGGAATTCATCATCCCGGCCCGTGGCCTCATCGGCTTCCGTAGCGAATTCCTCACCGCTACCAAAGGGAATGGCATCATGTATCATGTCTTCCACGGCTATGCTCCCTGGAAAGGCGAAATTCCGGGCCGTACCCGCGGCAGCTTAGTGGCCTTTGAATCGGGCACGACTACTGGCTACGGCATCTTCAACCTGCAGGACCGTGGCACGATGTTCATCAAACCGGGCGAAGAAATCTACCTCGGCCAGGTCGTCGGTGAAAGCAACCGCGACGTCGATATCGATGTCAACCCGTGCAAGAAGAAACACTTGACCAACACCCGTTCCTCCGCCTCGGACGAAGCACTCCGCCTCACGCCGCCGCAGGAAATGGGCTTGGAAAAATCTTTGGAATGGATCAACGACGACGAACTCGTAGAAGTTACGCCGAAGAGCATCCGTATCCGCAAAGCTATCCTCGACAAACACGACCGCAAAAAAGCTATGCGTCGTTCTCAGCAGTAAAACGTGCCTGCACGTTTTACCGTAGGGGCGACCATAATCGGGCGCCCGCGCGAATCCTGTGCATAACCTGACTGTATAAAAGCAACCTCTCCGCCGCTTCGCGGCACCTCTCCTATTAGGCGAGGCTTTTAAAAGGCTCCCTTAATAGGGGAGCTGTCAGCGAAGCTGACTGAGGGGTTGCTCTTTTCTTTATAGATGGTGTAAAATAATTGTGGGGAAACTTTAATTCATTAAAGAAAATATAAAAAGAGAAGATATAATATAAATGTAAGCAATTATGCGCAGGAAATGCTTGTTTAGCAGCGCTTTGATGAAGTTTATACGGAAATTCGAACCCTGAAGCTTTTAGAAGACAGGTGAACATTATGAGATTTAACACATCTGATGATATGAAAAAATTAGAAAAAATATTTATGCCCTATCTAGATTTCTCGAAAATAAGTTGCCCCTTTAAACCAGGCACTCCGGATAAGGTAAAAAAAGCAAAAGAAGAATGGGATAAAAAGATGAATTCCATGATTAAAAAAAATGAAGAATTAGCATCATTCACAGGATAAACTAAGATAACCAAGAAACATAAAAGCACCAAGCTCAGAAAGAAAAGCTGATGATATAAAAGATGCTCTAATGAATCCGATGCATATTGATGAGGTACGAGAAGATTCAAGAGGGACATCTCAACGATTTATTGGAGAAAAAGTAACTGTTAATGTGAATACTATTACGGGCATTATTATAACGTCATGGAAGACAGGGAAAAGTAAACTTCGTAAATATAAGCGGGGGAGCAAATATGACGAATGATATGTTAAAAGTAGCATTTACAAATCAAGAGCTGTCATTTTTAAAAAAAATTGGTTTTAATGTGAATTGCAATCTGAATATTGATATTGCTGATGAAATTGTTGATAAGCTTGGCTATGATGATACGGGCATAGTAGCTGACATCATCACTAAGATTACTACAAATAAAGATTGGTGAAGTTTTCCATGGCACCTACCAGTATGTTAGGTGCTTTTTTCATGCCCAGAATGGGAGGCTGTTATGCATTTAGACTGGTACAATAAGGCTCCACGAAAGACGGGGCCGCCTAAACAAGTTCATATTTTCAGCGTCTGAGTGATCAGGCGCTTTTTTTATGCCAATTTTAGGAAGGATACACATGGCAGACGAATTCAAGTTCGACCTGCCGGGAACATGATGGCCATGTTTATCCCATTGGCGAATATCAGCCAGGCAGTACAGCCCCACCACTTCACCCGAACTGCCGCTCTACCATTGCGGGAAGCCTGTACGGGCCGGATAAAAAGAAGACAGGGACGCGCATTGCCAGGAATGACAAGGGCAAGACGTATTATGTGCCGGCTGACATGACTTATAAAGAGTGAGAAAACGTATATGTCCGTAAGAGCATGACAATTAGAGAGTGGAATATTGCCCATAAAAATAGTATAATGGAATCAACAATAGGCTCTGAATATTACAAGTATATTATTGCCGAAGCAGAGGGGATGAATATTGCTTATAATGCAGTCCGCCCATGGGAACAACAACCAGATGATGATACTATCATAGCAAGGCTAGGCGGCGATGAGACTGCTGGTTCGTGCTCGTCCTTGGCTTTTGCATATGCAGGTAATATTAACGGACTTGATGTTATAGACTTTAGGGGCGGAGCCAGCCAACAGCTATTTGCCATGTATAGTAACATAAAGAAAATGTGTTCCTTGGAAGGCGTCAAAGCGACAGTTACACGCGTGAAGAAAGAAATAGACGGGACAATAAGGTTGCTAGAAATCATTTCTCAAGGGAAAAAATATTATATGGCAACTGGGAAGCATGCTGCTGTTATTCGAAATACAGGCGAGAAGCTACAATATCTTGAATTGCAATCGAACTTTGCTTCATACCCCAATGGATGGCACGATTTTGATGTTTACGGAACAACCTATGATACATTGAAAAAACGATTTGGGTGCCGTAAAACCGTTGGTGGGGATGTTATACTCATTGATATAGAATCGTTGCGAGATAGCCTTGAGTTTCAAGATGTTTTAGGATATATTAATACGGAAGAAGCTCAACAAATGAAGGGAAGAAGCGGCCATGTCAAATAGTGTATGGTACAAAAACGAACGTGATGACAAGATTTGGTGGAAAGAAACCGAAGCTGTTGGGGAATGGATATTCAGCTTTAACAAGAAAAAAGAATATAATTTGTTTCGGGATTATCCACAAAAACTTACCACAGAAGAAAAAGAAATTTTTGACCATGAAAACCCACATTGGAAAAAGTTTTTTACAGACCGACAAGGGAAGTCTGCTTAATTCACATCTTCACTTAAAGCATCGAGCTCAGAAAAGGCGAGGTGCTTTTTTTATGCCCAGGGCAGGAGGTCACCATGCATTTAGACTGGTGCAACAAGGCTCCACGGAAGACGGGGCCGCCTAAACAATTCATATTTTCAGCGTCTGAGTGATCAGGCGCTTTTTTCATGCCATTTTTTAGGAGGGATACACATGGCAGACGAATTCAAGTTCGACCTGCAGCGGTTCGCCGACGGCGGCACCGAAGGTGGCGCAGACGATACGGCGGACAGCACTGAAGGTGACAAGGGCGGGAAAGGCACCCCGGACGCCCCGGAAACCAAGACCAAAGAAGAGCAGGACGCGGACGTACAAAAATGGATTGATGATGCAGTGAACCAGGCTAAGGCCCGCTGGGAGAAGGAATATCAGAAGAAGGCTGACAAGGCCAAGAAGGAAGCCGAACGGCTGTCCAAATTCGTAGCATTGAAACATAAAGTAGGCTGATAAGGTCAGGTGATGGATGTGGACAGCGAAGAGTATTGAGCACAGAGAGCCATAGAGCGGGAAAAAGAATGGCACAAGAAATGCCAGCAGAGCTAAATTACGTTGAAAATCAAAGTGCCATGGACAGTATCAAAGAAGCAGGGATGAAGTATTACCGCTTTTCTGCAACACTGGACCGCCGGAAGTCAGCGACCTGCCGGGAACACGATGGCCATGTTTATCCCATCGACGAATACCAGCCAGGCAGTACGGCCCCGCCGCTTCACCCGAACTGTCGTTCCACAATCGCCGGCAGCCTGTACGGGCCGGATAAGACAAAGGCAGGGACGCGGGCGGCACGGAATGACGCCGGGAAAACCGTGTATGTCCCGGATGATATGAAGTATGAGGACTGGAAAGCCGTGTATGTCAATAAGTCTAAAACGCTGATGGTGTAAAATAATTGTGGGGAAACTTTAATGCATTAAAGAAAATATAAAAAGAGAAGGAGCTCCTTGTTGTATAATAAGTTTAGAGCAAACCAATACGAAAGGAGTCCTTTTCATATTTAGTATACAACAAATTGCCAATGTTTGGGTACAGTTTTTTAATGAATCTCTTCAAAATATCTTATCCCAAGAAGTATCCTTGGTTCAGTTGAGCCAGAAGCTGGAACAATTGGTGAACCAGACAGGAGGTGAGGTATTAAAAGCCATCTTGGAACAAGCGGATAAAGCTATCTATGCTGCCAGCAAGCCGGAACATCGCTATCAGGTCAAAGCCCATCGCTCACGGACATTGACGACCCTTTGGGGAGAGGTTACCTTTACCCGGACATATTATCAGGACAAGACGGATTCTTCCTATCATTACCTGTTAGATGAATGGCTGGGATTGGATAAGTCTACGCATATTGAGCCATTTTGCCGAGCTCGTTTAGTCACACGTTCTGCGGATGTCAGTTATCGTAAGTCCGTTGCGCTTACGACCCCGGCCCGTTTGAGTGGGCAAAGTGTCTTACAGTCTATTCGTAAATTAGGGACGATTCCCAATCAGGCGGCGGTGATGCCAGCAGCGAAACCAGGGATTCATAAGGTGTATGTGGAAGCCGACGAGGACCATGTAGCGATGCAAAAAGGTCATGTGAAAGAGATGAAGCTGATCAATGTCTATGAAACGAAAGTGCCCGTCTGCCAAGGACGCCGAAAGCTCCTCGGATGGCGTACTTTTTCTGGATGGGAAACTCCGTCCCCATAAAGCCTTGACCCAGCCAGATGCTACTAGCAGCACGGAAAGACACGTAAGCCATATGCTGTCTGACCGGCTGAGTTCCCGGTGTATGGGATGGAGTCCCATCGGAGCCGAACAAATCGCCCGGATGTGCACCTATATAGCGAATGGCGGTAATCTGGAAGCCTATGCGCGGAAACAATTCACAGCACATAGACAGACGATGAAACCCGAAGTCAATCAAGAAATATTGAAGAAAGAATGGAGCCGTCGAAAACTGCCGTATTGTACATACATCCCTGACAAAGCATCTCATATGCCAGGTCGTGAATCCACCTCGACAGGTGAATGAATGCGACTCATAGAAAATGGTGGTTATCAGCATATTATGTAACACTTATACCGAGGTCCTTCTTCTCATTCAAAAAAATTCCCACAATATGTTGACACCGTCAGGGTTCACGCTTGCGTAGTAAATACTTTACAAGGTGTGATATACTTATTTATAATAAGTTAATATCACCTATAGTGAGTAAGAATGTATGTAAGGAGATGAATGTCATGAATTTATCTGATTCTGCCAAAGTAATCAAGGTACCTGTTGAAAGAAAAATTCTTACCAGCAAAGGAAATCAAGAAATAAAAGAAAAAATCCGTAAGGCCTCTCAGCTCATGTTTCAACGCAATGAAAAAGCCTATAGGGACTTAGAAAATCGATGAAACACGAGCAAATATTGATAGAAATTATCCTAGAAGATGTACTTGCTTTTCATGAAGAGATGGAGCAGAGATATGTTATGGATAAAGGCATTCATGATATGAATTTGCTGGAATCTGCCGTAAATACTCCGTTTCAGTCATTTGCTGGGGAAGAACTTTATCCTACTATTTTAGATAAAGCAGCTAGATTATGTTATGGCCTTACAAAAAATCACCCATTTCGCGATGGTAATAAACGCTCTGCTATCCATAGCATGTTGGTATTTCTTTATATCAATGGGATTGATTTAGATTATACACAACAAGAATTAGAAGATATGGTGGTTGATGTTGCTGCTGATAATTTGGATAGTGATGGAATCAAACAATGGTTATTGAAACATAAGAAAATGGAAACATAGAAAAAGCGCACTGATAAGTTCCATGAATGGCTTATCAGTGCGCTTTCGATTTGGCGGAGCGGGTGGGATTCGAACCCACGAGACCTTGCGGCCTAACTGATTTCGAGTCAGCCCCGTTATGACCACTTCGATACCGCTCCATAAGGTACTTTGCTAGTATATCATGGTATGCGCTATCCGTCAAGTTTTTTTGCATATCGATTTTTTACATCTCGGTTATGAGTAAATAGTTGACTTAGAGCGTACTTCAGGTGGTACAATGAAGGTAACTTGTTTTAGGAGGGAATACTTATGGAAAAAGCAAAGGTATATTTTACGGACTTCCGCTGTCGTCCGGGCAAGAATAATTTACAGAAACTGCAGAAGCTTTGCAAGAAAGCTGGCATTGAACGGATTAATTTTGAAGGGAAATTCGTTGCCATCAAGATGCATTTCGGTGAATTGGGCTGTTTGGCTTCGCTGCGCCCGCAGTATGTCAAGGCCGTTGCCGATTTGGTCAAGGAATTGGGCGGCCGCCCGTTCCTGACGGACTGCAATACCCTTTATCCGGGCAGTCGAAAACATGCCCTGGAACACTTGGACTGTGCTAACCTCAATGGCTATAACACGGTCACGACGGGCTGTCAGATCATCATCGGCGACGGCCTGCGAGGAACCGATGAAGTCGAAGTGCCGGTCAAGAACGGCGAATACGTCGAAAAAGCGAAAATCGGCCGGGCCATCATGGATGCTGACGTCTTCATCAGCCTGGCTCACTTCAAAGGCCATGAAATGACGGGCTTTGGCGGTGCCATCAAGAATATCGGCATGGGCTGCGGCAGCCGTGCCGGCAAGATGGAACAACATTCGTCGGGCAAACCGAAAGTCGACGAAAGCAAGTGCAAGAACTGTCATCGCTGCGCGCAGGAATGTGGTTCTGACGCCATTACTTATGAAAATAACGTCGCCCACATCCACGAAGACCTGTGCAAAGGCTGCGGCCGCTGCATTGGCGCCTGTGCCTTCGACGCCATTGAAACCGTCGAATGGGATGCCAATGAAAAATTGGACCGCAAGATGGCCGAATACGCCCAGGCTGTCTGCCAGGATCGCCCGTGCTTCCACATCAATCTGGTCATGGACGTTTCGCCGAATTGCGACTGCCATGCTGAAAACGATGCGCCTATCCTGCCAGACATCGGCATGTTCGCTTCCTTTGACCCGGTTGCTCTCGATCAGGCCTGTGCCGATGCCTGCATGAAAGCAGCGCCTATGCCCAACAGCCAGTTGTCGGATAACCTGGCCAAACCTGATTGGCACCATCATCATGACCACTTCCTCGACAGCAACCCCAACGTCGATTGGAAGACGACACTGGAACACGCTGAAAAAATCGGCTTAGGCACACGGGAATACGAACTCGTCCGCGTCCGCTGATATATTGGCTTTGTAACGCTATACATATGCTGTGAACGTACTCCCGCCTATAGAGGCGGGAGCTTCCTGCTTCAACGAGAACAGCGCCACTGACTCCAAAGAGTTGCGGCGTCTTACACTCTCTCCACAGGCGTAGATTCCCGTGCGACCCACGGTATTTTATGGATTACGTCAGGCTGATATTCGCCTGGCTTCTTCTCGGATATTTATGGCTGCGTTTTTATCCCTGTCATGATGACTGCCACATTTGGGACAATTCCATTCCCGTACAGACAAATCTTTAGTTTCACTAGTTCGGTAGCCACATACGTGACACAGCTGGCTGCTCGGATACCACTTGTCTATCTTGATAAGCTGTTTGCCTTGCCAAGCCAACTTATATTCCAGCATGTTCGTGAACAGATTCCAGCCATTGTCCGCTACGGATTTGCCAAAACTGAACTTACCACCCTTTTTCCGCTTTGCCATCGCTTTGACGCTGATATCCTCAATGCCAATGGCATCATAGCGGTCTGCAAGGTAGCGGGACTTTTTGTGCAGGAAATCCCGGCGTTGATTGGCCACTTTCTCATGGAGAATAGCTACGCGCAGTCTTTGTTTCTCTCTGTTGTGACTTCCTTTTTGTTTCTTGGATAGCTTCTGTTGCGCCTTAGCCAGTCTTTTCTCTGCCTTTCGCAGGAAATCGGGATATTTAGCATCCTCCTCATCGGAAGCCACATACAAGCCGT
>ERZ840096.253-NODE-253-length-87468-cov-16.481038_pt1 | contig 87468 bp, 86 predicted proteins | sample MGYA00519878_ERZ840096 | MGnify/ENA primary metagenome ERZ840096 (study PRJEB31850, sample SAMEA3708865) | human gut metagenome | biome: human gut; feature: human-associated habitat; material: faeces | place: China | collected 2014 ...
GTTGGTTTTCACGAACCAATGACCAGCGCCTTTTTTGCGCTCAAAAAGGGCGCTGAGAATGGAGGTGTATTGTATGATAGCAAAATGGCGGCATCCCATTGATACAATGAGATGCCGCCATCTTTAACAGCCTGACTCGGAATTTAGAGCTGGGCTGCTTGCTTATTCAGAAAAAATCAACGCTCCAAAGTACTTCGGAAGATGGAAATCGGGCCGTTCCGCGTCCACGCGGTTCCACGCAAGATAATGCTCCTGCACGGTCAGATCGCCGCATTTGTAGAAATTGCCCCGGATTGTTCCGGACGGAGCAAAATCCGGGAAGAACAGCCGCAGCAGCTGAAAAGGAAGCTCATACGTCACATCCCAGCCACTGGGCGTTCTTTCGCTGGCTGCATGCAAGGTCTTTGCGCCGTCCGGAAGCAGGATCCGCATCAGATCCTCTCTTCCGGTCCCAAATCCGAAATAGATGCACAGGCTGGGGTTCAGCTCAATGTTGATATATCGCGCATCCTGCTCTGCGGCGCTGAAGAAAAACTCCAGGCAGCTGTCCTGACACGGCTGGTCAAGCATGCCGGTATTTTCTGCGCGGATCGTTGGTTCCTCCGCGTGAAGGCGCACATACAACCGGCTGTCATCGTACGCAAGCTGCGCGTAGGCGCTGATCTGCTCACAGGGTAGCCACAGTTTCTGGTCGATCGGCGCTTTTTCGATCTTATTCCAGTCCGGTTTCCCGGTGATTTTTTGAATCTGATATTGTCTGGTCATCTTTTTCCTCTTTTTCCTTTCTTCGTTTTCCGTGTCAATGCTTCGAGAAGATTGCCTCAAGCGTCTGCAAGACGGCTGCCTTTCGGACATCCTCGTATTTGCAGTCAAATAACTGGAGATTCAGCGCTCCAGTGCTGGTCAGGATGTGAAATTTCTCCGCGAGTACACCATTTCTACTCACGCCCCTGCGGGAGGGGCGACCGTGCTTCTTCGCCACACTGAAATAATCGCTGTAATTTCTACTCACGCCCCTGCGGGAGGGGCGACACTGATCATCGGCAGCGTGGACACGGAGGTCGTCACATTTCTACTCACGCCCCTGCGGGAGGGGCGACCCGAACAACGGCGCGGGCTTTTGCTTGCGCAGGCATTTCTACTCACGCCCCTGCGGGAGGGGCGACTGACGGAGATCACGCTTGCGGTGCTGGCTGAAACATTTCTACTCACGCCCCTGCGGGAGGGGCGACCACTTTGAATCCTGCAACGCGGAAAATCCGAACTGATTTCTACTCACGCCCCTGCGGGAGGGGCGACGGCAGACGTTCCAGTACCACCAGTATCTCGGCTTTATTTCTACTCACGCCCCTGCGGGAGTGGCGACCACTATTTCGTGGTGGATTACGCAGGCCGCCAGCTATTTCTACTCACGCCCCTGCGGGAGGGGCGACCTCCAAGCGCCGGAAGGTGTCTCGGACGTGCCAATTTCTACTCACGCCCCTGCGGGAGGGGCGACTATTCTGTCCTTCTTCTGGGAACCGGGCATCAAGGTATCCGCACTTTCCGCCCAGACCTGCTCATTGGTCAGCAGTGCAGCCCGACGCAGGCAGAACCCTGCGTGAGACAGTCGGGAAAGAGGAATCGGCTCCCACTCATCCATGGCAGAACCAGTCTTCGTCTGCGGGAAGCGCGTCCCAGACTACCGGCTCAAAGGCGCTTGGCTTGAACCCGATCTGCACGCCCTTGGGAACCCTGTCCAGAGAGACAAGCGCGTCATAATCCCGATAGCTTCTGGGATAGGAAACGGAAGCTTTTTTCGTGACCTTGACCAGATCAAAGAGCTTGTGGGCCGGGGCGCAGCCCAGTTTGGCCTGACGGATTCTCTGCGCCGCGTCGGTATCCGTGCCAACGTGCCTGAAAATAATCAGCGGAGAAACGACGGCCATTTCGCCCTTGCTGGCGGAGTGGTCATGCTCGTACATATTCAGAATGGCTTCAAACAGGACATTCAAATCTTCGTCATCAAACCCGGTCTCTTCAGCCAGGTTGGCGCTGACGAAGCCGCGAACCTCATACAGGCCGAAGGGGATGATCTGCTTGCGGCCCATTGTGCGAAGCTTGTCCTCCGGCTGCTCCTGCTCCCATGCCGCGTAATCCTCTACTGTAGCGCCATCCTTTACCTTGTCGGCGACCGCCATACGGGTGATGGAAATGTCCAGCGGAAGAACGGCGTCCAGACTTTTTCCGTAGGTGATCTGCACCGGCCCGCGCACCTGCCCCGCGTTGGGGCCTGTGGACATGACTGCGCCGAAGGTACGTACATCGTAGAACAGCTCACAGGCCTTTTTTCTGCCCGCGTAAACGGCTTCCTTTGCCTTTGCGCAGTCTTCAACACCGGCTGCCCGCTTGGCCTCCGCGATATGGCGGTTGATGTTGGTCGCCTGCTGGATGATGATGTTCATACCGGGCTCGCCCTGATGGGCCAGCTCCACGTAATTTCGAATGCGGCGCTTGGTTGCAGCGTCGGTGATGAAGCCCTGCATGGTCTGCGGATCGAGCCGGGGCATATTGCCCATGTCCGGGTCTCCGTTCGGGTTACAATTTGTGCACGCAACGTAATACATGAACTCATATCGGTTCTGAATTGCCATAAGATACTCCTCCTTTTATTCTTCTGCCGCGCCGGTCTTTTCTCTGGCGGCGGCGACGTTTCTGTTTCTCTCCTGATTGAGCTTCGCGCCCATCTGATAGTAGCCCAGCGCAAAATAGGACTGCTGTTCCAGATTCAGCGTAGCAGGAATGGACGTCCCCAGCGCGACGGAAATTTCCTGCAGCTTCTCGCGGTATTTATCGGCGAGCCATCCGTTTTCGATCTTTTCCAGATGGTGATTTGAGCGGCTGCTGAGCTGGCCGATGACCAGCGCGGGCATCTGAATGGCGGAGGCGTAGTACCGCTCCACAATGCCGGTATTGACGTCCGGCATAGCCGTCCTCTGGATCGCCGCATATACGGCCATCAATCCGCCGCAGTGATATGCGGCATTGCGAAGATGCAGATTGTATGCTTCCAAAATTGTTCCCTCCTGATGATGGATTCGATTTTTCCGGAGCAGCCAGACCTTCAGCCATTGGCAGGCCAGACTGTTGGGCAGGGTGCTTCGCGTGTCGCTGTCGTCGTTCGACAGCAGCTCCGAGCGAATATAGGCCAGCGCCTTTGCCGCGACGGCATCCGGCAGGCATCCGCCTGACAAAATCGCCTGCACGACCGCCGGGGTGATCCCGGCCAGCTCCTTTGACAGCCGCTCAAAGGGTCGGCTGTCGGTTTTCTGGAATTTTAAAAGACGAAGCAGACGAGCGGCCAGCTTCACAGGCCTGATGTTTCCGGTACCGCCCTGATTGGTCAGTGCCAGATCGGCATACCATTGTCCCAGATTGCGGCGAAGATCCGGATAGCTGCCTCTGTCATATCTGCGGATCATAACGCGGCTGTTTGCGCCGGACAGCAGCAGAATATAGTAGGATACGTTGTCCAAATTGGGAACAGGCTGCCCGGAATAGACGCTTTCCGGAATTTGATTCGCCTGATTTCGCGCTGTCAGCTCGTTGACGGCGGCTTCCGGCTCTGCTTCCTCGTCCGTTTCATCCTCCGGCAGATCATAACCAAAGTCCACAGTATAAAGCGGATCATCCTCCTGTGGAATCTCGCGGTCAAACCAGTGGACAAATTTCATCCCTGCAAGGATCGGCGCATCCTTCAAAAGATCATCCAGCGCAGCCTTCACGACACTGAAAGCCTCTTCCGAAACAGGTGCGTTCGCCGCTTTTTTCTGGTTATAGGAGCAGAATGCCGTCTTGTCAAAGCAAATCAGCGCATCCCCGCTCGCGTGCCCTCCGACGACTCGCAGGCCCTGTATCGGCGTGGTCGTCGTCATGGGAACCGTCGGTTCGCCGGTGATCAGGCACAGGGCGGATGGGCGTTCGTCCGCCGCAGAAAACTGCTTTCGGTAGGACTTCCACCATGCGCGAAGTTTTTCCGATTGCAGGATAGACTGCCCGTTGACCCGAAATGAGATCCGATCTCCCGGCTTGATTTTGGCCCGATCCAGCTCTGCGCGAACGGCCGCCGCAAGTTCAGGCGTTTCCAGTGCACGGACGCAGACCTTCAGCAGCGGTTCTTCCTCTGCCGCGCTGCGGAGTGCCTCCAAAAAGAATGTGCTTTTGCTTCCGGGCTCCTCGGGAATGACGACGGAGCGCTTCTCTGCAAGAACATTGCTCTTATCCTTGCCGTTGGCCAGACTGCCGATATCCGGGCATGGAACAGGCTCATTTCCACCCAGATAGACGCTGACATGGTCATCGCTTTCAGAGAGGGAAATATATGCCTTCATGGTTTTCCCCGCGAATCCCGGCGGCAAAGCCAGCTGGCGGCGTACTCCGTAGTCATATAGTGCTTTCAGCATAGGCCTTCCCCCTTCAGAACCTCCGGACTGTCATAGGGCGGGATCAGAATCACGCCGTTCTCCATGACCGCGTGGAACAGGGACATTTTGATCTTCGTCTTTTTCGTGACCTCCACATCATCCGGCGCAAACAGGTCGTAGACCATCAGCCCTGCGTCCATCGACTGCTGGATAGGCGAACGCGTCCCGTCGCTCTCCTCAAAATAGCAGACAAACTCGCGCATTCCAAGCTCCGGCTGGTGGAAACATTTTCCCGTTCGGATGCGCCGCAGCGCCTGCTCATACAGTTGGAGCTCTTTTCCCGCAAAAGCCGGGCGGGGAATGATCGACGCCGCGATCCGGTAGCGGACGTCCTGCAGCGCCGTCGTCTGCCGCTGCGTTCGCTCCTCCTCGGTGGAGATCGGCTCCGAACCGACGGTACATTTGACCTCGTTGCGCTTGAAGCTGATATAGCGGATGGGGTTCAATACCTCAATGCGGTTGATCTGCCAGCGGAACTCCTTCGGTTTCATATAAATTGCCGATAAAATCCCTCTGGCGGCTGATGGGGTTGGGAATGGGTAGGTCAGCCGTTCTACTTTTGCATAAGGGGCAGAGAAACAGGCGAAATCTCCCCAGACCTCGATCGTGATTTCTTTCAAATACGCTTCACCTCCGTAATTTGTTCGTCCTGATTCGGACTGTGAACAGGACGTCCATAGCACGTGTCTGTTAGAAGAATGAAATATCTGACAAAATAAGTATGAAATATAACGGGTAATTTGTCAAGTATCCACGAAAAATAGAATAGCACACCAGCTGTCCAATAATCCGGACAACCAGTGTGCTTTTTTTCAAAATATAGAATCAAATCGCTCTTCCTGCGGAAAATGCAGGCCCAGCTGCTCCGAATACAGGTCCTCATACTGCGGGCACAGCAGATAGACATTGCTGCCTGCGGCCTGTTCGGCAGACTGTTCTCTGCCCCGGCGGGCAAACGGAATCTGCTCGGCATACAGGGCCAGATTTTTTGCAAAACAGGTCAGAGTGATCGGCGCTGCCTGCTTCACAAGCACACCGGTGACACCCTGTTCGCGCAGCTGCTTCGCGATCTGTTCATACAGCTTCCGCTCTGCGGCATAGGGAACAATGACCTGCGCACCGGCGCTGGAGATCAGCTTGTATTGCGCCGCCGTTTCTGCAAAGGCCCGTGCGTCGATTGCCTTCGTCAGCTCCGGTTTATCGGCTGTGCCGTCAAACAGCCGCCGGTAGTATTCCCGGATGTTCTCCGGGTCATGGATGGAAAACGGCGGATTCATTTCCTGTACTGTGACCGCAGCATTGTTGTACCAGTCGTCAGGATACGGTATACGGCTGTCTTCCGGGCGAAATACGATCACTTGCCCCATAGAATCGCAGCCGTTCCGGTTGCAGCGTCCGGCAGCCTGAATGATGGAATCCAGCGGCGCCAGCGCGCGATACAGCGTTTCAAAGTCAAGGTCTACCCCAGCCTCGATGCACTGGGTCGCCACGACCCGGCAGGGCAGCTTCTGCTTCAGCCGCTGACGGATGATCTCAATTTGCCGGCTCCGGTGCGCGGGGCACAGGTCCGTGGTAAGAAAGAAAACCGTGTCTTCGGGGCAAAGCCGTGACAGTACGTCAGCGATCTGTCGGGCGTGACGGCGCAGGTTGACGATGGCGCAGACCCGCGCACAGCCCGCCATTTCCTCCGCAATGGCTTCGAGGGGCGTTTCATTCCCGATCCGCCATTCCACATTCACCCGCTTCAGAGCCTCGAACAATTTTCTGTGCTCCGGAAGGATCTCACAGGGCGTCCAATTCAGATCCTTTCGCGCGGCAAAATCCGGCTGCGTCGCTGTGGAGAATACCATGGTCGTGTGATAGCGGCTGCACAGCGCATTCACTGCGCGAAGCGTGGCGGAGGTCAGACTGGCGGGCAGGCTCTGGGCCTCGTCAAATACCACAACGCTGCCTGCAATGTTGTGGAGCTTTCGGCAGACGGTCGGGCGGTCTGAAAACAGAGCTTCAAAAAAACGGACAGACGTGGTGATGATGACCGGAGCGCTCCATCTGGCGGCCAGCTCCCGGGCCTCCTCCGGTAAATCACTTTGGCTATGGTCGATCAGCACGTTTGGAATGATTTTAGCATACGTATCTGCATTCTGTTCCGCCAGCGTCAAAAACGGGAGGACAATAATGATCCGCTTTTTTCCATGCTTCAGGCAGTGCCGCAGCGCAAAGTGCAGCAGCGCCAGCGTTTTTCCGGTTCCGGTAGGCGCCGTCAGCGTATATAATCCCTCCGGCTTATCACCCATCTTCCCACACTGTTCAAAGACCTGATCCCGGTACTGATTCAGGGTTTTGTCCGCAGTGGAGGCTTGCCGGATGCTGCCGCAATAGGCGTACAGTGTTTCCAGAAGCGCCTGCGGGTCAAAATAGCAGTCCTCCGCACGATCAAGGTATGTACTGTCGTCATTCATTGCAGAGGCCGTGTAGTCTGCATCCACCAGACAGGAAAACAGCAATCTGGTATACAGCATGGATTCCAGTTCATCGGCAGGAGGTATCGGAAGCTTTGGCAGTCTGAAATCAGGAAAATCCTTTTGAAACGCGGCGTTTGCCTCTTTCAGCTGCGCTGCGTTTTCAATCGAGGGCGTTTTTCCGGCGTTTCCGTGGGCTTTCTTACGATCATCTGCAATCGCGTGCAGCTCCGCCTTTATCATATCGTAGGCCACAAGACCGGCATGGTGTCCATTGACCGCCTCTATCACAGGACGGCTGCCGGGTCTTCCCCTATAGCAGCATTCCAGAAAGCAGGCCCCGCTTATCGCATGGTCAACGCCTGTTCGTTTGCCTTTCCACACATCCTGAAACGCCTCGGTATACTTTCCAAAATCATGTACCAGCCCTTCCAGTCCTGCGGCATCTGCAAGGCCAAGCGCCTCCCCGTACTCCCGCGCAAGCGCAGCGACCTTTTGTAAATGCTCCTTCACAGTTTCCTGATGCCCCTGCAGATTTTCGGATTTCGCATAGTATTCCATAGCTGCCTCCCCGGCTACCGGTTTTATCCATTCCATTATACCAAGCGCACGCACCCATGCCAACAGTTATTACGGAAAACGGAATAATTGCCTTCGCCGTGCAGGCGTGGTTGGCCGTTTGGATAGAACAGTATTCTTTGCGCCAATGGCAACGGGTACTGAGCGCAATGTGGAGTTCCTGGCTGCGTGCGTTCAAAGTGGTCCCTTGTTCATATCGGCGGACGACTTCCTTTTTAAAGGAAGGGATGTATTCTTTTGGCATGATTGTACTTCCATTATACCCAATCCGCAAATAGTTTCAAGTAAAACACGTTATTCGGATAACACTGCGGATTTTCCGCTCCAGCGACGCACGACGAAGCAAGAGGTGAAGAAACAGGAATCTGAAAGAAGCGCGTTCTGTTTCTCCATCCTCGCCAGACGTCCTTCCGCCAGAACCGCCCTTTCCATATCACGCGCTTTCCCGCATCCAAACGGACGTCTCCATATGTAAGGCAAGCGAGCGTACTTGCTGATTACAAGAGCAATCACGATCAAATGCTGATCTTTTTCCGCAAGCAGTATGGGCGGTATCGGAATTTCCCCGTCCGGTGCATGATTTCTTACGATTTTCTGAAAATATACAGTTTGTTGATAAATTTTGCCGCAGATGTGATATGATATCAGCAACTACTTGGAGGAGGACGGCATTTGTGGCAGCGTCATTCCTGAAACGAAAACCGAAGGAGCCGGACGGGCCGCAGCGGCGGGAGATCTCCGTTTTGGAGGCGGACGCCGAGACGGGCTTAAGCGCCGCGCAGGCGCAGGAGCGGCTGGACGGCGGCTGGGGCAACGCGCCGGTGGAGTCTCCCGGCGCGTCGGTCCGGGAGATCATCGCAAAAAACGTTTTTACGTACTTTAACTTCCTGTTCTTCCTGCTGGCAGGCTGTGTGATCGCCGTGCGGCAGTGGCTGAATTTGACGTTCCTCGGCCCCGTGTTCTGCAATATGTTCATCGGCATCGTGCAGGATCTGCGGGTGAAGAAAAAGGTCGATGGGCTGAAGATCATGGCCGCGCCGAAATGCCGCGCCGTGCGGGACGGGCAGATCGTCGAGCTGGACGCGGCCCAGCTCGTGCGGGACGATATCGCCGTCTTTTCCCCCGGCGACCAGATCCCGGCGGACGCCGTCGTTGCGGCGGGTGAATGCCGCGTCAACGAGGCGCTCGTCACCGGCGAGGCCGATGAGATCGTTAAAAAGCCGGGCGAGCGGCTGCTCTCCGGCAGCTTTGTCGTGTCCGGCAGCTGCCGCGCACGGCTGACCGCCGTGGGCGCGGACAGCTTCGTCTCCCGGCTCACGCTGGAGGCCAAGCAGACCGGATCGCAGCCGCAGTCAGAGATGATGCATTCGCTGGCGAGTCTCATCAAATGGATCGGCTTCCTTGTCATTCCGCTGGGCGCGGTGATGTTCATCAAGGAATATCTGTGGCTGAAAAGCCCCATCACGGACGCGGTGACGAGCACGGTCGGCTCCATCGTCGGCATGATCCCGGAGGGGCTGTATCTGCTGACAAGTCTTGCGCTGGTGGCCAGCGTCATCCGGCTGGCAAACCGGCGCACGCTTGTGCACGACATGGGCTGCATTGAGACGCTTGCGCGTGTCGATACGCTCTGCGTCGACAAGACCGGCACAATCACAGAGCCGAAAATGACCGTCGACGACATTGTTCCCTTACAGCCGGAGCGCTATATCGCCGACGATATCCGCATGATCATGGCCGATTACGTCTGCGCCATGCAGGACGACAACGACACCATGGCCGCGCTGCGGCGGTATTTTACCGGCGTTTCCATGCAGACGGCGATCGAAGCCGTGCCGTTCCGGTCGGCGAAAAAATACGGCGGCGTATCCTTCCATGAGGATGAGACGTATCTGCTGGGCGCGCCGGAAATTCTGCTGGCAAACTGCCCGGAAAAGGAACAGTATCTGCCGCTGGCGGAGGAATGGTCGGCGAAGGGCTGCCGCGTGCTGCTGCTGGCGCTTTACGACGGGAAGCTGTCGGACGAAGCGCTGGACGCGGAAATGATGCCGCTGGCGCTGATCCTGCTGAGCAACAAGATCCGGCCCGAAGCGCCGCAGACGTTCTCCTATTTTGCGCAGCAGGGCGTGCGCACGAAGGTCATTTCCGGCGACAATCCCCTGACTGTTTCGGAGGTCGCGCGGCGTGCCGGGATCCCGAACGCGGAGAAATCTGTCGACGCGCGGACGCTCAAAACGGACGCGGAGCTTGCGAAGGCGGCGGAGGACATGACCGTCTTCGGACGCGTCACGCCGGATCAGAAAAAGAAGCTCGTCGCAGCCATGAAGCGGGCGGGGCACACGGTCGCCATGACCGGCGACGGCGTGAACGACGTGCTGGCGCTGCGCGAGGCAGACTGCTCCATCGCCATGGCCTCCGGCTCGGGTGTCGCGTGTCAGGCATCGCATATCGTGCTGCTTGATTCGCAGTTTTCCGCGCTGCCGTCCGTCGTGGCCGAGGGCAGGCGCGTCATCAACAATATTGAGCGCAGCGCGTCGCTGTATCTCGTCAAGAATATTTTCACGTTCGTGCTTTCCCTCATCACGCTGTTCTTTACGCTCCCCTATCCGTATACGCCCGCGCAGCTGAGTCTGGTCAACGCGCTGACCATCGGCATCCCGTCGTTCATCCTTGCCATGGAGCCGAACGAGAACCGCATCAGCGGCCGCTTTCTGCCGAACGTCATTTACCGGGCGCTGCCCGCCGCGCTGTCTGACCTCATTCTCGTGGTTGGCGTGATGCTGTTCTATCTGGCATTCCATATCAAAGAGGATATGCTCTCCACGCTCTGCACCGGCATTATGGGCATCGTCGGCCTGCTGATGGTCCATCAGACCTCGCTGCCGATGAATAAGCTCCGCAAGGCCATGCTCGTCGGACTGTGCATCGCATTCGTGGTGTGCTACTTCTTCCTGCCGGAGCTGTTTACGCTGAGCGCGCTGGACAAGCCGTCGCTGCTGATCCTCGTCGTGCTGGGCCTGCTTGCGTTCTCGGTCATGTTTGTCTGCCGCCGGGGACTGCGCAAGGCAAAGGCGCGGCTGGGCAAGGGAATTTTCCCGCACAGGAAAAAAAGATAAAAATCCGCAAATACTAGAGCCAGCCGGGAAAACCGGCTGGCTCAGACTTTTCTATATAAAGGAGAATGCATATGCACTATCATGTGAATGAAGACGCCTGCATCGGCTGTGGCCTGTGCGCCGAAACATGCCCGGAGGTCTTTTCTCTCAGGGACGACGGCTTTGCCGAGGCAGCGCCCGGCCCCGTGCCGGAAAGCGCGCAGGAGACTGCCGCCGAGGCCATGGACGCCTGCCCGACGAGCGCGATCGAAGAGGGCTGACAAGGGGCGAAAAATCTGCTATACTGGTTCCATCCTGTCAAATGGGGTGGAACTATGGAAGAACGTTATGTGGCGTTCGACGTGGAAACGCCGAACGCGCAGAACCGGCGCATGAGCGCCATCGGCGTCAGCGTGATCGAGCGCGGCGAGATCGTGCAGGAGCTTTACACGCTTGTCGACCCGCAGACGCACTTTGATCCGTTCAATATCGCGCTGACCGGCATCACGCCGGAGCAGGTGCGCGGCCAGCCGGACTTTCCCGCGCTCTGGCAGCTGCTGGAGCCGATGCTGGCGGGCCGCATTCTGGTCGCGCACAACGCGCCGTTTGATCTGCGGGTGCTGGCCAGCTGTCTGCACGATTATCGCATCGACTGGAAGCCGGAGGCCGCGTATCTGTGCACCTGCCAGATGGGCCGAAAGGCATATCCGTACCTGCCGAACCACAAGCTGAACACGCTCTGCGACCATCTGCGGCTCGACCTCGACCACCACAACGCAGGCAGCGACAGCCGCGCCTGCGCGCTTTTGCTGCTCGACTATCTGCAAAAGGGCCTGCGCCCGGAGCCGTTTCTGCGCACCTACCGCTTCGCGGACCGGAAAACGCTCCCGTACTGCACGGTATAAGCGCCCGCGCCCATGCCTCCCCCTGCCATGCTCTGCATGGCAGGGGGAGGCTTTTTGCCGTGTCAGCGCAGCGTTTCGAAGCGCTTTACGCCGCGGGTCATGAGCCAGCGGGCGGTAAGCGCGTACAAGATCGCCATCAGGGCCAGGATCAGGCCGAGGAAGGCTGTTGTCGGCATCAGCTCCGCCAGCAGAAAGAAATAGAGTGCGCCGACCGCGACCACGAAGCCAAAGCCCAGCAGCATGCTCAGCAGCACGCCTGCGCCCTGCTTGGCCGCCTGCGTCTCGTTGATCCAGTCGAGGTTGCAGTGGCGCAGGTCCTCCATCAGGCCGACGTTCGCCGTCAGCAGCACGAACAGCAGCTGACAGGCCAGCAGCAGCGCCGTCTCGGCAGCAGGCAGCCGCAGGGCAAGCGCAGCGGCCAGCGTCATAAGGAGTGCGGGCGCAATTGCCAGAGAGTTGGACAGGCTTAGCTTTGCCTGCAGAACCTTTTTGGTTTCGACCGGCATGGAGCGCACGATCCAGTAGCTCTTGCCCTCCAGCGACACGGACGACGCCGTAAAGAATACCATGCCGGAAACCATCATGCAGGCCAGCAGCAAGATGGGGGCGGCTGCTGCGTACAGCTCCGGGATCGCGGTCAGCGCGCCCAGAAGCTCCCGCCGCTTGACCACCGCCAGCACAGCCAGCACCAGCTCAAACACAAGGCCAAGCCCGGCGTTGAGCATATAGCCGGAGCTGCTGGTCAGCCGGGCAAGCTCCCGGCGGTAGAGCGCCGCGTCCTGCGAGGAGGCGCGCATGGCTTTTTTCTCGTACCGCACCTTGACCTGTCCGCGCCGCGTGGTGACGATGCGGATAAAGCTGCGGTTCAGCAGCACATAGGCCAGCACGAACGGCAGGACTGTCCACAAAAGCGTCAGGCCGAGGTCTGCAAGGCTCCCGTCCGCAGCGGCCCGGCCCAGCCAGACGAGCGGGGCAGCCGAGCCGAGCGCCCCCGCGATCGCCGCGCCGTTCGCGGCCAGCTGCGTGACATAGCTGTTCATGCGGAAGCAGAACAGGAAATATGCCAGCATGAACACGACCGAGATCACCATGGTCACGGCGGTCGTATTGCGCATATGGCTGGTCACAAGCGAGACAAGCCACGCAAACAGGCAACTCACCGCCAGCGAAAACAGCGGCAGCGCCAGCACGATCACGACGAACGCCGTAATGCCCGTTCCGCTTGTCTCACCGTATTGCAGCCACGAAACAAAGACCGGGAGGGCCACGACAAGCTCAAGCACGAAGTTCATGGCCAGCAGCGCCGCCATGCGGCTGAGCAGGATCATGCCGGGCGGCACGGGCATGGACAAAAGCAGCTCGTTGTCCTTCGCCTCAAACAGCTGCGATTTGGCCGTAAACACGCTGCCGATGAACATGAGCGCAAAGGCCATGATCGCGAACATGGCAAAATACAGCCAGCCGAGTCCCGCCGGGAAAAACGCGGCGGCAAACTGGGAAAACGAGGTATAGAACAGGAAGACGAACGCACAGAAGCAGTAGAGCATCAGAATCGCATAGCCGGCGGCCTTGCCCTTCGTCTGGCTCTTCCGCTTCCGGCTCTGTCCGGTAAACGCGGCGAGCAGCGCCGCCATCCGGACGCGAAGCAGCGTTTTAAGCATTCTTCTCGCCCTCCAGCTCCAGGAACACAGCCTCCAGCGACTGGTCGCCCTTGACCTCGTCCATCGTGCCGGAGGCGATGAGCCGCCCCTGCTTGATGATGGCGACCTTGTCGCAGAGCTTTTCCGCGACCTCCAGCACGTGCGTGGAGAAGAAGATCGCGCCGCCGCGGTCGCAGTGCTCGCGCATGATGCTCTTGACCTGATAGGCTGCCGTCGGGTCGAGGCCGACAAACGGCTCGTCCATGATGATGAGCTTCGGGTCGTGGAGCAGGGCGGAGATGATCGCCAGCTTCTGCTTCATGCCGTGCGAATAGGCCGAGATGGGCTGCGCCAGATCGCCGGTCAGGTCGAACAGATCCGCGTATTTTTCGATCCGCGCCTCGCGGTCGGCCTTCGACACGCCGAAAATATCGGCCACGAAGTTCAGATATTTGATGCCGGACAGGAATTCATACAGATCCGGGTTGTCCGGGATGTACGCTAAAATCTGCTTGCAGCCGAGCGGGTCGGCCTTGACGGACTTCCCGTCTATGGTGATCTCGCCCTGTTCAAACTGCAGAATGCCCGCGCAGCTTTTGATCGTCGTGGTCTTGCCTGCGCCGTTGTGGCCGATGAAGCCGTAAATTTCGCCGGGCCTGATGTGCAGGCTCAGGTCGTCGACCGCCTTTTTCTCTCCGTAAAGCTTTGTAAGATGCTCAATTTTCAGCATCGAATCCACTCCTTTCAAGTTGGGTAGCCTTTCAGACGTTTTGTTTGGGCAAAAGTTCCCATGTGTCTATATCATAGCAGATTTTTTCAGTTTGTACAGGCAAACAATTTGGCAGTCATAGCGCGAGACTGCTAAAATTCACAGTCCGTTCACACAAAGATGCAGAATTGTTCACAGGCCGGGGCTATCATGTGACTTGTAAACAAGAGATGAGCAAGACGCTCAGATCGAGTTTTCAAACATCATATATTACAAGACTCAAGGAGGTCTTTTCCATGTTAGTACCGTATGCACGTAAAAATCACAATGTTTCCAATTTCAATCCGTTCCACGATTTTGACGAGCTGGAGCGCGCGTTCTTCTCCGACAACGCCCTCGGCGAGTTCAAGACCGACATTCAGGAGGACGGTGACAACTTCGTTCTGGAGGCTGACCTGCCCGGCTTCAAGAAGGAGGATATCCACGTGGACGTCGCCGACGACCGGCTGACCGTCTCCGCCGAGCGTCATTCCAACTATGAAGACAAGGACAAGAAGGGCAATTACCTCCGCTGCGAGCGTTCCTATGGCTCCTACGCCAGAAGCTTTGATATCTCCGGCATCGACGCCGCAGGCATTAAGGCCGCATACGCCGACGGCGTCCTGCGCGTGACGCTGCCGAAGCAGAAGGAAGTCCCCGCCTCGTCCAGACGGCTGGAGATCGAATAACAGATAGATCTTCTACCGCATCGAGGGCGAATTCGTGTCCGTCGGCGCCGTGATCCACGGAAAAACGGACTATCTGGATGTCCTTTTTCGGAAAAAACGGTAAACAAAATTTCCAAACAGAAAACCCAGCCTCTTATATAAGAAGCTGGGTTTTCTGCGTAATTGCAGAGCCCCGCGCGCAACAAACGACGCGGTTTCCATGACGCTTGCTCCGCCGCCGGAAAGAACACGACTGGACGGTTATGGGTGGCTTGGCAGATGGTTTGGCCGGGTGCTGGCATTGTATGTCTTGTTTTATCCCTTTTCCAAAGCCGTCCGGGGCTGTTTTCCTGCTGCGGCACAAAAAGTTTACAGGCCGGAAACAAATTTTTGCATGATTGCACTTTCCTGTTGTGTCCGTATGTGGTACAATGTATTCGGATTTTTATGCTGTTGCGCAGATTTGGATAGATAAAGGAAGATCATCATGGAATTACTCGCTCCCGCCGGTTCGATGGAGGCGCTGCGCGCCGCCGTCTGCAACGGCGCTGACGCTGTTTATTTAGGCGCCGATACCTTCAACGCGCGTATAAACGCCCGCAATTTTTCCGCCGCCGATCTGCAGGAGGCCGTTGTCTACTGTCATGTGCGCGGCGTCAAGGTGCATCTGACGCTCAACACACTCGTGCTCGACCGCGAGATGCCGCGTGCGGCGGAGCTGATCCGGCTGGCCGCGTCCTGCGGCGTCGACGCGTTCATCGTGCAGGATCTCGGCATGGTATCGCTGTGCCGGCAGCTTGCGCCGGACGTGCCCATCCATGCCTCCACGCAGATGAGCATCCATTCGCTTGAGGGCGTATTAGAGGCCGCCGCGCTCGGATGCAGCCGTGTCGTGCTTGCGCGGGAGCTTCCCGCGGAGGAGATCGCGCATATCTGTAAGAAAAGCCCGGTCGAGATCGAGGTTTTCGTCCACGGCGCTTTGTGCATGTGCTATTCCGGACAGTGCTACCTGTCCTCCGTCATCGGCCGCCGCTCCGGCAACCGGGGTCAGTGCGCGCAGCCCTGCCGCCTGCCCTACGGCTACGGCCGGTTCGAATCGACGCGCTACCCGCTCAGCCTCAAGGATAACTGTCTGGTGGGCGAGCTGGACGAGCTGCAGCGCATGGGCGTCGCGTCCATCAAGATCGAAGGCCGCATGAAGCGGCCTGAGTACGTCGCCATCGTCACGCGCGCTTACCGCACGGTTTTAAACGGCGGCAAGCTGATGCCGTCCGATCTGCAGGAGCTGGAGACGGCCTTCTCCCGGCAGGGCTTTACCGACGGCTATTTCAGAGGCCAGACCGGCAGCGATATGTTTGGCCGCCGTCAGGAGGGCGAGGACACGGCCGACCTGTTCGCCTCTGCCCGCGCCACCTATGAACAGGGTGAGCCGCAGCGCATCGGCGTGCGCTTCTACGCCATGATCCGCCGCGGAGAGCCTGCGCAGCTCGCCGTCGAGGACCCGGACGGCAACCTCTGCCGGGCCCGCGGCCCCGTGCCGGAGCAGGCGGTCTACCGGTCGCTCACGCCGCAGGATCTGGAGCAGCAGCTGAAAAAAACCGGCGGAACGCCGTATCTGTGCACCGCCGTCCGCTCGTCTCTGGACCCCGATCTGATGCTCCCGGCGTCCGCCATCAACGCCATGCGGCGCGATGTGATCGCGGAGCTGACCGCAAAGCGCGGCCGTGCCGCGCCCGCGCGTCTGAACGCGTATGACGAGCCGCCGCGCTACGACGGCATTGCCGGGGAGCCGCAGCTGACCATCGCCGTCCGCACAGCCGGGCAGATCACCTCCCGTATGCTCTCCATGAAGCCAACGGTGCTCTATGTCCCCCTGTCCGAGCTGGCGGAGCACCCGGATCTGCCGCAGCGCGTAAGCGTTGAAACGCAGCTGGCGGCCATTCTGCCGCGCGTGATCTGGAGCGGGGAGCTTGCTCCCGTCGCGCGGCAGCTGCGCACGGTCTATGAGATGGGCGTGCGGCAGGTTCTGGCCGGAAATCTCGGACAGCTGCACATTGCCCGCGCGGCGGGCTTCGCCGTCCGCGGCGATTTCGGCCTCAATATCGTCAATTCCCGCGCCATGCGGTACCTGCGCGAGCAGGGGCTTGATTCGCAGCTCTTGTCGTTTGAGCTGACGCTGCCGCAGATCCGTGATATCTCCAAGGCCGTCCCGGCGGAGCTGCTGATCTACGGGCGGCTGCCGCTGATGCTGATGGAAAACTGCGTCATGAAGAACCGCACTGGCATCTGCGCCTGCCAGACTGGCACGGTCCGTCTGGTCGACCGTGTGGGTGAGGAATTCCCCATCGTCAAGGACCCCGGCACGTGCCGCAACGTGCTGCTGAACGGCAAGAAGCTGTATCTGCTCGACAAAAAGGACGCGCTGCGCGGCATGGGCCTGTGGGCGCTGCGCCTGCAGTTTACAACGGAAAACCCCGGCGAGATCGACAAGGTGCTGATGGACTATCAGGGCCGGGCCGTCTTCGACGCCGGAAGCTATACGCGCGGACTGTATTCGCGCGGCGTGGAATAAGCAAAAAAGAAGGAACTTCTTATGATCATCCTTGCATCGCAATCTCCCCGCAGGCACGAGCTGATGAAGCTCACCGGCCTGCCGTTTACCGTTCGTGTCGCGGATATCGACGAAACGATGGATCCGGCGCTGCCCGTCCAACAGGAGGTCACGCGCGTCAGCCGCAGGAAGGCACAGGCCATCGCCGCCGGCGCGTCGCCGGACGATATTGTCATCGCCGCCGACACCATCGTGGTCATTGACGGGCGCGAGCTGGGAAAGCCGCGCTCGGAGGAAGAAGCGCTCGGTATGCTCCGCCTGCTCTCCGGCAGAACGCACGAGGTCGTGACCGTTCTGTCCGTCTGCAAAGGCTCACAGCTTGAGTCCGAAGCCGTCGTGACGAAGGTGACGTTCCGCACGCTCTGCGAAGAGGAGCTTCGCGCCTATGTCAGGACCGGCGAGCCTATGGACAAGGCCGGAAGCTACGGCATTCAGGGCTACGGGGCCATGTTCGTCAGCCGGATCGAGGGCGATTATTTCTCCGTCATGGGCCTGCCCCTGTGCCCGCTGTGCCGGATGCTGCGCGCGTTCGGCGTTCCGATCCTTGACGTGCAGGAGGCGCAGGCATGAAGAAAAAATTCTGGACGGGCCGCCTCAAGACCATTCTCATTGTCGCGCTCATCATCGCTATCTGCGCTGCCGTGACGCTTGCCATCACAAACGGGACAAGCGCCATTGAAAACGTGGTCGGGACGATCCTGTCCCCCATCCGTGCGGGCGTTGCGTCCATCGACCGGCTGGCCGAGCGGTATTACAACTATATGTTCCGCTATGAGACGCTTGAGGCGGAGAACGCGGAGATGGAAAAGCAGATCCTTGCCATGCAGGAGGATATCCGCGACGCCGAGCAGCTGCAGCGCGAGAACGAATGGCTCAAGGCGCTTCTGAAGCTGTCCGAAGAGCATGAGGATTATAAATTCCTCACATCGTACATCATTTCGTGGGATTCCTCCGACTATAAAAGCGCCTTTACCATCGGCAAGGGCACGAACGCGGGGCTGGAGGAGGGTATGTGCGCCGTGACGGAAAACGGGCAGGTCGTAGGCCTTGTGACCAAGGTCGGCGCCAACTGGGCCACCGTCACGACGATCATGGACTCGTCGCTTGAAATTTCCGCCTCCGTGGCCTCGTCCGGCTATACGGGCGTGGTACAGGGCACATTCCTCGAGGACGGAACGGAGATCCTGCGCATGAACTATCTGCTGACGGACGCGATCGTCAAGAATAACGATCAGGTCGTCACGACCGGCTCGACGCTCTATCCGCGCGGGCTGCTGCTGGGGTACATCACGAACGCCAGCCTCGACGAGACGGGCGTCGCGAAATACGCCACGCTCGAACCGTCCTGCGACCTGTCCAAGCTGGAGCAGATCGCGATCATTACGGAGTATAATGTGCAGTGACGCAAGGAACGTTCGATTTTCGTGCCGCACTGCGAACACTGTGTTGTAGGGGCCGATGCCCATCTTCGGCGCTAAGAGCCGCGCAAAGCGCGGTTGCGCCTCGAAACTAGCCTGCGGGCATCGCATCGGCCCGGCAGAATGCACCGTTTTTACGGTATTCTTCGGCAAATTCGCAACCTCCAAGCGGGCCGATGTAGGCATCGGCCCCTACAGTCAAACCATGGAGTTTCCGGTTTGATGTTTTGACTTCTCTCCCCGAAAGGAGGCCCGCGCGATGCACGCGACCTATAAAAATGCGCTGATGTGGACGCTTTACGGCGTGCTGTTTCTTTTGATCGCCGTTTTGCAGACGGTCGTGTTTGGCCGGGCGCGATTCTTCGGCGTCAAGCTGACGCTGATCCCCGTCTGCATCGCCTGTGTTTCCATGCTGGCAGGCGCGGAGGCCGGGGCGCTCTACGGACTTTGCTGCGGCACGGTCTGGTGCTTCACGGGCGCGGCCGGCGGCGCGATGCACATCGTCCTGCTGACCGTCTGCGGCGCGGTGATCGGCTATATCTGCGACCGGTATCTCGTGCGGCAGCTGCTGTCCGCCATTCTGATGAGTCTGTTGGCGCTCGTATTCTGCCAGACGCTCCTGTTTCTGTTTCAATGCTATCTCGGCACGATCCACATCGGCATGATCACTGCTCTGCCGGTCCAGATCGGCCTGAGCCTGCTCGCGTGCCCGCTCCTGTATCTCGGAGCCTGGGCGATCCGAAAGGTTGGTGCCAAATAAATGCAGCGAATTTCCCGCTTCCGCATGATCGTATTCATCGTCGTCATTCTGGCCATGATCGGCGTGTTCTCCCTGCGGCTTTACAAGACGCAGGCCGCCGTCACGGAGGACTCCCTCGTCGCGGCGGACGCCGACTCCATGGAGTACCAGTCGACGGTCGAGGCTGCGCGCGGCAATATTCTCGACCGCAACGGCAACGTGCTGGTGTCGAACCGCGCAAGCTATAACCTCGTCATCATCAACTTCGTCTTTTTCAACGCGCCCGACCCGAACGGGAACCTGCTGAAGGTCCTGAACCTCTGCGACGAGCTTGGGATCGCGTATGAATCGCATTTCCCCGTCTCCGCCGAGCGTCCCTATACCTATACCGATACCGACGACACCGCCTGGCAGGGCTATTTCCGCAGCTTCCTTGCCAGCCGGAGCTATGACCTCGATATCTCCGCGCCCACGCTCATGAAGCGCCTGCGCGACGAATATAAGATCCCCGACGACTGGACCCAGCAGGACGTGTACCGCGTCATTTCTGTCCGCTATGAGCTGGAGCTGCGCTCGGTAGACGAGATCGGCATGGAAAACTATATGCTGGCAGAGGACGTCGACGCGGAATCGCTGGCTGCCGTGATGGAGCTGGCCGTGCCGGGCGTTGTGGTCGAAAACGGCACGGTGCGCGAGTACAACACCACCTATGCCGCGCACATTCTCGGCTACATCGGCCCGATCTGGAGCGAGGAGGCCGCCGAATACCGCGAAAAGGGCTACTCCATGAACGCGCTTGTCGGAAAATCCGGCGTGGAGCAGGCGTTTGAGGAATATCTGCACGGTTCAAGCGGCATCAAGCGGACGACCGTCTCCTCGACCGGCGAAATTCTGAACCGATACTATGTGACGGAGCCTGTGCCGGGCAACAACGTTGAGCTGACCATCGACATTTCGCTGCAGGCTGTGGCCGAGCAGGCGCTGGAAAAGGTCATTCTCGATCTGCGGGAAAACGGCGTCGGCCGGAACAAGGAGGGCAAGGACGCCAGAGGCGGCGCGGTCGTCGTGCAGATGTGCAAGACCGGTGAAATTCTCGCCATGGCAAGCTATCCGACCTATGATCTTGCCACACGCGCGGAAAACGCCGTCGCGCTGAACGAAGACGAGACTGCGCCGATGTTCAACCGCGCGCTCGCAGCCTACCCGCCCGGCTCGGTCTATAAGATGGTCACGGCCATCGCCGCCGTCGATATGGGCGGCTTCGACCCCGGCTATATCATCGAGGACAAGGGTCTTTACACCTTCTATGAATCCTTCCAGCCCAAGTGCCACATCTGGTCGCTTGCCAACCCGCGCACGCACGGCAAGATCAATCTGATGGAGGCCATCGCCTATTCCTGCAACTATTATTTCTACGAGGTCGGCCGTCTGACCTACGACAGCTATAAAAAGGAAACGGGAAACAACCCGTTTGATATCGTTGCCAAGGCCCTTGGCCTCGGCGAGCCGACGGGCATCGAGCTGCCGGAGGACACCGGCGCACGCGCGAACGCAGAGGAAAAGAACAAGCAGTACGCAGGCGAGGACGCAGGCTGGTTCGGCGCGGACGTTCTGCAGGCCGTCATCGGCCAGAGCCTGAACAAATTTACACCCCTGCAGCTGGCCTGCTACGCCTCGGCGCTGGCAAACAAGGGCACGCGCTATGAAGCGACGCTCCTGTCCCGCGTCGTCTCGTGGGACTATCAGGATCTGATCGAGGAGTCCAAGCCCGTCGTGGCAAGCACGCTGGAGATCTCGGAAAAGGCGCTGAACGCGCTCGATCAGGGCATGCGCATGACCGCCTCCATCGGCACGGCGGAGCAGTATCTCAAGGATTATCCCATCCCCATCGCCTGCAAGACCGGCACGGCGCAGTGGCAGGGCACGACCTCCACCGGCTCGTTCTCCGGCTCTGACCACGCTTCGTTCGTGCTCTACGCCCCGGCGGACAATCCCGAGATCGCCATCTCCGTCTATGTCGAGCGCGGCTCGCAGGGCGGCAATCTGGCAAACGTCTGTATCCCCATTCTCGACGCCTATTTCTCCAGCTCCGCCAAATATGAGACTGTCGCGACTGAAAATATCGCTTACTAAGAGAGGAACCGCACATGACCGACCTTTCGCATATCCGCAATTTTTCGATCATCGCCCACATTGACCACGGCAAATCCACGCTGGCCGACCGTCTGCTGGAGGAGTGCCATTCCGTTGAAAAGCGCGAGATGGAGGACCAGATTCTCGACTCCATGGAGCTTGAACGCGAACGCGGCATCACCATCAAGGCCCGCGCCGTGCGTCTGGACTACCGCGCCGACGACGGCGAGAAATATGTCCTGAACCTCATCGACACGCCGGGTCACGTCGACTTCAACTATGAAGTCTCCCGCAGCCTGTCCGCCTGCGAGGGCGCGGTGCTGGTCGTCGACGCGTCGCAGGGCATCGAGGCCCAGACGCTGGCGAACACCTATCTGGCCGTTGACAACGGCTTGGAGGTCCTGCCCGTCGTCAACAAGATCGACCTGCCGGCGGCGCGGCCCGCCGAGGTCAAGAAGGAAATTGAGGACGTCATCGGCATCCCCGCCATGGACGCGCCTGAAATTTCCGCCAAGAACGGCATCAACATTCATTCCGTGCTGGAAATGATCGTGAAGAATGTCCCCGCGCCCACGGGCGACCGCGAAGCGCCTTTACAGTGCCTGATTTTCGACAGCCAGTATGATTCCTACCGCGGCGCGATCGTCTATCTGCGCGTCGTGAACGGCACGGTGTATCCCGGCATGGATATCCGCATGATGGCCTCCGGCGCAGTCTACAAGGTCGTGGAGGTCGGATATCTGCACCCGAAGGGCATGATCCCGGCCGAAAGCCTCGGCGCGGGCGAGGTCGGATATCTCACAGCCTCCATCAAGACTGTCTCCGACACCCGCGTGGGCGACACCATCACGGGCGTGGAAAATCCGGCAGCCGAGGCGCTTCCGGGCTACCATCAGGCGCAGCCGATGGTCTTCTCCGGCGTGTACCCGGCGGACGGCTCGAAATACGGCGATCTGCGCGACGCGCTGGAAAAGCTGAAGCTGAACGACGCGTCCATGAGCTTCACGCAGGAAAACTCCATCGCGCTGGGCTTCGGCTTCCGCTGCGGCTTTTTGGGCCTTCTGCATATGGAGATCATTCTCGAGCGCCTCGAGCGCGAATATAACCTCGACCTCATCACGACGGCCCCGAACGTCGTCTATAAGATCACCAAGACCGACGGCACGCAGCTCGACGTCTATACCCCGCTCAACTATCCCGACCCCGCCGAAATTGCCGAGGCGCAGGAGCCGTATGCGAAGGCGAACCTCATCGCCCCGCCCGAATATGTCGGCGCGATCATGGATCTGTGCCAGAACCGGCGCGGCGAATTCAAGGATATGCAGTACCTCGACCCCACGCGCGTTGAGCTGCACTATTCCATGCCGCTCAACGAGATCATCTATGACTTCTTCGACGCGCTCAAGAGCCGCACGCGCGGCTACGGCTCGCTGGACTACGAGCTGGAGGGCTACCGCCCGTCGAAGCTCGTCAAGCTCGACATTCTCCTGAACGGCGAGATCGTCGACGCGCTGAGCTTCATCCTCTTCGCCGACAACGCCTACGCAAGAGCCAGAAAGATCTGCGAAAAGCTCAAGGACAATATCCCGCGCCAGATGTTTGAGATCCCCGTGCAGGCTGCCGTCGGCGGCAAGATCATCGCCCGCGAGACGATCAAGGCCCTGCGCAAGGACGTGCTTGCCAAGTGCTACGGCGGCGATATCACGCGCAAAAAGAAACTGCTCGAAAAGCAGAAGGAGGGCAAGAAGCGTATGCGCACGTTCGGCACGGTCGCCGTGCCGTCCGAGGCGTTCATGGCCGTCCTCAAGCTTGACGACGAATCGTAGGAGGTTTTTTCGTGGCGCTCATTCAGATCGTTGAAAACAAGAAAAAAAGCCTCGGCATCTACGTCCACATCCCGTTCTGCCGGAGCAAATGCGAATACTGCGACTTTTATTCCGTTCCCGGCGCACGCAGCCGGGATCTGATGGACCGGTATCTCGACGCCGTGATCCTGCACATCCGCGAGGCGGCGCAGGGTGCAGCGGGCTATGAGGTCGACACCGTCTATTTTGGCGGCGGCACGCCGTCGTTCTTCGGCGCCGGCGGGCTTGCGAAGATTTTTGCCGAGATCGACCGCCGCTTCGACGTCAGCCGCGACGCGGAGGTCTCGCTGGAGGCCAACCCTGACTCCGTGACGCTGCCCATGCTCACGCGGCTGCGCCGCGCGGGCTTCAACCGCATCTCCATCGGCGTGCAGTCGGACGACGACGCGCAGCTCAAGGCGCTGGGCCGCCCGCATACCTACCGACAGGCGCAGCAGGCCGTGTCGCTCTCGCGGCGCGCGGGCTTTGACAACGTTTCGGTCGATCTCATGTTCGGCCTGCCGAGCCAGTCGCGCGAGCAGTGGATGCAGACGCTTCGAAACGTCATCGACCTCAAGGCCGACCACATCAGCTGCTACGGGCTGAAGGTCGAGCCGGGCACGAAGCTCTGGACGTACAAGGACTGCGCCAACCTCCCGGACGACGACGCGCAGGCGGATATGTATTTCTACGCCGTTGAAACGCTGGAGCAGTTCGGCTATCACCAGTACGAGATCTCCAATTTCGCGCACGACGGCTTCATCTGCCGCCACAACATGAAATACTGGGTCGGCGACGAGTATCTGGGCTTCGGCCCGTGCGCGGCCTCTGACTTCGCCGGGCGGCGATTTACCATCAAGCCCGATCTGGAGGGCTATATCAAGGGCGTGACGGACAAGGGCCAGATTTTGTCCGAATCTGAGCTTGTCCCGCTGCGCGAACGCGCGGGCGAATACCTCATGCTCCGATTGCGGACGGTCGACGGCATTGAAAAGAGCGAATACACCCGCTCGTTCCTGCTGCCGTTTGAGCCGATTGAGGACATTCTTGTCCGGCTGCAGGCGCGGGAATACGCCGCGTTTACCTCCGGCCGCTGGCACCTGACGCCGAAGGGCTTCATGCTCTCGAACACCATTCTGGTGGAGCTTCTCGAAGCGCAGCAGAAATCCAGACCGCTGGCGCAGAAGCGCTGAAGACAAACAGAGCCGGGGAAGCGTCGACGCTTCCCCGGCTCTTGCCGGAAAAAACAGCCCTTCCGGTCAATCGGTGCGGCCGGAACAGGAGACTGCGAAGAAACCAGGCAGCTGCTTTTCGGGCTCCGCCCGGATCAGCGGGACGCGGAACCCCCGTTCTGCCTGCCTTCTGCCGCTCCGGCGAAGCGCGGCGTCTGACCGAAACGCGCACCTGCGTATGGATCATCCGGCGGACAAAGCATCTCAAAAGCGTTTGCCAACGATCTCTCTGGCCATAGTATGCGCAGGGCGAAGAAAAATACACAAGGTCTGATTTGACTTTACAGGCGCAAAACGGTAAGATAAGAAAAAAACGAACAGGAAGCACAAAGGCAATGGAAGAATTTAAAAATTTACAGGAAACAAAGCTCACGTCCCAGCCGATCTTTGACGGCGACGTGCTGCATATCTACAAGGATACCGTCCGCCTGCCGAACGGCAAAACCTCCACACGGGAATACACCGTCCACCACGGCGCGGTGTGCATCCTGCCGCTGCTGGAAAACGGCGACGTGCTGCTCGAGCGGCAGTTCCGCTATGCCATGGGCGAAGTCCTGACGGAGATCCCCGCCGGGAAGCTCGACTACATCGGCGAGGACCCGCGGGAGGCCGCGCTGCGGGAGCTGCGCGAGGAAACGGGCTCGGTCGCAAGCGAGCTCATCCCGCTCGGCCCGTTTTACCCCACCTGCGCGTATTCGACCGAGGTCATCCAGATGTTCCTGGCACGCGGGCTGAGCTTCGGCGAACGGGAGCTGGACGAGGATGAATTTCTGAACGTGTTCCGCCTGCCGCTGCGGGAGCTGGTCGAAAAGGTCCTGAACGGCGAAATTCCCGACGCCAAGACGCAGGCCGCCGCGCTTCGCGCGTGGTGCATGCTGCAGGAGGGAAGGCTCTCGTGAGGCGGGAACTGCTGTACGTCTCGTCCATCGGTGAAGACTGCTGCGAGGCTGCGCGGGCGTTTGGCCTTGGGATCGAGCTTGCGCAGTTCTGCACCGCCGCCCGGCTCGACGGCGCTCCGCCGGAGCCGTGGGAGCTTCCGGTGGAACGCTGCCTGTCTGCATCAAGCCGGTTCGTGCTGCACGGGCCGTTCAACGAGCTGACGCCTGCGGCCATCGACCCACTTGTGCTGGATGTGACGAAGAAGCGATACCGGCAGGCGATCAAAAAGGCGCATACAATAGGCATTCAGAAGATCGTTCTGCACGCAGGCTTTCTGCCGCTGGTCTATTATCCGGAGTGGTTCGTGGAGCGCAGTGCCGCCGTGTGGCGGGAGCTGCTCTGCGATGTTCCGGACGATATGACCGTGTGTCTGGAAAACGTGCTGGAGCCGGAACCGCAGCTTTTAACGGCGATCATGGAGGCCGTGGACGATCCGCATCTTCGTATCTGCCTCGATCTCGGCCACGCGAATACGTGCGCGTCAGCGCTTCCCCCGGAGAACTGGCTGCGCGCCTGTGCGCCGTACCTTTCCCACGTGCACCTGCACAACAATCAGGGCGACCGTGACCTGCACGCGGCGCTCTTTGACGGCGTGATGGATATTGCGGGGCTTCTTTCCCTGCTGGAAACGCTGGCCCCGCAGGCGACGTGTACGCTGGAGCTGACGCAGGACAGGCCGAGCCTTGACTGGCTCGTGGAAAAGCACCTTTTGGAGTGAACCCTATGGAACAGACTGAACGGCAGCTTGTTTCGCTGCTTTCCGAAATTACCCCGCTTTATGACGTGCCCATGCGCGAGGCGAAGGCCCGGCAGGACGCACTGGCCAAGCCGCCCGGCAGCCTCGGTCTGCTGGAGGACCTTTCTGTCCAGCTGGCGGGCATCACCGGGCAGGTCAAAAACGAAGTCAGCCACACCCGCATTTACGTGCTTGCGGCAGACAACGGCGTAGTCTGCGAGGGCGTTTCGTCCGCACCGCAGTCGGTCACGCGGGCGCAGGCCATCAACCTGACGCGCGGTCTGACCGGCGCGTCGTGTCTGGCGAAGCACTTCGGCGACGAGCTGGTCGTCGCCGACATGGGCATCGCGCTCCCCTATGCCTGCCCGGAAATTCTGAACCGCAGTCTCGGCAAGGGCACGGCGAACATCGCCGCAGGCCCGGCCATGGCGCGGCAGACTGCCGTGCGCGGCATTCTGACCGGCATGGGGCTTGCCGCACAGGCAAAACGGGACGGCATTCAAATTCTCGGCGTGGGCGAAATGGGCATCGGCAACACGACCACGTCCTCCGCCGTCTTGTGCGCCCTGAGCGGCAAACCCGTCGAAGCCGTTACGGGACGCGGCGGCGGATTGACCGACGCGGCATTTTTGAAGAAAAAACAGGTGATCGAACAGGCGCTGGCCATAAACACGCCAGACGGGAACGATCCTGTTGACGTTTTGCACAAGGTCGGCGGGTTCGATCTGTGCGCAATGGCGGGCGTGTTTCTGGGTGCGGCGCATGAGCGCCTGCCCGTCGTGGTCGACGGGTTCATTTCCGTCGTCGCCGCGCTCTGCGCTGCCCGGCTGTGTGGGGCCGCAGCGGGCTATTTCATCGGCTCGCACGTGTCCTATGAGCGCGGGTACGAGATCGCAGCCCGGCTGCTCGGCCTGAGGCCCTGCTTGCAGCTCGGGATGCGCCTCGGCGAGGGCAGCGGGTGCCCGCTGGCCTTCCGCGTGGTCGAGGCGGCCTGCGCGGTGATGAACACGATGGCAACATTCCCGGAGGCCGCCATCGACGACGGATATCTGACCGAAATACGCGAAAGGGACAGCTTTACGGTATGAACTATTTTCTTTCCGGCGGCGCAAAAAACGGGAAATCCTCGCTTGCGCAGGAAATCGTCTGCGCGCAGAGCGGTCCGCGCTATTATCTTGCGACCATGATCCCGCACGACGATGAGGACCGGCTGCGCATTCAGCGCCATCTGGACAACCGCGCGGGGATGGGCTTTCAGACCGTCGAATGCGGAACGGACATTCTCTCCTCGCTTTCGCGGATGGAGCCGGACGGCGCAGTGCTGCTCGACAGCGTGACAGCGCTGCTGTCAAATGAGATGTTCCGCGCGGACGGCACGATAGACGCCTCTGCCCCGGCGCGTCTGGAGGCGGAGCTGCTGGAATTCTCCCGCCGGATGCGCTGCTGCGTGTTCGTGAGCGATTATATTTACGCTGACGGCGGACAGTATGACGAATGGACGGAATGCTACCGCCGGGGACTGGCGCGGCTTGACCGGGCGCTGGCGGCGGCGTGCGAAAACGCCGCAGAGCTTTGCTGCGCGCAGGCATATTGGTACAAAGGAGGCTTTTCTGGATGAAAGCCAAGCTCAAAAAGCCCCTGACGGCACTCATGATGGCGTGGGGGACGTATCTGGCGATCCCGTGCCCGTATAAGGTCTGGGACGATGCGCTGCGCCCGTGGCAGATCGTGTGCCTGCCGCCGGTAGGGCTGATCGTGGGCGGACTCTGGGCGCTGTGCGCCGCCCTGTTCGCCCATTTCCGGTTTACCGGATTTCTGGCCGCCGCGATCTTGACGGCGCTGCCGTTTCTCGTGACGGGCTTTTTCCACCTGGACGGGTTCCTCGACTGCTGTGACGCGATCTTATCGCGGCGTGATCTGGTCACACGGCAGAAGATTCTCAAGGATTCGCGCGTGGGCGCGTTTGCAGTCGTGTGCGCGATTTTGCTGTTTCTGTTTTCGTTCGCGGCGCTGGCGGACTGTGACTTCTCGTATATCTGGCGGGCGCTGCTGCTCGTTCCGGTCGTAACGCGCTGCATGGCGGGCGTTGCGGTGGAATCGTTCGCGCCCATGAAGACCAGCCAGTATTCCGGCACATTTGCAGCCGGGAAGACAAAACGGCAGCGGAACATTCTGCTCGGGATGTACCTTGCCGTCATGCTGGCGGTGTTCGTGTTCCTGTTTTCGCGGCCCAGCTGCGCGCTGGCCGTCGCGTGGGCGGGGCTTGTGACCATCCTTGCCTGCCGTCTGGCCCAGAAGCATCTGGGCGGGATGTCCGGCGACGTCGCAGGCTTTTCCATCACGCTGGGCGAGGCGTCCGCCCTTCTCATTCTGGCAGTCTTTTAAGGAGGAACGGTATGGTTCTGATCATCGGCGGCGCGTATCAGGGAAAAACAGCATACGCGCAAACAAAATACGCCCTGCGGGACGCGGAAATTTTCACCTGCGAGGGCGAAGCGCTCGATCTGACCGCCCGCTGCCTCCGGCATCTGGAGCGCTTCGCGCTTGCCTGCGTCCGGGCGGGAAAGGAGCCTGCGGACGTGCTGGGAGGGCTTGATTTAAGCGAAAAAATTCTGATCTGCGAGGATATCTCCTGCGGCGTTGTGCCGATGGACGCGGAAACGCGCGAATGGCGCGAGGCCGTTGGGCGCATGAACGCGGCGCTGGCCGCGCAGGCGGACACGGTCACACGCATTTTCTGCGGGCTTCCGCTGGAGCTGAAGGGATGAGGCGGCTCACGCTCATCCGCCACGGACTGACGGAGGGAAATGTCCGCCGGTGGTATTATGGGGCGCTCGATCTTCCTCTGTGCGAGGCCGGACAAGCAGCTGTTCAGGAGGCCGCCGCAGGCGGCCTGTATCCCCCGTACAGCGGCGAACGCATCCTGACGAGCGGAATGCTCCGCACAGAGCAGACGCTGCGCCTGATCTACGGCGAGGCGCCGCACGAGATCTGGCCGGAGCTGCGTGAGATCAGCTTCGGCATATTCGAGGGAAAGTCCTACGACGAGCTGAAGGGCTTGGCGGAGTACGAGGCATGGCTGGCGGGCGACTGGTTCCGGAACGTCCCGCCGGGCGGCGAATCCTTTGCGCAGGCGGAGGCTCGTATCTTATCCGCGCTGGCGCGCATGCAGACGCAGGATGCGGATATTCTCGCCGTTGTGCACGGCGGAACGGTGCTCACGATCATGCAGGCGCTGTTCCCGGATGAGGAAAAGTCCGGCTACGACTGGCAGCCGCGCCCCGGCGGCGGATACCGGATCGACCTGACGGCGCATTGCTATGAGCAAATCGGTCTGCTATAAAAAACGCCATGCCCGGTATTTGCCGGGCATGGCGTTCTTTTATGATTTCGCAGGCTTTTTCTCAAAGCCGTGGACCCAGTCGGAGAAGTGGTAATAGAGGAAATAGACGATGGAGCTGAGCGACCACGTGATGGGATAGGCCATGTAGATATACTGAATTTCGTGGACGATGCCCATGACGATGGTGATATATGCGATCCGCACCACGCACCAGAACAGCAGCATGATAACCATCGGCACGAAGGCCTTGCCTGCGCCGCGGCAGATCGACGCAATCGCGTGGGAGTATGCCAGCAGGCAGAAGAACAGCGCCGTCGTGCGCATCTGGCGCGTGCCGAGTTCGACGACCTCCGGCGTGGGGCTGAACAGCGCGACAAGCTGCGGCGCAAGCAGATACATCGTCACGCCGATGATCTCCGCGATCACAACAGACGCGATGATACCGAAGCGTGAGCCCTTTTTCGCCCGGTCGTGAAGCCCGGCGCCGAGATTCTGGCCGACGAAGGTCGTCAGCGCCATGGTGAAGCTGGTAACGGGCAGGAACGCGAAGCCCTCCAGCTTGGAGTACGCGCCGTAGGCCGCCATGGCGACCTTGCCGAAGGAGTTGATGTTGGACTGGACAATGACGTTTGCAAAACCGATCACGGAGTTCTGCACGCCGGACGGCAGACCGTAGCGGATGATCTGGCCGAGCATTTCGCGGTCGATATGCAGCTTTTTCAGCTCGACCTGATAGATCGTACCCTTCTTCATCAGATGGATCATGCACAGGATCATGCTGACGGCCTGCGAGATCGTCGTGGCGACGGCAGCCGCCCACACGCCCCAATGGAACGCGCCGATAAACAGCAGATCGAGCACAATATTGGTCAGGGACGAAATGATCAGATAATAGAGCGGCCGCTTGCTGTCACCGAGGGCGTTCATGATGCTCTTGCACATGTTGTACATGACGACGGCCAGAACGCCGATGAAGTAATACCGGAAATACGCGATTGCATCCGGCAGGACCTCCGGTGCGGTGCCCATCCAGCGCAGGAACGTCGGCGTCAGCCACACGCCCACCACCGTCAGAATCACGCCGCTGATCAGGCCCAGCATCACGTCCGTGTGGATGGCTCTGGACACGCGGTCATAGTCGCCTGCGCCAAAATAGCGGGAGATGGTCACGCCTGCGCCCATGGACAGGCCGGTAAAGAAGCTGATAAGCAGGAAGATCAGCGGGCCGGACGCACTGACGGCCGCCAGTGCCTCATCTCCCAGAAACCGGCCGACGATCAGCGCGTCCGCCGTATTGTAAAGCTGCTGGAACACCTGACTGAGGAATACCGGCACGGCAAACTGTACGATCAGCTTCCACGCGCTTCCCTTTGTCATATCCAGCGTATTTCCGCCCACAGCGCATCCTTCCCTTCACGTAAAAAATACCGCGTACACAGCGCGGTAAATAAAGCATAACAGAAATAAGCAGAAAATGCAAACCAGTTTCTTCCGCGCATCAAATGCTGCCTCGCCATATTTTCTGATGGCATTGCACACTTCGCTGTTGTATAATAAAATTGTAAAACGCAGGGAGGTAACAGGATGTATTTCGCATACGGAGAACAGGCGCTTTCCTATCTGCGCAAAAAGGACAAGCGGCTCTGTGCGGTGATCGACCGCATCGGGCATATCGACCGCACGGTGGACCCGGACCTGTTTTCGTCCGTCTTGCACCACATCATCGGCCAGCAGATCTCAACGAAGGCGCAGGCGACGATCTGGCAGCGAGTGCAGGACGCGCTGGGCACGGTCAATGCCGAAGCCATTCTGGCCGCAGGCGTTCCGAGCCTGCAGGCGCTTGGCATGACGTTCCGCAAGGCGGCGTATATCACGGACTTTGCCGAACGGGTCCATACGGGTGCATTCGATCTGGACGCCGTGGCGCATATGAGTGATGAAGCTGCTATCCGGGCATTGAGCAGTCTGAAGGGCATCGGCGTCTGGACGGCGGAGATGATTTTGCTGTTCTGCCTGCAGCGCCCTGATATTTTCAGCTATGACGACCTTGCCATCCGGCGCGGGCTGCGCATGGTGTACCACCACCGGGAGATCGACCGCGACTTGTTTGAAAAATACCGCCGGCGGTTCTGCCCGTACTGCAGCGTGGCCAGTCTGTATCTCTGGGCCGTGTCAGGCGGGGCTATCCCGGAAATGAAGGATTACAAGCAAAAAAGCAAATAGGAGTGTACATTATGGTTTATACGACAGAATACGCGTCCCCGCTTGGCCCCATCACGCTGGCCTGCGACGGGGAGGCGATCATCGGTCTGTGGTTCAATGGACAGCGGTATTTCGGCAATATTCTGCCGGAGCAGACCGAAAAAAAAGAACACCCGCTGTTCGCGGACGCGAAGCGCTGGCTGGATGTGTACTTCTCCGGACGTGAGCCGGACTTCCTTCCTCCGCTGCGCTATGACTCCACGCCGTTCCGCAGGCTGATCTGCGAGATCATGCTGACGATCCCGTATGGAAAAACCATGACCTACGGCCAGATCGCCGCCGAGGCCGCGAAGCGGCTGGGCGCAGAGAAGATGTCCGCGCAGGCGGTCGGCGGCGCGGTCGGGCACAACCCGATCTCGCTCATGATCCCGTGCCACCGCGTCGTGGGCACAAGCGGCAGTCTCACCGGCTATGGCGGCGGCATCGCGCGGAAGGTCAAGCTGCTGGAATTGGAGCACGCCGATATGCGCGGCCTGTTTGTACCGAAAACGGGAACCGCACTTTAAGAACGGAGAGAATCACATGATCGTTTCAACCGCAATTCAGAAAATGATCGAATTCTACAAGGGCAACCGCCATGACGTCAACCATTTTCTCAAGGTCTGGGCCATGGCAAAGACCATCGGAGAGCTGGAGGGGCTGGACAGACACACGCAGGAGGTGCTGGAGCTTGCCGCGGTGATCCACGACATCGCCTGCCCGCTGTGCCGGGAGAAATACGGCGACACCGACGGCAAGCATCAGGAGCTGGAAAGCCCGGCGCTGGTAGAGGCGTTTTTCACAGAGCTGCCCGCTGCGCGTCCTGACGTGGGCCGCATTTCGTGGCTGGCCGCGCACCACCATACCTATACGGACATCGGCGGCATCGACCACCAGATCCTGCTGGAGGCAGACTATCTCGTCAACGCGGACGAGCAGGGCCATTCACGCTCCGCCATCGAGAATTTCCGCCGGCGCGTGTTCCGCACCGCCTCGGGCACTCACCTGCTGGACAGCATTTATCTGCAGGGCTGAGGCCGCCGAACCGGCTGTGAAAATTGGAGATATGTTGAAAAATCCGCCTCACGGCGGATTTTTTCTTGTGGAGCTGGACGGCTTCGGTCATCTTTTTGTCAGCCTCCGGCAGACGGCCTTGACTGCGCCGATGCAGGCGCAGACCCCTCCGGCGACCAGTACGGATGTGAGAAGCTCCATTCTGACGCCTCCTTTTCAGTAACCGCGGCTCAGCCGCTCCATCATCTGCGGCACAGCGTCCGGCAGCTGCGCAAGCACCGCGCAGGCCGCGCTGCGCGCGTCCTCTTCGTTCAGTCCCAGCGTCTGCTGCATCCTTCCGCGTAGGAGCGAACAGCAGACCGCATAGCGCTCCGCCTGCATCCGGCCCTCCGGCGTCAAGAACACCGTGCCGTATTTCTTCTTTTCCGCAAGTCCCGCCGCGCACAGATTTTCGATCATCGAGTGCACGCTCGGCTTCGTCACGCGCAGCTGCTCCGCGATGTCCATGCACCGCGCGCCTGCGTCCTTCTGGCAGAGCTCCAGCAGCGTCAGCAGATATTTGATCGCAGACGGCGTCAGGGGTTTCTGTGCATCCGCCATACCGCAGCCCTCCCGATTACCCGATTTGGTTAGTCTCCTCTAACCAAACGTCAGTTTAACATATTTAACTTGTTTCGTCAAGTATTTTCTGCATATCCTTTCATGCAGACAGGCGATGCTGCCGCTTTTCTTCAGCAGGCTTTTCTGATATACTGACGCTATCTCGATCTGCAAAAGAGGATTGTCTATGAACACCACTGCAAAGGAGCTTGCGCTGGGCGGAATGTTCACGGCGCTGGGCGTCGTGCTGCTGTGTCTGGGCGGCGTTGTCCCGCTGGCACTGTACGCCTGTCCGATCCTGGCCTCGGCTGTGCTGCTGCCGGTGCGGGAGCGCTGCCGGAAGCAGGTCGCGTGGAGCTGCTACGCGGCCATCGCCATTCTGGGTACGCTGCTCGGCCCGGACAAGGAGGCGTCCATGCTGTTCGTCTTTCTTGGCTACTATCCGCTCGTCAAGCCGAAGCTTGACGCTGTCCGCAGCCGCGCGCTGCGCCTGACCGCAAAGCTGCTACTGGCCGTTTTCGCCGTGGGCGTGGATTATCTGTTTCTGCTGTTCGTCCTGCGCCTCGACGCAGTCACGCAGGAGCTTGCCGGGACGGCCCCCGCCCTCCTCTGGGCGACGTGCGCGCTGGGCCTGGCGCTGTTTTTCCTGTACGACCTGACCCTCTCCCGCCTGACCCTTCTGTACCGCCGCAGAAGGCGGCGCGGGTGATAACTATTTTTTACAAAGCGCACCAAGGCTCCCCTTGTGCCCAAGGGGAGCCTTGGGTGCGTTGCAAATTTCGGGGCACTCTGACACTTGCGACAGATCCCCTCCGTCATTTTCTTCGAAAATGCCACCTGCCCTTATCGTGCGGGGCACGACAAGGGCAGGCTTGGAGACAAGCGGTTTCCGCTTCTGCTCGTCTTTTTATATTCTTCCGTAATTTGGGTCACGTGTTCATTTTAGGATTATCTGTCCTGTTCAGGAGATAATCGACAGAAACACCATGAAAGTCAGCCAGACGGATCAGCACAGTCGTTGGAATGTCGACATCGCCGCGTTCATAGTTGCTGTAAATCCGCTGGCTGCACATCAGGATCTGTCCCATTTCCTGCTGGGTCAGGTCTTTATCCTCCCGCAGCGCCCGAATCCGTTCGTACATTCCATCGCCCTCAACTTTCTGGAAGGATTATAGCCGAGGCAATGATTTGATATTGATTTTTAGCGAATAATTCGCTAAAATATAAGTAAATCACGAACGGGGGCGTTGGATAATATGCACAGCAACGACTACGAAGAAGCCTTCGGGCGGTTCTTGGAGCGGGAGGAATATGACGAGGCGGAGGATGCGCTGTTTTCGCTGGTGCGGGCGGCGTTTCAGGCCGGGTGGCTGGCTGCGGGCAGCGAGGAAAGCGCGGCTGTGCGGATGTTTGAGGTGCTGCGGGCAGAGGACTTCCGGAAAAAATCATAGAAAAAACTCCCCTGCTTTGCAGCAGAGGAGTTTTTGATCGGAGAAATTACGCCTTGCCGGCGCAGCCGAGGACGTCGACGAGCTTGTGGCGGACGAGCTCCTTGATGTTGGCGCGTGCGGGCTTGAGATACTCGCGCGGGTCGAACTTGTCGGGATGCTCGTTGAAGAACTGACGGATGGTGCCGGTCATGGCCAGACGCAGGTCGGAGTCGATGTTGATCTTGCAGACGGAGAGCTTTGCAGCCTCACGCAGCTGATCCTCGGGAACGCCGATGGCGTTGGGCATCTTGCCGCCGTTGTCGTTGATCATCTTGACATAGTCCTGCGGGACGGAGGACGAGCCGTGCAGCACAATCGGGAAGCCGGGCAGACGCTTGGAAACTTCCTTCAGAACGTCGAAGCGGAGGGGAGGCGGGACGAGAATGCCCTGCTCGTTGCGGGTGCACTGCTCGGGCTTGAACTTGTATGCGCCGTGGCTGGTGCCGATGGCGATGGCCAGAGAGTCGCAGCCGGTCTTGGAGACGAACTCTTCGACCTCTTCCGGACGGGTGTAGGAAGCCTCGTGTGCGGCGACCTTCACTTCGTCCTCGATGCCGGCCAGCGTGCCGAGCTCGGCTTCGACGACGACGCCGTGGTCATGTGCGTACTCAACGACCTTCTTGGTGATCTCGATGTTCTCTGCGAACGGCTTGGAGGAGGCGTCGATCATAACGGAGGTGAAGCCGCCGTCGATGCAGGCCTTGCAGGTCTCGAAGTCGGGGCCGTGGTCCAGATGCAGAACGATGGGGATATCGGGGCAGCAAATTACGGCAGCCTCGACCAGCTTGACCAGATAGTTGTGGTTCGCGTAGGCGCGGGCACCCTTGGAAACCTGGAGGATAACGGGAGCGTGCTCTTCCTGGCAGGCCTCAGTGATGCCCTGAACGATTTCCATGTTGTTGACGTTGAAAGCACCGATGGCGTAGCCGCCGTCATAAGCTTTCTTGAACATTTCGGTAGAAGTAACCAGAGGCATAATGACATCTCCTTAGTTTATTCATATTCCACGAAGAATTCTAGCAAATTTCAGTTATTTTTGCAATAGACGAATTTACAATTTCCGCGTGATGTGATATATTTTGTTTTGTTCAACATACTCTAATACGCATATGGAGGTAATTTATTATGTCTGAAGCTTTGAAGGGCGCTCTGATCATCGGCCAGTCCGGCGGACCGTCCTCTGTCATCAACTCCAGCGCCTACGGCTGCATCCGCACCGCGCTCGACGCAGACTGCATCACAAAGGTCTACGGCGCGTACCACGGCATCAAGGGCGTTCTGAACGACGAGCTGCTGTGCATGGACGAGGAAGACCGCGCAGAACTCGATCGTCTTCCCTACACCCCGTCCTCCGCGCTCGGCTCCTGCCGCTATAAGATCAAGGACCCGGACGAGGACGACACCGATTACAAGCGCATTCTTGAGATCTTCAAGAAGTACGATGTCCGCTATTTCTGCTACAACGGCGGCAACGACTCCATGGACACCTGCAACAAGATCTCCAAGTATATGAAGAAGGTCGGTTACGAGTGCCGCGTCATGGGCATCCCCAAGACCATCGACAATGACCTGTTCGGCACCGACCACTGCCCCGGCTACGCTTCCGCCGCCAAGTATATCGCCACGTCCATCATGGAAGTCTCCCGCGACGCGCACGTCTATGACACCGGCATGATCACCATCATTGAGTGCATGGGCCGTCACGCGGGCTGGCTGACCGCCGCTGCCGCGCTCGCCAACGAGGCAGAGCCCTGCTGCGACTTCATCTACCTGCCCGAGGTCGATTTCGACATGGACAAGTTCGTCGCCGACGTTTCCAAGCGCTACGAGGAAAAGAAGAACTGCATCGTCGCCGTCTCCGAGGGCGTGCACTATGCCGACGGCCGCTTCGTCTCCGAGGCAAAAACCGCCGCGACCGACGGTTTCGGCCATGCCCAGCTGGGCGGTCTGGCCGCAACGCTGGCCGGCATCATGAAGGAGCGCACCGGCGCGAAGGTCCGCGGCATCGAGCTGAGCCTGCTGCAGCGCTGCGCGGCGCACTGCGCCTCCGGCACCGACATTGAAGAAGCGTTCATGTCCGGCAAGACTGCTGTCGAGCAGATGGTCGCCGGTCAGACCGACAAGATGGTCGGCTTCGAGTGCGACCGCACGAACGGCTACACCTGCAAGGCCAAGCTGTTCGACCTGTCCGACGTCGCCAACTTCGAGAAGAAGTTCCCGGCCGAGTGGATCACCCCGGAGGGCAACAACGTGACGGAAGACTTCATCAAGTACGCCATGCCGCTGATCCAGGGCGAGACGAAACTCGAAAAGGAAAACGGCCTGCCCCGCTTCGCAAGACTGAAGAAGGTCTTCGCAAAATAATCCAGCAAACCCACAAGCCGCCGCGCCCCGTCCGGAGCGCGGCGGCTTTTTGCGCCTGCTTCCCGTTTCTTAAGAAATATTTATTGTTTTTCGATATATTTTCATTGACAAACGATTTCTCCTGTGGTAGCCTATAGCCACGGGAAGGGAGTGTGCTTCATATGAACTGGTCAAAGGATCGCTCCATCGCGCTCTCGCGCGGGTGCGTGGTGCTGTTCATGATTCTGCTGGCGGCGCTCGATATCGGGTGCTATTGGGCAGTCCGGTGGTTTATCGGGCTGCGCTTCATGCCTTGGCAGTCCGGTGTTCTGATGATGGTTACGATCTATCTTTGCAGCGGCTTCGGCTGGGTGCTGCTCGTAAGGCTCTGGCAGCTGCTGGACAATATCCGCCTGCAGCTCGTCTTCGACCTGCGGAATGTAAAGCTCCTGCGGCAGGTCAGCTGGTGCTGCGTCGGGGCGGGAGCTGTGTGCCTCGTCAGCTGCCTGTATTATCTGCCGTTCATCGCGGTCGCCATCGCGGCGGGCTTCATGGCGCTGCTCGTGCGCATCGTCAAGAATATTTTCCAGCAGGCCATCGACATGAAGGCCGAGCTTGACCTCACGATCTAGGAGGGCGCGGCATGGAAATTCTCGTAAATCTGGACGTGATGATGGCGAAGCGCAAAATTTCCGCCGGAGAGCTGGCCGAGCGCGTCGGCATCACGCCCGCGAATCTGTCCATTCTCAAAAACAACAAAGCCAAGGCCATCCGCTTTTCCACGCTCATGGCCCTGTGCCATGAACTCCGCTGCCAGCCGGGCGACCTGCTGGAATTTGTGGACGATCAACAGGAGGTTCCCGATGGAAGACCATAAAATCAACGAATTCCCCCGCCCGCCGGAAGCATCTGATTGGGCGCAGGACGCGCTCGTGCCGAAAAAGCCGCCGTTTTCCGCAAACCGGAGAGAGCAGCTGCTGGCGTTCGGACTGTATGTGCTGGCATATCTCTATCTGGGCTATCAATGGTGGGCACTGCCGCTGTTCACGGCCGGATTTATCGCGGCGGCAGAGTATCTGTTCCGGGAGCAGAAGCGTTCCTGGGAAAGCTGGGTCTGGCTGGGCTGTGTGCTGCTTGTGACCGGCTGCATCGCCTGGCGCGGGCTGCACCCGTACCAGTACGATTCGCGCTATCCCGAGCTTGTCAACCATGAATATATCCTTTCGGAAAAACTGCTGCTGTTCATCCTGCATATCTTCGCCGTCTATTGGCTCATGAGCCGTTCCGGGCGGCTGACCGGCGGCGAAAGCGGCCATCTGCTGCCGCTTGATGCGCTGTATGCGTTTGTGATCATCCCATTCAAAAATTTCTTCCTGCGCATCCGCTGCGTGCTGTTCGCGCTGAAGCCCAAAAAGGAGCGGAAGGTCGACGCCGGAGCCGTCGCAGCCGCCGTGCTGGCCGCATTCGTCGTGCTGGTGCTGCTCGTCATGGCCATGACGCAGCTGTCCGCGGCAGACGACACGTTCAGCAGCCTTTTGGAGGGCCTGCGCGACGCGCTGACACTCGATCTCGATCAAGTGTGGTTCTATCGCTTTCTCCTCAGCCTTCCCGTCGGGGCCTATGTCTTCGGCCTGCTCGCGGGCCTTGGCCGCGAAACGCCCGAGACGATGCGGAAACACGGCGCGTCCGCAGAAACCGCTCTGCCAAAGCTGCGCGTCGTGCCGGAGGCCGTCTGGCTCGCGGCGCTGGGCGTGTTCAGCGCGCTCTATCTCGCGTTTTTCTTCGTGCAGGGCCGTTATCTGTTCGGCGCGTTCACGCGGACGCTCCCGGAGAGCTTCACGGTCGCGGAGTACGCCCGTCAGGGCTTCTTCGAGCTCTGCCGCGTCATGGCGATCAATTTTACCCTCTTCTGGCTCGTCTCGCGCACCGCCCGGCGGGAAAGCCGTCCCGTGCGCTGGATGACGGCGGCGCTTCTGATCGAGAGTATGCTCTTCGCCGTCGTCGCCCTGTCCAAGCTCGTGCTCTATATCGACTGCTTCGGCTTCACGCCCAAGCGCCTGCAAAGCACCTGGCTCGTGTGCGTTCTCCTGTTCGGCAGCGCCTGCGCGCTTTATACCCACCTGACGGGCAAAAAGTCCATGCGCGTCTGGATGATCTTCGGCGCCGTCACGCTTTCCCTGCTGTGCATCTGGTAAATTGTCGGGTATCCGCGGATTTTGTACGCAAAAAATCCGCGGATACCCCCTTGACAGCACCGACTGCCTGTGCTATTATAATAAAGCTCTTTAGAAAGCACTATATCGCGGGATAGAGCAGTTCGGTAGCTCGTCGGGCTCATAACCCTTAGAGTTAGCGTCCAGCTTTCAGGAGCAAAAAGTCAACATCGCGGGATAGAGCAGTTCGGTAGCTCGTCGGGCTCATAACCCTTAGAGTTAGCGTCCAGCTTTCAGGAGCAAAAAGTCAACATCGCGGGATAGAGCAGTTCGGTAGCTCGTCGGGCTCATAACCCGGAGGTCGGGGGTTCAAATCCCTCTCCCGCAACCATAAATCGCCGTATTTCGTGAGAAATGCGGCGATTTCTCTATCGTTTTGTTCGGATTTATCCGTTTTGCTCATTTGCAATTCATGCTCCCCGTGGAGTCTTTACCCTGATTTGCTGGACATAGCTTCCATATTAAAACGCTTCAGAAGTTCTGACTGGAATGCTGCCGTTTGACAGCTTTACGCGCTATTTGCAATAAAGTATGCAATAGCGCGTTTTTCGTTTTATGCCGTGTGATTTCGGCGCTGTGGAAAGGTCGGTAAAACAACATCTGCAAACTTGGCGCGAGGGGCAGTGCCATTTAATCTCGGCGCTGCATCCATCTGGCCCATGTTAAGATAATCGCTCATCATGCCGATGGCCTCGCGCTCGATATCTTCGTTTTTGTGAAGATATTTGCGCGTTGTTTCGATCGACGAATGTCCCAGAATTCCCTGCACGATGTTGAGCGGCACCTTGTCTTCCACCAGCCGCGTTGCCAGCGTGTGCCGCAGCGCGTGGGGATTGACCTTGCGGATCTCGCAGCGTTTGGAAACTGCGGCCAGCCGGATCTCAAAACTCTTGGGATCAAGGTGCGTCCCGGCCTTGGACGGGAACAGCAGCCCGTCCGGGTTCGGCCATGTGGAATTTGCCAGCGTGAACAGATGCCGGATCAGAAGCTCGCACAGGCCGTCAGAGATCGCGATCTCGCGGTTCGACGTGCTTGTCTTCGGTGTATTCTGGACGATGAGGTGCGTTTTCTTCTTCGGATCGTAATTCAGAATCTCAATGTTTGGATTCTCTGGAGAAACTGCCGCTGTTGGAACACGGATCAGATTTTTCGTGACCGAAAGCGTTTGCTTCTCCAAATCCAGATCGGAAATTTTCAGCGCCAGCACCTCGCCGACGCGGAATCCGACGAACAGGGTCGTCAGAATCGCGACGCGCTGTGTTTCCCGCATGACTTCCTCGATGAAGACCTGCATTTCCGACGGGCTCAGGACACGCATCTCCGGCGTAATAACTTCCGGCCTTGTCGTGTCAACCGTGGGATTACACGGCAGGTGGTATTTTCTCATGGCGTACGCAAAAAAGTCCTTCAGCAGCATATGCTGGTTCTGAATGGTCTTTGCGGACAAGCCGCCTTTCCGCCCATCCAAACGGCCGCCGTTTTTCTGTTTCCTTTGATAATAGTCCTGTATGGTGTCCTGGGTGATCTGGTAGAGCGGCAGGTTTCCAAGGGCTTCTGCGAAATGAATCCGATAGGTATCCAGATAGCTTGCATAGGTAGACGGCTTTCTGGTAGGCGGCGATTTGTAAAGCTCAAGCCATTTAAGGAAGGCTTCTGAGAACAGTATTTCCGACTCGATATGGTGGCCGAGCTTGGCCCGGAGTTCTTCGAGACGAGCGGATTCCGCTGCCTGTGCTTCCTCCTCCGCCTTGATACGCGCCTGTTCTTCTTCCCATTGTGCGCGGCGCTCTTTACAGATCGTCTTGGTACGGCCCTTAAATGCTTTGCGGTATGGACTGCCATCCTCTTTTCGGCCGTATGTAACCTGATAGATCCATGATTTATCCTTTTGCTGATAGAAGCTGCCTTCTCCGTTGGAACGACGTGCCATGCTATCACCCTCCAATTTCTTTATAATATTTGGAGATTTGACGTTAATTCATAATCGTATGCGAGGACTTCATCCACTCATAAAACGGTTCCTTTGGAACGCGAAAAGAATTGCCGATGCGAATGACCGGAAATGACTTGCTGTGGATCAGATTGTATGCAGCGTTGATGCTGATGTTCAGGATCTGCTTGATATCCTGTACAGTCAAGGTTTCATTTTCTCTCTTTTCCATAGTGGAATCCTCCTCATACGAAGTAAAATATGAACTTTTCAAGGTGCAGAAGCTGACTCGTATAGTTATTGTACGACAGCTCTGCGGGTAATGCAATGCCGCCGCGGGTATCACGGCGGCATTATTTTGAAAGATGTTTCTCTTTTCATCTTCCTAACGCCGAAGAATACCGTCGGCAAAAGCGTACAGATTTGCGAGTTCCTCCACAGCCTGTTGTCTGAGCCGCTGCACGGTTCTGGGCGTCGAGCCCATGCCGTCCGCAATTTCGCCCCAGGACTGCTGCTCGAAGTAATACCTACGGATCACGTCCTGCTGCCGCCCGTCCAGAAACCCTATGTAATGCGAAAGCCGATCCTGCTCATGGCAGAGATCGGCATATTTGGAGATCAGTTCTTCGACGCTCTCCCCATTGAGCTGCGCGGCAGCGCGCTGATAAGACATTGCAATTTCAGGGACGCTTTTGGGATAGGCATTTGTACCGGCATTGTCCGCGTCCCGCTTTTGAAACGTCATGACCTCAATCATTTCCGTCGGCGTAACATGGCTGGCATACTGTATTTCGTACTGAAGCAGTTCTATCTGCCGCATCATTTTCTGATAGTTTTCCAGCCGATCCAGCACTTCGTTCAGGTATTTGTTGTCCATTTGTTATCCCTCCTAAACCAAAATGCTGCCCGCCGGGTATGCAGCAGCATACAAAAAACAGATGCTGCAGCCGAGCACTGCAACATCTGTTTTCTATTTTTCTATTGTAAGGATAACACAGATACCTGCGACAAATCAAGTGCCGAGCGTGCGCGATTTTAGGCGATTGTGCGACAGAAGTGCGACATTAAATGCGGAATGCCTGCGTAGAATTCCGCCAACGATTATACATAAAGCACACTCGACGCAGCGCGAAGCGTTTCAATGTAAGTGCCGTTGCTATCGTATACGTCCACAACGAATGTAACTTTGTAATAATATCCGGATTCCACAAAGCGATTCCTCGTGATTGTAAACGCACTGGTTGCTCCGTTATATCCGGGGCCGTTATAATCCCAGGACTTATCAATAGACCAGTATTTTTGGTCAGAACTCTTGCACAAAGCCAGGGATGCATCTATTGTACCGTTTCGATATTTGGAATACAAGGAAATTGTGCCTTTACATTCAGCATAGTTCGAGCTTGAAATCGACAAAGACGCAGAACACAGAGAAGATGTATCATACCGCAGAGGGGTATAATCAGCGGCTCCGGCCATGGCAAAAAAGCTGGGAATGACAAGGCAAAATACAAGCACTAACGCAATACTTCTTAACGTTCTTTTTTTCATTTTAAACTCCATTCCTGAGATGATTTTTACTCTTACGCATGAATAATACGCTCTGCCACAGTTTGCAGTATATCAAGAGAGATATCCTCTCCATAAACAACAAACATCAAATTTGACGTATCCTCTAACCAGAAAATTTGATAAAAATTGTCTTTATGAACGATCGATACTCCTTGACCATCCAGATTTTCTTCGCGCACCTCGGCATCTTCTGTGTCAATTGTAACTGTGGACACACTGGCCTCACTAATATAGTATATCGCCACTTCAAATTCCTCGCTGCGGCTGTTCTGGAAGTGATAAATACATAACGATTCACTTTCTTCACCGGTAGTGAGGATAAATTCTGTAGGAACAGCATCCAACACGCGTGCCTTATTATCTTCAATAGGTATTTCTATATTGTTTTTCCCCACAGATAATTCATAAGATGTTCCAACATCAAAGGCCTCAATAAGATAATTAAGCGTTTTTACCCGAACTGTTTCCGATGCAGCAAAGACACCAACAAACATAAAAAGTGGTATCAGTATCCACAAGGCGACTCGATTCAGCGTTCGCAGTGTTTTCTTTGTAGCTTTTTGAATCTGGGCTTTTCGATAACTCTTTTCAATCGTATGCAGGCAGCGCTTGCTCAAACTTTCGGGAACGGCTGCGTTCGGATCTGCAAGAAGCTCCTTATTATTCTGCATCAGCTCTTTTCCGTTCGCCTCTGCCACTCTGTTCATAAGCAGCGCGAAAAAGGCATCTTCGTATTGCTCATACAGTCGTTCATCTTCATTCATGATTTTTACCTCCTTCCCGGAGCTTTTCTACAAATGCACGTCTGGCCCGGGTCAATTTCATTCTAACACTGGAAGGCTTACAACCGAGCATTTGCGCAAGTTCTGTGTCCGACAGATCCATCAGATATTTTCCGTACAACAGTTGCCTTTCTTCTTCGCGTATTTCCTGAAAGGCGGTTAACAGTTCTTCCTGTTTTTCCTTTTCCAAGTACCTTACCTCGGCTCCGGGGATATGAGCCTGTGAAAAATCCTCTGTTAAGTCATCCAAGGGGATGCAGCGAGCAGCTTCCTTTTGATCTCGTTTTATTGTGTTGATCGCAGTATTGCGAACCGCTGCTGCAATATAGTTTATTTGTGCATAAGGCGGTAACCGCTGAAGCGTTGCTTCATTCTTCAGCAAGGAGAGCACCGCCGTTTGTACGATATCCTCCCGCTGCACCGAAACCTCCGAGTATTTTCCTGCGATATAATACATGAGGCGTTCATGCTTTCGATATATGTCTTCCATGAAGCATGGTTTCTCTTTTTTCTTGCTCATGTTTGGTTCTCCTGAACGTTCATATACTAAGACACGGAACGTGCCGTTTTGCAACAATAAATTTTGCGGGCATATTGCTGCATCAAGCCAGCGTCTTCGCGACATTAGTTTTACTATAATAAAATGAATTTTTCAATACAATACTATTGTAAATCTAATATTTCGCACATTTTGATTTTAGAATAAGTATAATGTCAAAAACTGCGAAAGAAGGTGTGAGCTTGACGAAATTTGGTGAAATACTGATGCAGCTTCGTCAAGAGAAGCATCTTTCGCAAGCCGAACTGGGACATATCATCTATGTTTCCGGCGGAACGATTTCGAATTATGAAAAGGGCGTTCACTATCCGGATGTTGAAAAGCTGGTCAGGCTGGCAGACTACTTTAACGTTTCTATCGATTATCTTCTGGGTCGATCCGCCTCAAAGCTCTCGCCCGATGTATTTGCGCAGACAGTTTCGGATGACACAACTGTTGGTGATGTCGTTCAGTCGCTTCAGCGCTTGTCACCTGCCAGGAAACGTGCTGCCTGTACCATGGTCGCGGATATGGAGGTAGCTTCCATGATCCATATTGCAGGAAAGAGGGAACGAACTTGATCCCGTTTTGCATTCTTGTAATCGAAGACGATGACGACCGTGAATTTATGGCTGCGCTGTTTATCCAATATCAACGGCTTCTTTACAAAGAAATCAACGATATTCTGAAAAATCCATGGAATACGGAAGATGTCCTGCAGGCTACGTTGGTCAAGCTGATCGATAAGATCCCGGAACTCCGAAACAAGGAACAGCCGCAGCTGATCGGATATATCAGCGTGACCGCGCGAAATACGGCCTATAATTTCTTACGATCACAAAAGAAAATCGCGCCCTTCTCTTTTGAGGAATATATGCAGCAATCCGAGCCAATCGCCGAGCATCGGCAAATGGAAGACCTCCTGATCTCAAAAGAGGAGATCGATGAATTGGTGCGGCGCTGGCCGCAGCTTGATGCCAAAAGCAAATACCTGTTAGAAGGAAAATACATACTCGGTAAAAGCGATGAGGCCTTGGCCGAGGAACTATCCATAAAACCCGCCAGTGTTCGAATGGCACTGACACGGGCAAGACAATGTGCATATCAGCTTCTTACGAAAGAACTAACCCCGAGCCGTTCCTAATGGAATGGTCCGGGGTTTGTTGCATTTTCTTTGTTTTCGTGTCCATTATTAGCGTACGGTGCTGGTGGATGAATAATAACTGAGAAGAAGCGCATTTACATTTTAGCATGGGTTTGCCCCTTTACTCTCAAAAGAGTAAAGGGTGGCGTCCATGCTAAAAGATACGATTGCGGCAGCGCAGCAAAATGACGAGGAATCACTTTTAGCGTTAATTGAAAAATTCAAACCGCTGTTGAAAAAGTACGCCTATAAACTGCATTATGAAGATTCTTTCTTTGATTTGCAGCTGGATTTCATTCAAATCGTTACAACACTAAACTTAGAAGCACAAACAAAAGAGAGCGAAGGCGCACTCGTGAATTATATCTGCAATTCAGTACGGCACGCATATTGCAAACGATTGAAGTACATACTGGACCGCTCTGTATCGACTACGGAAATTGATTCTCTTACAAATGCACAGGTCGCCGAAGCACTGTCGGCATCAACCAGTTGCGAGACGTCTGATTTGTTGTTTGACGCAGAAAAAGTCCTGACAGAAAAAGAACGTAAAATTATTGCGCTTGTTTATGAGTATCAGCTTTCTTCTGCCGAAATTGCAAGAAAGCTGCACACGACAAGGCAAAATGTGAATCAATGCAAGAAACGTGCAGAACTGAAACTTCGTGCGTACTATGAAAAATGAGATTGCAATTACAGCTACAGGCAAAGGACCTGTAGCTGTAATTGTTTATGCAGATTTTTTGCTTTTCAGCCCGGCCATGCACTCCTTGAATTTTCTCGGCAGCGGCAATCCGAAATGGTTTACATTTTCGAAAATGCTGATGACTTCATTTGCGCAATAGAACAGGATCGTGACGGAAGAAAACTTCTCCCTGCTATCCAAAATCCGTGTGTCAACGATATAGCTGAGCGCTACAAGGCATACGATCAGCACTTTTGCTGCGATACCTTTCGTGCCGATTTTGCTGGAGATTTTCTGCTCGCTTACTGCCAGACAGACACCGGTAATGTAGTCAATTATGATTAGGACAAGCAAAGCGTAGACGGTATCCGGCAGTGCACCGATTGTACGGAGAATAGGAATGCTGATTTTGGTTGTCATTTTTTGCTTTCCGGTTGTCTGTTTTTTCTGTTGCATTTTGATAATACAATTGTCTTTATAAAATATAGCTGTATGCACAAAGTGGAGAGAGGTAGCGATAAAAATTGTTTTAAGCAAATTGTTCATAATTGAACAACTTAAAAGAATGTGCAGGCTGTTTCCAGCCTGCACAAACCGGCGATTTAAGCATTACGGATGATACACAGAGATAACAGCTGCCGAACTCGATACAACTCCATACGGATCATAGAAGCAGACACCGCCGCAACGCGGGTACTTAGTAGTATCATTGCCATAATAGTACGTAGACGGATAGTTAGTCGTTTGTTCAAATGTCTGTTCGCCTTCCTCACTACAATATCCAAAGGGATTCGTTTGGGCAACCTTTCCAGTATATACACACACATGAACATGTTTAGGATAGAAGAATTCCTGACCACGTCCGGAACCACCGACTGCCCCAAGATTTGTACTGGTAGAAACAGAATCACCAATGGAAACATCGACAGAAGCAAGATGGCAGTAGGTTGAGTAGAACTGCACGCCATTTACAGTATGCGATACGCACACTGCACGACCGCTTGCAGGCTCCGTAGAGCGTTCGATTGCAACGACAGTACCACTAAATAGAGGTCGTGCATTGTCGATATTGCAAAGATCATAGCCCAAGTGTCCCTTGTGAGTTGTCGTTGTATCATTGAATCCCTGAGAAACAGTTGCATTACCCATCGGATATGCAGATGGAATAACCTCGTACTGTTTGTAAGTTACGTAGTTATCAATCGTTGGGGTAGGCATCTGCTTGGCCAGTTTTTCTGCCAATACCCATGCCCGTTTCTTCATTCCGCCGGAAATCGAGTATTCAATAAAAGCATAGCCGTTTTCCTTCTGATCAAGAAAAGAAACTGCTTCGCCATAATCAACAGAACCTGCTTCGGGGTAGGAACTATCACTGGGGCCAGCGTAGGTACGTACGTCTCGTCTCTGCACATATCGGGTTGCAAGGGAGGGAACGAAGTCACTCACTGTACCGGAAATCGCACTGACGGCCGCAGCGCGAATATACATTCGCTTCTTTTTCGAGCCAGCAGGGTATTCAATGTAGTAAAAAGAATTTTCCTTCCAAAACACAGTTACAGTGTCATTGGGACCAGCGTAGCTGTTGTTAGAGGGGTAGGTGGAAGTATTCGGTCCAAAATAGACCGGGGTCTGCGAGACAACTTTACCTGTAATAATTGCCATAATAATTCTCCTTTATAGGTTATATTGCTTGCAAGCATTTAATAAAGAGGTGTGTAACTGTGAAAATGTAAACAGAAATTTTGCCTTTGATTGATTTTTTATGAAGTACAATAAAATTGATACATAATTCATTTGGAGGGAAAATATGCAAAAACACAGAAAGATGATCATTCTCGCGCTGCTGCTGGCGCTGGTTCTGACAGGCTGTTCGCACGCAAAGCGGCAGGAGGCGTCTAATACGTCCAACTCACCCGCGCAGGAAGAAGCGCCTATCGTTTTGGAAACTGTACCAGAACTGTCTGATGCATCTGAGAGTGCGCTGGAAGCAGTGGGGGAGGATGCCGCGCATGAAGCGGAAACAACCGGTGACGAGCCTTCTCAGCCAGAAACGGAAGCATCCATCGACAATCCCTTTGAAACGGAACACGTTCCCGCGCTTCGCACACTGAAAAATGGCGAGACGATAGAGCTCTTGGAAACGAAAGCCTTCGGTGCGCTCACTGCCCGCTATTATGCCTGCGCGTCGGGAACCATCGAGAACGGCGCATGGACAGAATGCCTTGAAATAGCCACGCCGCCGGAAGCTGTGGAGACGTCCGTGCCAGAAGGTCTTAGCTTCGAGCCTTTTTCTGCCTGCGCGAACAGCGGCGGAACGCAAATCCTGCTTTGCGATTACGACCCGGAGACCGGTCTTCCACCGGTTTATTATCTTTACGAAGACGGCAAGCTAGACGAACTGAATCTGAACGACGGTGTGCCAGTCAACCCGGAGTGTATCCGCTGGTACAGTGATTGGGAACTAGTCTATGATATAGAAACCGCAGGCGGTCATTTGACGACGTACCTCTATGACACAGTGTTTGGGACGGAGACGGCGGCGCTGACCGATTATCTGCCTTATCCGTTTGAAGCGTCGGACGGCGTGGGAACGGAGCGTTGGATTTTGTGCGGTGACCATCGCGGACTGCGCCTGACGCTGGGCGGCGGCGTGTCTGTGCGGCTGCTTCCGGATGGACAGGATACGCCCATTGAGGGGCTGAAGCTTCCGCTTGACCGCTCGTTTTCCTGTGTGTATCTGCCGTCTATGCTGGCAGTTTATTACGAACAAAATAAAGATGGCGCAATTGAGGTCTTCGGCTTTATCGACTGCCGCGGAGATGGTCATTTTCTGAACCGCGCACTGCTGGACGGCATGTATGATCTCACGCCGCAGATTCCGGATCCCCGCACGCTTGTTCTGCCCGTGAAGGATAATGTTGGAAACGAAGGCCTCTGCGTATATCAGTATTTTACGCCCTGACAGAAAGAAAAACCTATGAATAAGTAAGTTCTATCACTGTTTCTGGCGCTGCTTCTGACTGCGTTCGCATCTGGATGCACACAAGAAACGCATCGTAGCGAAATTACCCTGCCAGAGCAAGAAAAACCTCCGGTTGCGGAAAAAACGATAACCGAACCGGCAAAAGAATCGATAGCGCCGAAATATCTCAATCTGACGGCGCAGGCGCTCTATGAGGGGCCTCTGGACACGGACTGCCCAGAGGTGCAGATGGAACAGATTGCAGCGTGGCCAGACGAGTACCCATGCTATCCGGACAAGGTTGCGGATGCGTCCTGCGAGTATGCCATAAACTAATGTAAAAAACGTGCAGAACAAAAGCTCCGAAATTACTTCGAAGACTATGTCGCAGCGGTAGCACTTTCAGATTCCTCTAGGTTGCCGTTACGTTTTTCCTCGGATACACCCTTATATCGAATTTGAAAACTAAAAACTCTATTATGCAAATGGCGGCTACAAGTCAACACGACTTAGTAACCGCCACTTTTTATGTGTTTCTTTTGTTTTTTAAATTTTCCAAAAAGTCACGAAGCTTTCGCGGAAGAGGTAATCCAAACCGGTTCGCGTTTTCAAAGATACTTATAATCTCATTTGCACAGTAGAAAAAGATTGTAATTGAAGAAAACTTCTCACTGCTGTGTAAAATCCATGTATCGACGATATAGCTAAGTGCTACCATGCAAACAATCAGCACCTTTGATGCAATGCCTTTTGCGCCAATTTTGCTGGATGTGGTTTTCTCTTTTAATGCTAAACATACCCCTGTAATATAATCAATGACGATTAGGACTAGCAAGACATAAAATGTGTCCGGAATGCTGTTGTAAGCAGTGTAAAAGAAGTGATTCATTTGATTATCTCCTGTTGCATTTTATATTTTAGATTGTTATATAAATGAACTGCAATTGCAGTTCCTGACGATGCCGCCATTCTCTAATGCAAGAATTATATTATATTTGTTTTAAGTCTTTCAAAAAATCTTCGCAAGCTGCGGCAGAAACACATAGGCTTCATTCCCGTTTGGTATCTTGAGTCGCAGCAGAAAGGAATGGTTATTTTATGAAAAAAATTCGCCTGGTTAAATGCGTTTTCCTATTGTTTATTCTCTGTGCCTGTACAACGCAACCGGCAATGCAGCCGGAATCAAAAAATCCAATTACCGAAATACCGGAACAGGCGGAAAGCCAGTCAACTGCATTGGAGCCCGGAAATTCTGAATCAAGGGAACAGGCAGAAGTGCAGGATTCACAGTCAGAGAATCCTGCGCAGGCAGCCTTTACCGGTGGGATCACCCTCTATGCAGACAGCCGCACGGCCTACGTCAACAGCGAACCGGTTGAAATGCCCGCCGCGCCGTTTGTGGAAAACGGGAATTTCTATATCCCGCTGCAATTCGTCGCGGAGACGATGGGATGGTCGTATCAGGAACAGAGCGGAACCGTAGCGCTTGCATCGTCTTCGCACCAGACCACGCTCACGGTCGGAACACGGACGATCCGCGTAGACGATGATGAGACCACGGTCAACAGCTATGACTGGCAATTCCCGGAGGAAGGTGCGGAAAGCGACCCCTATGTACCGCTAATCCGGGACGAGATCGTGTTTATCCCTCTTGATTTTCTCGAAACCCGGACGGACAGGGATATTCTCTCAAAGCTCAGCTTCCGGACGCAGTGGTTCCCCGAGGAGCGGTACGCCATCCTCAGCGCGGACGGAAAAGAGGAGGGATTTTGCGGCTTCTATCTCTGGGATCACTATGATGATCTTCCGGAAGCGCAGCGCGCCGGGATGGAGGAACTGGGCATCGTCGGCTTTTCGCGGGATGCATACGACGTTGTGGAATATGGGACGAATGGGCTGTTCGTCCATGTCCTGCGGCTGCGAGACGGCTGTGAGGATATGGATCGGCTTGACGGTGTGATTTCCTCTGTCTATACCACGAATCCGGACATTCCGACGCTCCGCGGCCTTCGCGTGGGCGAGGAGATCTCCCGCATTTACACGACCTATGATGGGAACTTTTTTATGGAGCTTCTTTGTCTCACCGAGGGCGATGTCATTACGCAGATCCGTTTCCGGTGCGCCTACTATGACGACGACGAACGCATTCGGGTACAGCCGACGTGCCTACACATGGATACCGAAATAGCGGCAGGGCAGAATGGTCTGCTCCCATTTGAATGAGAGCAGACCGCGACCGCAAAAATCTTACACAAGGTATGCTGCAATACCTGCATAAATCAGATTGCCAGATGCAGACGTTACTTTACCGGATGCACCATAGCCATCCTTAATTCGCATCTGAACAGAACCATTTCCGTCCAAATTGACCGCGTAATCACAGCCTAGCAGCTTCATAAGGTTGGCCATCTCGTGAAGCGAGGCATAGCTGTCAGTGCAAACCATAATGTAGACACCATCAGAACCAGCCTTATGCCCAAAGCAGCAACGCTTCGCGGTCTCATCTGCAGTAGCAGAACTGACAACACTTGCATCCCAACGAGTCGCGCTCTGGTCACCATTCGTGTTGTAGATCAACTTGTGATTGTCGGTGCCAGTCTCATTATCATAAACGTTTTCATCCGTTGTACATTTGCCATCAAACACGATAGCATGTGCACCTGCAATGATACAATCGCACGCATTAATTGCATTCTGCATTTTGTTTTGACTTGAAAACCAGCGGATTGTTGCTGTTCCATCTGATTTTACACAGAAGGCAGGACTGTATTTCGGCACTGCATAGGTATATGAAATTGCCGGTGCTTGGTGGTCGTTATACACAGATGCACTAATGTAAAGACACCCTTTCTCCCCTTCATAGTTAATGCCAATGGGCCCTCCAGAAAAAACATTGCCGTTAATTTTTGCAATGACTCTCACCGGCTTTGCGACTTCATCATTAGGATTCATGTTGGCAAGATCAACACGCGCAGTTGGGCTGATCATCGGTACAATTCGCTGGCTAGATCTGCCGAGCGTTGTAAAAACATGAATACCCGTGAGAGTTTTTCCTTCCGGCGTATAATAGGTGCCCTTTTTGTACTGCCCATTGATAATCCCGGCAGTAAATATGTTTCTATTTTCCATAATTTTTCTCCTTATTTTTTTGCTTGCAAGCTATTATGAAAAGAGCAGTTTCATCTCAAAATGTAAACACTCGACTGATGCTCTTTATACGGGTTGCAGAAAGTTTTGTAAGCAGTCTAAAAAGGACTCATTATATTCCTCCGGTTGCGTTTTAAGATTTAGATTGTCATATGTTAAACAAAAGAACAATTGTTGCAAGAAATACAAATGATTAACCACATAACCATACAATATTGTTTGTGGAGGACGACTATGAAAAAGCTATATCTGATTGTACTTGTTTTTCAACTTCTGATACTGTGTTCCTGTTCGAAGCCATTACCGCAAGGCGCATCTGTACAGGGACAGGACATACTGGAAGCGGCTAACCTGGAAGCAGAGAAAAGCACGGTAGGATTGGATTCCAACGAGCCAGATCTCTCTGTCTCGGAAAGCGTGATACCAGAAAGAACGGAACAGCAAGCAGATGCCGTAAATCAGAGCGTTCCGTCGGATGAGGAAATCGTTGACGCCACCGCAGATTGTGAGACTGCCCTCGCAGAGGAAAATAACGGAAATGCACCCGAGGTGCCCGCTGTGACTGAGACCGAAATGCGCTTACACCAGGCTGTGATGCAGGTATATACCGGACAGCCAGAAGTGGACAACGATGCTCTTGCGGCAATAGCGCACTATCTTGAAGTGCATCCATCCGTTGGTGAATTGTATCTCCCGTTCGATGATTTCGGGATTTCGATCTATGCACTGGATGGGATCGGCAACTCTCAATATGTTCTGTTCCGCAAAAAAGCGTTTACAGTGTTTTATATGCAGTATTCACCCGAGAATGGCATTTGTGCAATTGACGGTGCCACACTGCAAGAAGATGCCGTCTGTACGCCAGAAATCAATTCGCTGGTCGATGATGCACAGACCGGTGCTTCCTACGAATTTATCTACTATGATTTATGCAGTACAGATGTCGAAAAGGCTGCCTTTACGGACTATATCAACACGGCACAAACTGCAATTAAAGCGTATTTCACAGCAAATTGGGGGAAATTTACTTGGAACCACGCAGAATCGTTGCGGGCAGCGATTAGCGTTGCGGTTGATTATTCTATAATCTTCCAAATTTATGATGGTGATACATATGTTGTAGAATTCAGATATCTTCCAGGCATGAGTATCGTTGAAGTTGGCCAATAAAGTGCAATTTTTTCCGCATAGTAAAATTACCGCATACATCTATAAAAAACCGGTTGCCCAAACGTGGGCAACCGGTGCAGGAAAGAATACTATGCGCTGGGGGTGTCGTTAACAAATAACCCCACCACTTGTCGCGATTACTTGTGCAGGATCGAAGAAACGGTAATTATTATAGTCAATATAGCCAAGACCATAATCGTTGAAATACGTAAGTTCGTCGTTTACCTTGTAGTAGCCATACTGATCATTGTTTATCTCACCAGTATAGACGCCGAGATGGAGATGCGGACCAGTAACATTCCCGGAGGCACCATACACGTGAATTGGAGTACCGCATGTTACACGATCTCCAACACTCAAATTCGGGCTGGAATCCATGTGCGCATAAAAAGAGAAGAACGGTTTTCCGCCGATATTGTGCTGCAAGACGATCGTATACCCGTTTGAACGCAAACATGAAGAGCTTTTTGCAACAACAACACCGTCAGCAAGTGCGTAGAAGTTAGTATCACTAGGGCGTTTAAGATCAAGGCCAAGATGTCCCGGATGATCAGCGGCGCCATTCCACGGGTTTGTGACGGTCCAGCCATTTGCTGTGTAATCATAGAATGTGCTCCCAGACGAGACTGGATCCTTTGTCATATCGCTAGCCAAATACCACGCGCGCTTTTTGGTCGAGGTGCTGCCTACGCTATATTCAATGAGTGCATAGTTGTTATACTTATAGCCCGTATACATAACGGATTCCCCTGCATCTACCGATCCGGCCGATACATAGCCAGAACTGCTCGGACCTGTATAGGTCGTTCCGCCGCTTCTGATGTATCGCGTGCCGCTGTTGGCATTGTCAACGAGCGGGTTCTCGTTCGTGTAATTTACAGCTGTATCCGGCACGTAGCCACATTTTTTATTCGAGGTACCAGATACAGAATAGCAAATATAGCACCACGCTCCCTCCGTCCAGAAATACTCGACGGATTCATTTGCCGAAACGCGGCCCACTGACGGGTAGCCGGAGTCAGCCGGACCATAATAGACTGCCTGCACGGATTTCATTCTTGCCATGGTTAATTTCTCCTTTACGTTTATTCTGCTTGCAAGCTATTATAGAAAGAGCATACTAAGCTTGAAATGTAAGCACCACAAACAATACTTCGATGCTTTATAAACAGCAGCCCCGGCTCGGTTCATTCCGAGTCGGGGCTGCCTTATGTCCATCAAAAATCCATGTCAAGCCGCTTTCCGAAATCGCAGGCCGGTTGCCCTTACGGACAGCTCCTGCGACAGAAGACGCAGCGTTTCAAATTCATCGTCGAGGCCGTCAAGCTCCCGGCGAAGAATTTCTTCATAGTGCTGTTTCTTCTGCTCCAGCGTGGCAATCTTGTTGACCCACCGCTCCATGACGCTGGGGCTGCGGCTGCCACTCTGGATGAGATAGTCGGCCTTCTCCTGATACAGCGCGATCTCCTTCTTGACGGCGGAATAAAATTCCTCCGTCATTTTGTCGCGCTGCTTGGCGTCATCAATGATGTAAAAGCTGTTGACGCTCAAGGAGTTGTCGTTCTGATTCATCGCGCTGAGCTGCTTAATGAATGTCTCGAATGTATCGACCTTGCAAAAGTGACAAGACCATGGCCAAGGAATTATCCATAAAGCCTGCTAGTGTCCGAATGGCACTGACGCGGGCAAGACAATGTGCATATCAGCTTCTTACGAAAGAGCAACCCCCGAGTTGTTCATGATGAACGGTTCGGGGTTTGTTGCATTTGACCGACTTTTGTGTCTGATATTTCGGGGATGAATTGTCTCTGAGCGCAGAATGGTCTGCATTGTCTACCTGCACAGAAAAACAGATTTTTCTTGTATAAACTGACAAATTGACTTCATCTGAAAAACGTGCTACTCTGGCATTAGGCAAACGGTTGCACGAATAAAACTGTTGTATTCAGTTTCATTTTATCGTCGAAAGCAAATGTGCTCGATATTTCATTGCTTTTATCGCTGCTTTTTCGCGAAAATTCAAGAAATATCGGTAAACCGTTTGCATGGAGGTGCAGGATGGCAGCAACGATCAAGGATGTGGCGCGGCTGGCGGGTGTTTCGCCGTCGACGGTTTCGCGCGTGCTCAATCAGAAGGGCGTCATTTCGGACGAGACGAAGCAGAAGATCGCGTCTGCGATGGAGCAGCTCAAATACGTTCCCAACGACATTGCGCGCAGCTTTGCCAACGGCTCGGCGCACGCGATCTCGCTGGTCATCGATATCTCGGACGGCACGGCCTACGCCAACAATTTCTTCAACAACACCGTCTTCGGCATCGAGACTGCCGCACACCAGAACGACTATAACCTCATCATCACGAACGGCGCGGCGGCGTTCGGCGGCATTTCCTCCGTTGAGCGGCTGATTGCCGGGAAGAAGGTCGACGGCGTGGTGCTGCCGATCTCGCTCGTGACGGGCGAGCTGCTGCGCAGGATCGAAGACCTGAGCGTGCCGTGCGTGATCCTCGGCCGCTCGGAGGAGGTCGGCGCGGAGGCCAACTGGGTCGATATCAACAACGTGCAGGCTGGCCGCAGGGCCGTCAGGCTCCTGCTGGAGCGCGGATATAAAAAGATCGCCTTCCTTTCGGACGGCGACGGGGAGGTTTTCAATCAGGATCGCATCGCGGGCTACCGCCGCGAGCTTGCCGCGCATCATCTATCTGTTCCCGACGGCTTCATTCTCCACGGTCTGCCGACGGTCGGGAGCGGCATGGACTGCGTCCGTGCGCTCCTGCAGGGCGATGACGCGCCTGACGCCGTTATTTGCAGCGACGACCGGCTGGCGCTCGGTGCGCTGCGGGCCGCGCATCAGTTGGGGCTGCGGGTACCGGAGCAGTTCGGCATCATCAGCTGCGACAACACGCCGCTGACGGAGCTGGCTGAGACGCCCATCACGAGCGTGGATGTTGACACGTTCGCGCTCGGCGTGCAGGCGGCGCAGATCCTGATCGAGCAGATCGAAGACCCGCAGACCAGCCTGCGGCAGATCCTGCTGTCGACGAAGCTCATTGAGCGCGCTTCGACAATGCGGGAAACACGAGAAGAAACGGAGGCGATCCACATTTGAATCAGGCGGCCATCATCCACCGGCCCACCTCGGACTACATCTACCCAAGCTCACGCAACACGCTGGAACTCCAGCTCATCACGGCGCGGGCAGATGCGGACGAGGTCGAGCTCTGGTACTGGATGCGCTATGAGACGGATCCGGCGAAGATCCGGCGGCAGCGGCTGCACGTGTCCTTACAGGACGCGCTGCACGACTACTACCGCACGACGGTCTGCACCGGCCAGATCGCGGCGTACACCCGGTACTGCTTCCACCTGAAAGCCGGGACGGACGAGCTGTGGCTCGGCGCGAACGGCCTGCAGGACACGGAGCCACACATGAACGGGAACTTCTTCGAATTCCTCTGGCCGAACCCGACGGACGGCTTTTCCGCGCCCGCGTGGCGGAGTCGGCAGGTGTACTATCAGATCTTCCCGGAGCGGTTCAAGAACGGAGATTCCTCCCTCACCCCGCCGAGTGCGGAAGACTGGGGTTCTGCGCCGACGCGGGAGAATTTCATGGGCGGCGATCTGGCGGGCATTACGCAGCAGCTCGACTACATCCAGTCGCTCGGCGCGACGTGTCTGTATCTGACGCCCATCTTCCGCGCACCGTCGAACCACAAGTACGACACAGTCGATTATTTCGAGATCGACCCGGCCTTCGGCACGAGGGACGATCTGCGGCGGCTGGTCGACGGTGTCCACGCGCGCGGGATGCGCATCATCCTCGACGGCGTGTTCAACCACTGCGGCTACTGGTGGGACAAATTTCAGGACGTTGTCAAAAACGGCAAAGCGTCGCCGTATCGCAGCTGGTTCTTCATCCACAGCTATCCCGTCGACGCGGAGCGGCAGAATTACGACTGCGTCGGGCATTACAAATGGATGCCGAAGCTGAACCTTGTAAACCCGGACGCGCGGGACTATTTCCTCTCCGTCGGCCGGTACTGGTTGGAGGAATTCGGCATCGACGGCTGGCGGCTGGATGTGGCGGACGAGCTGCCGACCGCGTTTCTGGAAGCCTTCGCCGCGGCGATGCGCGCGTGCAAGCCTGACTGCATCCTGCTTGGTGAAACATGGGGCGACGCCGGGCGGCTCGTAAGCGCGAACCGGCTCGACAGCGCGATGAATTATCTCTTCCGCGACGCGGCGGCCGCGTGGCTGGCGAAGGACGCGCTTTCCGCGTCGGAATTCGGCTGCCGCCTCAACCGGGCGCTGGCCCTGTACCCCAGCGAAACGAACCTTAGGATGTACAACCTGCTGGACAGCCACGACACGGCGCGCTTCCTCTATGAAGCGGGCGGCGACAAGGCAAGGCTTCGGCTGGCCGCAGCGCTGCAAATGACGTTCCCCGGCTCCCCGGCGATCTTCTACGGCGACGAGATCGGGCTGAGCGGCCCGAACGACCCCGGCTGCCGCATGGCGATGCAGTGGGATGCAGAACAGCAGGACAGGCGGCTGCTGCGCTGGTACCAGCGGCTCATCTGGCTGCGGCTCGCATCCGATTCTCTGACAGACGGCGATTTCCATACCGTACTGGCCGACGACGCGGCGAACGTATACGCCTTTTCGCGCGCCGTGCCCGGCGAGCAGACGCTCGTCGTCCTGCACGCAGGAACGGCACACTGGCGCGGGCAGTTCCCGATCCCGGACTGGGCACGGGAATTTGCCGCATGGACGCTCTGCTGCCAGACGGGCGGCATGACAAAGGATGACCCGTTCCACCCCACGATCCTGACGGACGATCCGGGACGCTTTGAAGCGGAGCTTCCCGCAAGATCCGTTAAGATAATCCGATTCATCAACAAAAAATTAAAGGAGAAGGTGCAATCATGAAACAGACAAGTATCAAAAAAATGCTGGCGCTCTTCCTGATCGCAGCAGTGATGTTAGCGGCATTCACTGCATGCGCCGAAAAAGCGCCAGACACTGCCCAAACCCAGCAGCCCGCAAGCGACGCAGCCGTTCCCGCCGATGACAAGGCAGCAGAAACGTCCACAGCCACGCCCGAAGAACCCGTTACGATCAACTTCTGGCATCACTACAGCGCGCAGTCCGCAGAGAATGAGACTCTGATGAATGTGCTGATCCCCAAATTCGAGGAAGAAAACCCCGGCTACAAGGTCAACGCTGTCTCGCACGAGTGGGCCGACCTGCACGACAAGATCCTTGTCAGCGCAAGCTCGAACACCCTGCCCGATGTGGCGCGTCTGGACATCGCGTGGGTCCCGGAGTTCCAGAAAATGAACATCCTTGTCCCGCTGGATCAGCAGATGGGTGATTTTAATGATGTGGCAGGCCAGCTTCTTCCCAGCGCCATGAGCACCGCCGTGGTCAAGGGCAGCTATTACGCGCTGGCACTCAACACGAACACGAAGATCCTGTTCTACAACGCCGACGCGCTCGCGGTGGCCGGGATCGAAGTGCCCAAGACGATGGATGAGATGTTCGCCGCGATCCACGCCCTGTCCGGTACGAATGCAAACGGCCAGCAGGTCTGGGGTCTGAACGAGCCCGCGCTCGCAGGCTGGAACGTCCTGCCCTATATCTGGAGCAACGGCGGCAACATCACGGACGACGCCTGCACCACGGCCACAGGCTATGTCAACAGCCCCGAGACAGCCGCAGCCGTGCAGAAGCTGGTCGACCTGTATGCGAACGGCGAATTCACCGGCTTTAACAGCGGCGATATCCCCATGACCGACGGCTTTGGCACCGGCCGGTACATGATGCTGCTCGAAGGCCCGTGGAAGACCGCGGAGCTGGCCGGCGCATATCCCGATTTCAACTACGGCACGAGTGAGGTTCCCGCTGGTTCCGCCGGTTCGATCTCCGTGCTGGGCGGCGAAGACATCGCCATGTTCAACACCGCCAATAAAGAAGGCGCGTGGAAGTTCATGAAGTTCATGACCAGCGAATACGCGCAGGAGGAGATGTCCAAGTGCGGCCAGATCCCCGTCAACATGACGGCGCTGGACAGCCAGACCGTAAAGGATGCATCGTTTGCACCGTTCCTGGAGGCCATCACGACGGCAAAGGCCCGTCCGACTGTCGCTTCCTGGTCCGAGATCGACAATGCGCTGACCGTCGCCATGACCGACATGATCGTCAACGGCGCAGACGTGCAGCAGACGCTCGACCAGCTGGCTGTGACGATCGACGGATTGCTTGCCGAATAAACACAGTATATCAGACAGACGAACCAAACGCAACTTTTTTCAAAGCAGGCTTCGGCCTGCTTTGAAAATATGAAAAAGGGATCTGCTCTATGGAACTGAAATCAAAACGCGACCGTCTTCAGGTCGGCCTTCTGCTGCTTCCGGGGCTTCTGGTCTTCGCATTGTTCACGATCTACCCCATCGTCAAGCTCCTGTACATGAGCTTTCTGCAATGGGATCTCGGCTCGATGCTGCACCAGAAGTTCATCGGGCTGCAAAACTATATCGACGTGCTCTCCGACGAGACGTTCCGGATCGCATTTGCAAATACGCTGCTCTACACGCTCGTGACCGTGCCGGGACAGATGATTCTGGGCTTGCTTGCCGCGGTGCTCATCAATGCCATTCCGCGCTTCCGCGTCACGTTCCGCGTGATCTATTACATCCCGGTCATTACCTCATGGGTCATCGTCTCGCTCATCTTCCGGTACATTTTCAACACCGAGGGAATGCTCAACTATGTGCTCACGAACGTGCTGCACCTGACGGCGTCCAACATCCGCTGGCTCGACAGCCGCTGGGGCGGTCTGACGGTGGCGATGATGCTCGGCATCTGGAAGGGCGTCGGATGGAATCTGGTCGTATTTCTGGCCGCGCTGCAAAGCGTTCCGCAGGAGCTGTATGAATCGGCCGGGATCGACGGCTGCGGCGCGTTCCAGAAGTTCTTTTATGTGACGCTGCCCAGCATCAAGCCTACGATCCTCTTCGCGCTCGTCATGCTGACCATCGGCGGCTTCAACGTCTTTACGTCCATCAAGATGATCACCGGCGGCAAGCCGATGCACCAGACGGAGACGGTCCTCACGTGGATGTATTACAAGGCGTTCAACACCGGCTCGTTCGGCTACGCGGCCGCGCTGTCGTTCGTTGTCGCCGTGACGCTCATTTTCCTCGCCGTTCTGCAATTCAGGGCCATGAAGCAGAAGGACGCGGCCAATTCGTAGGAGGGACTGCCATGCATACACTCAAAAAACGGGAGCTCCCGTCCAACATTCTGCGGTATGTGCTCCTGCTGCTCGGCGGCGCGGTGTCGGTCATGCCGATGATCTATATGATCAGCACGTCCTTAAAGCCGAACGGTGCGCTCTATGAGTTCCCGCCGAAGTTCTTCCCCGTGCTGGACACGATCACGCTTGAAAACTACGTGTACATCTTCAGCCAGGAAAAGTTCTATATCAATTTCCTCAATAGCGTGATCGTCGCCGTGCTGACTGTCGTGATCGCGGCTTTCGTCTCGTCGGCGCTGGCATTCTGCCTCGCGCGCTTCCGCTTCCCCGGCAGAAAGGCGCTCTTCGCGCTCGTCATCGGCACGATGATCATCCCCGGCACAACGCTCATCATCACGCAGTATCAGCTCGCCTCGTTCTTCAAGATCACAAACAAGCTGCTGGGGCTGGTGCCGTTCTATGTGGCGTGGGTCATTCCGTTTTCTACGTTCATGATCAAGGGCTACATCGAGAGCATTCCAAGGGAGTTTGACGAGGCCGTCTACATGGACGGCGGCAGCGTATTCACTGTGTTTTTCAAGGTCATCTGCCCGCTGGCAAGCCCGGCCATCGCGTCCGTCAGCATTTTCAACTTTCTGACGGCGTGGGAGGAATTCCCGTGGGCGCTGACCGTCCTGAACGACACGCAGAAGCGCACGCTGCCGATCGCCATCTCAGGCTTTTTCGGCCAGCACCAGTTTACGCAGTGGGGCTACGTCTTCGCCATGTCCGTGGCGAGTCTGCTGCCCGTGCTCATCATCTTCATCTGCTGCCAGAAATATTTCGTTTCCGGTTTGCAGACCGGCGGCATCAAAGGATAACAAATTCCATTCAGATCACGTAAAGAGGCATTTTCGTGTTAACGACAAAGAAAACGTTCCAAACGAAGTTCCTCTCCACACTTCTGATTCTTGCACTTGTTTCAACTATGATCCTCGCGCCGACAGCCCTGGCTGCTGGCTTTGGAGGTTCTTCAATCACAACCGCCGTTGCCGATTCCGGTGCGAGAAACTTCACACCGACTGAAGCGGCAAACGATACTGAAATTCAGGCGATGACCGATAACAGCTCCGTCCTGAATGAAAGCGACATTATCTACATGATTCTAACGGACCGTTTCTATGATGCAGACCCGACAAATAACGGTACGCTGAATCAGGAGTATCGCCCCGGACAGCTCAAATACACACAGGGCGGTGACTGGAAGGGTATCACGCAGAAACTGGACTACATTAAAAATCTGGGTGTAACGGCGATCTGGATTTCGCCGCCTTCTCAGAATGAACTTCTGAGCAGAGACGGCGAAGAATCTGGTTATCACGGTTATTTCACGCACGATTACAATTCTGCTGATCCTCACTTCGGCACGAAGCAGGATTTGATCGATCTTGTTTCCGCAGCCCACAGCAAAGGACTCAAAGTAATTCTGGACGTTGTTCCGAATCATACGGCAGACTATTTTAACGGTGCAAGCTCCACCTATAGCTCGGCCAGCTATCAGCCGGCTGCCCCATTCAACAATCCTGACTGGTATCATCACTATGGTGATATTACAGACTGGAACAATGAATATCAGGTTTTGAATTACGACCTCGGAGGTCTGGATGATCTGAACCAGGATAATGCCGATGCCCGGCAGGCCATCAAGGATGCATATAAAAACTGGATCACCTTGACTGGCGCTGATGGCATCCGCGTCGATGCCGCACGTTCGATGCCGAAAAATTTTCTGCAGGAGTTTGAATCCTACGTCGGTGTTCCCTCTTTTGGCGAGATCTTCGTCGGCGATGTCGACTATGTGAGTGCATTCTCCAATTATGAATGGGGCGTGCTTGACTTCCCGCTTTTCTTCCAGGCCCGTGAAGTCTTTGCGCACGATGCCAGCTTTACAACCGTTAAAGCGATTTTTGATCAGGATTACAAATATGCAAACGTAAACCATCTCATTACGTTTATCGACAATCATGACCGTGATCGCTTCCTGTGCCTTGCCGACGATAACTATCAGAAGCTCAGACTGGCACTGGCCTTTATTTTCACTGTCCGCGGTATCCCCGATGTGTACTACGGAACTGAGCAGAACTGCTATGGCGGCGGTGTTCCCACGGAGTGGGCAGGTATCGCAAACAAAGAAAATCGCGAAGTCATGCCGAGCTTCTCGGAAGACGGAATCACTTACAAGTACATCCAGCGGCTTACTGAACTGCGGAAAACCTATTCTTGCCTGCAGACCGGTGTGCAGCGAGAAATGTGGTCGGAAGACAATATCTACGCCTACTCCCGCAGAGACGATACAACCGGACAGGAAGTAATTGTGATCTTCAATAACGGGACGAGCAATGAAACCCGTCAGATTCCGATCCGTGCAGAAAGCAGCCTTACAATTGGCACGACGCTTACCAACCTGCTGGACACTTCCGTGACTGCGCAGATCACAAGCGGCAGCGTAACGGGCAAAATGCTCAATATTACATTGCCTGCGAAAACGGCCTACGTATTTACATCTGGCACGGTTGCAGAATACACGCCAATGGAGCGCACTGTCACAACGATTCGCGTCCATTATGACGTAGGCCTCGGAAACACCATGTATCTGCGCGGCGATGAATACCCGCTGAAGTGGGATCTCGGCCGCAGTATGCTGAATGTTTCGTCTGATTGCTGGGTTTATGAAACGGAACGCATTCCCGCTGGCGAGACATTCGAATTTAAGCCTCTGATTAACAACGAAACATGGTCCAGCGGCCTGAACTTTACCGGAACAGGCGGCACCACAATCGATATTTATCCGACATTCTAAACATTCAGTTGCAACAACGGCGGGTGGCGCAGTTTGTACTGCCCACCCGCCATTTTCGTCGAAAGGAGCGTTTTATGAAACGATGCAGTGGTGTATTGCTGCCCATCTTCAGCTTGCCATCTCCATATGGCATTGGTACACTCGGTAAGGCCGCCTATGATTGGATCGATTTTCTGCATGAAGCGGGGCAGCAGCTGTGGCAGGTATTGCCGATTGGCCCGACCAGCTTTGGCGACAGCCCATATCAGAGCTTTTCGGCATTTGCTGGAAATCCATACTTTATTGACCTCGAGCAGCTCTGCGAAGACGGACTGCTTCAAAAAGAAGACTGCGCGCCGCTGGCGGACCAAGCTGACAGTGCAGCAATCGATTACGCAAAGCAGTACCAATATCGGTATGCGATTTTGAAAAAAGCGTATTCTCGTTTTGACAACCCCAACGAAATCAGCCGTTTCCGCAAAGCACATAACTGGGTAGACGATTATGCCCTGTTCATGGCACTCAAGGATAGCTATAACGGTCTCGCGTGGACGCAGTGGCCAAGCGCTATACGAAAGAGAGAACGCCATGCATTAGAGAAAGCCCGGCAGGAATTACAGTCCGAGGTTGATTTTTACGTGTTTCTTCAGTTGTTATTTTACACGCAATGGAAAAAACTTGCCGCTTATGCAAGAGCGCACAACGTAAAAATCATAGGCGATATCCCCATTTATGTTGCACTTGATTCTGCGGATGCATGGGCAAATCCGAAACTGTTTCTGCTTGATGAAGAAGACCGCCCGGTTTTAGTTGCCGGATGTCCGCCGGACGCCTTTACCGCAGACGGTCAGCTTTGGGGAAATCCATTGTATCGATGGGATCTGATGCAGGAGACTGGCTTCCAGTGGTGGAAGGAACGGCTGAGCGGTTCATTTGAGCTATACGATTGTCTCAGAATCGATCATTTTCGCGGGTTTGAAAGCTACTACGCGATTCCCTATGGTGATAAAACTGCTCGAAACGGAGCATGGCAGAAGGGGCCTGGGAAAGCGTTCGTTGATTCCATCAAGGAAGCCTTCCCGGACATTCCGATTATCGCAGAAGACCTTGGATATCTGACGCCTGAAGTTCGGGAGCTGCTGGAATACAGTGGCTTTCCCGGCATGAAGATCCTGCAGTTTGCCTTTGATGCACGTGAAAAGAGCGACTATATTCCGTTTAAATATCCTAAGAACTGTGTTGTGTATACCGGGACACACGATAATGATACAATCCTCGGCTGGCTGCGCAGCGCACCGCCCACATCTGTCCGGTATGCAAAATCCTATCTGCTGTGCGAAACAGCCGCTGATGAGACCTGTGTAGACTTTTTTGTTTCCGCAGCACTTTCCTGCGCGGCAGACTGGGCCGTGATCCCCATACAGGATTGGCTCCGCCTTGGACATGAAGCACGGATCAATACACCGTCTACGCTCGGCGGCAATTGGGTCTGGCGGCTCAGGTCTGGCAGTTGCACAAAAGCGCTCGCCAAAGAAATGAAACGAAAAACGGAACTCTACGAACGAAATTCGGTCATTGAACCGTAAACAAGGAGGATATTTCATATGCAAACAGTTGATGAATCCACGCTGGATGACGTTATAACAACGATCGATTTTGCAACGCTCTTTTCGCAAGAAGAGCTTAAGGCAAAACGCGCAGAAGAAAAAGACAGAAGGAAGAAAAATAGGTTTTTATCAGTTGAAAACTCACATTTTCTTATTTATCTTATATGTCTCTTGATTTCTATTGTTTTGATTGCAGCATATTTATTTTTACCGTGTGCTGAAACATCAAAATGGCTTGCTGTCCTGATGTCCCTTGGCGCGAGTGGATTTGGCGCAGCTCTTTTGGCTTTCTTTATCGACCGTTCTGATACAGACGCGCAGGACAAGGCTGCCGTAGATGCTTACAACAACAGTGTCGCATACATTTATGACACGTTGTGGACAGTATTTGGAAACCGCTCATATCAATATATGAAAAAAATAGATAAGAATAATGGCCAGCAGATTGCTGCCCAACAAAGTGCAGAAAAATTTATTAACCAGTTTAACCTTGCAATGAAAGCGATTGATTCTTTTAGGTTAAATTACGCTGCTGCAATGAGCGATGAGGTATCCAGCGATTACAGTCTTTTGAAAAGTCAATTGGTTCAATTCGCCGCAACATTAAGTCATCCTGTAAACGTCGATCATTTGATTGATGCCTTGGACGGAACACGCATCTGGCTTCGAAGGTGGTATTCCACCGAGAGACTCAAAAAGCATTTTCGCTTTATTTGATGCCGGCTACCAAAGCATCCACACTGCGCTGTGATCGAATTGTCTGACGATGCAAGCAAGAGGACGTGCCGCAAATTCTTTCCGCGGCACGTCCTTATTAAAAATACAAGAAAATCCAGAACACAAAATCCACCCAACGCATTAAAAACGCGAAAGTTTTCGACAACATTTCCCACAAAATGTGATATAATTCATATACTACTATGGATGTGAGGGACAACTGTTTTGAAAGAAATAGATACGAAACAGAAGCTTATTCTTCAAAAATGTGATGACTATGTTCAGAGCGCAAATACTCTGTTTCATTTCATGCAGCGGCACGAATATCTTTCTGCGCTTTTGAAGCGGCGTGCGTTAGTTCCCCGTTACTGTCAGGAGAACATTGCATATCTCAATTTAGAAATAGGCGGCCATCCATTTGACGAGATTTATGTGCTCCAGAAATGCTTTTGTGATATTCCATTTCACAAACTCACAGAGGCTTTCGAGATAAGCAGCGACGAAGACGCTCTGCAAACTTTTGACACGGCCGATCGTCTTGCCTTTGAACGCTCGAATACGCATCCAGCATACTACGGCCGTTATGCCATCGCCCTGTCCAAGCAGTGGGGTGAATCACACGGTTTGCAGCCTGTCCAGTACGCGAACGGGATGTCCGATTTTACAAATTCACTTTCCGAGGTCATCAATTCAGCATACGAAGCAGATGACCTGCCAGACCTATATGTAAACGACATTTTACGGCGTTTGTCGTTTATAAAACCTCTCCGTGGACTCATGCGCAGGCGTTTTCGGGACACTTGGATCAATGTGCAGAAGAATTTCCACGATGAACGCGAGTGGAGGTTTGTTCCGCCGCAGAGCGCATTAGACGCGCTTCAGTTTGACAGTGTGATTGCAAACCCGACAAAGCTGTGCATGATGGAGGGTTTGGCTGGGCTCAACAGATATCTTGAACGTGAGGTGGCTCGTCCTGCGTGGCTGGAGTTCTCATTCGACGATATTCGATATTTGATCGTCCCCACGATTCAGGCTCGAATCGAACTGATTAAAGAGATTTTGTCACTTCCTTCGGATGGCTTTTCCTCCAGCGAATCAGAGAACATTGGCAAAAGCGTGCTGATCAGCAAAATACTTGTACTGGACGAAATCAGAAAGGACTGGTAGCTATGGGGCGAAATAGACTGAAAGATGTTTTCTCCACCAATCCCCCTCTTCCCGAAATCAAGCTGCTCTTTCAGAATACAGAAGCGGAGGCGCAGTTTGAGAAAGCAATACATCTTGCTTTGGATGAAGGGCATCCCGTAAACGTAGAAGGGGTAAACGGAATTGTTGCCTATGATTCCAGTACTTCTCGAAAGATGCCGTTTCTATTTGAAGATAATCTCGAGGGCTTCATGGTTGGGCCAAGCAGTGAAACGCGGGCTTTCGATATTACCACGCCAAAAGGCATGAAGAACGTCTCGTTAGAATGCTTCACATTCTCAAAGGGAACAATTCTTCGGACGAATAAAGAATCCATTATTTCTCAGGAATTTACATTCAGCAACACAGGCGAACGTACTTACAACGCAAAAATTCAGAAAGAACGTGCTCAGTCAGTCTCGCAACTAGCCGATAGCTACTGCATAGCGATTGGCCTTTTGGAGCATTTTATGCCAGACAAAGATGTCGAAAGCGCTGCGGATGCAGAACATCTGCAAGGCATAAAAAAAGCCTTGCGCTTCACATATCGTTTTTATATGCAGCTGTGTGCATTAGAAAAAGTACTGCAAAGGGTCATTAAGCCAACTGACATTGAAGCAAGCATTGACGAGATGGCAAAAGTCAATGAACTGTATCTCCTTTTGGTACAAAAAATTCCGCTCCACTTCGATGGACAGATTAACGTCACAGAAAATAACAGCGTGAACCTTATCAGTAACCCCGGCGCAACACTCGAAGTCGGGAAAGAAATTCTCATTACGTTCTACCGTGAGCAAGACGTTTCTTTCTGCGGCATATCTGTTCACTTATATTTCGTGAATATTCTAAAACACGCGATAATTAAAAAAATCATTGATGAGGGTGAACAGATGCGATTGATATACGGGGAAACGGACAGCAACCCCATGCAGTTGTTTTTTACCGCATTCCTTTCAGAGCAGGAAGCTGCCGAAGAACACGCAAATGCAAATAATAAGGAGGCGGAATATACAAAAGCCCGTACGGCAGCAGATTACTTTCATATGACAGATGACTCGTTCAATCCATAATCACATGGAACAAACTTTGAGTATATCAATCTTCGGCTGACGCAAGGTAAAGCAGAAATAATTTTCCGTCGAGTGTTGCATTTGGTCGGATAAATGGTCTTAGTATATGAATCCATTTTAAATCTTTCTTAAAGTGGCCACTTTATAAAGATAGGTAGTAGCTAATCATTTATGGACGAATAGAAAGGAGCAACGAATGAAATTCCGGAAACTTTTGTGCTGTGCCATTGCGGTTATTCTCATTTTGACCATCATGATCCCCACGGTTTTCGCTGCAACGAAATGTACAGTAACCCAAAACGTCATGTTCCGTCAGGGGCCCGGAACAAACTACCCTGCCTATGGGACGCTTGTCACTGGTGAACTTTTTTATAAGGAAACCAGCCGCAATCTTTGGGCATACGGCTATCCGGGCGAAAATACTGCCGTTTATCGGGAGTTTGGCCATCTCAACGGTTACGTTGCCGAAACATATCTTTCCTGGTAAATACTATTCCTAATTCCTTTCGCCATCTCAGCTGCTCCTTGCTGCTGAGATGGCAGTTTATAAGGAGGTCATCGGTGAAAAAAAGGCTCATTATCACTTCGCTGCTTGTGTCACTTTTTATTGCTTCGCTTTCCGGGTGTCATACAGAAAAAGCGAAAAACACGCAACCCAAATATGGTTCTCATTCTGTGACAGCCCAAGCTGAAACCGACACGCCGGAAGCATCCGCGTCATCGGCACCGGCATCTACAGCATGGGCAGGCGTTGGCCAACAGTATAAACTTTCGGCTGTACAGATTCCAGAAGATACAGAACAGGTTCTTCTCGTGGACGGCAGTGTATTTCCTGTCACAGCCCATCTTGATGATGCACAGCATATGCAGTACGAAATCATGCAAGACGCGCAAAGCGTTTACTCCGCAACCGGTGTTGTGATGGATTATGCCAGCGCAGAAAATGGGATATGGATAGCAGAATGGTATGCCGATCCGGATGCTACAACACTGCGTCTGATCGCCCCGGATGGAACAATTCTCAACACCATTGACGTTGCTTCCAGTAGTTCCTCAGAATGGCAGGTCTATACGGTCGACTACCTGGATGGCTTGCTTTACCTCCTGCGTCGGTATGCGGGCAGCAGTCCAACCATGGATCTGCTGAAGCCGGACGGGTCAGATTGCGGCCAGATTTCGCTTCCCGCCGCATATGGCTATGCCGTCCCTGGCAGCGATGACGTGATGTACTATGTTCAGAAAACTGACAGCGGAAATCTTGTATATCAGTTGGATGCAGAAAATGAAACTGCGAATCCGCTGTTCCCGGTCGGAAACGGTTCTGTTTTTTCCGGAACAGATGAATACCCGCTGCTGCTGAACACCAAAGAGGGAATTTACGGACTCACAGCGAATGGCGAGCAGGCACCGATCCTCATCTTTTCTGAATGCAAAATATTTCTGGGTATAGCAAAATCTCTGCTGGTGCTTCCAAACGGCGGGTTCTATTATTTGACCGAGACCGGTGCAAATCTGCTCCTGCCTTGTGATGATAGTTTCGATGCAGCCAGGCAGGAGCTGACAATCGCCGCGATCGGTTCGACACCAGATTTGAGCGCAATGGCTGAGCGATTTAATGCCCAAAGCGAAGAATATACTGTCAGAATCATTGACTATACCAATGATGGCGACTTCTCTGACAGCGAAGCTAAAACGCGGTTGACAACGGAGCTCATCAGTGGGAAGCTCCCAGATATGCTTTGCTTCTCTGCGCTTTCCCCCTTCCCTTATATCAGCAAAGGCCTGCTCATGGATCTGACACCATTATTTGCAGAGGATTCAGAGCTTGCTCTGGACGATTTGGTAATCGCCAATGCTTTGACTGCGCAGGGCGGTATGTATGTTGCCAGTGGTGAATTCTTCTTCGAAACGCTGGTTGGACTGCCATCGAGATTCGGAAATCAATGTGGCTGGACATTACAGGACTATTTGCAAATAGAGTCAGCCGTCTCCGATGATATTCAAACGATCTACAACATGACCAAAGAGGGCTTTCTGAAAGAGATAGCGGCACGCTACATACGGACGGCTGTGGATTGGGAGAATGGACGCTGCTATTTCGACTGCGACGACTTTATCGAAATTCTGCAAGCAAGTGCCCGAATTCGCGAAAACCCCGAAAGCGCCAGCGGCATCAGCTTTGCCTACGGCCCATCAGAAGTTGGAAAAGGAAAATGGGTCGCTGCGCTAAGCTGGGTAAATACAGTCTGGAAGTTGGCCTATGAAGAAAAAATGGCTGGATGCGCATTGAGCTTTATCGGTTGGCCAACAATTGATGGCAGCTGCGGCTCTGATATCATCTTAACCGACCCGGTTGGAATTGTCGCACAGAGCGAACACACGGACGGAAGCTGGACATTTATCAAATACATGATTCAGAACACAGAAGAATCCGATCAGAACGGTCTGCCTGTCTACAGGCCGCTGCTGGAAACCATGTGCGAAGCCGCAAAGGAAGATTCGGCGCTGCCCGTCAAGTTCCGGGATACAGATCAGGAAACCTTGTTTAAGCTGCTTGATGCAGCAGAAAATATTGCAATGTATGACGAGCAAGTTCTCTCTATTATCATGGACGAGAGCAGCGCATTCCTAAATGGCGGCAAAGGTGCAACGGAAACGGCAAAAGCCATTCAGTCCCGCGTGAGTTTATATTTAGCGGAGCAGCAATAACGCATACTTACAACCAATTTGATACTCCAACAGATTCAATAAAAGCGGGATGTATTTATTGATGGGAACGCTTGCAATTTCGCAAAAATCCGTAATTTCATCAAAGCACTTGAAAAGCTTAGTGCATTCTATTATGCTTCAATTATGATTCATTGGGTAGTACAAGATCATATATTGCATAATATGCCATTATTAAAATATATTAGTATTGGCACTGATAATCTTCGCGGAGTAAGCTGCTTTAGATGGCTAAACAAATGTAAGAGGTAATGCAAATATGGACTTTATTCAACCCAATAAGCGTATGATTAACTGGGGCGCTATCTTGAGCGGAATATGTTTAATTGCTATTTGCTTTAGTATAGCACTTTGCTCTTTAAATGATTCATCGCAAACAGAGGGGCAAATAACCGCTATGCGGTATCAAGAGAACGCTGTTGCTGCAAATGAACTCTTGACGCAAGCGTTTGAACGAGACTCAAATGGCGCAATTATTTTTCCTGAAGACTACGCTGGCGCTTATATTGATGGTGAGAATTTGGTTTTGCTTCTCACAAATACCGATAGTAAAACGGTTGAGAAATATCGGACATGGACCGACGAATATGCACCGTTTCTTGTTTTCAAAAAAGCCGAGTATTCTTATAATCAACTCAGGGCACAGCTCCAGCCAATTGTTCAGCACTTAACTCTGAGTGGTTATACAGTGACATCATACTCTGTGTCCGAAACGGTAAACGCAGTTTTGATTGGACTATCAGAATGTACCGATGCTGAATCCATCAAGCTGGAAGATAATTTGTGTAAGATGTTTGGCGTCCGAGTAGTTATTTCCGAACAAGCCCATACCATTGAACTTACAGAAGAATGCACATCAACAGAATTTCACTAATTCGTTTTTTATTTACGACACAGGAGGTTCATATGAAATACAACAACGTAAAAAAAACAATCATCCATCTTCTGTCTATTATCATGGCAATTTCGGCGGTCATGGCATCGTCATTATTAGTATCTGCACAAAGCGCCGCTACGATTGAAAACAACTATGCAAGGTTGATGCAACTGCAGGCAAATGCTGTTGCTGCGAATGAATGTCTAAACGAGTCTTTTGGACACGATGCTATTGGCAACATTACTTTCCCAGATGATTTTGCTGGTGCCCGAATTGAGGAGGACAAACTTGTGCTCTCCCTTACTGATACCACTGCTGAAAACAAGGAAAAATACATCAGATGGGCAGGTGATTATGCGGACTACCTCTTGTTTGAAAACGTAGAGTACTCATATAACCAGTTAATGAATGCTGCTATTGATGTGACAAATACACTTAAGGAAAGTGGATACCAAATTACGCAATACTATGTATCCGAAATAAACAACGAGGTTGTTCTTGGCATGGATCTTAATAGCGAACTTTGCCAAAACGGTGTCTCGCAAATTAATCGACCAGAAGCATTGGCGGCATCTTTATCTAAAGAATATAACATTCCCATCAGAATGGAAAATATTGCTCCTTCCAATACAGCTGCGTCAAATTCTATTGCAACACTTCGCGGTGGTGCAAAAATTGTAAATATAACTTCCAATAGTGAGATAACACTAAGTTGCTGTGGTTATTATGCTGGTTCAGATGCTATTCTCACTTGCGGTCATGGGGGACACTATAATGACACAATTAATTATGCCGCAAGTGCTGGGAGCACAATAGGGACTGTCAATTACCATAACTACTATAGCGGTTGTACTGGCGATTTTGAAATTATTAAAGTAACGAATACGGATACGTTTAGTACCAGCAATAGTATCGCCAATACATATTCCATTAATGGAACTCTTTCATCTCCGCCTGTTAACACCATCCTGAAGTATTATAGCCGTAATTCATCCAGCTTTGGCTACGGTACTGTTAGCAACAGAGATATAACAGTCTCAGCAGGAACGGATAAAATTGAAGTTAATGGATTGACATCTCTTGAAGTCAGTTATGGCAGCTGCATTCCTGGGGATAGTGGCGGTCCGTTCTTCCAGGAAACATCTTCCGATGTAAATTATTGTGGCGTTCTTCATGGATATGGAACAGATAAACCAGGGTATCTACGTGTATATTTCACACCGTACACATATATTTCTGGCACAGGTTTTTCGGTTAGAACGCGTTAAGTATAGAATTGATAGAAAACAGTTTACATGGATATTCGCGCGTATCTCAATGGCATCCTGTGGCTTGCCCGCAGCGGCGCGCGCTGGAGCGATCTTCCTGCAAGATTCGGTCCGCATCAGACTGTGTACAGCTGCTTCTGCCGCTGGCAGGACGATGGAACCCTGAAAAAGATCTTCGAGCGCTGCGCGGCCCCGGGCACTGACGCGGAGCTGAGCATGGATTCAACGTCGATCAAAGCATCCGTGCAGGCAGGTCGTGGAATAAGAACGCGAGCAAAAGTTAGACATCAAGCAGCATCGGCAAAACACGATGAGGCCTGAACACGAAAATTCATGCCATTGTCGGAAAAGGCCTGCGACCTGCGGCTTTTTTGCTGCCTGCCGGAAATGTAGATGATTGCACGGAGGCAGTTTCTCTGCTGAAACTGCTTCCAGACCTGAAGGACTGTGATATTCTTGCCGATAAAGCCTATGGCGCAAAAGAGATCCGAACCTATCTGTATGACCAGTCCGCCCGCTATACGATCTCGCCGAAAGTGAACACAAAGCAGCCGTGGCCGTTTGATAAAGAGACGTATAAACGGCGGAATGTAATAGAGCGTTTCTTCAATCGCCTCAAGGAATTTCGCCGTGCTGAGACACGCTATGACAAGCGTGACGACTCCTTCCTCGCTTTTGTTATGGTCGCCGCGATCTGTGTCGCTTTCAGCATTTTGCACATCTAAGCGCTGTTTTCAGATACACCCTTGGATAGCGACCAAGTCGATATCTTCGACTTCGTTCAAATTACAATATTATAAATCTGGTGCAATTAAACAGCCCCGGCTCGGGATACCGAGTCGGGGCCGCCGTATGTCCATCAAAAATCCATGTCAAGCTGCTTTCCGAAATCGCAGGCCGTTTGCCCGCACGGACAGCTCCTGCGACAGAAGGCGCAGCGTTTCAAATTCATCGTCAAGGCCGTCGAGCTCCCGGCGGAGAATTTCTTCGTAGTGCTGCTTCTTCTGCTCCAGCGTGGCAATTTTGTTGACCCACCGCTCCATGACGCTGGGGCTGCGGCTGCCGCTCTGGATGAGGTAGTCGGCCTTCTCCTGATACAGCGCGATCTCTTTTTTGACCGCGGAATAAAATTCCTCTGTCATTTTGTCGCGCTGCTTGGCATCGTCAATGATGTAAAAGCTGTTGACGCTCAAGGCGTTGTCATTCTGATTCTTTGCACTGAGCTGTTCAATGAACGTCTCAAACGTATCCACTTTGTCCATGTGCTGACGCGGGATAAAATACAGATGCCCGGTCGTGCTGACCTTGGTGGCCTCCAGCATCCGCAGATAGCTCAGGCAGATCGTCTCGATCTGTCTGCGGTTCGCGCAGACCTGATAAAGCTCGAACAGTTCCTCCGCCCGGCGGCAATAGTTCAGGGGATCAATATCGGCGTCAAAGCCGATGTTGTCATACCCAAACCGATTATCGCGCCGGTCATAGAAGATGTTTGCCAGCTTTTCATACTGATTCGTCCGCTGGTTGAGCGTTTCCTTGACCAGCTCGCGGGAATAGACGTCCTCGGTGTGCGCATTGTCACGGCAGTAGACCGCGTAGATATGATGCGCACCGGGGCTTTTTACCGTGATCCGATCCTTGATATCGCCCGTCGCGGAGCGGAACGCATCCGACACGGAAATTCGCTTGCTGCCGGAATACGGGATGTTCAGATCCTCGCAGAGCTGCGCCAGCGCCTCCTTCTCCACCAGAATGTTGGCAAGCGAGAAATAGAGAAATTTGCCCAGCACGGAGGTCTTGTCGCCGTTGGCTGCGCCAAGGATGTCCTGAAAATTCGTAATATTTGTCATGTGCATTTCCTTTCTAAGCCGTCTTTCGTTTCGTCCAGTCCAGCAGATAATCGTCCACGCCCTTAAATCGCGGGTTCCACGTACATTGATAGTACCGGATGCCCGGAATTGACTGCACCTCGCGGCGCAGGGTGGTGATCGCCTGCCGGACCTGCGGATTTGTAAACTGATCCATGTCCATCGCCTCCATGACCTCCGTGACGCCGAGCGACAAGAGCGTTTCCTGCAGTCCTTTGTGGGCGTTCACGCCGCCGAGACACACAAAGAGCGCATCGTTTGCAAAGTAGCTTGCAATATCGCCCTTGAGCGGCCCCTCGGTGAGATAGGCGCGCTTCTGCGTCGTGTCGCCGGTGACGTGGATCCACGAATAGCTGCGGGTGCCGTTTTCCATGCGGCTCGGCCGGCTGGACAGCCAGCGGTATTTTCGCGCCGCGTTGTCATCCAGCCGAATTTTCATACCTTGGATCAAGCCGTCCTTGTTCCGCACCGGAATGAGGAAGCCATTCGCGCCTGCCAGCGTCCATGCCCCGTCCTTTGTGTAAAAACCGGGTAATCCGTGCAATTCATGATCGCACGCAAGAAGCGACGCCAACAAGCGCCGTTCGGCTTCTGTTTCCGGCATGGATTTATAGCCGTTCCGCTCAATAACTTCGTCAGGAAGTCCACGCTCATAGAGGTTTTCTCTGTGCCGGTCGGAGAGCGTCAGAAGTGACAGCATTTCCGAATAGGCCGCATGGCGCTGCTTTAGCGCATACGGCTCGCGGCTCGTTGTGTTTGGGGAGCTGGGCTGTAAGGGCAGCTTATACACGTTGCTCTTTGCAGCCAGCTCCAAGTATGCTTCTTTGTTTGTCAGACCATTCAGCCGCGCATACAGCGTCACGCTGTTGCCGCTCGCGCCGCAGAGATTGCAGCGGTATTGATCGGTCCGTGTGTTCAGACTCAGATGATATTTGCCGGTTCCATGATCGCCGCAGAAGGGGCAGCTTGCCTCAACTTCCTCGCAGTGAAGCGTTCGGTCGTTGAGGACAAGCCCGCACCGTCTGGCGGCTTCCAAAATCGGCAGCTTCTGATAGGCCAGACGGTGCGCCCCCTTTCTGCGAAAGTAGGGTTACGCCGCCTTCGGCATCGTCTGGCTGCCGGCCCGCACGGAAAGCTCCGCATTACGGACGCATTTGGCGAGGATCATCTGGCTGGTCGGGCGGATGTTGCTGAGATCGTCTACGGATTCCATGTTGTCGAAGAACACCGGATAATTTCGGCCGGTGAGCCGCTTCACCAGCTCGGATACCTCCGCACCTGCCCGGATCTTCTCAGAGAGCGAGAGCCGGTCGTAGCGGCGGCCGTTGTAGGTAAAGCGGAACACGTCCTTTAATTCTCCGGTCGTCTTGACCACATCGTAGAGCGAGATCTTCACGCGGTTCAGCGCGAGTTTGGAGAACGTCATCTCCGCGCGCTTGCTCATGTAGAGGATCACGTCTTTCATGACGATCTTTTTCTCCGTGATCTCCTGCTCAATTTTGTGAATCCGTTCGTCAAAATTCTCCGGCGCAGCGCTCAGAACCTGCTGCGCGGCGGCAAGCTGTACCCGGCAGTCTTCCAGCGATGCTTTGCACTCGGCAAGGCGTTCACTGTCCGCGGGGCTCAGCGTACCGCATTCCATGCTTGCAGTCAGGTTCTGGATGCGTGTGCGCAGCTGCTCCAGGGTCTGCTGGCGCCGCGTATTCTGCTGTGCGGCAGCGGCCTGAAGCTGCTCCCGTTTCTGATTCAGCGCGTCGATCTCAGCCTGATATTTGGCAAGATCATCCGCTTTGAACTGCTCGAACGTGCTTTGGCTTTTCTGCTCCATCTCCTGAAGCTCCGCGATCTGACCTTTCAGCTGTGTGCCATCGGCAGCGATTCTCTCCGTTTCCGCCTGTAAAGCCTGACGGAACGCCGGATATTCCTGCTGGGAGAGGACACGGCGGCAGACCGGGCAGCTTGTACCCGACTGAAACCGCTTCAAAAGTGCGGCGTTCTGCTGATATTTCTTTCCGAGCGCCTGCACCTTTGCCGTATCCTCTGCCAGCGGGCCTGTGTATTTTGGCTGGTAGACCTCGGACGACCGAGCGCCCAGCTTTGCGTGAAATTCTTGCAGCTTCGCGTCCAGCTCTGCCGTATCCGGCGTTTCCGGCGCTTCACCGGAAAGCTCCTCATACTGCTCGCTGGCCTGCACAAGCTGCTCCTGCAAATCCTCCAAATTAACGTTTTCAAACCGCCGCGCCTCTAAGAGCGAGAGTTCCTGTTGCAATTCCTGAATCTGCGCGGTCAGTCTGCTGGAGAGTTCTTTGCTGCTCTGCCGCTGCTTCTGCGCCAGATCCAGCTTGCCGCTCAGATAAACCGCATTTTGTTCCAGTTCCCGAATTTCTTCCCGGCGATTCTTGAGAAACATCTCAGGCGACGGGAGCTGCATACCGGACAGGCTCTGCTGCGTCTGCGCATTGAGTTGCGCCAGCACATCGGCCTGCGGAATGGGCGGCAAATACCGCTCCAGCAGCTTCTTTCCATCCTCGCCGAGTTCTTCGATAAAGTACAGGGGATTGAAAATGGAGAGAAACACATCCCGTTCGCCGAACATCTCGTTGAGATCCGTCTGCCGGATGGCATAGCCGTCGTAGGTGATGCTCATGCGATCCTTCTGCCGGCTGCGGGTCAGCTCGTGCGCTCTGCCGGTATCATCCGTAAAGCGCATCGTGATCTGCAGGTCCGGGTTCGTCTCGTTGTGCAGCCGGTCAATGCCGCGCTCCCCGAAAAAGGGAAGTCCTGTGACGGCGAACGCAATGGCGTCCGCCAGACTGGATTTGCCGCGGCCGTTGCCGCCGGTCACAATGGTAGGATTGCCGAACGTGATCTCCGTTGGTTCTTCATAGCATTTGAAACCGGAGACGATCATGCTACTGATCTGAAATCCTTTGATTTTTTCCATTCTGCCTCCTTACGCTGCCTGCTGCACGACCTGGTAGCCGTCCAGCGTATAAAATGCGACGTTTCCCTGTTTCCGCATGGTGACCTGCGCGTCATAGAGCTGCGCACCGGGCATAAGCATGGGATGACTGCCCTGTGCGTAGACCTTCGCCTGCTTGCCCTCTGCGTTTTGCAGAACGGCGCAGATCAACGGCTGGCCGGACATATCCTGCTGATTGCTCACCGACAGCACAACGTACTGGCAGACCTGCCGCGTCATAAACGGGAGCGGCTGCTGAGACTGCTGTGTTGGCCGCGATGATTGCTGCGGTGCTTGCTGCTGCGTCTGCGGCGTGGCCGCCGGTGCGGTATTCTGCGCCTGCTGTCCAGCCTGTCCGTCGCGCTTGTAGCTGAGCTGTGCCTGCGCTGCACCCGGAGACGTGGGAAGCTGATGCAGCTTATCCAGTAATTCCAAATATGCAGCGTTCAGCTTCGGCCGCTCGGTATCGCAGATCACATAGGAGTTGCCCTTCTGCTCGATCTTGACCCAGAGCGGCTTTGTCATCTTGTAGAGGACACGTCCAATGCCCCATTGTACGGCGGAGCGTTTCATGGAGTCCGACAAACCACCCTTAATGGGCTCAATGTCGGAATCCTCCGCGCCGTCCCACTTTGTAATAAAGCCTTTGCCCTCAAAATAGATGGAAATGCCGCAGATCTGCGCGTCCTTTTTCCCGTTACCATGCCACGGCCTGTAGTCGTTGTACCAGTTCTCCGGCCCCACGACTTCGTCCAAGCGGTCCTGAATGGCGCGGTTTGTGACATACGGAATGGCAAGGCCGCTGGTCTTGTCTTTCGACGTCACCTGAATCCGCCATTCCAAGTCCTCCGGCGCAAATGGCCGCGCCAGTTCTTCCCGGATGGTTTTTGCGTCTTTTGCCATATGTTACCCTCCAATAAAGTCTTTCAAGGTCTTTCCGTTGGGGATCAGCACGTCGGAATAATAGTACGATGGGTCTTTGTCCTTCAGGTGCTCCAAAAGATCGCGGTATTGCAGTCCCAGCTTGTTGTTCAGCGCATTGAAGCTGTGATCTCCATTTGGGATGGACAGCAGGAGTGCCGGCAAGCTGGCAAGTGCGTGCGGCGTCTTGTACTTTGGGAGTGCGTTTGCACCAATGCAGATGTCTCCCCGTGTACCGCTGACGTTGGAAAACGGATAGCGGTACATCGCGGTTTCCATCGTCGACTTTTCGTCCGCAGCAACACCCATCCTGCATCCGCTGATCTTTCCTTCTGTGTCAGCGTGGAACGCGAAGACCAGTCTTGGCAGCGGAAAGTTCGGATATGCCGTCTCATGGTAGCTGATGTCTGCGTATAAGTGCGGGTACCAGAGACAATATTCCTTGTTCCCGTTCGGATGGATTTTGACATGGATACAGTCTGACGGCAGCAGTCCGCTGTTGACATAATCTCACATGGCGCTGTTTTTAATGCAGTCCAGAAGCGCATCTTCCTGTACTTCTTTGCACTTTACGATCCCGTTTGTGTGCGTCTCGATGAGAAGCTGTCCGTATTCCGGAATGATCCGGATCCGCAGTTCGTCTTTGTTCATGCCGCCTCCAATTCCGGAGCGTACCGCTTCGCAAGCGCGCGTTCCTTTTTGAGCAGAATTTCCAGCTTCTGTATCTCATCCGTGTACCATTTGTCAATCGCAAGCAGAGCTTCCAGCAGGTCAAGTTCATAGTGAAAATAACCGTCCGTTTCTATAATAATGCCGCTCGACCACTCAGAGCTGATCTTCTTCTGATAGCTCCAGCCCATACCGCCGTTCAGACAGCAGGAATAAAGCGTAGCAGAGAGCATTTCTTCGGCTTTTTTGACATACGGATTTTCCGAGAGCTTCATGCTGTGAAGGCTCCCGTATTCCCGGATCAGCCGGTAATACTGCATCATGCTGCGAAAACTGAAATACCAGTGATCGTATTCATAGTCCTCATTGAATTTCTGATCCATATAATCCGTGGCGGCGATCAGAAGCTCATAATAGACCTCATACAGGTCATCGCTCGATGTCGTGATACCACGTTCCAACAGCCGATCCAGTTTCCTGTATTCGTAGAACATACGAGCCGCTCTGACTGTTTGAAGTGAACAGCATATAGATTCATAGTCCATAACTGCGCCTCCTTAACAAAATTTCCGCTGCGCAGCGGCTTTCGGTTCAGAATTATAAAACGTGCTGCATAGGTGATTTAAGCGCTGCTCCTTGTCCTCTGTCTCAGCCAATGCGCGGTACAGATTTTCAAGATCTTCTTCGGTAAAAGACTCGAAATCAAGCTCCATAAAGCTGACGGCATGGTCCGTTTTCAGCGGTTCCAGAATATGCGTCAGCACATACGGCGGAACATTTTCAGGTTCCGGTGCCGGCGTATGCGGCAGAGTCTCCAGTCCCTTTAAGAGCTTGGAAAGATCAATCTTCATCCGCTTTCTCCCATACCAGCTTCACCACGCAGATGGCGTAGTCCTTCATATTGCAGAGGATCTTCTTGTGCTCCGCCTCATTCAGATACGACCGGCCTTCGCGCAGGAAATAGATCCCGCAGTCCGGCATCAGCTCTCCAAACATGCTGGCGATGTGCCACTCCATGTGGGAGCGCGCTTCGGCGGTGTTGCCCTTGAGGTAGGCCGTACACATCTTTGCATCGCCGACGGTCTGCTCGTTCCCAATTTCCAGATGCTCCATAAAGCCGTCCAGATGTGCCTTTGCGCGCTCATCCAACTGATGCTTCGCAGATGCGTAGAAGTACAGGAACAGCGCCGGTTCGTTTCTGCCCAGAATGACGCTGTATGGACTGGACACTTTCTGTCCCCATGCGCCGCCGGACGGCTCAAACCGGGTACAGAGCTTTCCCATCTGCGGGACGATCCGCTCCGTGACCTGCTGCCAGACGGCTTCGCGCGCCGCCCGGTCATCTGCTTCTGTGACGGGTGCAACAATTGCAAGATTTGTAGTTAACATAATTCCTCCTAACTCAGCGCCAAAAATCCATTCGGTGTCAGAAGATTGAAGATCATCTTGTTGCTGATGACCTCATGCACCTCTGCGCCGATATGGTTTCCGCGCTGGTCAAACTGTTCTTCACGTTCTACATTTTTGACTTTGACAATACGCCCCTTGATGATGTGCGGGGTATCGCATTCGATGAGTCCGTTGATCATTCCGGAACCGCCGATGAGACCGATCTGCCCAATGGAAAGGGGCAGGAGCGGCCTTTTTTCTGCGCTGTCCAGCGCACTTTTCTCATTCAGCAGTTGTTTGAAGCTGCCGGAGTGCGTCAGCTGGCGTTCCAGTTCCTTCTCATTGAATCGTTCGCCGCGAAAGACCTCGACGGTCTTTGCAACGTCGGGCAGTACATATCGGTTTTCCTCCAGCTCCGTGACACACGGAATTTTCTCCGGAACCAGCGTCTGCGCACCCAGCCGGTCGGCTGCTTCGTCGTCCTCCGTGGGCTTTCTGCGAAGCCCCAGCACGACCGCCTGATGGAATCTGGCAAACTCGCCGCTTGTAAATTTCCAGACGGAAAGGTCCGAGAAGTTCTCCGCGAGAATGTTACAGATGTCCGGCGTCAGGCGATAATACGGCACGATGTAGATGAGCAGGCCGCCCAGCATGAGTGTACGGATGCTCTGCACCAGAAACTGCTTTTCGCTGCGTACCCGGCTGCCGCCCTCGGTCAGAACGGACAGATACGGCGGATTCAGAAACAGCACATGAAACGCCTCGCGGCTGATCTGGCTGTGAAAGAAGCTGCCGAAGCCGACGCGGTGGAGCCTGGTTTGTGCCTCCTCCGCACGGTGTTCGTCTAACTCCATGCCGTAGGTGTAGCAGTTGTTGCCGTCGGCAAGCTGCCGGAGCGCCTTGCCGCAGCCGCAGCATGGGTCGAGCAGATTCGTCGTTACGCCCTCCGGAAATGCAATCCCGCGCAGGATGTGCGCGATATTTTCCGGGTCTGTTGGATAGTAGCCCATGCGGACATGGTTCATCAGCCGTCCAATCGTCGATACATTGACGGTATCTGCCTGCGGAAGTGATTTTGCAAAGTTTGTCAGCACTTCGTAGACAGGCTTGTACGCTCTGGACATGAGATCAAAGCGGTGCAGACCCGCTTGAAGCTGCCCGGCTTTTCCTGCCAGCGCGGATTCCTCCAATTCCAGAAGATTCCGCCGTGCATCGCCGATCGCCGCAAGAAGCGCGTCTCTCGTTTTCTGCAATTCCAGATAGTACGCATACGCACGCTGCGGCTGCGCTGTGCGGTATTTCTCCACACCGGCGCGGCATTTCAGAAGGCGCTGGCTGCCGCGCAGAATGGCTTCTGCCGTTTGCCGAAGCTGTTCCAATGCGTAAAAGGAACATTTTGACTCCTTCTGCAATTCCTGTTCCATGTTGCCGTTTCTCACGCCGCAGGCTGAATGCTCTCAGCTGCGAAGTCAAAGACCGGCGCGTTTTTCTCCGGCGTGCCGGGGAGAATGCGCAGTGTGTAGCCTTTGTCCCGCAGCAGCTTGAACGTACTAACCATGCGCTGAAGCTCGAAATCATCCGTGTCATTTGCATCGTTCTCGCAGGCGGCTTTTTCCGCCGCCTGCTGTGCAAGCACCTCCTGCACAATTTTTGCGATGTTGGCTTTCATTTCGGTATCTTCCGGCGTGTCAGAGGGTTCTTCCACCGGCGCTTCCGTGCGCGGATTCTCAAACCTGCCCTGCGGACGGCTTGCCGTCAGGCGCAGCCAGAAGGTGCGCAGCATGGAAAGAAGCAGCGTCAGGAGCATGCCGCGCGGCTTCGGCGTCAAATGCACGATTTCCTCCGCGTCCGCTTTGCCGATCTCACTGACCGCCACGGTCAGGCTGGGAGTTTTGACGTAATTGGCGGAGAAGAAGCGGGAAACAGCAGCGCTTTCCGAGATCATCGCCTCATTGACGCTGACGCGCTGCGCCAGCAATCTCCGGCAGATGACCGTGCCGCATTCCAGTTCGGTCACATCCACGATATCAGCGGAAACCTCACCGGCGGTAATAAAACCTCGGCCGGAAATATGCTTCGCTTTCAGACCGTTCGTGACGTGCAGATGCCCGTGGACGATCACATCGCTTGTCACGAGCGTTTCATAGTTGTAGGTCGCACCGGCGGGAATATAGACTGTTTTCATGTTCAAAATCCTTTCTTTTTATGCTTCCTTTTTACGCTGCTTTCTGTTCTTCTTCTCTGAGCCGTACCGGGAGGACGATGGCAGAGCTGCTGCCTGCAATGAGCGAGATCGCGCCCAGCGGGCTGGTCAGCCGCATGGTCACCATGTCCTGCTTTTCAAACTGCGTGAGCGCATCCAGCATGAATCTTGCGTCAAAGCCAAAGATGATGCTGCTTTCTGCGCTGATGGAAACCGCCGCTTTGTAGAGGCAGTCCTTCGCACGCAAGGTCAGCAAGCCATTCTCAAACCGGACATAAGGCTTGTCTGCCTTTCCAGTGCAGGCCAGCAGATATTTCAGGGCCTGCACAAAGTCCTTCCGATGGAAGCAGAATTCCTCATTCCACTTCTGCGGAACAACGCTTTCATAGGTGATAGGCGTGACATTCAGGATACGTTTCGCAAGCAGGCGAACGTGTTCATTCTGGAACAGGACCCAGTTATCTGCCACGCTGATCTGTATATCCGCAGCGCCAAACACCTTGAGCTGTTCCAGCGCCGGAACAGCGACTGTAAACGGCTTTTCAATACTCAGTCCACCATCATCACAGCAGGCCGCGCGATGACCTTCCACCGCCCAGATATGCTTGTTCTGGAACAGAACACCCTGATATTCCGGTCTGGTGCTGCGCAGATCTACGGCATACTTTACCTGCTTGACGCATTTGAGAATGTTTGCCGCGTTTGCCGTATAGCTTTGCTTGGCTTCAAACTCCGGCCATGTGGGGCATTCCTCAGCTTCATAAACCGGGAACTTGCCGCCCTTGTCTCCGCAGCGCATGGTTATGATCTGTGATTTCCTTTGGCCGGACAGCTCCAGTTCCAGTTGGCCCGCAAAATAACGGCACACCTTCTGGACACCGGCACTGTTCCAAAACACGAACGCAAAGTCGTCGCCGCTCGCGGGGATCGTCACAGAGAGCCATGTATTGAAGTTTGTTGCGGAGAGCGTACAGTGATCCGCTGTAAACTCCACCTTGATCTCCTGCAGGACTTTGACCGGACTTTTTGCCGGAATGTCCATCAATGCTGTCATCGCTTTATAAAAGGCTGCTGCGTCTACGGAACTTCTCATGCTGCTTTTCTCCTTGTTTTCTGTAAGGTTGCGCGCATATTGACAGAGCCCGTTGCAAACGTGATCTGCCGCACGCGCGTTTCTCCGACGGTCAGGATGTTGTAGATCATGTCCACGACGGCGGTAGCCGCCGTGATGTTGGCGGCGATGCTCTGCGGCGCGGAAACAGACGCCTCGGCGCAGCTCAGCTCCGTCGGGAATTTGTCTGTATCCTGCAAAACCTCCGGGAATGCCGCGCCGACGGGACGGTAGAACGTGCGCCCGCCGCTGCGGATGCCGCAGACGATCTGCCCGGTGTGCATCCCGTTGCCGCTGTCGATGTAGATAAGATCATCCAGCTTGTAAAAGACCTCGTGGCAGAGTTTTCGGCTTTTGTTGTTGTCCACCGCGCCGATGAGGATCACCAGTTCCTTGACGGTTGGAGAATGCCAGTACGGCCCGGTCGGGAACGTCCGCGCTTGCAGCATGGAAAGGAGGCGGTCACCGGACTCGATGAATTCCGGCACATACTCTGTTTCCATCCCGAACACGGACGAATACCGCTCGGCCAGCACCTTTGCCTTGTTTTCACCAAGGTCAGCCGGCGTGAAATTCTGGCGAACGAGATTCTTTTCCTCCACGATATCGCCGTCACAGATGATAAAGCGAACGGGTCGTTCCAGCGCGTACAAAAGCCGGTACAGATGCGGCGCAATATGCCCACCGGTGCCTCCGGCTCCCAGCATGACGATCTTCACGGGGCGGTTCTCTGCAAACTTCATCCCGCACCCCCAAGCAATCCGCCCAGGAACGAGCGCACGCCCGCGAAATGTGCGGACGGCGGTTCCGGGAGTTCGGGAAGCTGATGGACGACCTTGCCGCTCCATTCCGTGGGGAAGCTGCCATCCAGCCCTTCGAGCACCAGACTTGGTTCAATAGGGACGAAGCTGCCGCCGCAGGAAATGCGCGCGGAGATCTCCGGGAAGAAGCGATCCAGACGACCGATCACGAGATACAGCCGCGTACCGCGTTCGTCCTGATCATCGATAGCAGAAAAGACCGCCTTCATGCTGTTGTGGGAGTGGATATCCGCGTAATACAGATACCGCTGCTCATCCGGAAGATCTTCGTCCGTCAGCCGAACCGTGACACGATCCTTGGTAACGCGCTGCTTCGGCACGAACGGGATGAATTTCTGTTCCTTCCGATCCCAGTAGATGCGGACGAGGGCTTCAAACTCCGTGCCCAATTCCATCTGGTTTCTGAAAAAGCCGATGATGGAGCGCAGCAGCTCCTGCGGAATGCGAGGAAGAGCCGGGCGAAAGCCGGCTCTTACCTCTGAAAATTCCGTGATCTTATGCTTGGGCGCGATGAACTCGCCGAGCTCGCTCCGGCGCATCTCATACGTCTGCCCATCCCGCGAGGGGATGAGGCAGATGACCTTGTTGGACGCGCGCGCAGCTTCCAGCGTCGGGAATACGCCCTTGTAGTCCGCGATGCCCTTCTTCTGCATCCGGATCTGCGGCTTCACGACGCACTCCGGGTCCTTGACCTTGCCTTTTTTCAGGCTGTCCAGGAACGCTTTGGATTTCTCGATCTCCGCTTTCATGGCCGCGATGGTGTCCGTCTTGGGCGCGGGAACGGTCTTCGTAATATCTCCGTACCGTACCTGCCAAGTGACAGCCGACGCATCCTCCAGTTCGGGGAAATCATCCGCCTTCTGGATGCGCAGGGCCTCGAAGGTCATGTCAGGATCTGTGATCTGCTCTCTGGCGCCGCCGTACTGAAAAACGGGCGGCTTGTCAAAGAGCGACAGTTGTGTTTGGGGTCTTGGCGCAATGCTTTTGACCGGGGCTGCCTCTGGGATGGGGTCGCTTTCTGCATTTGTAAACGCCGAAAAGAGTCCCAGAGGCTGTTTTTCTTCTGCCGGTACTTCCTGCGTCTTTGCAGGGAGAGTATGTTCCGGCTCGGGCTGTGATTCTGCCGTCTCCGTCTGAACCTGTTCCGGCTCAGGCTGAGACTTGACTTCTTCTGCCAACGTTGGCGCGGGAGGAGGCGGCGCGGGTTCATCCGAACCGCCGCCGAAGATCTTATCTACGTCAAACTCCTCATCATCGCCCAGTAAGGCAAAGCCGTCAAATACGTTTTCTGTGTCTGTCATGCTGTGTCTCCTTTCATTTTTGTGTCCGGACGCAAAAAGACCGCAACTGCCAAACGGCAATTACGGTCTTATGAGTCCATTCTTTCATTCCATGTCCTGCTCGCGGAACCGGGGGCATACCTGTCCCCAAGTCTTCACCTCCGCCCTGAAATAGCTCCGCCCTTGTTCTGCTCTGACCTGGAATACAGCTTTATTGTAGCGCAGCGGCAGATGGATATAAACTTGCGGATATTTCAGGAGAACGAATGTCTTAACTTGCCTGTCCGTCTACAATATGCTATGATATGCGGGTGCGCGAAAGGAGGGCGGCAGGTATGCAGTATTCTATTGAGGAATCCGCGCTTATTGGCGGCCTGATCACAGAATATTTCTCAAGAGCAAGTGTTTCTGACTCCGTGCGTCTGGCATACCGACAGGTGTACCAGCACTTGATGGATGGTCATTTGACGCAGGACGATTTGGGTCGGATTCAAGCGGCACTGGACTTCCTGCTCCCGGTCTTTCCCACTGAACGCGAAGCACAGAAAACCTTCCGCGCGGCGCTTCTGAAAACAAAAGCCATGCTGAGAAGAAAAGCCTAAAAGTGAAGCAGGCAAACCAAAACATTCCTGTTGACACACTTCCAAAATGGAAGTGTGCCAGTGCTATTGGCGTGATTAGTCTCCCATGCCATCTGCATCTGCGATGGTATGGGAGATTTTCAGCTCTGTCGGCAGCTTCCAACGCAACTTATAGAACACGCAGATCTTCTACTGGCGGTTTGTGATATACAATCGCACCTGACCGGCAGCGTTAGGGCAGCGATCCTCAGTGCGCAAAATCGCAGCATCCCCGTCACCATGATCTGCCCGGACACCGCCGAAATTTCACACTCGAAAGATGGCGCTCCAAGCCCTGAAATTGTCTGATTTACACCGCTTTATAAGGGCAAGCGTCCCATAATCTACTCTCCCCATCGTAGGAATCTTATGCTATAATAGATCCATCATGGGGAGGGTCGTCGAAACATGATTGTTTACCTGCAGCTTATTGACACCGCAGAAGATCGCTCAAAATTTGAGCGGCTTTATGAGCAGTACAAGCAGTTGATGTTCTATACTGCTTTTCAGATTCTAAAACGCCCACAGGACGCCGAAGATGCTGTTCATCTCGCCTTTTTGAGCATCGCAGAAAATATTTCAAAAATTTCTGATCCGGATTGTCCAAAAACGCGCGCCTATATCGTTACAATAGTTGAGAGAAAAGCAATCGATATGCTCCGGGCAGAGCGGCGGCACCCATCCGTGCCGCTGGATGAATCAATCAACGGCGTTTCTGTAG
>ERZ840096.262-NODE-262-length-85587-cov-24.622106_pt1 | contig 85587 bp, 58 predicted proteins | sample MGYA00519878_ERZ840096 | MGnify/ENA primary metagenome ERZ840096 (study PRJEB31850, sample SAMEA3708865) | human gut metagenome | biome: human gut; feature: human-associated habitat; material: faeces | place: China | collected 2014 ...
TACAGGTTAAAGATGAGGAAGCTCGTGACTGGTATGAGAAAGAAGCCGCAGAACAGACTTGGAGTGTTCGTACTTTGCAGAGGAACATTTCTTCTCAGTATTATTACCGTATGCTCAAAACTCAGAAAAAAGAGCTTGTAGAAAGTGAAATGAAGGAACTGACAGCACCGTATCAGAATGATAAGTTGGAGTTTATCAAAAATCCGGTAGTTGCAGAGTTCTTAGGATTTTCTCAGAACACAGATTTTACAGAGAGTGACTTTGAGAAAAGCATTCTTTCCAATTTGCAGAAATTCTTGATGGAGCTTGGAAAGGGATATGCTTTTGTGGCAAGACAGCAGCATATTCATACGGAGAAGCAGGACTACTATATCGACCTTGTATTCTACAATTACATACTGAAATGCTTTGTCCTTATTGATTTGAAAACAGAGAAGATAACACATCAAGATGTAGGACAGATGGATATGTATATCCGTATGTATGATGAACTGAAACGCAGCGAGGGCGATAACCCAACAATCGGTATTGTCCTTTGTTCCGATACAGATGATGATATTGCCCGTTATTCTGTTATGCACGGAAATGAACAATTATTTGCTTCAAAGTACAAATTATACCTGCCGACAAAAGAAGAACTGAAAGCGGAGATTGAAACTCAAAAGGCAATGTTCTATCTTCAGCAGCAGGACAATGAAGAAAAGGAAACAGAATAGAATTTGTGCAGACCGTCTGCACAAATTGTAGGATGGAATCTGTATAAATGCAGAAAGCTGTAAAAATTTACGTTGAATTTTACAGCTTTTTTGCATTTACTATTAGTAGAAATGAGCAATACATAAAGGAAGGAGTTGAAAGTATATGGCTAACATTTTACCAGTTTCAGATTTGAGAAATTATAATGAAGTTCTGAAAAATTGTCACAAAGGAGAGCCTGTGTATCTGACCAAGAATGGTAGAGGACGTTTTGTGGTTATGGATATTGAAGATTATGAACGTGATCGAGCAGAAAAGAAGCTCTTGATGAAACTTCAGGAAGCAGAAGAAGCGGTAAAGGATGGTGAAGGCTGGCTTAGCATGGAAGAACTAAAAGAACAAATGGGGGAATGAAATGTTAAAATTACGGATCAATCCGATTGTTGTTAAGGATTTGAAAGAAATTCGAGATTATATTTCAGAAGATAATAAGGAGTATGCAGCACGGACAGTACAGGAGATTTATAACAAATTTGAAAACCTTCAAATGTTTCCAGGGATAGGCGCAGAGCTTTCCAAAAGAGTTAGTTTTCAGACTGATTATAAGTATGCTGTATGGGAAGACTACACACAATAATACTAAAAATATATAAACCTTACTCTCTCCAGCGTTTCAAGAAAGGCGATAACACGTTTTAACATATCAGGAGCTTCTTCGGGGAACTGTTCTTCCATGATGGATACCAGATTGAATACCGTGTTGTCGCCATTTATATGAACCCATAAGGTACTGCCATATCGGTCAAGCCTGATATGGCTTTTCTTTGGTTTGTGAAAATATTTCTGGGCGATCTTGTGATAAAAACCGGTATGCGGCATCTCAATCACAATAATTCCATCGGGCGACTGTTCCCATGTATAATTCAGATTGATGCAGGGGATTTTGTCCATATAGTTTGCAGTATGGGAAAGAAAACCGGATTTTGATCTTTTTATAAAAAATTGCGAGAGGGTATCTTTACGATTATGGTTCTGTTTTGCAATGACATTTTGTATATTATATTTTTGCATGAGAAAATAAATCCTTTCCGGGTGAAGATATTAAAGTGTGTTATTGGATGATTGTTTATCCTTCGTTTTATGGATCATGTAGATCATACTGAAAAGCAGGGCAAGGAAGAACAGGCAGCCGCCCCATTTTCCAAGATGGAATCCCATAAGTCCCAGATTGATCCGATCACTTACGCCGAATACGGCAAGGATGGCAAGCAGGATTCCAACCAGCCCTTCACCTGCGATCATACCGGAGGAGAAAAGGATACCGTTATTACGGACGGTTTCGCGGGAACCCTCATCGGCAAAGCGGCGTTTCTCCACGAAAAGGCGGATCAGACCACCGATCATGATCGGAACTGTCAGGTAAATCGGAAGATACAGTCCGATGGCAAATGGCAGAACCGGGATACCTAAGATCTCGACAACGACAGCAATGCAAATGCCGACAATAACAAGTCCCCATGGAAGATTGCCATTCATAACACCTTCAACGACCATTTTCATAAGGGTTGCCTGCGGAGCAGGAAGCTCGGTAGAACCATATCCCCATGCGGCATTCAGCAGATAGAGAACACCACCGATCGTAAGACCGGATGCGATCGATCCGATCAGTTCGCCAATCTGCTGCAGATATGGGGTTGCACCGACGATATACCCCGTTTTTAGATCCTGCGAGGTGTCTCCGGCCATGGCTGCAATTATGCAGATAACAGTACCGATGCAGATGGCAGATGTCATACCCCGGTATCCTGCTATGCCGGCTTGCTTTAACAGGATCGTTGCAAATAGCAGGGTTGCGATCGCCATACCGGACACGGGGTTATTCGATGAGCCGACGACACCGACCATTCTTGCAGATACGGTTGCAAAGAAAAATCCGAAAATAATGATCAGAATGGATGTGACCGGATTGATCGGAATATTTGGAAAAGCACTCAGACCAAATGCTACGATCAGGATACCGCCGATTGCATAAGGAAGCGGAATGTCTTTGGATGTTCGCGAATTTCCATCTGTATGTCCAAAGCCTTTCAGGGCTTTGGCAAATGTGGATGCGATCAGCGGAAATGATTTTAGCAGGCTGAAGATACCACCGGCTGCCACCGCGCCTGCGCCGATATACCGCACATAATTTCCCCATAACTGATCGACTGACAGTTCGCGGATCGGAACGGAAGCGGGGAACAGGATGTTGTCACCGCCAACAAGAACGAGCAAAGGCATGATAACAAACCATCCAAGCACAGCACCGCTTAACAGATACGAAGCAACCTTTGCACCACAAATATAGCCGACACCGACCAGCGCAGGGAGGACATCCATACCGAAGCCCGATCCTTTATAAGAGGAAATCGTCCATGTGATCTCACCTGGAAACAAATGCAGACCATCAGCGATAAATTTATAGACAGCAGAGATGCCAAGCCCGGAAAATACCTGCATGGATTTGTGACCGCCGGTTTCTCCGGCGAGCAGTACTTCAGCGCAGGCAGTTCCTTCCGGAAATGGAAGTGTACCATGTTCTTCTACGATCAGAGCGGTACGAAGTGGGATCATGAACAGAACACCGATCAGTCCGCCACAGATGGCGACAAATGCAATCATCAGAAAAGATGGAGGTTTTATATCGGGATTTTCATCTGTCCACATGAACAGGGTCGGCAGCGTAAAGATAGCTCCGGCAGCCAGAGATTCTCCGGCAGAGCCGATCGTCTGAACCATATTATTTTCAAGAATTGAATCGCGGCGCATGATCATGCGCACAATACTCATAGAAAGAACGGCAGCAGGGATGGAAGCGGATACCGTCATGCCGACCCGTAAGCCCAGATATGCATTTGCACCGCCGAACACGATCGCCAGGATAATGCCTAGAATCACAGAAGTAGGTGTAAGCTCCGGCATCACCTTATCTGCCGGAATATATGGTTTAAATTGTTTCATATACAACCCTCAAATCATAGTTTTATGCCACTAGTATGTACAGAGTCTGGCAGAAACATACACAGAAAATCTGAAAAAAGAGCTTCATCAGATATGTCAAGACATGGAAGCTGAAATAATAAAATAGAAGGAAACAGGTAGGATGTGTTTAAAGAATAACGCCTGCTGGTTGTACCTAAGGAATATCGTATATTCCATGGATACAGCCAGCAGGCGTTTTTACTTTATGTGTTATTGTTATAAAATAGTTTATTTATTGAGGGCGGCAAGCTGTGCTTTTAAAGCCGCGATCTCAGAAATCATTGCGTTCTTCTCAGAAAGAACAGCCGCAATCTCGGCATCCTTTTCGGATATCAGAGAGTCTTTCTCGGATATTAGGGAGTCCTTTTCAGAGAGAGCCGCATCTTTTTCGGATATCACGGAGTCCTTTTCAGACAGAGCCGCTACCGCTTCATCCCGTTCCTTTTGTAGTTCATCGATCATATAGTGAACCGTATTCTCATCTAACATTCGAAGTGCTTCTGAAAACATGGTGATCACCTCCTCCGGATCATACATATATTCAGACATATCCTTGCAGATAGCTTCCATCCATGGATAGTCAGATACCAGTGCAGCAAGGTCGTCGACCGACTGTGCAGTCAGTAATGACAGCCATGCATTAAGTTCATTGATATCTTTAGCATACTTACTTTCACAGAAAACGTCAAGGGCAACCACATAGAATTCCTGTAAAAGCTTCAGTTCGATTCCGGTATCAAAAACAGTTCTGCCGTGGTGCAGGTAGATATCGGATAATGCATCAGTCAGACATGCATCCGGACTTTTTTCATATATTACGATCGTGTAAACCGTTTTCAGATCCTTGTAGGTAAAGGCGTTTCCTTTCAGGCTTTTCACTCTTGTATACTGACGCAGCATGAGATCGGAGGAGTAGCAGGACATACGTTCACCCGGAAAAGCGTATGGAATTTTCTGGATCTCGACATTTGCGATCGAGCCATCTTCCAACTGGACAAGGATATCCAGAAGCAGGAGCGAGGTGGACGGCAGCATGCTGTCTTCATTTGACAGGATGCACTGAACCGTCACCCTTGTTCCGATGATACTGCTGATCAGACTGGATAATCGCTCCGGATAGATGTCCGGGTTGAACAGCTTCTTGAAAAATGGATCATAAGTTAAAGGCAGAGTTTTCTTACCCTCCATAAACCCCAGAAAGCGGTTCTTCCATTCTGGCGACATGTTCTGATAAGCAAAGTAGCTTCGCGGATGCTTCCGAAGCTCAGCGAGACATTCCTGTTCCGTGCGAGTAGGAAAGAGCTGGTGGATGGTGTTATTATTATTTTGGTTATACATAGATTTTATTCCTCATGATTTCCGGCGCCTGTTTTGTCGACAGGAACAGCATAGCAGAAAAAAGAGGAAAAAGACTGCCAATGTAACAAATGGTATGTCTGGATGTAACTTTCGGTAATTTTTGCTGTTTATCCCCCCATAACCCAAGATTATATCAATGTTGTTGAGAGAAAAAAGGATCTATGCTACAATGGTGGCGTGAATTTTGAACGGACAGAAAGGCAACACTATGTATAAATACTATTTATTTGACCTGGACGGCACAATAAGCCAGTCCGAGCCGGGCATTCTCAACTGCATCCGCTATGCTCTGGATGCAGCCGGACTGCCGGAGCCATCGGAGAAAGTGTTAAAGACATTTATCGGACCATCGTTGTACGATTCCTTTACATCCAAATGTCATGTTGACCACGATCAGGCACTCTGGCTGGTAGCGAAGTACAGAGAACGATACAATGTGACAGGTCTATATGAGACATCTATCTATGGTGGAATCCCAGAGACACTCAAAGCCTTAAAAGAAAGAGGCGCAAAGATTGGAGTGGCGACATCCAAGCCTACAGCACCGACGGAAAAGATACTTGAGAAATTCGACCTTGCAAAGTATTTTGATGTTGTGGTAGGAAGCAACCCGGATGGAACCGGCTCGGACAAGCAGGTGCTGATCGCAGAGTGCCTGAAGCGGTTGAAGGAAGCCGATGCGGAAGGTACGGATATGCCACAGGCAGACCGGGAAGAGGCAGTCATGATGGACGATTCCAAGCCAGAGGTTAAGACACAGATACATGAAAAGGATGCCGTGATGATCGGTGACCGGATGTTTGACATTGATGGTGGACATGCCTGCGGAATTGATACGGTCGGTGTTCTGTATGGATATGGAAACCGTGAGGAATTTGAAAAAGCCGGCGCGGAATATATCATTAGCCGCCCGGAAGAGCTCCTGACATTGTAAGGGAGATCAGACAGAGGCCCTTTTGATATTATAAGGAGACTTTTAATGGGTATTCATAAGGATATTAAGGGTATATAGAAGGCAAATGCAGGCATATACCATAAAAGAGGAGACGAAAACGTGAGAAAATTATTGACGCTTGAGGATATCCATGAGCGTGAGAAAACAATGGTGTTCATGTTCCATGATCTGTGTGAGAAGCATGGGCTGCGGTATTATCTGTGCGGCGGCACGCTGCTTGGAGCAGTCAGACATCAGGATTTTATTCCGTGGGATGATGATATCGACATTCTGATGCCACGACCGGATTATGAGAGATTACAGGAAGTGATCAAAGAGCAGCCGTTTCTGCCGGAGCATAAGTTCCTGTCAACAAGCCTTGGCAATCTGGATGAGCCATATACGAAGCTTGCGGATACGAGGACAAGGCTGGACAAATATTATACGAAAGACAAATACGACATTTATCTATGGATGGATATTTTCCCGATGGACGGACTACCGGATGATGATGCCGAGATTGAACGGATCTATAAAAAGGCACATTGGTATCGCCGCATCATCCAATATCTGAAGATGAAGACAGGGCGGGGCGGTAATCTGGTCAAGAAGATCGTGAAGCCGATCCTGAAACCATTTGCGCATTTGATATGGGGCAAGAAGCGGACAGTGAAGAAGCTGATCCGGTTATGTACACAATATGATTTTGAATCATGCAAATATGTTGGCGGCATTGCCTGTGGCTATGGTCCGCAGGAGAAGATGCCAAGGGAAGAATATGTAAAACCAATGAAAGTGACATTTGGCGGACGGGAGCTGATCGCACCGGGTTGTACCGATTACTATTTGACATCCCTTTACGGTGACTATATGAAGCTTCCGCCGGAAGAAGACCGGAAAGCTCACATTATCAAAATGTATCAGGTGGAAGAATAATAGATATTTGCACAGCGGGCATAGCAATATGCCGAAAGTGCTTTCCATGACAGGATAACAATTCGTACAGATATTTAGAAAAAATATTGCAGGAGGAAATAATAATGAAAGATAAGATTTTAGAAGAGGACCTGTTGTATATTGCAAATGCAGGTGGAGATTATGAGAAATTATACGGCAAATCCATCTTGATCACAGGAGCAACCGGACTGGTTGGTTCACAAATCGTAAAGGCACTGCTTAAGATGAACGAAGTAAAGAATGCTGATATCACGATCTATGCATTTGTCAGAAATGCAGAAAAGGCAGACAAGATCTATGATGAATTTGCAAAGGATAAGCTGGTGTATGTGATCGGTGATGTCGGAAATCCGGTTACCGATGAGACTGTAACCCTGTCAAATGGCAAGAAGATCTCAGAAGTACAGATCAACTACATCATCCATGCAGCAAGCCCTACAGCATCCAAGTTCTTTGTGGACTATCCGGTGGAGACGATCATGACTGCGGTAAATGGTACAAAGAATATGTTAGACCTTGGTAAGGAGAAGCAGTCCGAGGGTGTTGTATATATATCATCGATGGAAGCATTTGGCGCACCGGATCCTGAAAAGCCATATGTAAAGGAAGATGATCTGGGATACATCGATATCCACAATCCAAGAAGCTGTTATCCGGAGGGCAAACGTCTCTGCGAATGTATGTGTTCTTCTTACGCAAGTGAGTATAAGCTGCCGGTTCGTATTGCAAGACTGTCACAGACATTTGGCGCAGGTATCAGCTATGAAGAGAATCGTGTATTTGCACAGTTTGCAAAGGCTGCTATGAATAAGACGGATATTGTTCTGCACACAGCCGGAAAATCCGTTGGTAACTACTGCTATACCAGAGATGCCGTTATGGGTATTCTGCTCCTTCTTGTAAAGGGAAATGATGGTGAAGCCTATACCGTAGCGCATCCGGAAGCACATATCACGATCGGAGATATGGCAAAGATGGTTGCAGAGAAACTGGCAAATAATGAGATTAAGGTTGTATTTGACATACCGGAAAGCGCCATGACATTTGGCTATGCACCGGATGTAAATATGCGCTTGAATTCAGATAAACTTCAGGCACTTGGCTGGAAGCCGGTGATCGGTCTGGAGGAAATGTATACCCGCATGATGAAGAGCATGGAGTATACAAGATAAAGATTGGAAGAAATAAGCAGAAATTGCTGCTGCAGGGGACGATCTGTTCTATGGTAGCAGCAGTTATTTGCATTACAGGAAAGTCTGGGATAAAGAAAACAGGAGGACGTGGCAGTTGGTAAACAGGATCGTAGTCGGAGCGGACAGCTTCAGTATACATGGAAAATTTGATGAGCAGGGGATGTTCCTTTTGATGGAAGAGGGCGATATCCTTTCAGATGAGGATTTTGCGCGTATCGTGACCTTTGTTGATGACCACAGGAACGGAGATATCTTTCTGTTGCCGAAGAAATACGGACCGAGTAGGAACGGCAAGAAGGGAATCATGTATGCACCGTTTTCCGCATATCGCGAGAAAGGAAAGCATGCGCCTTGGCTTGCGCAGAAGCTGGACAGAGATCAGGAATTTCATGGTGTCTATGAGCAGCTTACAAATGGTGTGATCTCTACGGAGATTTTAAGATTCCTGCACGGATTTACACCATTCGGTATGGTGTTTAAGGGAAGCCTGTTAAATCAGTTGATGGAGATCGCAGATGCCGGAATACAGAGTAGTTCTGCCGGAATACAGAATGCCGGACAGGATGCAAATGTGACATTCGGAAGCCCTGCGCATACATTGGAGGACGTTCTGGTAAAGGGATCATTTCCGGTATTAAAATGGCTGTTTGCGGTTCAGGCAAGAGCCTGTCTGGATGAGAAGCTCTATTATATCGATGGTGTTGACTATACTTTGAAAAACAGCTTTGAAGGGGATAAGACCTTTTTTGAAGGAATCTATGACCGGGCATGGTATAAGGATACCGTTGATCAGTTGATCGAATGGTTAAAGGAAATGTCCATCCATCAGGAAACCCTGCAGATGCTTGTTATGCAGCATGCACTGTTCATTGTAAAATATATGATCCAGGCAAATCTCGATAACCTGAACAAGCATTTATTTGAAGAGACCGACGGCGAGGCTTTTTTGTGGAGGCTTGGGGAAGTGCTCTCTTATATAGATGATTCGATCATTTGTGAGAATCAGGGATACCATGTGGATATGAAGAATGAAGACTGTCTGGTATGGGTATTGCTGATCTTAAAGTATAAGGACACCGGTCTGGAATTTGATTTTGCAGATGGCTGCTACAGCTATAATGATATCCAGATTGGAGAGCTTACGAAGCCGACGGCGGACATTCAGTTTATGGACAATAAAGATATGGAGGATCACACAGAGCTTACGATCGAAGGACGGTTATCGCCTATTCTTTTGATGAATGGAGCAGAGTTTGGTGTTCTGGTCGGTGACCGCTTCTATCCGGCAGAATATAATGAGCGGTATGCACATACAAAAGCATTTGGTATGTCGATCTTCAAGCTTCGGGCATTTACGATCCGGGTGGAGCTTCCATATGGACAGGAAACAGAACTGGCTTATGTAACAAGAGTCCGGGCGGATGTCTTTGAAAATGGTGAAACGATGGGAATGTCGGTAGAGGATCTTCCGGTCACTCTGGAATTCGATTCTCATTTCAGCCGTTTGTGCGACCGTTTCCGTCACAGCTATTGGAAGATCAATAAGAAGCTGTATATGTATAAGACAGAAGCCAATATCATGAAGGTTGATCCGGTAAAGCATAGGAAGATCGCAGGCAGAGAACTGACGTTATGGCGGGATATGTTTGCAACCGGACAGAAGAAGGTTATTAAGTTTATCATTGTCCGGGCGTTCTTAAAGGCAAAGCCGGTTTTAAAGCATCGTCCGATCTGGCTCTTTTTTGATAAGATATATAAGGCGGGGGACTCCGCAGAATACATGTACAAATATGCAAGAAGCAAGAAGGATGGCATCAAATGCTATTATCTGGCAGATGGGGCATCGGAAGATTATGCACGTCTGGAACGCGAAGGTATGAAGCCGGTCAAACGGAGAAGCATCAAGCACCGGTACGCATTTTTGTATGCGGATATGGTGATCGTGTCAAACTCTACCGTCTACGCATTTAATGATTTCGGTACGATCAATTCGGCACTGATCCGTGATCTGATGAACTTTCATGTAGCCTGTGTCCAGCATGGTATGTCTATCCAGAAGATTGCAGTTGCGCAGAACCGGTTGAGAGATAATACACGGTTGTATTTCTGTGCATCCAAATATGAGATTGAAAATCTGTCGAAGCCGATCTACGGCTATGAGGGTTATGATGCATTGAAGCTGACCGGAGTACCGCGTTATGATGGACTTATAAATGAAGATAAACGGCAGATCCTGTTATCCCCGACCTGGCGGATGCAGGCAGCAGTTCCGGTTACAAAGAATGAGGGTGTGAGCCGTGACTACAATCCACTTTTTAAGGAGACAACCTATTATCAGGTATATAACAGCCTTATTAATGATGAGCGTCTGATCGCTGCGGCAAAGAAATATAATTATAAGATCGTCTATGTACTTCATCCGATCGTCAGTCCGCAGATCGATGATTTTGATAAGAATCCTTCGGTAGAGATCATTCCGGCGGTTGCCGTTCATGGACATTCCGGTGTCAATTATGAGAAGGTGTTCCGGGAATCCAGTCTGATGGTTTCGGATTTCTCCGGTGTTCAGTTTGATTTCGCTTATATGCGTAAGCCGGTGGTCTACCTGCACCATCACGATATACCGAAGCATTATGAGGAAGGAACCTTCCACTATGATACGATGGGATTTGGCGAGATCTGCGAGGACAACGACGAATTGATCGATGTTCTGATTTCTTATATGCAGAATAACTGCGAGATGAAACCGGAGTACCGCAGACGTGCCGATGATTTCTTCCGGTTTGACGACCATGACAACTGTGAACGGATCTATGATGTCATGATCGACTACCAGAAGACAAAGATTCATTAAGATATAGCTTTTTCTATAGCATCAACTATGATCTCCAGGGTTTTTAACCGGGCATATTTTTTATCGACTGATTCGATGATGTGCCATGGAGCATAGGTGGTGCTTGTTTTTTGCAGCATTTCATTGACGGCTGTTTCGTATTGATCCCATTTTTCACGGTTCCGCCAGTCCTCATCTGTGATCTTCCATTGTTTTTCCGGTGTATTCTGACGCAGCGTGAATCGTTCAAGCTGGGTGTCTTTATCGATCTGTATCCAGAATTTGATGATCACAGCACCCCAGTCATACAGTTCTTTTTCAAATTCGTTGATTTCGTTGTAAGCACGTTTCCAGTCATTTTCACTGCAAAATCCTTCGATCCGTTCTACCATGACTCTGCCATACCAGGTTCGGTCGAAGATGGCTACATGACCGGAGCGTGGAAGCCTGGTGAAGAAACGCCAGAGGAAATGTCGGGATTTTTCATACGGAAGAGGACTTGCGATCGGAAATACTTCGTAACCGCGAGGATCTAATGCTTCCGTTACACGCTTGATATTGCCGCCTTTTCCGGCAGCATCCCAACCTTCGTATGCAATGATGACAGGAATCTTTTTGTGGTAAATGCTGTTGTGCAGCTCTCGAAGTTTTCCCTGTAATTCTTTCAGACGTTTGGAATATTCTTCATCAGATACCGTCTTGTCCTGTAAAGAGATATCTGACAGCTTCGGCATGTCCATAAGAGGGAATACATTCTGCGGGATCGGAACTGCCAGTGAATGATTCTGTAGGGCAACATCGATTCCCTCGGTCAGGATTTCCAGAACCTGAAGCTCTGCCCATTTCTTGGAGCAGCCATCGATGATATACCATGGCGCGCGGGAAGAATCGGTAGCATCTAAGAATTTGTCAAAGATGTCCATGTATTTGTCATAATGTTTGTTCTGTGCCAGGTCGGTATCGGTCACTCTCCATTTGGTTGCAGGATCATCGGCAAGCGTCCGGATCCGTTTCTTCTGTTCTTTTTTCGAGATGTTCAGGAAGAATTTGACAACCAGATAGCCGTTATCGGTCAGCTGTCGTTCAAATCTCCGAACATTGGCAATTCGAAGCTCGTAGTCTTTTTTTGACAATTCTTTGTGTGCGTATTCACGCGTAAGCTGATCCATCCAGCCGGAATCCATAAAGACAAAATTGCCGGCTTCCGGTATCTCTTTTACAAATCGCCAGAGAAATGGTTTCCGTCTGTCCTCTTCTCTGACCTTTTCCAGCGATGCAACCCGGTAAAAACGTGGATCGATATTGTTGATGATCCGTCCGACCAGACTGCCTTTGCCGGAAGTACCCCAGCCTTCTACCAGAACGATGACCGGAAGCTTGTGTTCCCGGACAGCCAGCGTCTGCGCCGCCAGCTTTTTCTGCAAAGCCTTTAACCGTGTATTCATTTCCTCGTCCGATGGCTTTTCCTTTATAATTCGATTATTCAACATACATAACACTCCCTGTGTAATAATGATCTGCTATGCTGGGGATACCTTTAACATTACCAATCAGGGGATGCTTCCGCTCGTTTTCCCGCTGTGTAACTTCGAACTAACCTCGGATAAACCTCGGTAAGGTCTCAGTTAGGTTTGCAACGGTACTAAGATGCCGCTAATGCGCCATCTAAGGACCGGCGACCTCAAATGCCCCTGTATTGGTAAGTTAAGGTATCCCCAGCATATTCACATTATGATTATATTAAATAGTTATTTTTATTATTTTCCGGTTATATCATAAAGTCAATGGACAAAATGTTTAAATTATCTAAAGGACACGCATATAAAAAATTTTTTTAATGTGTTAACAAATTCTATTGTCATGCCGACCGTTATATTGTAGAATATACATGAGGTTAGGGTTGGATTCTTGTAGAATTTATTTTGTGCTGAATTTTGAAATAATATTGAATGAAAGCATTCTTTTTTTTTTCAGAAAGAATGCACATAGGAATGATACAGGAGGGACACAGACTATGACATCAGGTGAAGAATTATTAGAATTAAGAAAGTCTACAGGAATGAACAGACGCGAATTTGCTGAGTATTTCGAGATACCGTATAGAACTGTACAGGACTGGGAACTTGGAAATAGAAGAATGCCATATTATCTTCTTCGTCTTATGGTTTACAAAGTAGACAAAGAAAATCTTGCAAAGCAGGACTGATTCAGGTAATTATTTTTTAAACAGATGATGGGCGAATAGGTATTGAAAAATCACGGGCATGTTATGTGTCCGTGATTTTTTAAGAAAAACAGAAAATAAAGCACACAAAACAGGGAGTAGAAACAGTGGCAAAGCAGTACGTGATGATCAATGACATAATCGAAGAACATAATGCGAGAATGTATAACTTAAGAAAATACTACCCGTTTTTTGTGTTATCGGAAACTGCATTTACACAGTACAAGGATGGACGATATAACAGTCTGGATATGGGATATATCACCATGGCGGTACTGCGTTTTTTTATTGAGGAAAACAACTTCAACGAGAGGGACATCACATATCCCCAGTGTGAAGCATTTATAAAAGAGCTACTGATCCGTGATTTCGATATTGAGATCGAGGACGAGGATATGGCAGACCTGATCTTATATATATTTGACAAGATCAGAAATGATGGAAAAGCATTTGAATTTACATTTTACGATCCGGGTAAGAAGCAGAAGAAGACCGGGCGTGTCAGACTGATCGACAGCCGGATCACGGATGGAAAAGTGCTCTATTACATAACTGCGGATGGGATAGAATTCTATCTTGATACCAAGGAGATCAAGGACGAGAGCAAGATCAATGTAGAACAGGTTTTGCTTGAGAAGATGATCACCGGAGAGAATTTCAAGGGAGGTATCGAGGTTGTCAAGCGGATCAACAGCGAAGTGAACCGGCTTGTAAGAGAAAAAGACGATATCGTAGATCTGCTTTCTTACGATGTATTTGCCGGGGCAGAAGCTTATGAGAAATATATGAAGACGGTTGGCAAATGGTTTTCCGAGGAACAGAAATTATTTGCGAAGAACAAGGCACTGGTCGATAAGGCAGTTGCGAAAGCGAACTTTGACCATCTGGCAAAAGGTTCTACGTTGTTGGATGAGATCAGTCAGTTGGAGCTGGAATTGAAGAAGACCATATTAAAGCATGGAAATCTGATCAACAGCACCATGGAATTACAGAATATATCGGACAACATCATTCAGAAGGCGAAGTTAAAGCGTCTGCGTCCGGTATTTGACTTTGAAAAAGAATTACAGAAGATGATCAGGGAGGATCGGCCGGATAAGATGGGCATGATTCTTGCTCCTTTATTTGCACCGGCGATCACGAAGTCGTTCTCGATGACATCGATCGACAATCTTCTTACGCTCAAATCAGAGGATGAGGCGAAGATGGTGACAGCAAAGAAAGAAGATGTAAATGCGAACTTCCGTTACGAGGACGAGATTGAAGAAGAACGCTCCGGCAGAAACTATGGCAAGTTATTCTTTGAACTGATGGATGTGCTTGCCCGCTGGAAGAAGCTCAGCCTGAAAGAATTCAACGGATTCCTAGAGATACGATTTGGAAAAGAAATCTATGAGAATGCCGATTATTACGCATTCCTTACCCATCTGGCACAGAAGAAGGAATATGATATCAGCCGGATGTTAAAGAAGCAGGATACCATGCTTGAAAAGCTGGTAGTTGACAGTATTCGGGAATATCAGAAGGTGCGGGACAGCATCGGAGAGCAGCAGATACCACAGGCTACAGCCGACAGCATTTCAACCGTAAGCGTACCGGATATTTATTCGGAAGATGCTTATGCTCCGGATATCTCATTTGATCCATACAAAGATATGCGCTTCACGCTGACCTTTGACAGCACTGAGGAGATCCCGGTTGGAGCAGATATGTATGTTACGAACATAATATTTGAATTGCAATAAAAATACATGTGAGGAAAAAAGATGGACAGCAGAAATTTGGATAAGGCGATTGAGATCTACGCCAGACTGATACAGGGCGAAACGATCGCGAAAGCAAGCAGAGAAAACAGTGCTCTGTACGAAGATTATTATGGAAATGCAGAGGTCTACGAGATTGTAGGCAATCTGTTAAAGAAACTGAATCTGAGTATTTACGAATACAACGAAGCACTTTATATCACTCCGGGTGAAGGCAACCGGGTATTTGGTTATACAAATGACGATATGAAGCGCATACTTGGACTGCGGCTGAATAAAGAATTGTTCCTGTGCTATTTCCTCATGTATGTGATCCTGCTGTATTTTTATAAAGATTCCGGAAGCTATCAGTTCCGTGAATTTATCAAGCCGGAAAAGGTGATCGAAGAGGCGGACAAATATCTGGCAGATGTGACGAAGCGGTTGTCTGTATTTTCCGCAGAGGATGTCGGGGCAGAGAGCTTTAAAGCGGTTGGGCTGCTGTGGGATGAGCTTCCGGCGGTCAGTCATGCAGTCTATGACGGAGAAAAGACGAAGGCGTCAAAGGCATCCAAATCCGGTTATGTGAAGCTGACATTTAACTTTATGGTCAGCCAGAAATTATTTGTTGAGAATGAAGAACGCTACTATCCGACCGATCGGTTCAAGGCGTTATGTGAGAATTATTTTGAAGAATACAGGGGACGTCTGTATCAGCTGCTTGGAGGTGAAGAGGATGCCGTGCATTAACCGAATACGAGTAAATAATGTAAAATACAATTTTGGTACACAGCAGTACGATGATTTTTCGATGCGTATGTATGGCAAGAACACGCTTTATGACCTTGCAAACGGTGGAGGAAAGAGTGTGCTGATGCTTCTTCTGCTTCAGAATCTGATACCGAATTGTACGTTAGATGATAAGCAGCCGATCGAGAAATTATTCCGGAATGGTGGCGGCAATACGACTATTCATTCCCTGATCGAATGGAAATTAGACGACGCGGATATCAAGGATGGATACCGCTACATGACGACCGGCTTCTGTGCCAGGAAAGCAAAGGAATCCGACGAGGGAGCATCGCAGGACGGACAGACGGCGGCGATCGAGTATTTCAATTACTGCATTTTCTATCGGGATTATAATAAGAACGATATCATTAATCTTCCATTGTCAAATGGTAATGAAAGAATTACATACAGTGGTCTAAAATCCTACATTAAGGAGCTTGGACATAAGGATATGAGCCTTGAAGTGCGCTTATTTGAGCGGAAAGGGGAGTACCAGCGGTTCATCAGCGAATATGGTCTGCATGAGAGCCACTGGGAGATCATCCGTGGAATCAATAAGACAGAGGGTCATGTCCGTACTTATTTTGAGACGAATTATAAGACGACCAGAAAAGTAGTAGAAGATCTGCTGATCGAGGAGATCATAGAGAAAGCATTTCTGACCCGTACCGGTAGGGATGGGGATGAGAGCACGATGGCAGAAACGCTGCTTGATATTAAGGATAAATTGAACGTGCTGGCACAGAAGAAACGGGATATTGCGAACTTCGATCATCAGATCGAGCTGATCAATGTCTTGCAGGCAAAGGTCAATTCCTGTATTAACCAGTACGAGGCACACGAAGATATCACAAGGCAGCTTGCGGATATCTATGTGACGGGAAAAGAACTGACATCGAGAGAAAATGAACATCTGGAAGAATTGCTTGTGGCAAAACAGACTGCATTTGAACAGAAGGAAAGCCAGAAGAAGCGGTTGGAGAATCTGAAGATCACCAGAGATGGTTTCCGTCTGCAGGAGCTCAGGGATAAGTCAGAACAGTTAAATGCAAATCTTGCTGAAAATGAACGACAGGTATCGGCATTAAAGCAGGATATGAATATGAAAGAAAGTATCAATGATTATCTGGGTTATCTGGAAGACAGAAAACAGTTATCCGAGAATCAGAAGATCATCGATCATATCTTACAGAATACCGGGGCAGACCGTGAGAAAATGACGGCCTATGCCTATAACAGAAAGCTTCGGGATGATGCGCGTTTGAAAGAGCTTCTTCTGGCAAAGGAAGAGGTAGAACAGTCGCATGAGTATGCAGTGAAAGAGGCTGATTACTGCATGAAATGTATCAAAGAGGGCGAGATCGAGCTGGCTGTATCCGGGGATAATCGGAAAGCGGCTTCGGACAAATTACAGTCCTTAAATAACAAGATATCCGAACTGACCTCACAGGTTGCCCTGCTTGTTGTGTCGGATGCGGCAAACGTGATCGAAGCATCCGAAGAAAAGGCAGCAGAATTTGAGGCATCCTTACAGGCACTTGCAGAGAGCATACGGGAAGATCAGGAGCAGGTATTTGAAGACCGTTACCGGTTGTCACTTGCGGAAAACAGTCTGGGAACACTGGAAAAAGAATATGAGACAAGCCATCTGGATGCAGAGGAATATCGTCAGGCAGCTAAGAAGTTAGAAAGCATTATGGCGGTATATAGTGTAGAGAAAGCAGAAGAAATCATAGATGCGATCAATGCAAGGATCACAGGAACGCTGACCGAGACGATCACCAGAAAACAGGAGATTGACCGTTTGCTCGAAAGACGCAAATATCTGGAATCCGGACGTTTATTCGGACCGAGTGCAGGAGCATCGGCAGTTATTGATTATATCGTGACCAGACATGGACATATGGCGATGCACGGAGCTGATTATCTGGCAGCACTTAAGTCGGAGCAGCGGTCGGAGATCTTGAAGAAAAACAGAGCACTTCCGTATGGAGTAGTTGTGAAGAATTTTGCTGATATTGCAGAGGATATCAATCTGGATTCGATTCAGACAGACAATGAAATGGTTTTGATCTACGATATGGATGACCTGTCTGAAAAGGCAGTTACCTTAAACGAAAATGCCGTTATGGTCTGCAGAAAAGGCGAATATTTCACAGACGATGAGATTCTGAAATCGTTAAAAGAAGAACTGACGATCCAGATTCGTGGCCTTGAGGATGAGATATCCCTGATTGATGAGAAGCTTGCAACCTACCGGGAAGATCTGGCATTTGTCAGTCATCTGGCAGATGAGAGGCACCTGGATGCGGCAGATATCGAACGAAAGTTGAATCAGGATCTGTTAAATAAAAAGGATGAGGTCCGTGAGCTTCAGGATCGTATAACAGAACGGACAAGCCGGATCACCCAGCAGAAAGAAGATGAGGCATCCGTAAAAGAAAAGCTGCATGAGCTGGAGGAAGACAAATCAATCCTGCTTCGTATTAAGGAGCTTTCTGATCTGGCAGTTGAGGAAGAATCCCGTTATACGGAGAATGTTCAGAAAGAACAGCGGATCACCGGACAGATCGAGAAACTGAAGCGGGATGCAGTCAGATGGAATACAACTGTGAGCGAGACGGAGGCACGGATGCTTGCGATCGCAAACAGTATTCAGGATATACAGGATAAATGGCAGAATTATTTTAAACCTTATTACCCGGAGGATGGAAAAGTAGATGTGTCACTGGATCCAAAACAGAAGATTCAGGTGGCACTTGGACAGGAAACGGAAGATGTATCCAGACGGGATATCGAGATCCTTACGATCTCTGATGAAGTGCTGGAGACAGAATTTATGGCGATGTATGCAGTAGCAAATAAAAATGCACCGGATGTAGAGGATAAGAAGAAGTTGGTTCAGGCATTGTCACAGTCAATGGATCGTATCCTGCATACGATCGAGAAGCGTGGCGTGAAACTCTCGGATCTGGAAGCACAGACACAGTTATTTGCCACATCTGAACAGCAGTTACAGGCACTTTCTGATGAATTGATGCGTCTGGAACTGGTATCAGCATCCATGGCGGAAGAACTGAAGAATGTATCAAAGGCTTCCGGCAGATTGGAAGGAAATATCGAATATGCGGTTGCCAGTCTGAAAAAGATTTATGGTGAAGATGCATATGCAGAAGAACAGATTTCTCTAAGTGAAGCAGAGCAGGCGATCGCACAGGGCGATCAGATCCTTGCCGAGCTGGAACAGAGTTATAAGAAGACCGCAGAGGAATATGAGACTTGTAACAAAGAGCAGGGCTATATGATCGAGCTTTATAAAGATGTAAAACGTATCGTAGATACAAATGACATCAATGTGGAAAATGGTAAGCTGTTAGAAGCCGGAAAAGAGGAGCTGCGACAGGCATTTGAGACCAGTTTGTTACGATATGACAGAAGCCGCAAGAATTTGGAAAAGACAAGAAATGAACTGATGCGGTTCAAGGGACAGACAGCGGAAGCACTCAGTGAAATGGGTGTATTCGAGATGGCAGAAACGATCCGCAGAGATGTCATCATACCTGAAAACTACTATGATGCAAAGGCGTTACTTGAAAGCCTGTTACAGATCATTTCCTATATCGATCTGGAAAAGGAAAGAGTGGAAAAGGGAATCGAAGATATGGTTGCGATCAAGGAGAATTTTTGCAGTCAGTGTTTACAGCGTTGTATGGATGTAAAGACCGAGCTTGAGAAGCTTCCAAAATTATCGAAGATCACTGTTGGAGAAGAAGTCATCCGTATGGTTGATCTGACGATCCCATATGTGAAAGAAGAATTCCTTGCACAGCGCATGTCTGATTATATTGACGATATCGTAAAGGGCGCAGATGCCTATGAGGATGAGAGGAAGCGTGTCCGTTATATCCGTGACTGTCTTGCATTGAAGCGGTTATTTGGCGTAATGGTCACAGACATGAATGCGATCAAGCTGAAACTATATAAGAGAGAGCGTATCAAGGAGCAGAGCCGGTATCTTCGTTATGAAGAAGCGGTTGGTAGTACCGGACAGTCACAGGGTATCTACATTCAGTTCCTGGTTGCGATCATCAATTATATTGCAGGTATGTATTCTTATGGCGCGGAGGGTGAGATCTCTACAAAGACGATCTTTATTGATAACCCATTTGGCGCGGCAAAGGATGTATATATCTGGGAGCCGATCTTTGCCATGCTTGCAGCTAATCATGTGCAGTTGATCGTTCCTGCCCGTGGCGCAACTCCGGCGATCACCGGCAAATTTGATGTGAACTACGTTCTTGGTCAGCAGATGGTCGGTAACCGCCAGCAGACGGTTGTTGTCGATTACACCAGCAAGACCTCGCAGGAGGAACTGGAATATCAGGACATCACCTACCAGCAGGCAACCTTCGACTTTATATAAGGTGTTATACCGTACAAACAAATGCCGAACATACCATTTGTTACGCAAAACACTTGCGTTCGATTCTCACGCAGCGGTGCTAAACTCACTGCTTAAGCAGTTCGTTAAGAACCGGCGTTCGAATAGGTTTGCTACACAAAGGTATGTTCGGCATTTGTTCTGATATGATTGTCAAACAGATCTATAACCCCAAAAGCAGGTATAGAACCAAAATGTTAGAATTGTTTTACAATAGCCCCATGTATATTATAGTCTGTAAGCTTTTTCTGCATTTACGCAAAACACTTGCGTTCGAATAGGTTTACTGGTGGTAGTAGCTTAAGAAATCAGCAATTCTTCCCATAGCGGTTTTAAGCTGCACGATATTTGGCAGATATACGATACGGAAATGATCCGGGTCTGTACAGTTGAAGCCGGTACCACAGGTGATCAGGATCTTCTTCTCACGGAGAAGATCAAGGGCAAACTTCTCATCATCCTTGATATGGAACTTCTCCTGATCCAGTTTCGGGAATATGTAGAAAGAAGCTTTTGGTTTCACAACGGATACACCGGGAATGTCACAGAGGGCATTGTAGATATATTCACGCTGTTCGTAGATTCGTCCGCCCGGAAGCAGGAGTTCATCGGCACTCTGATAACCGCCCAGAGAAGTCTGAACGATACTCTGTGCAGGAACATTTGAACAAAGACGCATTGAAGACAGAAGATTCAGACCTTCGATGTAGCCTTTTACATGATCCTTTCTGCCGCATAGACACATCCAGCCGATACGGTAACCGGCTACACGATGGGATTTGGACAGACCGTTGAAGCTGATCGTGAACACATCCGGTGCCAGAGATGCGAGTGCAACATGCTTTCTGCCATCCATAACCAGTCTGTCGTAGATTTCATCTGCAAACAGGATCAAATCGAATTCCCTTGCAAGATCAACAATCTGTTCCAGAATCTCCTTTGGATATAAGGCACCTGTTGGGTTATTTGGATTGATCACGACGATACCCTTTGTATTTGGAGTGATCTTACTTCTCATATCATCGATATCCGGATACCAGTCACTCTGTTCATCACAAATATAGTGAACAGCAGTACCGCCTGCCAGTGTGACAGAAGCTGTCCATAATGGGTAATCAGGAGAAGGAACCAGAATCTCATCTCCATTATTTAAAAGTCCCTGCATAGACATGGTGATCAGTTCACTTACACCATTTCCGGTATAGATATCGTCAATTCCGACATTTGGAATATGCTTTAACTGGCAATACTGCATGATAGCCTTTCTTGCGGAAAATAAGCCCTTGGAATCGGAATATCCTTCGGTGTCTCTCAGATTGTAAGACATGTCTTTGATGACTTCATCCGGTGCGTGAAAACCAAATGGTGCAGGGTTTCCGATATTCAGTTTCAGAACATCAATGCCCGCTGCCTGCATGCGGTTTGCTTCGTCCATAACAGGACCTCTTATGTCATAACAAACGTTATCGAGTTTCGTTGATTTTTCGTATGTTCTCATGCGATATACCTCTCTTTATAAGAATTTATCCGGCTCCCAAAACCGGAAGTTAAGCAACCTTAAGAATCCATTCTTGTACAGGAAACTGTTGTTATGGGAATCTGCCGGACTTTATAAGATGACAATAAAAAAGCCCAAGCAAATAAATTTTGCTTAGGGCGAACTTATTATTTTTATAGTCCGTGTTACCACCTAACTTCAGGAAAAACTTCCTGCACTCTGTACGGCCAGATCTCTTAACCGTTGTTCCTGTAACGTGGAACCTTCCGTTGACTGCTAATCTAAAACCTATTTCGCAATCACAGCTCGGGGACTGCTTCCTTAAGATGTTCTACAGGCTCACACCAGCCGCCTGCTCTCTGAAGTAACACTTGCTTAAGTACTCCTTCCTGTCATAGCCTTTGATTTTTCTAAAAGTCTAGCACTGCACAGGGGAAAAGTCAACTTAATTTTTATGGAATTATAATTGTTTAAAAAATATATACAATTAATACTACAACATAGCATTTAAATACAAAAAGACAAAATAAATACAATAAAATGATTAAATTGTCAAAAAATAATGTTGACAAAATGGGTATTATCACATATAATAAAGATACATTAAAGAACGGTCATCAAACAGATGCCACCTGGATAAACAGATCGAGGTCCGGTACACGGAAACTGGTCAAAAGTAAAAGGTGTTTTCCAGAAGTTCAAGGAAGGAGGAGATTCCGTTGGATACAATTGAAGAACAGTTTTATCGTAGCAGCATACATGATTGGGAAGTTGTTTCCACACGGGATGCCTTATCGATATAACTTGAAATAAGTCCCCACACAGATGCCGGTTCGGCATAGATTGAAGTATCGGGACGTAGGTATTAGATTACCGGTTATGTTCTGCTAGGATTGTTCAAAAAACAAGATATAGATAGTGTTTCAAGGGCATTAGGCTATATCACATAGACGCTTAGAAATTGTTGGAAGGATTGGTACAACATAGTATCTGTTCAGGCAGTGACTGTTACAGATGCCACTTGTTTAGATTCGTTATAAGCAGGAGTTTATATAATATGTACCATTGCGGTATAACATTTCACATCTTTTGAAATATTGTACCATACATCTAAGATTTGAATGATGCAGTTGCATCGGGAGCATACATAATTGCTCATCCTTCAGTAGAATTTATTTATAGATTTTATATAAAATGGCGTTTTATATGGCGGGTGTGGAAACCTCGAATATTTACAGAATACTTCGACAATAATCTAAAATTAAATACATACAAAAGCCCAGGTGCTTATGCATCTGGGTTTTTGTATGTGGTGAAAAATCTACCGACAGACAATTCTATTTCTTGATTTTAAAGGAACAAAATACTATATTAAATGATAGAATGTTAAATTACTGGTATAGGAATATTTAACGCAATAAAGAAGAAAAGAGAATGAGAGAAAATGGCTATAAACGAGAACAATAATGTTCCGGATACGTCCGGACAGGCACAGAACACAGCATCGAGCCAGATGCAGCAGAATACGACAGCATCACAGAATATGTATAGTACACAGCAGACGCAGAATTATACATATGGAGCAGATGCCCAGGGAACGTATGATGCAAATGCACAGAATAGCGCATACAATAATGCGTATTATCAGAATGCATATTACAACAATGCACAGGCAAATCCGTATAACGCAAACTACTATACACAGGCAACACAGCAGCCGACTGGTGCAAATAATAATTATTATGACAACCAGGTTTCCGGGGATGTTTTTGATGAGGTATTTGTAGAAAAGGATGAGAAGCCGGTTGCAACTCTGAGCAATGGACTTGTATTGAATCTGTTATCTGGAGAAGGCCTTCGGAATGAGCAGGCAGTTCTGACAGACAAGCGCCTGTATTATAATCATCGTGAAGGATTGATCAACAGGATCTCGACCAGAGAGATCATAAATACAGATGATATTACCGGAACAAAGATTACAGATAATAAACCGTATTCCTTATTAATCTGGGCAGCATTGATCTTTATAGGAACACTTATAACATCGATTCAGTCAGATGATTCCACTGCTATTGTCTGTGGTAGTATAGTTGCTATCGTAATGGTAATATTATTCCTTGTACTGATCCAGAAATGGCTGTTGGTCGAATATGCAGGTGGTCGTATCAGACTGAGTGTTAAGAAATATGGCATGAATAATATTATTGCATTCCAGAAAGCAATCTACAGAGTAAAGGCAAGCAGCAAGTAAAATATTCTTTATTTAGTCGGTGGGATAAAGATCGGGAGATTCGGTGCATTATAAGAGAAAACAGCGGTGATAAGGATAAGTCCGATCAGAAGAATATAACCGATACTATATACCCATTTTGGAATCTGGTGGAGCGAAAGCAGGTGAATCACACTTAGAAGCTGTCCTGCCAGAATACCGATGCCATAGGCTGTAAGGTCGATAGACATTCCGGTAAGTCCGAATCCGCCGGAGAACACATAATAGATGCTGACAATGATCAGATCTGAGATGCAGACGCTGGCTGAGATCATCAGGATCACTTTATGGATCGAAGGTCCACAGGGAATAAAATGCAGACCATAAAGGATCAGCATAACGATGAGCACCGGATACAGGGTAAGCTTCAGATGCTCCCAGATACTTTCATTGATCGGTGTGCACCAGGCGACCAGATTACTTTTCTCTAAGATGACATATAGAAAATGCCAGCCGCTTCCAAGTATCACAATACAGATGGAAGAGAAAACACTCCAGATAAAAAAGTTGTGTTTAACAGACTGATTCATTGAAATCCTCCATATTATTTTGTGGTATTAATTGCTGTTATATGCCAGCAATTTATGTTATTATATCTATATAATATATTCACAAAAACCAGAATATATGCAGCCATATAGAAGATGGTTTCAGATATAATAATCAATGAATAAAGGAGTTATACAAATGGATTACAATAGCCTGAGCTTAAAGATGCATGAGGAGAATAAAGGAAAGGTTGAGGTTATCTCAAAGGTTAAAGTCAAAGACAGAGACGACTTAAGTACAGCATATACACCGGGTGTTGCAGAGCCATGCAGAAAGATCCGAGACAATAAGGCTGATGTATACAAATATACATGTAAGGGCAATATGGTAGCGGTTGTTTCCGATGGAACTGCAGTTCTCGGACTTGGCGATATCGGACCAGAGGCTGCGATTCCTGTTATGGAAGGAAAAGCTATCCTGTTTAAAGAATTTGGCGGAGTAGATGCATTCCCTATTTGTCTTGATACAAAGGATGTAGATGAGATTGTAGAAACCGTAAAACGAATCGCTCCTGTATTTGGCGGTATCAATCTGGAGGATATATCAGCACCAAGATGTTTTGAGATTGAGAGAAGATTGAAGGAAGAATTGGACATCCCTGTATTCCATGATGACCAGCACGGAACAGCTATTGTTGTATCCGCAGGTCTGATCAATGCACTGAGGTTGGTAGGTAAAGATTTTGATAAGGCAAATGTTGTAATCAATGGTGCAGGCTCAGCCGGTATCTCTATCTGTAAGCTGCTTCTTCAGCTTGGCATCGGAAATGTAGTTCTGGTTGACAAGCAAGGTGCACTCTGTCCGGGTCAGGACTGGATGAATCCGGCACAGGCAGATATGGCAGAGATCACAAATAAAGACAGACAGACCGGAAATCTTGCAGAGATCATGAAGGGGAAGGATGTATTTATTGGAGTATCAGCACCGAATATCGTAACGGCAGAGATGGTAGCATCCATGGCAGCCGATCCTATCGTATTTGCTATGGCGAATCCGACACCGGAGATCATGCCCGAGGAAGCAAAGAAGGGCGGCGTTCGTGTTATGGCGACTGGACGTTCTGACTATCCAAATCAGATCAACAATGTTCTGGTTTTCCCTGGTATCTTCCGTGGCGCACTGGATGCAAAGGCTACAGGAATTACAGAGGAAATGAAGATGGCAGCAGCAAAAGCAATCGCATCAATTGTAACCGATGAAGAATTAAATGAAGAATATATTATTCCGGGTGCATTTGATGACAGAGTAGCAAAGGTGGTTGCCAAGGCAGTTGCGGATGAAGCACATAAGCTTGGTATAACAAAATAATAAAGGCTTGCAGAAATGTCCACTGGCAGAAATGTCGTGGTAATTCTTATAAGGTAAGCAGGTTTTGACAGAAAGGAGACCTAATATGACAGATGATTTTGTGACACTTACGATTGAGAAACAGAAGAATATTGCACTGATCGCACATGACAGCAAAAAGGCTGAGATGATCGAGTGGTGTAATGATAATAAGGACATACTGAAAAATCATTTTCTCTGCGGAACTGGAACAACAGCCCGGATGATCGCAGATAAGACAGGACTGCCGGTGCGAGGTTACAACAGCGGACCATTAGGCGGTGATCAGCAGATCGGTGCCAAGATCGTAGAGGGCAGAATCGACATGGTGATCTTCTTTTCGGATCCTCTGACAGCACAACCACATGATCCGGATGTAAAAGCGCTGCTTCGTATCGCGCAGGTGTATGATATTCCAATTGCAAATAACAAGTCGACTGCAGATTTTATGATCAATTCCAAATACATGGATCAGGAATACGATCATAAGGTGATCAATTTCAAGAAGAATATCAGACAACGTGCAGAAAGTCTGTAAACGGTATATCTTATAAATTTACAGGAAAGACAAACATATAAAAATAAAAACAGTGCCTGGTTTTAATACTGTCAGATTCACGGTGGATTCGTGGAAATGGTTGTATCGGTCAGGCACTGTTTTTGTATGCAGAAAAAAATGAAAAGAAAAACGCTCTGCACAAAAAACAATTTAGAAATTCTACTGCTGGTTAGAAAATGCTTCATTGGTTTGTTCTATAAAAAGACAAATTTTGACAGAATACAAAAGAGAAGGTTGAAGCATATTAATCCGGAAAGCAATATGGAGAAAGATTAGTGAAGATTAACAGAACGTTTCTAGGACAACGGTTGAAAGAAGCAAGAAAGAAAAAAGGTCTTACCCAGCAACAGTTGGGAGAATTGACTGAACTCAGTGATAAATATATCAGCAGGATCGAAACAGGTAAGGCAGATATGTCACTGGATTGTTTTGTTGCATTGATCAATACGTTGGAGATATCTGCTGATTATGTTCTTCAGGACAGTTTGTATATGGATTATGAAATTGGGGATGACGAGAAGAAAAAACATATCTCATATCAGAGATTTGGGGCTGAGAAAACAGAACAGTTGTTATATATGCTTGATAAACTTACAGCAATGATGAAATAAGTACAAATTATATTATGGGGGGAAATATTATGATTCGGATTGCGGTTTGTGATGATGAGCAGCATGTTCTGGACGAGATCAGTCAGATGACAGCAACGTATATGAGAAGCTGTAATTTCAATTTTCAGATTGATACATTTTGCAGTGGCGAGGAGCTGCTGATGGAGATCGACCAGAGCGGGATGTATCAGATCGTATTTCTGGATATTGAGCTGACGGAGATGAATGGGATCCGGGTGGCAGTACAGCTTCGGAAACAGTATCCATCTATGCTTCTTGTATTTGTGTCCGGGTACAGTGAATATTATCGGGCGGCCTTTGATGTCCAGCCATTTCAGTTTTTAGATAAACCGGTAAATGAACAGACCTTTCTTCCTTTGCTTGACAGAATTATATGTCATGTCAGAAACAATATGGAAATTCTTCCATTCTATTATAATCGCACGTATTACGCTATTAACATTGGAGATATTATTTATCTGGAGAGTAACCGCCGGGTGATCACGGCTGTTTGTGTCTCCGGAATATTTGAATTTTATGATAAACTTGAGAATCTGGAGAAATATCTGGAGGAGCACCAGCAGCATTTTGTCCGGATCCATAAATCTTATCTGGTCAATACCAGTCATATCAGGGAGCTTCGATACTCAGAAGTCATCATGAGTAATGGGATGGAGCTTGCCATCAGCAGAGACAATAAGAAATATGTCCGGGAATATTATATGGACTGGATCGGGGGAGCAGGCATTTGAGTTCTATTCTGTCTCTGGCATCTAATCTTTTTTATATCTGGATGATCCGGTTATTTGGAAGTTCTGGTTGTATATCCGGAAAATGCAGAAAAATAGCCGGGAAATCTCAATATCCATGGAAACAGGCGGCTGTTATAGGCATCTATCTGGCAGTGTTTATGATCGCTGCGGAAAAGCTTGTTTATCGTTATTTTATTATGGTTGGAAGCCATGCTGATGTTGGAAAAGAAACTTTTATAAGGCTTCAGATATCTGCTGTATCTATTTCAAGAATTATCCTTTTAGTATTTATAAAATTGAATATTCTGGCGTGGAGAATGCTGTGGAGAAGTCATCATGCAAATGTCGGTGCACCCGATATGGATGAGACTTGTCCGGATCCACTACTGGTCTTGCAGTATAAGGTGACGTTTGGAGATTTTGTGGAGGTATTTTGTGTTCCGGTAATAACCTTGGCATTGTTTACACATTTTCGGACGGCATGTGGAGGAAAACATTTTCCGACCATTGTACTGCTTCTGTATGCAGTCAATATATTATCCAGTAACCTGTATCGTCAGGAAAGAAATGGACAGATACGGGAAGTGAATGTCCGGACGATGCGTGCTGAAGCAGAACAGTATAAGGCATATAGTTTTTCTCTGGGAAAGGTCTGGCAGGAATTTCGGAAATTTCGTCATGACTTGAAGAAGCAATATATGCTGGAATGTGTTTATCTGGAAAATGGTCAATATGAGCTGCTGCATCAGGAATATGAAAAGGCACTGGCAGTTGTGGTGGCAAAGGAGGTGATTTCCGGGCATGTTCTGATCGATGCAATTTTGTCCTATAAAAAGCGGGAAGCATCCGAACGGGGAATTGAGATCACGACATGGATATCAGTGCCGATCGATCTTGCGATCAATGACCATCATTTGAATATGCTGCTTGGAAATATACTGGACAATGCCGTAAAATATACGATTCGTGGGGGAAAAATAGGGATCAAGATTTTATATGACAGGAGCAATCTTATGATCGTATGCAGGAATACGATCAAGGAAATGACGGTAAATAGCATACAGATCAGCGGGTCTGTCGGCGGGGCAGAAAAGCAAATACCCGGATTGCGTAACGGGCAGGTGGAGCGGAACCCGCATGGTCTCGGCCTTCAGATTGTGCAGGAAGTAGTGGCATTTTATAATGGAACATTTGAAATAAAAAAGAGTGAATTTGAGTATGTAGTGCGTGCTTTTTTGGAATTGCAATACCAAAAGTTACATTGAGACATGCTATTTATTACATCAACGGTTTTTCGCAGGTGATTTTTTGTATAGTGATGTTACGGGATATATGAAGGGATTCCGATAAACAAAAATGGAAGGAGGGTAGTGACAACATAAAAAAATAAACCAGAAAAATTTATAAGATGTCAAAAATGGTGCAGGTCTGGAAGCGCAGCATATCGGGAGATTCGCTTAGCTGCTTCAGGTCTGCACTGTTTGTATGTATTGATTCAGACATAACGTTCAAATGTCAGATAGATCCTGCCTTTCCGGGTTTCATGTCCACAGCCTTTATAGATGAATTTGCCATATCCGCGGATGGACAGAGTATCCTCCGGTTTCAGGTTATAGCTGTTATTTTCAAGAACGCGATTGTTTAAAAATACTTTTTTTTCACGGAACAGGGCGACAGTTTGGCTTCTGGAGAGCTTCGTGATAGAAGCAATGGCAGCATCGATCCGTTCTGAGGCAGCAATGCACTGAAATTCTTCCAGTGTTGGTACAATATTCGGCAGGTCATCATCCGGGCAGATGATACAGTGGACATTGGTATGTTTGATGCGGGTAAGATTATCAGTGATGTAATCTGCGATCGAAGATACACAGAACACATAAGCGGTATTTCGTTTTCCGCTTCTGGAGGATTCTTTCATAACAATATCACCGGTCATTTCACGTTCAATACCAAGGTTCATCAGAGAACCCAGAACGTCGCGGTGAGTCAGCTCGTCTGAAAATTTGTCCAGTAATGGTGTGATCTGAAGTATGGTGATCGGAAATGGAAGTTCATATCCGGTCATGTCCTCTGATCCAAAGCGGATCATAACACGGTCACATCCTTCCCGGCCACCGAAAATCTGATATGGTACATGGTTGATGTCCGGCAGGATAGAATAGAAAATATCCAGATCGGATGCAGACAGAAAATTTGTAAAGGTATAGATATTCTTCTGATAGGCTTTATTTGCCAGATCCTTGAATCGTCCCTGTAATAATGCATCTGTATTCATGTGGTTTTCCTCCTGCGCGGCTGTGTTGTGTTTTTTCAATCTATGTAGAATGATAGGATTATTGGAACAATTTGTAAAGGGGGGAAAGAAATCTTAACTTTTTTGAAATATTCTTGACAAAATCTATACAAACGTATATATTGTGTAAAGCGTCTGGCGCGATAGAAGAGGATTCCGAATACGGGGTCAGTAAGATTGTGACAGGCGTTATATATTTGCATAGTATTTTTTTCGAAAGATGAGGAGTTCAGTTTTGAGCTCCTTTTTCTTTATATCTGACGGAGAAATTAGGTATTGTTACATTCCGGATTTTATTTTTTAAGAAGAAAATATAAACGCTTCGCGATATAAAAAAGTATCCTGAACAAAAAAATGGCATTTTTCACAATATTTTCAAATTTTTGCTGCTGTAAAAAATCGTAAAATGTCGAAAAGTATCGCACGCAAAACAAATTTTATTTGATTGAATTTGGCTGTTTGAGTAAAGAAATAGTAAATTTGACAAAATGAGACAGGCAAAATCCGTCAAAATATTCATAAAGCTATCATATATAGTAAAATTTGTGCAAAAAGAACCATAAAACCCGGAAAACTTTATTTATTATGCAATATTTACAAATTTGAATGAATTTGTTATCATAGCACCATAAGAGATGGACAGGAAATAAAAACGAACATCTTGAAAGAAGTTACTACAGTGTAGTAAGTTAAAAAAAGACAATTACTTAACATTTGAATAGATATGATGGAGGATTCCCAATGCACGAATTCGTATAATCCCTATATTACGATGTAATGTACCCCATAACCCCCAAACCCCCCCAAACCCCCCCTTTTTGGAATCCTCCATGACCTCTCCTTTAAGAATGAGCCTCAGTATTAATTACTGGGGCTCAAGCCCTTTCTATACACAATTTTAATTTCTCCCGGATTTTTATTTATAATTTAATTGATACAGCAGAAGGAATGGTATAAACCGATCGCTGGATGTCGATACTCTTTTATAAAGAAAGGAAGCCGGAATGGCTTATATACATGGCGGTTTCTTTTTGTATGAAAAGAGGAATGGGATATGTTATTTAATAGAAGAAACAGGACTGCAGATCAGGTATATCCGGGGATGCGCCAAAGCCGGAAGCATGGTGTGGATAAGAAGCGTCATTTGGGTAAACAGAAGGGCGTGGATGCGGTTCAGGCAGAGCTGATGGAGCATTATCAAGATTATATGGAAGAATTTGCGGATGAGCTGTCGGCGTTTGGGGTTGTGCAGGAGATGGAGAAGGACCGGGAGATGCTGGAGGATGAGCAGTAGTCCACCGGAATCCGTCAGAATCTACCAGAACCTCGACAGAGCTACACCGGAGTCCCGCCCTTGCTGTGGAGGGCTTTTGTGCCACTTATCTCTTCTGTTTTCACCAGTTATACACTCATAATAAACCGCTCTGTTTTCTATAAAATACATTTGCCTGATTTGCTCATGCTCCTGCGCAAACTCACCTTCGGCTCAAACATGCGCCCGCATTCGCTGGCAAAATGTATTTTAAGACGAAAACTTCACGGATGTTTATTATAAGTGCATATCTGTTGAAGAACAGAAAGGATAAGTGGAATAAAAGTATTATTAGCAAGGGCGGGACTCCGGTGCAGTGTTATTGAGATTCTGGTGTAGTATTGATGGAATTCTGATGTAACTTTATATATAGTGTGATTTTAAGTGTTCATCCATTCATATTGGTAAAATGGGATAGATCGATTTCCGATGTATGTTGTGTTTTTAGTTGCTTGTTAATTTATATCGGTAAAATGGCATGATTTAAACATTGAACATATCGTGAGATTTTAGGGCTTGCTTAATTTGAAAATACATGTATAATTATCATATAGAAATACTAGGAAATAAAAGCGATGAAACAGGAATAACTGGAGAAAGAGATAATAAGCAGCGAGATAAACTGGGACAGAGTGAGAAGGTTTTATAGGATATGATAAAGTTACAAAGGAGACGAAGATATGGCAAAGTTGATCACACCGGAGATTTTTCAAAAGAATACAGCAGAAGATTATTTGAAAGCGGCGATCGATACGGCGGAATGGATCGATACGTTGGCGATTAAGACGGAATATGGAAGAATCTGGCAGGCGTTGCCGGAAGGACAGGATGGATATCGGGAGGATGTTCCGTTATTTACGTCGAAGAGTATGTATGACGGTTCGGCAGGTATTGGTATTTTCTTTATGCGGCTGTATGAAGCAACCGGAGACACACGCTGGCTGACTGAGGCAGAGGAAGCAGCGGCGCATATCATTGCAACGAAGGTTGGCGTGGAATGGTATCAGACGACGCTTCATTCAGAGGTAAAGGGTATTATTCCGGTTCCGGGTTGGGCGGCAGGCCCTTACAATGGCCCGGTTGGTGAGGCATATTTCCTTGAAGACCTGTATCAGGTGACAGGAAAACAGGCGTATCGGGATTATGTATTATATGTTGCGGATGTCCTGCTTGAAGCAGCAGTAACTGATAAGAGAGGACTGCATTGGAGTGATCAGGAGGATATCACCGCAGATGGCGGATTTATCGTATTCTTAGATATCCTTTACCGTAAGACCGGTATAAAGAAATATCTGGATACGGCATGTGCGGCTGCAGACCGGATCGCACAGGATGCTCTTCCTGCACCAAATGGTGGAAAGTTCTGGAAGCTGCTTGACTTGTCGATGATTGATTTTGCGAAGGATACGACATTCCCAAACTGGTCACATGGAACGACCGGAACAGCATGGATGTTCGCAGCCTTATATCAGGATACAAAGAAAGAGGAATATCTGGAGCTGGCAAAGGAAGGACTTGCATATGCAATGAATATCGCAGTTGGAGATGAGACCGGACGATTGATTCCATATCAGGATCATCCGGTAACAGGTCCGACGTATGACAAATATTATCTCAGTACATGTCATGGCCCGGTTGGAAGTACGCTGGCATTTCGTGAACTGTATGAGATTACCGGAGAGGAGATCTACCGGAACTGGACGATCGAATTATCGCGCGGTATCGTCCGTGCCGGTGCGCCGGAGAAACATTCCTGGGGCTTCTGGAACTGCCAGTGCCAGTGCTGTGGAACAGCAGGTATTCTGGAGCATTTTGCTGCCATGTATGAATATACCGGAGAGAAAGAGTTCTATGATTATATGATCCGTACGGCTGATGTGATGCTTTCCGATTCGGATCACCGGACACCGGGACTTCGTACCTGGTATGACAGTTGGTGGAGAACGATCCCGACCAGAGTTGTGAGCTATCCGGGACTGTATGTTGGTGTGGCAGGTTGTGCATCCTCGCTGCTCCGTACCTATGCGGCGCTGACAGGTAAGAAGCTGACCAACCTGTACGAATATCATTTCTTTGAGAAGTTTTAAGCGGAGCCTTATATAAAAATGTAGATCATGCTTCTATGGCTACAGTGATCTCGGTAATGTAGTCTTGCGGGTCTTCGGCAGTGAAGCTATCTATAACATTGTGCTCCAGATATTCAGAGGAAGTATGGATGTTGTGTTCATGTTTAAAGGTCATCAGGCGGTCGTAAGTATCGCCGATCGTATCCCAGTGACCGGTGTGGTAGGCGGTGAGATATTTTCCTGCAGGCAAGGTATGGACAGGAAGCCCGTAAGGCTTGTTATCTAACAACAGGGCGACATTATCATAGACAGCGTACTTATCTGATTCGATATGGGAAGCATGCTGGAAATATGCCATATCATAATCATTTTTAAAAGTAGAACCGACCGTTAGCAGAAGATTGATCAGGTCATCGGTTTTTCGATACAGTTCAGCATCTGTAGCGGTTGGTGCTTCTGCATAGAGATAGTAGCGTTCCGGGAAGTCAGCAATAAAGATGGCTGTCGGATCGATCTGCATAGCGAAATGGATCTTGCTCTTTTGCTGCGAGATCCATTTTTCCATAGAACGTAATTTGGCAATCTCCGTATTGATCTGATGTTCACGTTCTTCTAATATATGGAGCATCTTTGCCGGATCACGGTTGGCAAGCTGCTGTTTGATCTCTTTTAACGGCATACCGAGGTCTTTTAATAAAAGGATGGTGTCAAGGATCTCGGTCTGATAGATCGAATAATAGCGGTAACCATTTGGCTGGGTGAGCTCCGGCTGAAATAAACCAATCTCATCATAATGAAACAGGGTTTCTTTTGTTATTCGCATGATCCTGGCGAACTCGCCGGTCGTCATATATATTTTTTTATTCATTTGATTTTCCTTTCATTTTCAAAATTACACTTGACTATAGGGTTACCCTATAGTATATGCTTGGCTTTGTCAATTAGAAAAGTGTTATAAAACGGAGAGGACTTGTTAAAATGGGTAAATCATTAAATCGTCGCATTACGCCATGGTCGCTGCTGAGCTTTGCAGCACCGTCAATCATCATGATGGTATTTATGTCGTTGTATACCATCGTGGATGGTATCTTTGTATCCCGATTTGTCGGAAGTAATGCATTATCATCGTTAAATATCGTATATCCCGTAGTAAATGTGGCGATCGCCATTGCCATGATGCTGGCATCGGGTGGAAATGCGATCATCAGCAAATATCTTGGAGAGGGAAATAAAAAGAGAGCATGTGAGAGCCTGACTCAGTTTGTCACGGTATGTATTCTGGTCAGCCTTGTGATCGTGGTGATCAGTCAGGTGTTCCTGACAGAGATATCCAGACTGCTGGGTTCCAATGAAGTGCTTCTGGCAGACTGTAAAAGTTATCTGGGAATGGTGAGCTTATTCATTCCTGCCTGTATGCTGCAAACGTTGTTTCAGATGTATCTGGTCACAGCGGGACGGCCAACGATGGGCTTGCTGCTTATGATCGGTGCAGGTATTGTAAATGCTGTTCTTGATTACGTATTGATCGTGATCTGTGATATGGGAGTTGCAGGTGCGGCACTTGCAACAGGAATCGGTCAGTGCATTCCCGCGATTGCCGGACTTGTATTTTTCATGTTCTCCAAAGGTGAGCTTCGGTTTACCGGATTCAAGCTTTCCTTGCGGGAGCTTGGACATGCCTGCTATAACGGTTCTTCAGAGATGGTATCAGAGCTTTCAAATTCTGTTGTAACGGTATTGTTCAATCTTGTTCTGATGCGTCTTGCAGGAGAAGCCGGAGTTGCGGCTATCTCGATCCTGCTGTATGGACAGTTCTTATTCAATGCATTTTATCTGGGATTTACAATCGGGATCAGTCCGATCGTTGGGTTCCAGTATGGCGCAAAGAATAAGAAAAAACTCCGGAGTATTTATAAGATTGCATTCCTTTTTGTGGCGGTATCGGCGGTTATTCTGACGGTTATTGCAGAGGTGCTCGCGACCTGGATCATTACGGTGTTCACACATGACCCGGCAACATTTGAACTGGCAGAGATCGGATTCAAGATCTTTGCGATCAATTTCCTGTTCAGTGGATTAAATATCACATCCTCCGGTTTCTTCACAGCCCTTTCAAATGGTAAGGTGTCGGCGATCATTTCATTCAGCCGGACATTTATCTTTACGGTGTTAAGCCTTCTGATCCTGCCGCATTTCCTTAAGATCTATGGAGCATGGCTGGCTGTACCGATCGCAGAAGCGGTGACGCTTCTTGTGACTGTGCCGTTTCATAAGGTGTATTTTATTGGCAGGGGGGAGAAAAGTTATTTGTGGTGAGAGATGGAAAGTGCTTTTTATTTTTTCTGATATATATGCATGCGAATAAAATCCACCAGCTCATGATTGATCTTCTCGTTTTTTTCTTCGTCTTCCATGTATTCTGGAAGTGGCAGATCCGGTTGGCATTCACCGCAGATATCGATGCCGCATACGGTTTCATGGCTTAAGATGATGCCAAGCAGATGTTCCAACATGTCAAGTGACATGTCGCCCTGATTCCAGTTGGTTTCTGTGAAACGGGTAGAGAGAACATCTTTATCAATAGAAATATAAAATGGGACACCTGAGAGGATGTTTGCTGATTTCTTTCGGGTAGTCCCATTTTTTAGTTCTTCAGCAGAAAAGGTCAGAAGACGGTCTTTGCGTACTGCATCAATCTGGAAAATGTCGGCTGCTTCCGGTCCGATCAGAATTAACTGTTTCAGATTTGGATTCTGGTCCAGAACAAGCCCCGCCCAGTCACCACAGCTCATCATTCCGTCAACGAGTGGTCGCTGCATATCTGTATGGTGGTCGAATACTACGAGCGAGAACGGTCGTTTGATCTGGTCGGTTGTTATCTTTGTTACATAATGAAAATTCCCGGAATCAATAAAATGGATACCTTTGATTCCATATGGCATGATTCGTTTCCGAATCTCGGCAGCGGCTTCATCTGAACAATACAGGTCGCAGCCTTCAATGTCAGAGCAGTCGATCCAGTGAAACCGTGGGTTATCCTTCATATCTTCATCGCAGTATACATGCGTAAAATCCAGGATGTAGTTGTTTGCTTTGTTGTTCATGGGTATGACTTCCTTGTAAATATTTTAAAACGTTTATAGAAAATTATAACATATATCAAGCTAATCTATATCATTTTTCCATCATACAGACATACAGAAAAATTCCTCTGCATACATTGTAAAAATGAGATTTGCAGGGGAATTTTTTTGAGAGATTATATTGAAGAAAGAGCAGAAGAAATTGGACAATATATCGTGGAAAGCGGAGCAACGGTCCGACAGACAGCAAAGAAATTCGGAGTAAGCAAAAGTACGGTACATAAAGATGTGACGGAACGACTGGTGAAGATCAATCCATTTCTGGCGGCAAGAATCCGGGTTGTTTTGGATGTGAATAAAGCGGAGCGGCACATCCGGGGAGGAATGGCAACAAAAGAGAAATATCTGCATGAACGGGAAGAACAAGAAGGACAATGAATAAAAATATTTGTATAGATTGGTATAAGGCGAAAAGATATGGAGTCAGAAGATGACATAAGATGATGATGCAGAGAGGCAATTTGAAAAAGATTGCTTCTCTTTTTTCGTTTACTTGTGTTATCTGTCAGGATTGGGTAAAATGGAAAATAAATATAACAAGGAGAATGTACGAGAATAAGGGGTAAAAGATAGTTAACGGAGGCGATTACAATGAGACAGAAGTTATGGAGAAACAAAAAGTTTGTAGTGATGGCAGCAGCATTTACATATATTGCGGCCCTGTCTGCATGTGGGAAAAAAGATGCTGATTATACTGTGGATGGAGGAAATGAAGACGGTGGAAGTATTCAGAGCCAATATGGGATTCCGGAATCGTGTGATACCACATTTGACATAGGATCAACCGGGCTTAAAAAGATCCAGTTGACAGATTCTGATATCACAGTGCCGGATACCGGTGCGATGTATACAGCTCCGGTAAAAATGAAGGAGATCGATTCAGAATATCGAAAAGCTCTGGTAGAAAAGTTATTTGATACAGATAAAGGGGTCTATGTCTATTATGATATGGAGAATATGGACAAGCTGTCAAAAGAGGATATTCAGGAATATATCGATCTGTATGAGCGGCAGAAAAAGGCGGATCCGTCACATGCGGCAAATTATGATTCGGATATTGACCGTATGAACCGTTTGCTGCAAACGACTTCAAAGCAGAGAGAAAATGCGGGAGACTATTCCGCGGATGAATATATGGGTACAGTTGGTGATCTGGAATACAGAATCAGTTTTCCTCAGGAAGGAGAAAATGATACGCTTTTCCGGATAAAGGAGGATCTTCTGCAGTATCGTCCGATGGAAGGTGCAACGGGTGTATTTACGTCCAGTCTGGAAGAATACAATACCGGCTTGGGTGATGAATATGGAGAGTTGGAATCGGATATTAATGAATGTTCACTGTCGGTAGATGAGGCAAGGCAGATTGCTGAAGAATTTCTGTCAAAGATTGGCGGATCGGATGCGATTTTACAGAGTGAATCGGATCTGTGCTGGCTGTATCGGAACGATGGTTCGTCTGATCAGAATCTGCCGACGGTTGTTGACGGATATTCATTTGAATACATAAGATCGGTTATGGATCAGTCGGTGTCGGATGTAGCAGTCTGGACTGCTGATAATCTACGTCAGGCAAATGGATTTGTGAATGTTCCGATCGAAAAATATACGATTCAGGTAGATGCAAATGGAGTGATCGATGCTCTCTGGAATAGTTATCTAGAAGCAGATGGCAGCCCACAGGCGGTGGAACTGTTATCCTTTGATGAGATGCTTAAGAAAGCAAATGAGTCTATAGCAGCATATTATACCAAATATCCGACCGCATATAAGCAGATTGCATTTAACGATATTACGTTGTCTTACTATCTGAAACAGAAGGAAGATGGAAGCGGATTTGAATATGTTCCGGCATGGATTCTTGCAGAATACGAAGATCCTGCAGATCATGAGCTTCCGGAGCAGGTCGTAATTCTGGATGCCAGAGATGGCTCTGCCCTCGACCTGATGAAGCTTGCCGAAGCAGTTGGCGGCATTTCCAGCGCAACCGACTGACTTTCTGAAAATTAAAAATTGACCGATCAATGCCCGATAGTTGGTGTTACATTAACGTGTTCCGGTTTCTATTCGGTTCGCACACTTATTTGCCAGCAGTCGCCCTAACTCGTCCTTACGGACTCAGACAAGGGCTTGGTGCTGGCAGTTAGTGCGAACCTCATTACGAAATCCTCACAATGTTAATGTAATACCAACTACCGGGCATATTTTCGGCCAATTTTTAATGTCTGCTAAACTAGCACCTGCATTCGCTGACAATATACACCTCCTGACGAAATGCTCGCTAGGTTGCTGCAGAATAGACCGTTGATATACAGCAGTCGCTAAATACAGTTGATAAAAAGTGCCTGATTGCCGGTTGGGTATATGGTGTTCCGTTAACATTCGGAGAGATTTTGTAATGAGGTTTGCACTAGCTGCCAGCACTAAGCCCTTGTTTGAACCCGTGAGGGTGAGTTAGGGCGGCTGCTGGCAAATCAGCGTGCGAACCGAATAAAAATCGAGTCGAGTTAAAGGAATACCATATACTCAATCAGCAATCAGGCACTTTTGTATTATGGGAAAGTTGAATGGCCACCCTAGTTGACGGTGGAGGTCGGTGTGATGCTCTGGCTGGTATCTCCGGCTGTCAGGGTGTAGGTGCTGCCAACTTCAAGCTCCGGGCAACTGACGATGATAGAATTGTAGGACTTTGAAGTTTCATGTGACAGGAGCACCTTTCCATCAGCATCGGTCAAAGTAACGGTGGTCGTTCCGCTGGTATTTGATGAAAGCGTCAGCATGTAGGAACACTGGGTAGAATCCGAGCTGAAGCTCTGCGCCATGCCGGAGTATCCGGTTGAAAGGAAGTAACCACCTGTAATGGTTGCGGAGATGCCGTAGTCCAAGGCACTGTTGCCATTGCTCTCCGGTCCTTCGACATATACAGTTCCGCCATTTATGTAGAAATAACCATTGCTGTCAATCCCATCACCACCTGCATTGATCGTAATTGTTCCATCGTTAATTGTGAGGACACAGGATTCATCGGCATCCATATCGAAGCCGCCCATGCCACCCGGTGTGTTGCCCTGTGGCTGATCCATATTGTTGTTAGAATTATTTGACGGATCAAAATTATCGTTTGATGGTGGTGTATCCGGCATCTGATTATCGCCGGAAGGTGGGTCCTTCGGCGTTTGATTATCCCCCGAAGGAGGATTGCCCGGCATCTGTCCATTTCCCGGACCGCCTTTTCCCTGTTTGTCGTCGATGGAGTCATTAGAGCCGGAGCCATTTGCGGCGTTGATGCCATCGTCGGAAGATACGATGTCGATATCGCCATCCAGAATGGTAATGGTTTGTCCCTCGAGACCTTCGTAGCTTTTCTGGATATCAATCGTTCCATCTTCAATATAAAGTGTTGAATCGGCGTGCATACCGTCATCGTCGGAGTTGATCGTGAATGTACCTCCCGCGATGTAGATATAGCCGAGATTTTCGTCGTCATCATTTGAGGCATGGATGCCATCCTTTGTTACTGTCAGATCAAAGGTTCCGTCTAAGATTCGGACGCTGTCTTTTCCTGATAAACCATGCTTGGCGCAGGTCATCGTATAAGTTCCACCGGTTACGACCAGATCATCCTTAGATACGATGCCGTGACCATACGGAGCGTTGATCGTCAGACTGCCGGAGCCGTTTAAAGTCAGGTCGTCCTTGGAGAAAATAACAGCGTCAATGTTGTTGTCATCAATAGTGACAAATTCTCCTGTCGTTGACAGTGTGTTAGAAGAGCCGTCGGCAAGCGTGATAAATACTTTGTCGGCTTTTCTGACGTAGATCGGAGCGCTGGATTCGCAGTTAAGAGTCAGGTCATCCAGTACAAGCTGGATCTTTGTTTCTTTGTCGGCATCGATGATAACCTGTGCGTTGGATGCGGAGCCGCTCAGGATATAAGTTCCTGCTTCGGAGATTGTAACCGTTGTGCAGGATGAAGCCGTGGTGTCATTTGTATCGGAATCTGTTGCATTATTTGAAACGGTTGACGAATCACTGATCGTTACGGAGTCGGAAGAACTGCTTACACCTGATTCGGAAAATGTGATGGTTGAAGCGGCTTTTTCATCATAAGAAGGATTACTGTCACGATCCGTGAACATATCTGATTTTGTAAAGCTGACGGTTGAAACAGAGCCATTGGAAGTGGCATTGGCATCACTGGTGGTTGCGGTTGTCGGTGAATCGGAAGTTGATGAATCGGTTGTCGCCTTGTTGCATCCGGTGGCAAATGACATCGTGAGAGCACCCGTAATTACAAGTGCGGTTATTTTTTTCTGATTTCTGATATAACGCTGATACAGGCTTCCCAGATAGCCAAATGACGTATCAAAGGGAGCATTTGTGTTTGATTTTTTATCAAATGTCTTATTATTCTGTGCCATAGAAAACACCTCCATTTTATGTTTGTGAGTTTACAGTTCGGTGACTGCGGTTGAGTCATTTAACAGGCTTATCTCCAGATTGCCGTTTCGACAACGGAGTGCGTCAAGGAATTCTTTTTGATCTGCATCGGATTTGAGTGAAATGGCGTAGGTCAGGCGGAACATGCTTCCCATATTTGTCGTTTTTACGGCATCTAAGGATGCTTTGGTTGTGTATGTATCAAACAGATCCTTGAAAGCATCTGTATAATTCAGATCTTCCGGAATTGTGATCCGTAAAGTCATGCCATCCGGTTTGCTGTGGGAACCAACCCCAAGTGCATGTAAGATCAGGCTGACGAGTCCGAGGATTAGGGCAAATAATATCGCATAAGCAATATATCCCATGCCTGCCATCAGACCTGCGCCCATAGAGAGGAAGATGGTTCCGATCTCTTTTGCCGTTCCCGGAATGGAACGGAAACGAACGAGACTGAATGCACCGGCTACAGCAACACCGGTTCCGATATTTCCATTTACCATCATGATAACCACGCAGACGATCGCAGGAAGCAATACCATGGTGATGAAGAAGCTCTGTGTGTATCTGGTCTTATAGGAAGACACGCCTGCGAGGAACAGTCCGATCAACAGGGATACGCCCAGGCAGAGCAGGAAATCCGTTAAAGTGATAGATGCTGTGTTGTCAAATATTGTATTAAAAAATGTTGTATTCATAAAAAGTACCTCCGTAGATATTTATTTGTTTTATGTCATTTTCGGTTTGTATGGTAGTTTGTTTTCACAAATGTGATCCAATGTTATTTCAGGCGATGCCTGCCAGCTCGTGCTGATAGACACTGCCGTATTTGGAAAAAGATCCTTTCTGCAAATGCTCCTGTCCGAGAAAATGGGTCAGCCAGAGCGGCATACCGCCGGCTGTTTTTATCTCCAGGATGATCTGATCCTCCGGGAGAAGAAGTTCTCCGTAGTTTCCGTCGGAAAGCTTCAGATGGTCGGTTCGGAAGCGGATGTTGCGGTCAAATGTAATCCGAAATCCGTTGCCCTTTTTGTCATAGAAGGCTTCCCGGTCGTAGGAGAGAAATACATGAGGGGAAAGCCCCTGATAATACGAACGAAAATAATCAATCTCATGCAGAATCTGAATTGTTCCGGCATCCGGAATGTTATCCGGAAGTTCCGTTCGCAGTTCATCTGTTGCTGTATTTGCAAGCATGGCTTCTTTCTTGGTTATCAGTGGGATGTCGTGCTCCAGATAGTCCATCATTTTCTGATAGGGAGCGCTGATCCGCCGTTTGTAGACGATGCCCTCGTATTTCTTCTTGATCTCTAAAAATACGGTCGAATCCTGATCCGGAACGCCGTAGCTTCGTAGTCGCAGCTTTTCTTTATAGACTGGCTTTTCTAACGAATGACGGATCAGCAGAACATTTGGAGTATCAAAATAGATATTCATGATCTGGGATTTTCCGTAAGTGTCAGCTTCCATATATGGATGCATTTCTTGTTTCAGGGCTTCCATCTGAAGCTCTGTAAGGAAATATTTGATTTCATATCGTTTAAATACTGTCTGTATATCCATAAAAATAAGGCTCCTTTGCTTTTTCCGTTATAGATAATTGCGAACTGTAAATTTAATTAGGCATAACTGCTATCGACATTACCAACCAGGGGACGCTTTCGCTCGTTTCGACCTGCAACGGTACTAAGATGCTGCTGTTGCACCATCAAGTACCGGCGGTCTCAAATGCCCCTGTTTTGGTAAGTCATAGCATTATGCATATTCAAATATTGTGTTTCGCAATTATCTATGTTATTTAGAGTCTAGCAAAGCAACCTTAATTGAACTTAAAGGTATAAAAAAACCGGGAGATGTTATTGTGCAATAGTATCTCCCGGTTTTGGATTATAACGGTAAGGTCAGGACAAATTCGATGGAATGCTCGTCCTCGCTCTTGGCGGAAGCCTTTCCTTTGTGGGCTTCGGCAATAGCTTTGACGGTCGCAAGTCCGATGCCAAAGCCTCCGGTCTCGGTATTCCTGGATGAATCCGGGCGGTAGAACCGCTCAAAGAGTTCGTTGTGTTTGCCCAGTGTGATCTGGTCGACAGAATTTTCAAATACAAGAACGGCGGAGTGTCCTTTCTTACGACAGGACACATGGATGGAACCGTGTACATTGGAGTATTTGATCGCATTGTCGATCAGCAGAGTAAATGCCTGCCTTAACGTATCGGCATTTCCTTTGATCTGGATACTCGGCTCGATCGAGGTTGTCATTTCCTTTTCTCTGGATGCACAGACGGCATCGAAGGAAGTAACGACGTCGGTTAAGAGGTCGGAGAGGTCAAGTGACAGCATCTCGATCCGTGGCTGTTCCTCGTCCATTTTGGATAATAAAACCAGCTTTTCCGTGAGAAATGTCAGACGCTCGATCTGTTTCTTGGTACTGGATGTCCACTGGCTTTCTCCGGCTTCCATTTCGATGACATCGGTATTTGCATCGATGATCGCAAGCGGCGTTTTGATCTCATGGCTTGCGTCCGTGATAAATCGTTTCTGTTTGTCGTAGCTTTCGACGATCGGACGAACGGCGCTCTTGGAAAAGATCATCAACAGGATAAAGATTAACAGCAGCCCTGCAAGACTGATCAGAATACTCGCATAAAAGAAGCTGTGGAAAGAGTTCAGATCCCGTTCGCAGTCGAGGAAAATATACATAATACTGCCGTCGGACAGTGTGATCTGTCGGTAGCGGTAGTTTCCATAGTAGCCTTCTTTCCGGTTCTTACTATATAAAGTCTCGGCGTAGCTTTCAGCAGTATCCGATGTGATAGCAGCGATGTTACTGACATCGGTATCGGATACAGCAGCAGAATCACCGGATACGGTCATGGTAACTGTAAAATACCGGGTGTTAAATGGAGCTTCCGGTGAAATACCATTGTGTCGTGGGTTGTCGCCCTGTGGTTTTGCTGGAGCCTTGCTGTTATCATCATTGGCAGGTGGAGCAACATTATCATTTGTCGGAGCCATGTCAGGGGTAGTTTCATTGGCGGTTGGAGATATCTCAGAATTACCATTATTTGGTGCTGGATCAGATTTATCAGGCATGGATACTGTGCTGCCAGAAGATGTGTTATCTCCGTCCATCTGTTCTGGAGCAGAAGTTGGAAATGTTCCATCGTTATCCTCCAAGATATTTAACAACTGATCTGCACTCTGTTTCGTATTTGCATAGTTTATGATATTGATTGTTCCCATGATGATAAGCAGGACAAGAAAGACTGCGGTCATGGAAACCAGTATAAATTTGTGTTTTAATTTCTTAAGCATGTTTTGCCTCCACGGAATAACCCAGATTACGGGTTGCTTTGATCGTTACTTCTGAGTGGATCTGATTCAGTTTCTTTCGAAGATTGGAGATGTAGACCCAGACAACATTTAACTCGGCGTTGCTGTCGTAGCCCCAGATCTTGTCCATGAACTGCTCGGTGGAAATGATCTGTCTCGGTGACACCATCAGCATTTCAAGCATCTGGAAATCTTTATTTGACAGCTTGATATGTTCGTCACTGCAGGATAGTTCATAGGTTGCCCGATTCAGATTCAGGTCGGCAAATGTCAGAACAGAGCTTGTCAGATCTTCTTTCCGTCTGGTGATCGCACGGACTCTGGCGAGCAGCTCTTTTGTCGAAAATGGCTTTGTCAGATAATCATCTGCGCCCAGATCAAGACCGGTTACTTTGTTATCGACACCGGAAACGGCGGTCAGCATGATGATCGGCACGTTGCTTCCCTGTTCCCGGATTTTCTTCAAAACAGTAAGCCCGTCCATCTTTGGCATCATGATATCGAGGATCGCGGCATCGTAGAGATCCGTCTGAAGGTAGTCCAGCGCATCCTCCCCATTATAGACCGCATCTACGGAATAATTATTATGTTTAAAAATGGCAGTCAGCGCTGCCGACAGTTCTTTTTCATCTTCTGCAAGCAATAAACGCATTCAAAACCCTCCTTGTCTCTGTGCAGCATTTTCGTATACTGAGGGGATTACATTCACATGTTTCATTTCTTATTTGATTTGCCCTGATTTATGTGGCTGTATACCACTGATTGATTCTGGTGCAAACAAGTTGCGCTTTCTATTCGGTGTATACGCCTAATTTGCTCATGCTCCTGTGCTAACTCGCCCTATGGGCTCAAACAAGCATTCGCATTCGCTGGCAATATACACCTCATCACGAAATGCTCACAATGTTGCAACAGAGTCGATCAGTGGTATACAGCCACATAAAACTGTGCAAAATCCATAAAGAAAATGAAACATGTGAATGTAATCTGATTCATTTTTCGTAGTATACGAAAATGCAGCCCAATAATTGCTTATTGTAAAAAAGTTTCTATCTATAAAATAACAGCTATAACTTAAATCAACTTAAAATATAGCCAAAGTATACCGCACCTGCTTTTATATCGCAAATTAAAAAGACTCGTAGTTTGGGATATTCCGGCTGCTGTGTAATTTGGCATAGGACGACTAACATTAATGTAGATTTCGTAATGAGATTTGTACTAGCTGCCAGCATCAAGCCCTTGTCTGAGTCCGGAGGACGAGTTTGGGCGACTGCTGGCAAATAGGCGTGCGAATCGAATAGAAATCGAAATGTGTTAGCGCCCTATGCCAAATAGCGCAGCGACCGGAATATCCATGTTTGCCAATCTTTTTAATTGCGATATAGGGGCAGGTGGGGTATAATCAAGAGTGAGTTGCCAGAGGTTTTTCTGGCTGAGAAACAGAAAAGGGGTTATCCTATGAGATTTATTCATATAGCGGACGTCCATCTGGGCGCCGTTCCTGATAAAGATAAAAGCTGGAGCAAAGAGCGGGCAGACGAGATCGAATCAACATTTGACCGCCTTTTGGCTGTGGCAGAAGAACGCAAAGTAGACCTGCTGCTGATCGCGGGAGATCTGTTCCATGCACAGCCATCCCTGCAGGATCTGAAGAGTCTGGATTATAAGCTGTCGAAGCTCACAAATACAAGAACGATCATGATCGCGGGAAATCATGATTATATCAGTAAAGGATCACCGGCAGAGAGTTATGAATTTACATCGAACACAGTGCTGATGCCGGCAGACACATTCAGTAATGCATATCTGGACGATATCAATGTCTGTGTGACAGGATTCAGTTTTGGACAGGTGGAATATACAGAAGATGTCTATGCGGATATCATGCCGCAGATGGAGGATGTGGTCAATATTCTGCTGGCACATGGTGGAGATGAGAAGCATATTCCGATCAATTTTCGGCAAATGGCAGAGGCGGGATTTGACTACTGCGCGTTGGGACACATCCACAAACCAAAGCATATCGTGAAGAATAAGATGGCATATCCGGGTTCGTTAGAGCCGCTTGACCGGACAGAGACCGGCAGACATGGATTTATCTATGGACAGATTAAGGATGGCGAGACAAAGATACGTTGGGAGCCATTTAACTGTCGAAGTTATATTAATCTGGGGCTTGCTGTGAAACCGGAATATAGCGAAGCAAAGATTCTGGATGTTCTTGCGAAGCAGATGGAGAATATGGGGACACAGAATATTTACCGTATTATTCTGTCCGGACATATGGCAAATGGATTGAAACCGGATTTTTCAGGTCTGATGAGAAACTACCGTATCTATGAGATCGTGGATAATACATTGTGTGAGTACGATCTGGACAAGCTTCATCTGGATAATGAAGATAATCTGCTTGGAAAGTTTATTGAACGATTCGCGGATGCAGAGGACGAGATCAGCAAACATGCATTAAAGTATGGGGTAGAAGCAATACTTGCAACTGGAGATAAGTGATCATGTATATAAATAAGCTGTTATTAAAGGAATTTGGAAAATTTAATAATAAAGAGATCCGGCTGAAAAAGGGCTTGAATCTGATCTACGGTGCAAATGAATCCGGTAAGACAACGGTGAAAGAATTTATTGTTGGCATGCTGTATGGAATCGATAAGACCAGAGGGATCGGAGCAAGGCTGGATAATTATGAGCTTCGCAAACCGGTAAACGGCGGTGGTTATTCCGGAAAGGCATACGCTGTAACAGATGACAAAAGCTATCTTCTGGAGCGGAATTTCCTTCGTACAAATAAAAATGCAACGCTGACAGAGATTGAAACAGGAAAAGAAGTACAGCTTAAGAATCCGAATTCTTATAAAGGCATCCTGTTTGATGTAGATAAAAGCACCTATACGAATACCCTTTGTATCGGAGAACATGGTGCTGCACCGGGGAAGGAACTGGCAGAGGATCTTGGCAATTATGTGGTAAATCTGACCACAACCCGGAATGCCGATATTGATAAGACAGAAGCGGTCCGGTATCTGAAAAATGAACGCCGGAATTTTGAAAATAAAAAGCTGGCAGCAGAGATTGATCAGTTAAATGAACAGATGGATGCGCTTGGAGATGTAGACGGAGATCTGGAAGCAATCCGGGAAGAACGCCGGGAAGAGCTGGATGCTTATAATATGGAGATCGCGCGGCTGAAACGGGAGGCAAGACAGCTTGTAAACGAGAAGAATGCAGCAATTCCGGATGAAGACGAAGATCGTACCAGAAGTCATATCTTCCTTGATGTGGAAGCGTTGGATGATGACGAGGAGTTCCGTCCGAAGACACAGAAAAAGCTGACTGACAATATATTTATTATAATGCTGACTGGTATTCTGGTTGTTGCCGCAGTTATGCTGGCGGTTCACTTGCTGAATTTCCAGAAAGCCATCCAGCAGTTATTTACAATCTGTACGATCGCATTTGTGGCTGTTACGATCATTGACGGATTATTCCGGAAGGGCTTCTTTGATGGAGCGGATGCAGTACCGGATGAGGCAGAATTCGACCAGATGATCTATGAGCTTGGACGTGCTACAGAATCCAGAACAGTCCGGATCGAGATCGACCGGAATTTTCAGGAAGCACATGATGCAAAATTAGAGCTGTTGAAGTTCAAGGAGCATGATGCCGTAGCAAAGCGGGATTCCTATTATGAATTAAAGGGCAAACGGGATGAGCTTCAGAAACGGTTTGAGGTGATGGAGAAGGAACAGAAGGCGATCGACCTTGCGATCCAGACTATCAATGATATATCGGTGGATATTTATAATGATTTCGGTGGCCGTTTAAATGAGAATATTTCGGAGATCGTCAGTATCATTACAGATGGCAAATATAACGATGTGAAACTGGATGAAAATATGCATATTTCGGTATTTGACGACGATCATTATATGCCGATCGAGTTCCTAAGCAGCGGAACGATTGAACAGATCTATCTGGCTGTCCGGCTGTGCATCGCAGGGCTTCTCTGCAAAGACCGTATGCCGATCATTGTAGACGATATCTTTACAGCCTATGATGAACACCGTCTGAAAAATGCACTCTACTGTATGAGCCGCATTGATACCGATCAGGTCATAATCTTTACTTCAAACAATGCCATTGGAGATATGCTGGATGATCTCTCTATGGAATATAATTATGTAGAGTTGTAAATTGATTGTAAATTAAAAATTAAAAATCCCTGTCCACTTCCAGTTCTATTGCAGGTAGGGATTGAAACATCAGTGCAACGCGTTTCAATCCCTACCTACGATAGAGCTGGATGCAGGCGGGGTTTTTTAGTTATACTTAATTACATCTCATAGTTATCAGAGATGGTATGTTTTTCTTTGTACTCAGCGATACGTGCGTTGATCCGCTCAGCAGGATCTAACAGCTCGCTGATAGAAGCATCATGATTTAAGTGGTCGATGATCAGAGCGATGTACTTGCTCATATCGGCTGATTCGTACCAATCCTTCTTGAACAGGTCAGGCATCTGGTAGGTCAGGTTGGTTGTGATGACCTTTTCGATCAGACCTTCTTCGTGGCACTTATCGAATACTTCAAGACCCTTTGTGAAGAGACCGAAGGTAGCGATACAGTAAACACGTTTTGCTTTTCTCTGCTTTAACTGTCTTGCAACATCGATCATGCTTTCACCGGAAGCAATCATATCATCGATGATGATAACATCCTTGCCCTCAACAGAATCACCAAGGAATTCATGAGCAACGATCGGATTTCTTCCATCAACAACGCGTGAATAGTCACGACGCTTGTAGAACATTCCGACATCGACACCTAACAGGTTCGCAAAGTAGATTGCTCTGTGCATAGCACCCTCATCCGGAGAAATGACCATCATATGGTTGTTGTCAATTTCAAGATCCGGTGTGGTACGGAGCAGGGTCTTGATGAACTGGTAGGTTGGACGTACATTCTCAAATCCGCTCTTAGGGATGGCATTTACGACACGAGGATCGTGTGCGTCAAATGTCACAATATTGTCAACACCATAAGACTTTAATTCCTGAAGCATAACGGCACAGTCAAGAGATTCTCTGGAAGAACGCTTGTGCTGGCGGCTTTCATAAAGGAATGGCATAATTACTGTGATCTTTTTTGGTTTATCAGTCATAGCGGCGATCAGTCGTTTCAAATCTGCATAATGGTCATCCGGAGACATACGCTGTGGCTGGCCTGCCATTGTATAAGTACAGCTATAGTTTCCGACATCAACCATAATATAGATATCTTTACCACGAACGGATTCATTCAGAATACCCTTTGCCTCACCGGAGCCGAAACGTGGACAATCGGCACTGATCAGGTAAGTATCAGCTTCATATCCGTGGAAAACAATGTTGTCTTTGTGTACATTGTCTCTGTTAGCTCTCCATTTTACGAGATAATGATCAACCTTTTCACCAAGGCCTGTACAACTTTTGTGAGCGACAATTCCGAGACTGCCCACGGGTATGGTTTCTAATTTGCTATCGTCTGGCATGATAAATATCCTCCATAATCTTATAGTGTAATGATTCGATACCTTATATTGTTAGTATCATTGATAGTATATATGCAAATGCAGAAGACTGCAATGCCATCAGTTAGAAGTTTTATTCTGGATCCGGTCTTTTCGTTTGGTGTAGCGGATATTTGTTCCATATAATGGAAATACCTTAAAGTCACCAATGATACGGGACATGATACGTTCCGTATACCGGTCAGAAAGCTCCCGCATACTCAGATTGGTTGAAATCAGAGTAGCAAGGGATCGGTTGTTGCGCATGTTAATGATCTCAAATAACTGGGAATTAACGAAAGTATTCGGAACCTCGGTGCCGAGATCGTCAATGATCAGCAGTTCACAGTTATAGATATAATCATATAACATCATCTTTTCTTTTTCACGCACATTACCCATTATAATGCCTGATAAAATATTTTCAAATAAATTTATTGAAGTCAGATAAAGAACTGTGTGTCCTTTGTCTAACAAAGCCTTTGCAATACAGTTGGACAGGAAGGTTTTTCCAAGTCCTGTTTCTCCATAGATTAGAATACCGGAGTGGGATTCGTCAAAATGCTCCACATAATCTTTGCAAGCTGCCAGAGTGTTTGAGGCATTCTCGTATGGCGTATGCTTATGCGTGCCATCATTCTCCCGGCTGTAGTAGTTCAGGGAAAAAGTAGAGAAATTCTCTCTCTCCAGGATCTCACGGATCGTGGACTGGTTGTACAGCTCGTCAATCACCTTCTGTGTCATACATTTGCAGGGATGGCTTCCCTGATAGCCGGTGTCGTGACAGAGCGGACATTCATAGATCGGTTCCAGATAATCTTCCGGATATCCGTGTTCTTTTAAAAGAGCTTTTTTATAAGCTGCCAGTTCCCGATTATTCTGGTTGATGTCTTCCATATTAACAGGCAGTTTTCGTATTCTGTTTCTTGCTGCCTGAATAGAAGAGGAAGCGATCTCCTGATCGATCTTTTTTATCTCAGGAATCTTTTCATATATTTCAGCTTTTCTATTGTCTGCCAGAATTTCATTTTCAAGACGCTTCCGTTGAAAGCCTGACAATATACTATCATAATCTATATTTTTCATAATTACACATAATCCTTATTTAGTGAGAATTTATCTCATCTAGGAACAACTGCTCCATTTCATCAAGCTCAGCCGACATGTCTTTTTGCTGGAATGAATTGAAAGCATTCGGTTTAGCATTGTACTGACTTGATTTTTGCGATGTATTTCGTTTTTTTGCTTCGTGATATTCTGTGCTTGCCTTGGCAATATCATCGACTGTTTTGACACCTTGTTTCTGCCATTTTTTCAGAATACCGTTGATATAGGCAAATGTTACATCGTGAGGATGCTGTGCAATTCCACGGTTGCAGGCTTCAATGATGACCGGCAGTTCAAATCCCATTTCCTTATTCCAGGAATCCATCCATGCGACTTCTCCTGTGGTTGGAGCTTTCCGGTTGATACCAAGTGCCTTAAAGACTGCACGGTACAATGGGTTGCCATTTTCAGCAGCTTCCTTTGCTTCCTCCAGTGTGTGGATGCCGGCCTGATACCAGTTTTTGGCAATGCCCTCTGCATAACGGAGATCCGGTTTCTCAATGCTGACACAGTATTCGATCAGATATTCCATGATCTCGGTGGAGAAGCCTAACTGATCGTGAATATAGATCAGGATCTCGATATCATTCACCGATAATTCTTTTCTGAAATAGGTTTCTGCTTCAAATATCACGTCGGCAAATGCATCATCTTCCTTTGCCTTTGCTGCAAGGGCGGCAGAGTAAGGCTGTTTCTCCGGAAATACAGGCGCCGGTTTCTGAACCGGTTCCGGTCCTGATATGGTATTCTTGGTATGTACCGGTTTGCTTGCTGCTGGAACAGCAGGCTTCTTTTTCTTTTCCGGAAACTTTAATAAAGAGATGCTGTCGAGCGACAGGGAGGTGTCTGCCTCTTCCTTTGTTTTTTCATGCAGAGGAAGAAGGGTAATACCTGTAAGCTGGCCGGATGCATCGTAATCCAGACGTAATACGTCCTCGCTGATCCAGTACCGGATCGCACGGCAGATATCCTTCTCTGTGAGGTTGAAATGATCTGCAATATCAGCTACCGAAATCGGTGCTTTTGAGGACAACAGTCGGATAAGATATAGATAGACCTTGACAAATTCGCCATTTGCTTCGGTCATATAATAATCAATAAAATGATTCGATACCAGGGAAAATGTTTCCTTTGCTTCTGTTGAAATTGTAATGTAACTCATGGTAACTTTTCCCGCCTTTCATAACTTTTGGATGTCTCCAAACCTTCTCTGGTCAAGAAGTGCTCACATTATAGCATGTGTTTTTTAAATTGCAAATAGAACAAATAGTCGGTTGGAAAAATGGACAGGGATGTTGATTTTGTGGATAATGTGGAGAAGTTTTGGATAAAAAAATTATTTGTTACTAACACATCGGGAACAGGTGCTAAAACAGGGCATTTGTGAAAAAAGAAAGTAAATTTTATGTAAACAAATGAAAAGAGCTGTATGAGGAAAACTCCTTCACACAGCTCTGTGGATAATGTGGATAATTATTTTTTTATCAGCTCATTTCCGATAGAATCGACATTTCCGGCACCCATAGTTATCAACAAATCATTTTTTTTGCAATTTTTCAATAAATAATTTTCGATGTCCATAAAGGATGGCAGATAGAACGCATCGGTTCCATAAGAAGCAATCTTTTCGGCGAGCTGCTTCGAGGATACCAGACCTGTGTCTTTCTCTCTGGCCGCATAGATATCAGCAACGATAACATGGTCACAGACACTTAAGACCTTTGCAAAGTCATCGAAAAGGGCATATGTTCTGCTGTAGGTATGAGGCTGGAATACACACCATAATTCATGGTAGTCTGTATTCTTTGCAGCGGCGAGGGTTGCAGCAATCTCAGTTGGATGATGTGCATAGTCATCCATGACCTTTACATTGTCGAGGATCGTTCCTTTATACTCGAATCTCCGCTCTGCACCCTTACAATGCAGCAGACCTGCTTTGATCGCATCGATTTCGATGCCAAGCTCTGTTGCGGCAGCAATAGCAGATAAGGAATTGTATACGTTATGCTTTCCAAATACATGAAGTGTGATGTCGGTGATCTCCTTTCCGTCGATCACAAGGGTATAAGTTGGACGACCAAATTCATCAAAGCGGATATTTGCAGCGCTGTAATGGTTCTTTGGATCTTCACCGAAAGTAATAACCTGGCACTTCAGATCTCTTGTTACGGTATCAAAATACTGCATATCACCATTTACAATGATTTTTCCGTTTTCAGGAGTCTTTGTTGCAAATGTGTGGAATGACTCCGCGATCTCTTCAATGCCGCTGAAGAAATCCAGATGATCCGCATCAACATTTAAGATAATGCTGATGTATGGTTTGAATGCGTGGAAGCTGTTTGTATACTCGCAGGCTTCTGTTACAAAGTAATCAGAAGAACCTACACGGATATTTCCACCGATATCATCGATGATTCCGCCAACGGAAATTGTCGGGTCAACGTCGGCCTCTAACATAATATAAGAAAGCATGGCAGTTGTGGTTGTCTTACCATGAGTACCGCTGACCGCGATGGAGTATTTGTAATTCTCCATGATCTGACCTAAGAGCTGTGCTCTTGTCAGCATAGGGATATTTTTGGATTTTGCAGCCTGAAATTCTTCATTATCCGGATGGATGGCTGCTGTATATACGACAAGGTCAATCTGATCTGTAATATTGCTTGCGGTTTGTCCGATATTGATCAGAGCACCCATGTCAGAAAGTTTATCTGTCATATGGGATGCTTTCATATCGGAACCGGTGACTTTAAAACCCTCTTTAATAAGAATTTCGGCAAGTCCGCTCATGCTGATACCACCGATTCCCATAAAATGTACATTTATTGGATGATTAAAATCAATTTTATACATGATGTTTCGCCTTCCTGAAAAGAATATTTGTGAGTATTATAGCATAGATAAAAAAGGAGTGGATTATTTTTTCATAAAAATTGAAAAGTTCAGAATTTAGTGTGCGATGCGGACAAAATGAAAACGAAAAATAGAAAATTATACGGTATCATGTCAAATATAGGCAGATTTCCGTGATTATTAACAGAAATTTGTCGTTTTTTTTGACATGGAAAACATAAATAGTTCACACATCGTTCATTAAATGTTCACATATATACTGTAACATACAATACGAAAGCTTTTCATATATTTGAATCCTTTCCCCCCTCATTTGGAGCCACCATTTTGGTGGCTCTTTTCTTTTTTAAATATAATAAAAGGTGCTTTCGTATATCCGTGCCGTGGTCTGGCGGTGTTATAAATATCTCACTGCGGTTTCTGTTCACTGCACATGTCTGATTCGTAAATGCTCCTGTGCTAACTCGTCCTTCGGACTCAGACAAGCACCCGCATTTACTGACAATGCGCAGTTCACGACGAAATCCTCGCAATGATATTTTATAACACCGCCAGACCATGGCGCGGATATACGGAAGCACCTTTTGCTCATTATATCGCATGAAATGTCTGGTTATGGAGATGATATAGGTATGTTTGGAGATTTTTTTCGATATTGGGATGAGCTGCCGGAGCAAGGTGGTTTTTCGTTATTTGGATGGATTCATATGGGGTGGCTGGTCGGGATCGTATCTGTATGCCTGGTTGTCAGTCATAGATATAGAAGGGTGGATGCTGCTACACAGGATAAGATCCTAAAGATATTGGCAACAGCATCGATATGCCTGGAATCATTGAAAGATATCTATCTGATCCTGATTGGGGAGATGGGGATATCATATCTTCCGTTTGAGATGTGCGGACTGGCGATTTTTGTGGAACTGGGATTTGCATTTTTCCACCGGGAATTTCTAGGAGAAATTATGTGCGTGATCAGTATGCCCGGTGCAATGGCAGCATTGTTATTTCCGGACTGGACCAGATATCCGTTATTTAATTACATGCACATCAATTCTTTTTTGATACATGGACTTTTAGTGCTCATTCCGGTGCTTGTTCTGACATCCGGAAGATACAAACCTTCTATAAAAAGGATCTGGCAGATCTTTTTGTTCTTGTTTACAGTTGTTCCCTCTGTCTATGTTATAAACAGGATCTGGGGCTGCAATTTTATGTTCCTCTGTTATCCGTCCAATGGTTCTCCATTTCTGTCTGTTTATCTGCAGCATGGCTATGTTCCATATCTGATCACGTATGCCGTTGCAGTCATTCTTTGTATTTTGGTTATATATGGAATACTGGACAAAATCGCTTCCTTTTGTGGTAAAAATGTGGTATACATTAATAGGAAGAATTAGTTGAGAAAAAAGTCATAATAATAGAAAATATGCGCAGAAAGAACTGCGTATACGGAAGATAGAATACGGAGAATGAGAAAAAATGATAACAAACGATGCGACGCTTTTAAAAGTAAAACATGAAGTATTGTATGAAGTTGCCAAGCTTGCGTATGCCGGACGATTGGAGGAAGAAAGAGACAGTCTTCCTTATAAGATGGTTCCGGGACCGCAGCCGGCATTTCGATGTTGTATCTACCGGGAACGAGAGGTTATCAGACAGAGAATCCGGCTTGCGGAAGGTAAAGCACCGGGTGCTGAAGATGACGGAAATATCGTACAGGTCATTAATTCCGCCTGTGAAGGATGTCCGATCTCCCGATATGTAGTAACAGATAACTGTCAGAAGTGTATGGGTAAAGCCTGTCAGGCAGCCTGCCGGTTTGGAGCGATCAGCATGGGGCGGGATAAGTCCTATATTGATCCATCTAAATGTAAAGAGTGTGGGCAGTGTGCAAAAGCCTGTCCTTATAATGCGATCGCAGATCTGGTACGACCTTGCATGAAGAGCTGCCCTGTGGATGCAATCTCGGTGGCTGATAATGGTACCGGTATTGCCGTGATCAATCAGGACAAATGCATACAGTGTGGTTCCTGTGTCCATAAATGCCCGTTTGGCGCGATTGGTTCTAAGACATTTATCGTGGATATCATTAAGAAGATGCGTTCAGATATTAAGGTGTTTGCTATGCTTGCACCTGCAACGATCGGCCAATTTGGTGCAGATATTACGATGGCAAGCTGGAGAACCGCTTTAAAGAAGATTGGTTTTTATGATGTTGTAGATGTATCACTTGGAGCGGACATGACTGCCATGAATGAGGCGAAGGAATGGATCGAAGCCAAGGAGAAGGGGGAGAAGAAGACAACCTCCTGCTGTCCGGCATTTAAGAACTATATTGAGAAGCATTTCCCGACATTAAAGGATGCGATCTCAGAGACAGTATCACCGATGTGTGCAGCATCCCGTTATATAAAGGAAAAATTTCCGGGTGCAGTTACTGTATTCATTGGACCGTGTATCGCGAAGAAAGCGGAATCCATGTCAGGAGAGAAGGATACTGCAGATTATGCACTGACTTATGGTGAGATTCGTGCGATGCTTCGTGCAAAGGGTGTAAAGCTGGAGCCGGAAGAAGATACGGATGATCAGGGCAGTATCTATGGTAAGAAATTTGCAAATGCAGGTGGTGTAACCGCAGCAGTTCTTGAAAGTATGAAAGAACTTGGCTGTACCGGTGATGTATCTGTATGCAAATGCAGTGGCATAACCGAATGCAAGAAGGCATTGACGCTGATGAAGGTCGGAAGACTTCCAGAAGACTTCATCGAAGGTATGGTATGTGAAGGTGGCTGTGTCGGCGGTCCATCGAGACACCGGGATCCAAATCTTGCAATGCGTGACAGAAATGCAGCACTTGCAAAATCATCGGATATATTGATCAAGGACAATCTGGACAAACAGAATGCAGAAACGGTTGATATGATCCGTTAGATATAAGAAGGTAATTGTAATATCGGATGTGGGGACTTCTGATATTACAGGGAAAAGCAGAAACTATTAACAACAAAAGAAAATAAAGAAGAAAGTAAGAAAATTAAATGTCGCCAGACGAAACATAAAATAAGCCCGGCGGCATTTTTTTCAATGGAGGTTACACGCATGGTAGCACAGATTTTGGCACTTGCCATTTTTGTAGTTATGTTCGGATTGATCATATCCGAAAAATTTGAGCGTCATGTTATCACATTGGTATGTGGACTGGCAACACTTGTTCTGGTATTTGGTGTAGCAATGCACAGCATGGATGCGATACTTGAAACATTAAATATCAGAAACATTTTTACACTTTCGTTCTGGTATGAGGCAGGAGCCTCATCCGAGAGTACGGGTGGTATCAACTGGGCCACGATTATCTTTCTTGCGGGAATGATGGTTATGGTAGAAGGTATGGCAAAGGCGGGGTTCTTTCGCTGGCTATGTATGACGATCGCGAAAGCCGTTCGGTATAGGGTCATTCCGATATTTATTACATTCATGATCATGTCATTTGTCCTTGCTATGTTCATTGACAGTATCACGGTTATCCTGTTCTTAGCAGCAGTTACGGTGGAACTGGCGCAGCTTCTGGACTTTAATCCGATTCCGCTGATCCTGTCTGAGATCTTCTGTGCAAATCTGGGTGGATCGGCAACAATGTGTGGTGATCCTCCAAATATCATTGTCGGAACATCCCTTCGGTATTCGTTCTCCGATTTTATTACAAATACCGGCCTGATGGCGGTACTTTCACTGGTGGTTATTATTTTTTACTTTTATTTTTGTTTCAGGAAAGAACTCACTGCATCTTCGGCGTCACAGACTTCGGAGAAAGATCATCCATCACCGGTATCTGCGATCACGGATAAACGGGCATTTGCCATTAGCTGTGTGATCTTTTTATGTGCGGTTGCCTTACTTATCACACATGCACAGACCGGACTGACAGTTGCATTTATCGGTCTGTTTATAGCAATACTGGTTCTTCTGACATCAGGAAAGAATATCGGACATATTTTAAAAAATGTAGATTATAAAACGATCCTTTTCTTTATTGGTCTGTTTGTTGTAGTCGGTGGTCTGGAGCAGACCGGTATTCTGGAACTGGCAGCCGGATTTATCGGGAAGGTAAGCCATGGAAATGCCAAGGTAATGATAGCCATTATTATCTGGGTATCCGCGATCGCAAGTGCATTTGTAGATAATATTCCATTTGCCGCAACCATGATCCCGGTTATCAAGACTCTGGCAGCATCGACAGGTGTGGATCTCTCGGTTCTTGCATGGACACTGGCAATGGGTACAGATATCGGTGGAAGTGCGACTCCAATCGGGGCATCGGCAAATGTTGTCGGAATGTCGATCGCGGCAAAAGAAGGTCATCCGATCTCTTGGAGCAAATATTGTAAGGTATCGGCTCCGGCATCCGTTATCGTTATTCTGATCTCAATGGTCTGCATCTATCTGCGATATTTCTAAATTATAATAAAGGTGGAATATAACTGCAACCAGCTAATTATATATTGACATTACCAAAGATTTCGTAATGAGATGCATAGTGCCAGTAAATACGAGTGCCTGTTTGAGTCCGAAGGACGAGTTGGCACAGGAGTATTTACGAATCAGGCATATGCAGCGAATAGAAATCGACGTAAGTCAATATATAATTAGCTGGTTGTAGTTATAATTCCCCCGTTTTTTGTAAAAATGAACTGCAAAAAACTGTTGACAGATAAGTGAAATATGGTACTATAGGTAAAGTAGTTTTCAAAACTACGTTTGAAGTTAACGAAAAACCCAGAATAAAGTCTGAAAAAACCGAGAACGAAGTTGCGAAAACGTGAAAAAAGGAAACACATTTTTCATTATATAGATCATTATTTTACGGAGGAACAGACAGTATGATAACAGAGTTAAAACCGGAAGAAGGAATTGCCGGAAAGTTTGTCAAGACAGCATTTGATGAGAATGGTGTATTAAGCAAGATTGAATTTACAAATGATGAGACCTTCAATTTTGCATTTGATGTAGTGGATGCATTAGCAGAAAAGACACCGGATAAGACAGCGTTGATCTATGTGTCCAGAGATAAGGAAGAAAAGAAGTTTACATTTAAAGAGATCAAAGAGTATTCCAATATGGCAGCAAATTATTATAAGAGCCTTGGTATCAAGAAGGGCGACAGAGTGCTGCTGGTATTAAAGCGTCATTATCAGTTCTGGTTTACGATTCTTGCACTTCACAAGATCGGAGCTGTAGCAATTCCTGCAACCAATATCTTAAAGGTAGAAGATTACAGATACAGAATTGAAGCTGCAAATGTAAAGGCTGTTGTATGTACAGCTGATGACAAGATTCCGGATGCAATGGCAGCCATCGATCCGGATGATAAGGTGATCAAGGTTATCGTAAATGGTGAGAGAGAGCATTTCCATCCATTTGATAAAGATATCCTTTCATTCAGCAAAGAATTTGCACGTCCGACAGGTGAAGATACAGTCTATGCACATGATACCATGATCATCATGTTCACATCAGGAACAACCAAGCATCCAAAGATGGTTGCACATAATCATCTGTATGCACTTGGACATTATATTACAGCAAGATATTGGCATAACGTAAAGACGGATGGTATTCATTTTACAGTATCCGATACCGGCTGGGGTAAGGCTCTCTGGGGCAAGCTCTATGGTCAGTGGTTATGCGAGACCTGTATTTTCGTTTATGACTTTGATGTATTCAGTGCAGACAATATCATGAAGCTTGTAGAACAGTACAAGATCACAACCTTCTGTGCGCCACCGACCCTTTACAGAATCCTTGTTAAGATGGATCTGAGCAAATACGATCTTTCCGCACTGACTTACTGCACAACCGCAGGAGAAGCCCTGAATCCGGAAGTATTCTATAAATTCAAAGAGATGACAGGATTTACGATCTTTGAAGGCTTTGGTCAGACAGAGACTACACTTGCAATAGGAAATCTGAAAAATACAACACCGAGACCGGGTTCCATGGGTAAGGCAAGCCCACTCTATGATGTTCACATTATGAGACCGGACGGAACACTTGCTGATGTAGATGAGACCGGTGAGATCGTTATTAAGATTGCAGATGGCGAACCATATGGTCTGTTCTCTACTTATAATAATGATGAGAAAATGACAAAAGAAGTTAAGCACGACGGTTATTACCACATGGGTGATACCGCATATATGGACAAGGATGGATATTTCTGGTTCGTAGGCCGTGTGGATGATATCATCAAGGTTGCCGGATACCGTGTTGGACCTTTTGAGATTGAAAATGAGATTATGAAGATCCCATATGTTCTGGAATGTGCAGTTACAGCTATACCGGATGGAACCAGAGGACAGGCGATCAAGGCAACGATCGTTCTGACAGAAGGAACGGTTGGCGATGATAACCTGAAGAAAGAGCTGAAGCGTTATTTCAAGGAGAACATGGCGAGCTACAAACGTCCTCGTGTGATCGAATTTGTCGATGAGATGCCAAAGACGATCAGTGGTAAGGTAAGACGTGTAGAGATCAAAGAGAAAGACTGGAAATAAGTCTGGACGATTATCTGCTGGGATAGATTACAGGCAGATGAAATGACATAGCCTGTGAGAAGCAGGCAGGAAATGGAGATGTTCATAAAATGATAGATATGGAAATTAAGCCATATGAGCGTATGGTTTATTACTATGAAACTGACAGAATGGGAATTGTTCATCATTCTAACTATATCAGATGGTTTGAGGAAGCGAGACTGGACTGGATGAAGCAGATTGGATGGGATTACAAGACCATCGAGGACGACAATATCATTATTCCGGTATTGTCGGTATCTGCGGAATACAAAACCATGTCCAGATATGGAGACAACATTGTGATCTATGTAAAGCTTGCAGAGTACACAGGCATCCGTATTGGATTTTCCTATGAAGTACATGACAAGAAGACTGGAGAGCTTCGGTGCGTCGGCACATCCTGTCATTGTCTGCTGGATGAGAACAATAAGCCGGTGTTCATGCGGAAACGTTATCCGGAGAAGGATGCGTTCTTCAAGGAGCTCATGAAGCAGCAGGCTGAAGAATAATATTATAAAAAACGCTCACACCGTGATCAGAACATTTCTTTATGCAGAACACTTTCGTTCTGTGTCTCACGTAGCGGTACTAAATTCACCGCAGAGCGGTTCATCAAGGACCGACGGGAGACAAGGTCTGCCAAAAGAAATATCTGATCACGGCGTGGGCGTTTTTTATAGCTACATTTGTTTGTGTTTCCCTGCCAGATCCTCGCTGTTGACACATTGTTTTATAATTGCTAGTATAGGCTTGATATAGGGGATTTCCATGCGGAATCAGGTATTATGTATGAGCATTATGGATGAGCTTGTTAGGAAAACTTGTTAAGAAAGATTATGAAGATCATGGCTGCAGGGCATGATGTATTTTGAAATGATATGAGGTTAGAATGAGAAAGATAAAAGAAAACAGAGAGAAAATGTATAGATCGCATTGGACGAAAATTGTTAGTTATATGTTGGTAATGGTGATGGCTGTTTCCTTGTTTGGACAGGTTGCTGTGAATGGAGCATTTGACGGAACTGGCAAACAGGCAGGCACAGGTGTGATCGCGGGGCTTAGTCAGGTAGAGGCAGCTTCGGATACTTCTATTGATTATAAGGCGGCTTTGAAGGAAACGTCTGTTGCAATCGAGAAAAAGCTGACAACCTATAAGGTGGAAGTGGCAGATGAAACAGGCGGAACTTCCGTCGTAGACTGGTATGGCCCTGCAAATGCTTCAATCGGTGGCGAGTGGGCTGTGATCGGAGAAAGCCGTTATGGACGGAAGAATGTATTGTGGTATCGTGCCTATTATGAGAATCTGGTACGGGTATTACAGGCAGCCGGAGAAGCACAGGCATCTGCTGATGGAACAACTACAGGTGGAAGTGCAAAGACTGTGCCATTGAAGCTCGACAGCAGAAAGGGAACGGAAAATTCCAGAGCCATTCTTGCACTGACTGCTATGGGGATAGATGCGTCAAACGTAGAAGGGTATGATCTGACAGCAGCTTTGTCGGATATGACATATGTAAAAAAACAGGGCTTAAATGGACCAATCTGGGCGTTGATTGCGCTGGATTCCGGTAATTATGAGATACCGCAGATCTCATCGGGTAAAACAACAGCCCAGGTATCCAGAGAAAAATTGTTATCTTATATATTAAGCAGTGAGCTTACAGATGGTGGATTTAATCTGACGAAAAGTGATTCACAGGGGGCAGATCCGGATGTGACAGCAATGGCATTGCAGGCATTTGCACCATATTATACCGGACGGATAACTGTTGGAACAGAACTTCAGAAGCAGATCAGGGAAGCAGTGGACCGGAACATACAAGTTCTCTCAGATATGCAGAAAACCTCCGGAGCATACAGTTCATATGGAAGTGAGAATGCAGAAAGCACGGCACAGGTGCTGGTGACTTTATCCAGTCTTGGAATTGATGGAAGCACGGACAGTCGTTTTGTAAAAAATGGAAAGTCTGTGCTGGATGGTCTGTTGTATTTTTATATATCATCAACCGGAATGTTTAAACATGTAGACACGGAAAAATCCGGCAATCAGATGGCGACCGAGCAGTCGTTTTACGCATTGGTAGCGTATCAGAGGTTCCAGAATAAAAAGGCAACCTTGTATGATATGACAGATGCGGATAAAGCATGTGTTATGGATCTGACAGATTGCAGCGTAACCATTTCAAAGACCGCATACATATATACCGGAAAGACGATCAGACCTGCAGTGACTGTTACCTGTAAAAAGCTGGATGGAACAACGATCACTTTAAAAAAAGACACAGATTATACAGTCACATATAAGAATAATAAAATGCCGGGCAAGGCAACGGTCGTAGTAAAAGGTAAGGGTGATTATACCGGAAGCGTAAGCAGAACGATCACGATCGCACCGACGGCAACGGTGATTTCTTCGGTGACAAATACAGAAACCGGAATCCGGCTGAAATGGAAAAAGACGACAGGCGCAGAGAAATATATCATATATCGTAAAGCGGGAAATGGCTCCTGGAAGAAATATAAGTCGGTAAAGGCGGCAAATGGATGTTCCTTTACAGATACTAAAGTTACAAATGGAAGCAAATACGCATATAAGATACGGGCGTATGCGGATGGTGTATATGGAGCATACAGTTCCATACACACAATATACCGGGTAAAACAGCCAGCCCTGAAAGTGAAAAAGGCAGGAAAAGGCAGACTGAAGTGTTCCTGGAAGAAGAACACGAAGGCGAACAGTTACCAGATCATGTATGGAACGAAGGCGTCCATGCAGGGGGCAAAGACGATCGCGATAAAAAAAGCCGGAACCGTGAAAAAGACTATAGCCGGATTAAAAGCCGGAAAGAAATACTATGTACGGATCCGGAGCTGTAAAACGGTGAATAAAAAGAAGTATTACAGCAGTTGGAGCAAGACCGTAAATATCCGGGCATGATCGGGATCGTAGAAGATGAATAAACATGCAGATGTCCGGAAAGCAGAAATTACAGGTACAATAAATACCGTATGACAGAAAGCAGCAGTATATGAAGTTCATTAAAAAAAATATAAAAAAAATAATTGGTATTCTGGCGGTGGTGCTGATCCTTACCGTGGCATTCTGGTATGGTGGAAATGCACCGGGTTCCAGAGGCTTTTCCGGATTTGGAAAGCAGCATACGGAATTCCGGAATTCGACCGAACTGGCAGAAACTGAAACTGGTCAGGAGGAAACCGGAAGGTCATCGATGACGGAATCGGAAACAACAGACGGTCAGGACGCTGATAGTCAGGATGCAGACCGTACAGATGAGACATCAGAAGGAGTGTCAACAGAAGAACCGGCAAATAAAGATACACAGGAAACGGCATCAGGTGAAACCGGAACCGAAAATAAACGGGCGGATAGTCCGGCTGCAAATGACAGCTCCGAAACAGAAGATGGACAAGGCTCCTCAGGGACGACAGAGGTTCTGACCGAACAGCCGACGACGGAACAAACGACTGAAACAAAAGAACCGAAAACAACGGAACAGCCAACGACGGAAGAACCAGGGCAGAATACGACAGAAGCTCCAACGACGGAACGACCGTCACATCAGAAACCGGAGAAGCCTGCAACAACGGAAGAATCGGAAACAACAGAGCAGAAGCCGGCCGAGGAGCAGACATATACCTGCACGATATCGATTAACTGCGATAATATTCTGAAAAACTGGAATATGTTAGATAAGAGCAAGCAGTCCTGTGTACCTGCCGATGGCTGGATCCTGAAGGAAGTCGAGGTAGAATTTAAAAAGGGACAGACCGTATTTGATGTATTAAAGGATATCACGAAAAAAAAGAGTATACAGCTTGAATATTCCTTTACTGCATTATACGGAAGCTACTACATTGAGGGAATCCATAATCTGTATGAATTTGACTGCGGAGAATTATCCGGTTGGGAGTATTGTGTCAATGGGAAGTTCCCGGCATTTGGATGCTCAAAATATGTATTGAAAGATGGAGATAAGATTGAATGGAAATACACCTGTGACCTTGGAGCAGATGTAGGAAATCCATATTTTGAATAACAGACAGGAGAAACAGGTGAAGAAGATCAGAAGGGATGCATTTGCAGACAGTCATCCAATCGTGAATTTGATATATTTTATATTTGTCATCGGATTTGCAATGATGTCGCTTCATCCGGTTAGTTTAGGGATCGCTTTTTTGGGAGCGGTCTCATATTCTATCTGCCTGAATGGCAGACGGGCACTATATCAGAATCTGCGCTATATGCTGCCGGTTGTGATATTGACGGCACTCATTAATCCGGCATTCAGTCATCAGGGGGTGACGATCCTGCGGTATCTGCCGTCCGGCAATCCGCTGACGCTCGAATCTATTCTGTATGGTATAGCGGCTGCTGTAATGCTGGTGACAGTACTGTGCTGGTTCTCATCCTTCAACAGGATCATGACTTCTGATAAAATGATCTATCTGTTTGGGCGGCTGGCACCGTATCTGTCGATCGTTCTGTCTATGACGTTGAAGTTCCTGCCGGAATTTACCGCAAGGATCCGGCAGGTATATCAGGCACAGAAAGCGGCAGGCTGTGTGATGCCTGGGAAATATTTTAAACGGCTTCGAACCGGTATGCGAGTGATCTCTTCGGCAGCAACCTGGGCGTTAGAACGGGCGGTCATAACAGGTGACAGTATGAAGAGCCGGGGATATGGGTTAAAAGGCAGGACAGCATATTCATTATTTCATTTTAGAAAAAGTGATGGCTGCTGTCTGGTCGTGATTCTGGCAGCGGGAAGCTTTGTTGCGGCAGAAATGATCCGGGGCGTGATTGACTGGCAGTATTATCCGGATATAACAGGAAATGGATCAGACGGAATGGGAACTGCGGTATTTGCAGGCTATCTGTTATTAGTAAGCCTGCCATGTGTGATGCATTTGTATCAGGCAATCCGGGAAAGGAAGAAAAGATGAAATTATATGAGATCGATAATCTGACATTTGCATATCCGGATATTGCATCGGAGAGGGATGATGTTTATCTGAAGCCGGTATTAAAGGATATCGGCCTTTCCATAGAAAAGGGCAGCTTTGTCATTGTCGCAGGTGGTTCCGGAAGTGGGAAGACGACATTGCTCAGACAGTTGAAATCCGTTTTGACACCTCGTGGAAAACGGGAAGGAACTGTCTGTTTTCAGGGGAAAAAACTTGGAGACATAGATGATCGTGTACAGACGGAGCAGATCGGATTTGTTGTACAGGATGTAGATGCACAGCTTGTAACGGATAAGGTATGGCATGAACTTGCATTTGGGTTGGAAAGTCTTGGATATGACAATGCCTTTATTCAGAAGCGGGTAGCGGAAATGTGTTCGTTCTTTGGTCTGGATGGGATTTTTCACAAAAAGGTAAATGAATTGTCCGGCGGACAGAAGCAGTTGGTAAACCTGGCATCAGTCATGGCAATGGCGCCGGAGGTGGTGATCTTAGATGAGCCGGCAAGCCAGTTAGATCCAATGGCAGCGAGGGAATTTTTTCAGTGCCTGTATCGTATTAACCGGGAACTTGGAACTACAGTGATCCTGACAGAACACAGACTGGAGGAAATCTGGCCGATGTGCAGCCAGTTCATTCTGATGGAAGATGGCAGAGTGATCTATGATGGAAGCATTGTAGATGGCGTGGTGCTGTTGGCACAGAATGCACCAGCAATCGAGATCCCTGCGGCATGCAGGATAGCATTTGGATTGTCAGGTTATGGAGTTACAGACTGTCCGGTTACAGTTGCAGAGGGCAGAGAATGGCTGCGGCAGTATGATGAGAAACATGAACAGATGGCAGCAGGGGGACAGTCAGAGCAGGCGGATACGCAGGGAAAAAATCAGACAGCGGAGAACGTGATCAATATCAAGGATGTTTTTTTTCATTATTCATCCATGGAGAAAGAGGTATTGTCCGGACTTACCTTGTCGGTAAAGCGGCAGGAGATCCTTGCCATAAATGGTACAAATGGATGCGGAAAGTCAACATTGTTATCCCTGATCGCAGGGAACTACCGGCCGGACAGAGGCAGGATCCGGCGGGAGAAGCAACTCCGGATCGGATATCTTCCGCAGGATCCCAAGCTGTTATTTACTGCAAATACAGTTGGAGAAGAACTGGGACTGATCCGCAGACATGGGACGTTTGAGGTGGCGGAGCAGGAGATTTCGAAGGAAATGATCTGGAAAAGTATTCATTTCTGCCGGCTGGAATCTGTACTGACGCAGCATCCATATGATCTGTCAGGGGGAGAACAGCAGAGACTTGGACTTGCAAAGGTACTGCTTGCTGCTCCGGATGTGATACTGATGGATGAACCGACAAAGGGCATGGATGCAGCATTTAAAAAACGGTTTTCGCATATGATGAAGAAGCTTAAAGCTTCCGGACATACGATCGTGATGGTAAGTCATGATATTGAATTCTGCGCAGAAACGGCTGACAGGATCTGTCTGATCTTTGATGGCAGAGTGGCAACGGTTGCGGGAACAAACGATTATTTTTCAGGAAATGAATTCTATACGACTGCGGCAGCCAGAATAGCAAAAGAAACAATCCGGGGCGCTGTAACGGTTGAGGATATCCTGCATGCATATGGCAAAACCGGTGCATGGGATCAACCGGATGACGATATAGATGACGGAATTGTATGGACAGATACCGGGAACAGGAAGGAAAATGACGAAGCAAAGCAGGAAGAAGACCGGATAGGAAGCGGCACTCAAAGCGAGATATCAATACAGGAGAAAAAACCGGAAAAAATGTCATTTGTCCGAAAACTGGGACTTCTACTTACAACGGTTATCATGGCGTTCTGTTTTTATAAGACAATGACACAGGCGGATCTGACCCGGCTGATTGAGGATGGAACGGTGACTGGAGAAGGTATACAATATCTGATCTTGTATGGTATATTTATATTGGCAACGGTCATATATATTCTGTTGCTGCGTCCGGTCGGAAGAAACAGGGATCAGGATATTGACCTGCGCAGAAGGAACCGGATCAGCAGAAAAAAATTGATCATAACGGTTCTTTGTATTGCAGCAGTGGCAGGAACGATCTGGTTTGGCAAGACGGTTCTGTCAGACCGGAAGTATTATTTTATTTCTCTTCTGGTTCTGATCGAAATGATGATACCGTTTCTCACAGCCTTTGAGACAAAGGCACTGGGAGCACGGGATATTGTAACGGTGGCAGTTCTGTGCGCGCTTGCTACAGTCGGAAGAACAGCATTTTTTATGATCCCGAATTTTAATCCGGTTATGGCGATCGTGATCATCAGCGGGGTAGCATTTGGATGTGAGACCGGATTTGTGACCGGAGCGGTGACGATGCTGGTATCGAATATGGTATTTGGACAGGGACCGTGGACACCATGGCAGATGTTTTCACTTGGCCTGGTTGGTTTTGCGGCGGGGCTTGTATTTAATAACAGTCGGGTCAGAAGTCAGAATGTGACGAAACTTGGCCTGTGTATCTTTGGCGGCCTGTGCTGTATTCTGATCTATGGCGGTATCATGAATCCGGCATCTGTGATCATGTGGCAGCCGGCAGTGAACCTTAAGATGATCGTGGCAGCGTATGTAACCGGCTTTCCGTTTGATGTGGTACAGGGATTTGCGACGGTTCTGTTTCTGTGGATCATGGCCCGGCCATTTTTGCTGAAACTGGACCGGATCAAGATAAAATATGGAGTATTGTGTGAGGTAAAACAGCATGCTTAGAAATTGTAGTCTGGAAGAGATATCGGATGGTCGTTTATACGATCAGACGGATATGGTAAAAGCATATTGCAATGAATGTAAAGGGTGTCATGCCTGCTGTGAGGGAATGGGAAATTCCATCATCTTAGATCCGCTGGATGTGAGCAGACTGACAAAGGAGACAGGGAAGAGTTTTGAAGCTCTGCTTGCCGATACGATAGAGTTAAATGTTGTAGATGGGTTGATCCTTCCAAATATCAAGATGGTAAATGGAACATGTACTTTTTTAAATGCAGAAGGCAGATGTGGGATCCATGCGGCAAGGCCGGGATTCTGCAGACTGTTTCCGCTTGGCAGATATTATGAGGATGGCGGATTTAAATACTTTCTTCAGATCCATGAATGTGATCGGGCAGGCAAGGTGAAGGTCAAGGTATCAAAATGGATCGATACACCGGATCTGCCGAGATATACAGAGTACATTAATGAGTGGCATGATTTTCAGAAGCAGGTGCAGGAGACATTTGCACGGATCCGTATGCAGGACGGGGCAGAAGAAAGTAAGGATGCACGGATCAAGCAGATGTGTATGTATATTCTGAATATCATGTATGTTGCGAGATATGAGGAGAACCGGGATTTTTATGAGCAGTTTGAGATGCGATTGGAGCATCTGAAAGAACTGCTTGAGTCAGGAATCTAGCAGACAGATCCTGATCTGGAACGGTATAAATGCGGATAAGAGGCGGGGAGTGTGAATGATGGTAAAAAGAGCATATAAAAGACTGGCATTTTATATAAGTATATTTGTGATCCTTATGGCAGGTGTGATTCTGATCTTCTGTGCAAGAGAGATCCGGGAGACAACGGAGCAGGTGGATGATGAGATGAACAAAAATATAGATTATGCAGCCATGTCCTGTCAGAACTGTTTGTCGGATGCGATCGATATTCTGACAGTGAATTATTTCACAGTGCAGTATATGCATGAGTCAGGACATAGTATGGATGAGTTCCGTGCGTATTTTACCGAACAGACCCATTATCTGAAAAATGAAGAAAGTATGCAGTATCTTGGGATTTATGGATATATTGACGGAGAACTGATGCTGAGTACTGCATGGGAGCAGCCAGAGGGATATCGGATCGAGGATCGTTCCTGGTATCAGGAGATGAAGCAGAATGGTACAGAACTTACGATCACGACACCATATCTGGATATGAAGACGAACCGGCAGGTGGTATCCGTTGGACGTATGTTCCGGGACGGTTCGAACCTGATCGGTGTAGATGTTGATCTGGAGGAACTGTCAGATCTTCTGAAGGAACTGGATGCAGGAACGAGTGAGATCTATATTGTAGATCAGACCGGAAGTATTATTGCAGGCGGAGAGTCTGCATATATGGGAAAGACACTGGACAGCATGTATCACAGAACGGACGCATATGAGACTTATGTTTCAGATATTGATAAGGAACTTGCGTTGGAGACAGAAGGTACTGTCAGCTATAAGACAGACAGTGCATGGATATCTGTGAAGCCAATCCTTGATAACTGGTATGTGGTTGCGATCGTGGATAAGAATGAAGTCAGCAAACTGGCAGCAAAAAATGCAATCCCTTCTGCGGTGACACTGGCTGTTGTACTGCTGGTATTCTTCATGCTTTATATGAACCTGTTTGTCCGTGTATACCGGACGGGAAAAAAAGGCAGAGCTTCGATCGGAGTTGAGCGTTATGCCTCTGGTTCTGTTCTGCAGGATGATAAGCGGGTGAAAAAGGTTGTATTTTATGTATATATCCTTTTTGCCACATATTTTATTATGATGTTTTATCGGTTTCAGAAGGCTCCGGTGTTCATTGTTGTGACATTGGCAACTATGTTGGTCAGCTTTCTTGTGACTTTTATCAGAAAGACTACGGTAAAGATACATGGATTATGTATGTCGGGCTGCCTGTTTGCAATCGTTGCGATGTATGGACTGGTACCGGGTGAACATAACCGCCTGACTGATATGTTTCTTGCGGCAGCCGTTGTTGTGTCATTGTACCAGAAGATGGAACTGAATATATTTATGCTGATCAGTACCATCGTTTATTATTTGTATATGGTTCTTGCCGGCCGCTATATATCACAGGCAGATCCACTCGATGTCAGCGAGACGGTTATGGATCTGCTTATCATATTGATTGGAAGTCTGATGCTTCTTGTGGTGATCGCATGGAACAAGCAGCTTCAGGTTCGTTTGAAACAGAAGGCAGAAGAAGCAGAGGCTGCGGCGAACAGCAAGTCCGCATTTCTTGCAAACATCTCACATGAGATCAGGACTCCGTTAAATGCGATCCTGGGTATGAATGAGCTGGTGCTCCGGGAGAGCAGACAGCCGCATATCAAGGAATACGCTATGTATATCAAGAATTCCGGTAAATCGTTGCTTACGATCATCAGTGATATTCTGGATCTGTCCAAGATTGAATCCGGAAAGGTATATCTGGTGAATGAGAACTATTCGCTGAGCAGCCTTGTGGAGGATGTTGAACGATCCATCCAGAAGCGTATTATGGAAAAAGGGCTGGAACTTAAGATCTATGTAGAACCGGAGCTGCATGAGAATTTGAAGGGTGATGAGGTGCGTATCAAACAGATTATTATGAACCTTTTAACAAATGCAGTAAAATATACAGAAAAGGGTGAAGTTCGTCTCTATATCACAGGAACTGTTATGGATAATAAACAGAACCTGACGATTGAAGTTTCCGATACCGGCATTGGTATGCGGAGTGAGGATATGGATAAGCTGTTTACAAATTTTGAACGACTGGATCTGAAGCGGAACCGCTCAGTTGAAGGTACAGGACTGGGACTTCCGATCACCAAGAATCTGCTGGTTGCAATGGGTGGAGATATTACAGTCAGCAGTGTATATGGTGAAGGTTCCACATTTACGGCAACGGTTGGACAGGAGATCGTAAATGAAGAACAGATCGGGGATTACAGAAAGAAATATAAAGAACAGCTTCATCAAGAGGTCTGTTATCAGGAGTCCTTCCATGCAGAGGATGCCCGGATCCTGGTTGTAGATGATAATGAGGTTAATCTGAAGGTCGTGGTTGGACTTGCAAAGAATACAAAACTTCAGATCGATACGGCACTTAGTGCGGCAGAAGGACTGGAACTGATCCGCCAGCATACCTATCAGCTTCTGCTGATCGATCATATGATGCCGGAAATGGATGGAATCGAGATGCTCCAGCATGTGAAGACCATGGATGGCGGCATTTATAAAGATATACCGGCAGTTGCGATTACGGCAAATGCATTATCAGGAGCAAAGCAAACGTATCTGGATGCTGGCTTCTGCGGTTATCTGTCGAAGCCGATCAATCCGGAACGCTTTGAACAGATCATTAAAGATAATCTTCCACAGGAATATGTAACGGAATGTGGAGACGGGAATGGAGATACTGTCACAGGAGGACAGGAAACAGACGGCACACCGGATCTACAGCAGGCAGAAGAATGGAGCATACCGGGAATTGATATCGCGAAAGCCTTATCCTATATTGGCGGAAGCAGAGAGCTGTATATCAGTCTGCTGCAGACTTATCTGGATGGAAGTGAAGAACGGATCCAGAAGCTTGAAGAATGTAAGAACAAAGAAGACATTTTTAATTATGATATAACGATCCACGGCCTGAAGGGAATATCCGCAAGCATTGGTGCAGATTCTATGGCGGCAGCCGCTGCAGGGCTGGAAGAAGCATGTAAGGATCCACAGACGGCATTGGCGTACATTCAGATGAATCATGACCAGGCAGTAAGCCAGTACCGGGAGCTTCTGGAGCAGATAAAAAAATGGCTTGCGAATATAGAAACAGATGGTAAAATAGAAAAAGAAGCGGTCACAAATATAACGGAGATGCTTACGATCATCAGTGAATTAAAAACTGCTGTTTTTGAGTATAAAGAGAAAGCTGCATGCACCTGTCTGGAACGATTGTACAAGATAGAGATACCGGAGTTAGCAGATGAAATGGGTGCAAAGTATTATGGAATACTCGATAAGCTGTATCAGTATGTTTCAGATTATGATATGGATAAAGCTTATGAACTGGCAGAAAAACTGGAAACGGATATTAGGAGGATACTTAAGTGAAACGAACAGTATTGGTTATAGATGATGATAAGATGATACTTGATATGATCCAGGGAATCCTGGAGGACAAATTTGAAGTATCAGCCGTGAATGATGGACAGAAGGCGTTCCGTGTCCTTGAACGGATTCATCCGGATGTCATCCTGTTGGATCTGAAGATGCCGGGTATGGATGGATATGATGTGATATCCAGACTGAAGGTGAATCAGGAATATAAGAGTATTCCGGTTATTTTCCTGACGGCAGTTACAGATGAGTATTCAGAGACAAAATGCTTTGAAGCAGGAGCGGAAGACTACATCTGTAAACCATTTACAGCGAATGCATTAACAGCGCGGCTCGAACGTGTCTTAAATATTCATGAGTGTGTAAGGATATAAGAAACAATGGGAAAAGAGACAAAGACAAATGCGATGCGGATTCTCGATCGTATGAAGATTCCGTATACGCTCAATCAATATAACTGTGAAGAATTTATCGATGGTGTGCATGTTGCAGATATGCTTGGACAGAGCTACGACGAGAGCTTCAAGACGATCGTTACGGTCGGAAAGAGTCAGGGATATTATGTATTTGCACTTCCAATCGACAAAGAGATCGACCTGAAAAAAGCAGCTAAGGTTGTCGGTGAGAAAAACCTTGAGCTACTTCCTGTAAAAGATATCAATAAAGTTACCGGGTATATCCGCGGCGGCTGTACACCGATCGGCATGAAGAAAGCATATCCGACCGTGATCCATGAAAGTGCGGAAACACTTCCTCAGATGATCGTATCCGGTGGACGCCTTGGCGAACAGATCATGTTAAAGCCGGATGATTTAGTTCGCGCGGTGAACGGACGGTATGCGGATATTATATCGGCTAAGTGATTTTTGACATTAGAAGATTATAGATAAAGTCGTAATAAAACAAATGGGGAGAGAATTAAATGGAGAGGAAGGACTGGATTGATCAGTTGAGAGGCTTTGCCTTTTTTATTGTTGTTTTGTGTCATGCAAGTGTGCTCGGAGTGATATCACATGTTGGAGCGGCATTTCATATGCCGTTGTTTTTTATGATATCAGGATTATTATTTTATCCGGAAAAAGTGTTGGAAAGAAGTTTGATTTCGCAGGTTGGACATAAGTTTCAAAGTATTATTATTCCATATTTTTGGGTTGTATTTTCGTTATTTCCAATATGGGTATTAAATTATCGGGTTTTGCGAAAGGGAAAAGCAAATTATTGGCATACATTAATAGGAAATCTTGTATCGCAGGATAAAATTTATCCTGCGACTGTAAATCCGGTTTGGTTTCTTGGAGCATTATTTTTTGCATATTTATATATTCTGATTATAGTAAAAATAACAGGAAGACAACGATGGCTTCGGTTACTTATGGCATTTGGCATCATGGCTCTGGGATTTTATTTTTCAGATAAGCAGTTGCCATACCATGTTAATACAGGAATGGTCGGAGCAGGTTATATTTATACTGGTTATTTGGTTCGCAGATATATACTGGAAAAGAATGTATTGAGAAATTATAAGAACCTTGTAATAGTTATACTTACAACAATTGGATTTGTTAGTGCATTCAGCAATAAGACTGTGTTCATGGTATATGGACAATATTATTCAATACCATTATTTGTGACATCATCATTAACATTTAGTATTGCCCTGATCTTGTTATTCAGCGAGTTCTCAAAGGATAAAGTTCTTGCTTTTATGGGAAGAAATACATTATTTGCGCTGGGAGCACATATAGCTTTAATTCGAATATGTCAAGCAATATGGGCAGATAAACTATCAAGTTCGTTTATCAAAATGTTCATGGTGTTTGGTGTAGAAGCTTTGCTTCTGGGAATTGCATATGTGATGAATCGGTGGTGGCCATATATGAATGGCAAGTATACAGCGAATACTAATTCAAAGAAAGCTTTTATTTTTCGAATGATTATGGTTTGCTGGTGCATGATCGTGCCGGTATGGATGAGTGTTGTACGATGGCTGACAGATGAAAAGGGCAGAAGTTTTATTTTTACAGTTTTATTTACAATTTTAATAGGGGGATTATTTACAATCATCACTTCTAAATATGTAAAGTGGATATATCTTGAAAAGAAACAGGTATAAAAAAGAGGCTTCCTAACGATAATTCGAACAGGAAGCCTTTATGTTTAATGAATAAAATGTTCAATCCATTTTGTTAATTGGTTTACAATTAATGCTAATACAATAGATATGGCAACCATAATCAGCTCATTTCGACCATAACAGGTAGGGTGACCGTAATCGCGCATAACACCTCGTACAGTAACATGTGCCAGATACAATTCCAGAGAATATTTGCCGAACCATTCAAAGAACTTCTTTATGCAATTATGTATTTTTCCAAAATGTTTCAGCTTGCTGAATAAAATTGCAATTAAAATACATGCACTGATATTGAGAAAAGCAGCAGAATATCGTGCGAATATGATCTTGCTTCCTTTTCGAAACTGAATTGCAAATAACGATAAGAGCATTAATCCATAAGTCCCGCCGGATATAGACCTTTTTTCATATGAGTATTTGCCGATAAAACAGCCTAAACAGAAAAAGGGAATACGTAATAAGGCCAGATTGGTATTATCAAACAACTCTTTATTGGATAAGCGGATTACAAATGTGATCATGGTAAAAAAAGTAAATAAATTAATTATACGCATTTGCTCAGATTCTTCATTTGGTGCCTTATCTATTGCGCGGAAAATGAATGGAAAGATAAGATAACAAAAGCAAATTAATAAAATATACCAGAACCATGACATCCCTCGGGTGAAAAATGAATAAAAGGACAAATCAGAGAAAAAAGCTTTTACCCCAGTCTTATCAAATAAAAAATCATTCCAGCAGAGCGCAGGGATGGCAATTAAAAAATAAGGAATAAGAATCCGTGTGAATCTCCGCTTATAAAACTGGGAAATATCCGGATGCTTTTTCATTGCGTAGTACAAACCAAAACCGGATAAGAAAAGAAAACCGTCTACACTTGAACTGGTGATATAGTTACGGAAAAATTCTACCCATCCGTTTTTGTGGACGTGATAGATGCCACAGTCTTCCACATAATGAAATACTATAATGCATATAATAGATATTCCCATCAGAACACCACGGTAATCGGAGATGATATCCCATGTGTTTTTCTTTTTTGTTGTAATTGTTTTCATAGATAAAACCCTCTTTAATATATTTTTAAGTCAAATATGTAAAAATAATCATACAGCAAAAAAAGCGACTTGTACATAGGTGGAATCTTAATAAATATAACAGGTACTTGTATACAACAGGGATATGATTTATAATAAATTTAATTATGTTTACAAATAATAGAGGAGTTAGGAAGAGATGCGTTTAGGCGGATTGAAAAAGTTTTTTAGTAGAGATACAGATAAAAAAGATGAAAAACTTGAAATAGAGATTAAAACAGAAGAACGGGATATAGAGCAGGAAAAACAGGCACTGGAGCAGGAACGCCTGGAGGAAAAGGAACGTCAGCAGGCATTGATCGATGAGGAAAATGCGAGAGAGGTAGCAGATGTTCACCAGATCTGCGCGGGAAAAGAAAAGGACAAGGTATGGGCGTTCTGTGCCGGACAGTACAGTAATGATTTTCGGGGGAATCCAAAATATTTGTTTTTGTATATCAATAATTATAGAAAAGATATTGTTCCATACTGGCTGTGTGATGATGTAGAACTGATCGAGATGATCCGTGGTATGGGCTTTCATGCATATCGCATGGGAACACCTCAGGCAGAAACGATCATCAGCTATACCGGCGTACTGGTTTCTGAGCAGGTAAAGGCATTTATTCCGGATGGACTGGAACAAGCAAAGTATCTGAATCTCTGGCACGGTGTTGGCGGTGTAAAGGTTGTAGAGCGTAAGATCAAAGAAGGCCGTTTACTGCCGGAGCTTGCAAAGAAATATATTGCAAGAAATGAATATTATCGTACCTATGAATTATATCTGGCACCATCTGCATTTATTGAGAATATAGCAAAGGCGGAGCTTGGATTAACGGAGAAGCAGATTGTAAGAGCCGGATATCCAAGATGCCTGTATCAAGCGAATTATAAGAAGATTGAAACATATGATCATGATCTGATCGGACAGAAGGGGCTTCCGGAGGATACCAAGATTGTTGCATATACACCAACGTATCGGAATAATCCGGATGGTGAGCTGTTCTCCAAGGCAATTCCGGATATTGACCGTATCATAGAGGTATGTGAGAAAGAGCATCTGTTGATGATATTTAAGATGCATCCGCTGCTTGAAAAGGAACAGGGATTCCTCTGGGCAAAGCAGAGATATGCAGATTGTAAATGGCTTTTGTTCTGGGATAACACCAATGATTTCTATGAGATCTTAGATAAGATCGATCTGTGTATCATGGATTATTCCTCTATATTTACAGATTTTATTGCGGCAGGCTGCAAGCATTTCCTGCGGTATGCGTTTGACTTTGACAATGACGATCTGGATTTCCCGATGGATTATGATGAGGTTACACCGGGCCGAAAATGTAAGAATTTTGATGAATTGGTTCAGGCACTTTCGGAATATGAGAAAGACGATATCAGCGATAGTCTGGATCGGATCAGTAAGCTGTACTGGGAGTATTCTACTTCAGACAGTATGGATAAGATCATTGACAGCACGATCGCATTTGTACCGGAGAAGGTAGAGCTTCCAACTCTGTATAGCTTTGATATCTTTGATACGCTGTTTTCCAGAAAGGTACTCGATCCGGTTGGCATCTTCTACTATGTACAGGAAAAAATGCAGGAGGATGGAGGGTTCCCAAGAGCGCTTGTTCTGAATTATCCATCGATCCGTAAAACATCAGAAGCAAATGTAAGAGAATATTATAATAAATCAATTGCACTTCGTGAATCAGAAAAGGTTGAGATTCAGTTTGATGAGATCTTTGCCCGTATGGCATCCGTATATAATCTGACAGATGAGCAGGTACAGAAGCTAAAGGCTTGGGAGCTGGAATGTGAATATGACAATGTAGTCCCGTTGCCGGAGCAGATCGATATGATTAAGAAATATCTGGCACAGAAAGATACGGTTATTCTGGTCAGTGATATGTATCTGCCGAAGAATGTGATCCTTGAGATGCTTCGCAGAGCGGAGCCGATGTTAACAGAACTGCCACTGTATCTGTCCTGTGAATATGGAGTTCAGAAGGTATCACAGCAGTTATTCTTTGAAGTATTTGCAAGTTTTGAACCATATTATGATTTTAAGAAGTGGGTTCATTATGGTGATAATCCGATTGCCGACCACAATCCACCAAGAAAGATTGGAATCGAAGTAAGACAGGTTACAAAACCGGAATTTTCCGATATTCAGACACAGTTGGTAGAACAGCTTGGAACGTATGATTCCTATCTGGTGGCTGCACTTCAGACCAGAATGGCTGCAAAGGCAGTATATACAAGAGATGAATTTGTATCCACATTTGTGACGATCTGCATGGTTCCATATGTAGACTGGGCGCTTCGGGATGCAATCAGAAGAGGATATCAGACGTTATATTTCATTTCCCGTGACGGACATCCATTAAAACGGATCGCAGATGCGATCATTGAGGCGCGGGGACTTAACGTAAAGACAAAATACATCTATGCATCCAGAAGAACATGGAGAATCCCTTCTTTTATCCACGAGGTTGACCGTGAATTCTGGGAGCCATATGGCAGTTTTGGAAATATCACTTCTAAGGACAAGCTGTTAAAAGCAATGGATCTGACAGACCGTCAGTTCCGTAAGTTTTTCCCGGCGGTTGTTTTGGATGGAGTTAATTTTACAGATAAGAAAGTATTAAATGGTCTGATTGACATATTTAAAAAGTCCGAAAGCTATAATCAGTATCTGATGAAAAAGGGAGCAGAAGAACGTGTACTTGTCAGCAGATATCTGGAGCAGGAGATTGACCGGACAGAAAAATTTGCCTTTGTGGAATACTGGGGCAGAGGTTATACACAGGACTGCTTTGTCAGACTGTGGCATGATATTGTAGGGGAAGAAGTGGATGTGCCTTATTATTACAGCAGAACGGTACTTCCGACGATTGGTCATTCCGTACGGTATAATTTTACAACCAATAATACAGCACAGTTCTTTATGGAAGGCATTTTTGCAAATATGCCATATAAGAGTATTGAGAAATATCAGGTAGTAGATGGCAGGGTAGAGCCGATCATTGTTCCGGTTCCACACGATACGAGCCTGTTTGACTCCATGCAGAGACTTCTTCCGGAATTTGCATATCAGTATGCGAAGCTTCCACTTCATACACCGGAAGATACAGACCGGATGCTGTATGAATTTGCATTGAATTATTATAGAAATAATCTGGAAAATGAGGAATTTGCTGAGCAGATCGGTGGACTGGTAGATTCGATTTCCCTCTATGGTAAGAAGCGTGAATTTGCACCGCCATTTACCATGAAGATGTTAGACAGCTTTGCGTCGAAGGAGAAAACCCGTGGAATGGGAAGTGTTACGACGAGTATCACCATGTCTGTAACCCGTGCTTCGGAAGAAGTAAAGAGACGGTATTTTGAGATGTACCAGATCATGCCGGGTGATGGATATGCTTCCGGCAGACTGTTATCAGAAGGAGAACTGGAAGAGAACAGAAAATACAAAGAGAAATACGAAGAGATCAAGGAGCGTGCAGAGCGATTTGCCGAATTATATGACGAGGCATCGGATGTATACGGTATTGAGAACAAGATCGTATTTGTAACAAATGCGAAGAATTTTACATCCGGATATCTTGGCAAGATGGCAGAAATGATGAAAGCACATAAGGAATTTTCGGTTGTTTTGCTTCGTATGGGTAACACCAAAAAGACGGATGAAGAGATTGCAGCGATTGTTGCATCTGCAAGATACATTATTGTTCCGGCAGCGATCCACCTGTTCTGTCGGACATCCTTCAGAATGGGAACAGATATGATCATGCTTCGTGATAATGCATTTAACCTTTATAATCAGGGGTATGAGGTTCGCTATTTCCTCAAATGGAAGCAGAAATATTTTGATTATGTCCTGAATAATGATACGGATATCCTTCAGGTCCCATCGGAACATCAGAGAGCGGAATTTGATAAGCAGTTCTCGCCAAAGGAAATGGATCGGGAAGTTCTGTATGGAAACTGCAGTACGGATATGTATTTTGATAAGGACTTCATCAGTGAGGCAAAACAGAAGCTGCAGGATCTTTTCCCGGAGACAGCAGACAGAAAGGTTATCCTGTACATGCCAACGCTTCGTAGAGTGAATTCCAGCAGCATATGGGCGAGAATCTTCAATATGCAGGCATTAAGCAAACTGATCGGTGATAAGTACTGTGTGGTTGTCAGCCTGAATGTGATCCAGAGCAAGAATGGATTTAAGAATGAACTGGAAGTAGAAGGCTTCAGTAAATGTATTAACAAGAACAATGGTATGACGATCCGTGCCTTAATGGTAGCAAGTGATGTGATCGTAGGTGATTACAGAGATTCCTTCTTTGAGACAACGATTCTGCGTAAGCCGGCATATTCGACCGCCTATGATTATGAGAAGATCATCAAGGGGCTGAATATGTCCCTGCATGCAAATGCATTTGATCAGAACCTGTTCTGTCCGATCGTCAGAACCGAACAGGAGCTTGCGGATCAGTTGAAGCAGATCGATCACTATGATTATCAGAAGATGGATCAGTTCCGAGAGAAGATGTTTGCAAACTGCGACGGACATTCCATGGAGCGTGTGCGTGATTATCTGCTTGCACATTACAAGGATTACGATAATCTGGTTACAAAGGATGAGCAGAAAAAGAATAAAGAATTTTATGAGAAATATCAGGAGCTGAAGAAGGTTGCGGACGAATTTGCAGAGGCATATGAGCTGGTCGTTCCGGAAACGGATATTGTAGATCAGATCGTTCTGTTATCTGAAAGAGCACTCACAAATAATGATCCATTGTTCCAGTTGAAGGAATATCTGAAGGAACAGAAGATCTCCTGTAAGGTATTAATGCTGGATCAGAAAAAGACGGATCTTCTGCTATTAGCAAGGGAGCTTGCAACAGCAAGATATATTGTGACTTCAAAACCTGTTTCGATCCTGTGTTGCTGTGAACTTCGGGAGGAAACAGAGCAGATTATGTTGCCAGAGCTTGCATTTTCATTATATAAGAAAGAACTTCAGGCTGTTGATGAGATTAGGTGGAAGAGAAAGGGTGCGCATCTTGCTGCACAGAATCCGGTTTCGGTGCTTCAGATTCCGTCTGAAGGACAGGAAGATCTGTTCCGTAAGACCTATTCCGGAAATGGAAATGTTTATTGTGGACTGAAGGGAAGCTGCAATACGGATCAGTATTTTGACCAGAAGCTGATAGAGGAATCCAGAAATGCACTTATGAAGCTGATACCGGAGCTGAATGGACGTAAGATCATTCTGTATATGCCAAGCTGGAGAAAAGATAAAGAAACCAGAAAGACGGCGATGCTTTCTCTGAGCAAAATGCAGACAGCGCTTCAGGATAAGTACATGGTTGTGCTTCATTTTGATCAGGCAGGTCAGAAGGAAAAGAACCTGGAACAGTACGAGATCCCTGGTTTCTGCAAGGTGCTTGAAAAAGAGATTCCGGCTCGAAGACTGCTGATGGCAGCCGATGTGATCGTGGGAGATTACAGTGCCTTATTCTTTGAGAGTGTGCTGCTTGGAAAACCGATGTATTCATCTGCATATGATTATGAGACATTCATAGAAAAAGACAGCATTCAGATAACAGCAGAAGAATTTGCAAATGAAATGTTCTGTCCGATCGTGAAGTCTGCAGAAGATCTGGTGAGTGAGATCCGACAGATTGAATCATATGATTATCAGAAGCTGGAAGTATTTAGAAAAGATGTATTTGCTGACTGCGATGGTAATTCAGTCAGACGAGTTGCAGAATATCTGCAGCAACAGAGATAGAAAATGTGACAACAATACAGGAGCCGTTCCCGATTATGGGGAGCGGCTCTTTTTACTTTATAGGAAAGTTTGTCTTATAAAGTAAAAAACTCCAGAAATTTGTTATGCGAAGAGAGCGTTTCTTTACGGAATAAACGAAATATGGGATTCCTGGTTATATTTATAAAGAATTAGGTGAAAAAATATTGAAATGAAGACCCGGTTGTGTATAATATTAAATATCTATATTCAGGTATAGTAGTTTCTTGCACTCAAAATTAAAGAGATGCGTATAATAATATATCTGAAGGAAGTAACAAAAGAGCAAAGAACAACAAAGAATAAAGAGAACAAGAACAACAAATGGAGGTAAAGAGAATGGGAAGGAAAAGCAAAAAAGTAGTTGCGCTTTTATTGGCATTGCTCATGGTCTTCTCAGTTTGTTCACCAGTCAGCGGTGGAACAGGTCTTGGAAGTACCAGTGCAAAAGCTGGAAACAGTGCACAGCCGGCGACAGCGTCAGATGCAGAGGAGAGCGAAAAGGGAATTACTCCTTTGGCAAATCCGGATGGCTTGACGCTTAGTGATTTCACGATCAAGGTGAATGGAACTACGGTTTCAGACGATTCCAATGTTAAGAATGGTGATAAGGTTGGAGTTTCATTCAAATGGGCAATCGCAAATAATTCCAGACTTAAGAGTTTTAATGTAGATCTGGCAGCACAGGGAATTACGATTAATGATTATGCAGAAACAGAATTGTATGATGAAACCGGTGTTGATGTTGGTACCTGGTATATTCAGGACGGAAAATGTTATATTACATTAAAAGATGAATTCCTGGATGAAAGTGAGATCAATGGATGGGCAAATATTGATGGCTCTGTTGATTTTGCAGATACTGATCTGGATACAGAGAATAAAGGAACGATCAAGATCGGAGATGCCAGCTTTACGGTCAATGTTGATCTGAATGAGTCAGAAAGCTATGCAGGCTCCAACAAGAGCAAGGGTACTGTAACATGGAATCCGGATGGTTCTATCACACAGTCCTATGAAGTAACGGTCACAGCATATAATGGCAAGGTTACGCTTGGGGATGCAACAGAGACGATGGGTTCTGCGCTTACGAATATATCAAATATACAGGTAAACGGAACCGGTTACACAAGCTGGTCAGATGCACAGGCAGCAATGTCAGGCATGGTTCTTGATTCGAAGGATGAATCAGCAAAAACAGCGAAGATCATCTATGATGTAACAGTCAGTGCAGCAGATGTAAAGCAGGCATTTGCGGAAGGTGATGTGAATATCTTCGACAATAAGTTCTCAGTAAAATATAAGACGAATAAGGACAATGACAAGGATACAGGCAGTGTTACAACAGGGCTTAATATCAGAAAACCATCGTTGTCCAAGAACGGAACTTGGAACACGGATGCATCCGGCAAGAAGACATCGATCACATGGACAGTTAAGCTTCAGTTGGGAGATCTGACAAAGGATCCAACCTTTGATATTAATAATGTAGCGATCAAGGATACATTAGGACAGTATCTTACAGCTTCCGGTCTTCCGGCAGGGGTAAGCCTTGCTGATCTGAAGCTTAGTGACTTTACAAAGAATGGTGATACATACAAATTCACATATACAACGGATGTAGCAGATACTGCCTTGGATTCTGCACTTCCGACAGTGCTTACAAATGATGTAGATGTAGATTTTGATGGAACGAAATATAAAAAGACTGGTACCATGCAGACAGATGGCAAGGGTATTCTGGATAAGGAATTTGTAAAAGCAAATGCAGATGGTACATTAACATGGAAGATATCGATCAATATACCTGCATCAGATACGATCACAGAAGTGTCATTAAATGAATCCGATAAATCAAATGGAAGCTGGCAGTCATTTGTGTCTAATGTGGATATTGAGGGAACAAATGTCATCAACAATGGTTCTCTGGTAGCCGGAAATGGAATTGTAGCTTCTGTCACGAAAGCAGATCAGTGGGGTATCCAGTTCCGATTTGATGATGCGTATATCGCATCAAAGAAGGGACAGGTTATAGAGGTTACAATTATTACCAAGCCGGAAAATCTTACAGATGGGGCAAATTTTATTAACCATGCAAATCTGACTTATAAGGATAAGAATGATACAAAGTTCTCTGCGGATGCAGAAGCAAATTATAAATATACAAATAGTCTGGATAAGACAGGAACGGTCAGCACAACAAAACTGAATACGATCGATTATTCGTTATCTATTAATTTATCTGAGATTTCCGATGATCTGAAGGTTGGCGATGTGATCACAGTTACTGATACGCTGCCTGATACGCTGCAGTTTAATGATGATGCTGAGCTGCAGCTGAAAAAATGGGCAAACCAGTGGTATTCACAGGCAGATGGCAGTGCAGCAGCCATCACGGGAAGCATCAGCGGACATACGATCACATACTCGATCCCTGTTACACAGCAGATATTGGATGGTATAGCAGATGTAGCATCGAATACTTCATTTACCAAGTATGTGGCAGAGATTACATATTCTGCATCGGTAGCAGATGATATATTAACAGATTATGTTAAGAATGGAGCATCGATCAATGTTACAAATAATGCAGAGGTTTCCTACAACGGAGAATCCAAGGGAAGCAGCTCCACAACAAATACGATCACACCTGGAGATACAGTCAAGAAGTCAGGTGTATATATTCTGGAACAGAAGAAGAACAACGGCGAATTAACATCTGTCAAAGATCAGGTTGTAGAATATACCGTATATGTCAATACAAATGCGGCTAAGCTTGCAAATGGAGGTACGATCCATGCAGAAGATACAATGGGAAGTGCCTTGTTGTTCCAGGCAGACTCTCTCCATGTCTATGCATATAATGGAGACGGTAATCCGGAAAAGGATGCTTCCAACTGGACAGATATCACATCAAACTGTGCATACTCCTATGATGCAGGAAGCAGAACAGTAAAGATGAATCTGCCGGATGGCAAAGCATTAAAGCTTGTATACCGTGCAGAAGTGAATCAGGTGGTTGGAGGAAAGCTGGATGCATCAAATGCATCAAACAGCTTCAGCCTTACAGGTTACACAGGCTCAAAGGGGTCAACAAGTTCAACTATTTCAACAACTGTTCAGGAGCCACATGCGGGCGTAGAATCAATATATGGTTCTATTACATTATATAAATATTGGACAAATGGCAACAATCAGATGCAGATGTTAAATGGTTCAGTATTTGCATTATATAAATGTAAGACAAATGCTGCAGGCGAATGGATAAAAGATATTGAGCCTGCTCCGGTTATGAGTAATATCTCATTAGGCGCAGATGGAACTAAGGAAATCAACAGACTTCCATATGATCAGGTATTTGCATTGTATGAAAAGACGGCGGATGATGGTTTCTCTGTTCAGAAGGAGCCATATTACTTCATGGTCAGCAAGAGCAGCAGTGATGTCGTAGCTCCAAGCTGGGTTGATCAGCGGTTTAACAGCGGATATCTGTATTATGAGAACAAGCCGGGCAGCTTTACAGTTAAGAAAACGGTTGATGGAGATACAGACTCACTGCAGGGTTATGAAGAATTTACATTTGATCTGCTGGAGATCAATGCTCCAAGTATGGCGGACGGAAAAGTAGTATACAGTGGAAAATCAGGCGGTGTCAACAGACAGACCACCTCCAGCAAAACGACCGGTGCCGGAAGCTTTGGTGAGATTCAATATACAACAGCAGATATAGGAAAGACCTTCTATTATAAGGTGTCAGAGCAGAAGGGCTCTGTCGATGGAATGACTTACGACACTTCTTTCTATATTATATCTCTTGATGTTGATGCAAATGCAGCCCAGGGTATTTATACGAAGAATGTGTCAGTTAAGAAATATAAATCGGATGGTACGCCGATTGCAGGAACTTATTCTGCAAGTGCCTTAGGATTTGATAATTCAACTGCACCACAGAAGGGCGATCTGAAGCTTGAAAAGATAGTAAGCGGTGATTATACACCAACAGCGGGAACAGTCTATAAGGTTTCAGTAAAAAATAAGGCAACAAACAAGTATTACGATAAGGACGGCAAAGAAAGTACTTCTCAGGTATATATCGAAGTACCGGCAAATGGAGAAGTAACGATCAAGGATCTTCCAATTGGAGATTATACAGTAGCTGAGAATGAAACGGATGCAGCAAAAGCTGGTTATGCATTAACAGTAACCGGAACGG
>ERZ840096.263-NODE-263-length-85271-cov-14.425530_pt1 | contig 85271 bp, 86 predicted proteins | sample MGYA00519878_ERZ840096 | MGnify/ENA primary metagenome ERZ840096 (study PRJEB31850, sample SAMEA3708865) | human gut metagenome | biome: human gut; feature: human-associated habitat; material: faeces | place: China | collected 2014 ...
AAATGTCGGCCATTCAGAACGCGCTGACTGCGGGCGAGCTGCCGCTGCGCGTGACGCACAACGACACAAAGCTTAATAACGTTCTGCTGGACGCGGCGACCCGTCAGGCGCTGTGCGTGATCGATCTGGATACGGTCATGCCCGGCTCGAGCCTCTATGACTTCGGTGACTCCATCCGCTTCGGCGCGGCAACTGCCGCAGAAGATGAAAAAGATCTCTCTAAAATGGGAATGAGTCTGGAACGCTTCCGCGTCTTTACGCGCGGCTATGTCCGCGCCTGCCCCGGCCTGACGGCAAAGGAGTTGGAGCTGCTGCCAATGGGAGCTAAGACCATGACCATGGAGTGCGGCGTTCGCTTCCTGACGGACTATCTTGATGGGGATCATTATTTTGCCGTTCATCGGGAAGGGCAGAATCTTGACCGCTGCCGCACCCAGTTCAAGCTCGTGGCGGACATGGAGAAGAAGTGGGACGAAATGCGGAAGATCGTAGAGGAGGAATCGAGATGAACGTACTTGTGACCGGCGGCGCCGGATATATTGGCAGCCATACCTGTGTGGAACTGATCGAAGCAGGCCATACGCCGATTGTAATTGACAATCTCAGCAATTCCAACCCTGAAAGCCTGCACCGCGTAGCCGAAATTACCGGCAAGCCGGTGGAGTTTATCGAGGGCGATGTGCGCGACGAGGCGCTGCTGGAAAAAATCTTTGCAGAGCATGAGATTTCCTGCGCCATCCACTTTGCGGGCCTCAAGGCCGTCGGCGAGTCCGTTGCCAAGCCGATGGAATATTATCAGAACAATCTCGATGCCACCTTGATGCTCTGCAAGGTCATGGCAAAGCACAACGTCAAGCACATCATCTTTTCCTCGTCCGCCACGGTCTATTCCGGCGACAACGAGATGCCGCTGCGCGAGACCTCCAAAACCGGAAACTGCACCAATCCCTACGGCTGGACAAAGTACATGGGGGAACAGATCCTGCGCGACATCGCAAAAGCGGACCCCGAATGGTCGGTCGTGAACCTGCGCTATTTCAACCCGGTCGGTGCGCACGAAAGCGGAAAAATCGGCGAGCATCCGAACGGCATTCCCAACAATCTTATGCCGTATATTTCGCAGACCGCCATCGGCAAGCGCGACCATCTGAACGTGTTCGGCAACGACTATCCCACGCCGGACGGCACCGGTGTGCGCGACTACATTCATGTTGTCGATCTGGCGAAGGGTCATGTTGCCGCGATCCAGTATTTGATGACCCACACCGGCGAGGGCGTGTTCAATCTCGGCACCGGTCACGGCTACAGCGTGCTTGACATGGTTCACGCCTTTGAGGAGGCAAACGGCGTCAAGGTGCCGTATGAGGTCACTGCCCGCCGCCCCGGGGACCTTGCGACCTGCTATGCAGACCCGGCGAAAAGTCTCGCGGTGCTCGGCTGGAAGGCGGAAAAGGATCTCGTCGATATGTGCCGCGACACGTGGAACTGGCAGAAACAAAATCCAAACGGATATGAGCAATAAGGAGCGATCAAAATGCTGCACCTGAATATCATCAAAGTCAAAACACCCGAAGAAATGGGAAAGGCGGCTGCCGACGAATTTGAGGCGGTCATCTGCCGCAAGCCCGCCTGTGTGATGGGACTTGCCACCGGCTCGACGCCGCTGCCGCTCTACCGCGAGCTGATCGCGCGTGAACAGGCTGACAAGCTCGACTTTTCGCGCGTCCGCTCCGCAAACCTCGACGAATACAAGGGTCTTGCACCCGACCACCCGCAGAGCTACCGCCGCTTCATGCAGGAAAACCTGTTTGACCACATTTCCATCAAGCCCGAAAACACCATCGTTCCCGATGGTCTGGCCGCCGACATCCCCGCCATGTGCGAAGCCTACGAGCGCCAGATCGAGGACTGGGGCGGCGTGGACATTCAGCTGCTCGGCATCGGCCATGACGGCCACATCGGTTTCAACGAGCCGTGCGACCATTTCCCGGTCATGACGCATGAGGTGCAGCTGACGGACATGACCCGCGAGGCGAACAAGCGCTTCTTCTCGTCTATCGACGAGGTCCCGACCGCAGCCGTCACGATGGGTGTCGGCACGGTCATGGCGGCGCGGAAGATCGTCATGGTCATCACGGGCGCAGACAAGGCGGACATCCTCTACAAGGTCTTCTTCGGACCGGTCATGCCGGAGGTTCCGGGCTCCATTCTGCAGTTCCATTCCGACGTGACCCTCATCTGCGACGAAGCTGCGGCAGCCAAAATACCGCAAGAAGGGCAGCAATGCAGCATTTAGGCATTGAGAACCCAATCGAAAATTTGACCGTGTCAGAGTATGCGATTATACCATTGCAAATGTCCTTGGAAGAAATGTCACTGCAAACTCAATATTATGAAGTAAAATACGGCGATTTTGACGTAAAAATACGTCACTGCTGATGTTTACAAAAAGGGAGAAATATGACAAACTAATGGTAACAGATGACGAAATACAAAGAAGAATACGTACACTCAGATCATTTGTTATATGTTCAGCTTGGAGAGAATGTCCGGAAGCTACGAAAGCGGTGCCACCTTACGCAGGATGAATTGGCAGCGCGTATTGGGGCCGATCAAAAACGAGTATCCAGAATTGAACGCGGTGAGGCTCGTCCGAACTTGACGCTTTGCCTTAGACTAGCAAATGCGTTCCATGTATCGGTAGATACGCTGCTGGAGGGCGTTGTGGAATATGAAATGGTGCAAACCTTGCTGAACGACACTTCCGAACAGCTTCTTGCACAAGAATTGTTACAAGTTGTAAAACGATATATCAGAGAAGCAGAAAAATAGCGGTGTTCCGGCGAACACCGCTATTTTTAATCCCCGTAGTTTTCGTCCTGAAGCATACGGATGAATCTAACGACCATCCTCTTTTGCTGCTCTGTGCAGGACGCGGCCAGATGCGTAAGCTGCACCAACGTCGGATCAGCTTCGGTCAGCTCCGGATAAAATATCTGGTCGGCGGAAAGGCCGAGGCTGCGCAAGAGCAGCTCCAGCGAGTTCATGCTCGGCCCCTTTTCGCCCAGCTCGATCGCGGAGATCTGTCGGTCACTGACTGTACTTTTTTCAGAAAGCTGCTGCCGTGTCAGTCCCTGCGCTTCGCGGTTTTCCCGCAGGATCTTGCCGATCCGCTCGGAAACCGGCTCATGTAGTTCTACCACCGATAGATCACCTCCGTCGACGATATTCTACATGAAATAGCCTCATCAGAAAATGCTCCAATGGTGGTGAAATATATACACTAATAGCACATATAGAGAATACTCCCGTTTCCGCCATATAAAAAAACGGCGGAATTGGGAGTCTACCTGTGTGAACATAGACACTCCATTTCCGCTGGGAATGGAGTGTCTTATGCGTCAAACGGTGGCATGGAAGCGGCGATGCCGTTTCTTGCGGTGACCAGCCAACCAGCATACTGTAGCGGGGCTTTCAGCCGCAAAAACTGGTGCAGGATGTGACAAGAACCTCGCATACGCGAGATATACACTATCAGATGTAAGAATTAACAGCTATCAGTGCATATCTGCCAGAGAAGGCAGATGTACGCCGATAGCTGTTTTTTATATCCGACCCCGTGCCCCTCCGCTTTTGAAATTTTGGTTCTCTCAAAATTTCAAAAGATTGGAGGAATCCGTAATGGGATTCAACTGTGCACAGGAAAAGGCAAAATTTGACCGTGAATGGCTGCGCCTTCGAAAAGAATACACGGACGCCGGTATGAGCGAAACGGCGATACAGAAGATTTATGAATACGACTGGTACTGCTTCTGCCGCAATCGCGCTTATGAGCGCAGGGCGACACAAATGCCATCGCTGGAAATCGACAGTCCGGACGATGAGCGCCGCTCTGCACTGTTTCGGAAAAACGAGGCGCTTTCCACTTCCTTTGATGAAAGCGCCTTTCCAGATCGTTATGCATGGGTTGACACATTGGAAGATGAGCGATTGCTTCGTGCCATTATAAAATTAAACAAAAAGGATTTAGAATTGCTTACCTATGTTACGCTCGAAGGACATGGTCAAGAAGAACTTGCGCGAAGATGGGGGTGTACGCAGGCGGCAGTTGCTATCCGTATGAAAAAAATTAAAAAAATTTTTCAAACGACCTTATAAAAAAGCCGTTCCCGTGGCCTATGCATTGAGGGGACATTTTCAGTCCGCCTTGTGCAGCTTGAAAAGTACATATCCAGCGACTGAATGACATCAAGCGGATGAGCCTGAAAAGGAACAGCGATACGGAGGATGCGCGAAGACCACCTGTGCAGGAAACTGCATAAAAACGGCCCAATAAGGTGACGAGCGGCACTCATCCATCCAAAAGCAGCTTTGGCAAGCTGCCTCGCAATGATCTCACCTGCGGACAATGGTACTCCTGCCCAGCCACAACGGAACGTAATGGGGGCAGCTCGGAGAGATCCTCGGAGGGGTGCAAAGCCCGTGAGCGGCGCCAGCCGCCATTCGGTTGCTGCCTTGGCTCCGGGAAGAAGCGTCGAACAGGAGCGAGTATCAAAATTTCAAAAGCAGGGGCGGCTCTGCGTTTTACAGAGCCGCCCCGTGGCTAAAGGAGAATCATATGAATCCAAACATTGATTTTTTAGGCATCTGCCAGCTACTGAAAGCACTCCGAACGGTCGGTTTTTCTGAGAATGAAATCAAAAAGATCGCACGGCGGATCGCTGTCGAGCTTGGTGCAAATTTCACACTTTATGCTTGATTTTTCTCCGTTTTGGTCATAGCTATTGCGCCACCGGTGTGATAGTGTGTGTTGCTACAGAGGGGGGTGAGAATATGGCAAAGAAGCAAACCAACGGAAACCTTGCGCTGGAACAGCAGCGCGTCATTGTAATCCCGGCGCACGATGAGATCATAGCGCGAAAGCTGCGTGTCGCAGCATATGCCCGCGTCAGCTCCTCCAGCGAGGATCAACTCAATTCCTATCGTGTTCAAAACCAATATTATTCCGAACTCATCTCCGGCAATCCGGATTGGGAAATGGTCGACATTTATGCCGACGAGGGTATCACCGGCACGTCGGTCGAAAAACGCGAGGATTTCCAGCGCATGATGCGAGACTGCCGCAAAGGAAAAATCGACCGTATTCTGGTCAAAAGCATTTCCAGATTCGCTCGAAATACGAAAGATTGTCTTGCGGCCATCCGGGAACTCAAGGAACTTGGCGTCAGTGTCCAGTTCGAGGAACAGGGCATCGACACCAGCAAGGTGTCCAGTGAGATGGTCACGGCGATCATGGCATCGCTGGCACAAAAGCAGAGTGAGGCCATATCTGGAAACGTCAAATGGGGCGTTCAAAAACGAATGCAGGATGGAACATTCATTCCATCATATCTACCTTATGGCTATGAAGCTGTAGGCAAAAAGATTTGCATAAATGAAGAACAAGCATTCATTGTAAAAAAAGTTTTCTCCGATTTCCTTGCTGGTCGCAGTACCGAGCAAGTTGCCGCAGATTTACGAACCAACAACATTCCATGTAAAAATGGGCGTGTGCAATGGGATTCTTCGTCTGTGCGTTACATCCTTCGGAACGAAAAATATACTGGAAATTCCAAATGGCAGAAATATTACACCCCGAATACTTTCCCTTTTCATTGCAAAATCAATACCGGAGAAGTTCAATACTACTGGGCAGAGGGAACACATCCGGCAATTATTTCAGATTTGGAATACCAGTTGGCGCAAAAACTGCTGGAAAACAAATCGAACCGAATCGCCAAAAGGCATAACAAAGCATATCCGCTGCGCCAGAGGGTGTATTGCGGATCGTGTGATTCCGTATTTCGCAGAAAGGAAGTCAATGCAACTGTTTACTGGGTATGCTTAGGCCATGACAGAGGACAGAATTGTGACATCTGCCAAGTACCAGAAGATACGATCAATGCAGCTTTCTGCCGTCTGTACTACAAGCTCAAGCATAACGGCAACCCCATCTTCACACAAATGCTCTCCAACCTCCAAAAAATCCGCTACAGCCAGATGCTCTGGAGCGAGGACGTGATCTCTCTCAACAAGAAAATATCAGACACACTCAGTCAGGTTCAATTCCTAGCCCAGCTTCAGCAATCGGGCGGCGTTGATCCTGATACTTTTATATCTTCCAATAACAAACTCAGCGAACAGCTCCGCAGGCTGAAGCAGGAAAAAGCAAGGCTTCTCGACACTGACAGCGACGAACTTGCAGACCGCACCCGCGATCTCATGGACGCGCTGGAGGACGGGCCGGATTTCCTCGACAGCTTTGATGCGGAGCTGTTCGATGCGCTTGTGGAAAAGATCATCGTAGACAGCAACGAGCGCCTACGGTTCCGGCTGAAAAATGGTTTGGAACTGACAGAGCAAATCGAAAGGACACGACGCTGATGGGAAATCGGAAGCTGCCGTTCGGGTATCAGATGCGCATGGGCGAGATCGTCCGGAACGAGCCGGAAGCCAAAGCCGTGCAGGACATTTTCCTGCAATATACGCTCGGCGCATCGCTGAAAGAAATTGCAGAGCAGATGAGCAAAACCGACCCCGCCTATGACGAAGGCAAGAGCTGGAACAAAAATATGGTTGCTCGAATCTTAGAAAACGCCAAGTACACTGGGGCAGACAGCTATCCGAGATTAGTTGACATAAAATTATTTGAAGCAGCCGCCGAGAAGCGCCAGACCAAGCAGCGCCTGCCGGAGCGGACTCCCGCGCAGAAAGCACTCAAGCGCGTCTGTTTCAAATCGCCTACGCCGGAAATCGAGCAGCAGGTCACACACCTGCTCGGCAGGCTGGCAGAGCAGCCGGAGCGCATCATGCAGCCAGAGCGAACCTCCAAACCGACATATACAAATACGCAAACCGAGCTGGATGACATTCTGAACACCCAGCCGCTCGACGAGGATGCTGCCAGAAGCCTGATCTGTAAGCTGGCACAGGAGCAATACGATGCAATCGGCAACGAGGAATACGAAACCGAACGCCTGCGGCGGCTGTTCACGGCGTTCGAATGCACAGCAGAGCTCAACGCGGAGCTGCTGCAAAGCGCCGTCTCCGCCGTGCTGGTGACGCGCCAGACGGTGCGCTTGCAGCTCAAAAACGGACAGATCATTGGAAAGGACGATTTGGTATGACAGACGAAAAACCGCGCGTCATTATCATTCCACCCAAGCCAGAATTGCAGCAAACGGCTGCGGTCACAAAGCAGCTTCGCGTCGCGGCGTACTGCCGCGTTTCCACCAAGGAGGAAGAACAGGCCAGCAGCTACGAAGCACAATGCGAGTATTACACCGACAAGATCATGTCCAACAAAGAATGGACGATGGCTGGGATTTTTGCGGATGAGGGCATCACAGGCACGTCCACGAAGAAACGCACGGAATTCCTGCGCATGATCCGCCTGTGTAAGCAAAAGAAGATCGATCTCATCCTCACGAAATCCATTCAGCGCTTTGCCAGAAATACGCTTGACTGCATCAATTATACGCGCATTCTCCGGCAACTTGGGATCGGGGTTCTCTTCGAAAAAGAGAATATCAACTCTCTGCCGCCCGACAGCGAATTTATGATAACGATGTACGGCGCAATGGCGCAGTCTGAGAGCGAGTCCATCTCCGGCAACATCCGCCGCGGGCGGCAGATGCACGCGAAAGTCGGAACGCTCAAGGTTCCCTGTTACCGGCTTTACGGATACGAAAAAGACGCAGAGGGCAAATTCCGCGTCATACCAGAACAGGCAGAAATTGTGCGCGAACTCTACAAGCGATATGAGAGCGGCGCCAGCCTGCGAAATCTGCAAGACTGGCTGGAGGAAAATCAGATCAAAACGGTTCTCGGAGAATCAAAATGGACAACAACATCCATCAAGAGCATCCTGACAAATGAAAAATATTGCGGCGACGTGCTGCTTCAGAAAACATTCCGGACAGATGTGATCAGCAAGAAGGTCATTAAGAACGTCGGTCAGATGGCGCAATACTATATGCCAGACCATCATGAGGCCATCGTCAGCCGGGAGCAGTACAATGCAGTGAAAGCAGAAATGGCACGTCGGAGCGCCCTGCGCAGCCCATCCAAATCGGCTGTGACAGGACGCTCTTGCTATACGAGCAAATACGCTTTATCGGACAGACTTGTATGCGGCGAATGTGGGACACTCTACCGCCGCTGCACATGGACATCCCTTGACCGAAAATATCCCGTCTGGCGCTGCACCAGCCGCCTGAACTACGGAACAAAATACTGCCACGATTCTCCGACGATCAAGGAAGAACCACTGCAAAATACAATTCTGGCGGCGATCAACTCAGCCATGAGCAACAAACCGGCCCTGCTCGACCTTATCAAGAATGCGGTTTCCTTAGAGCTTCTGCCGGTGCAGGGTCAGACCATGAGCCTTGCCGATATCGAGCGCCGGCTGACGCAGCTCGATGAACGATTCCAGACCTTGCTGGCAGAGGCCATTGATGCCGAAGATATGGAAGCCTGCAATGCGCGGTTCGCAGAAATCCTAGCCGAGCAGACTGCGCTCAAAAAGCAGAAAGAAGAAATCCTGCAAAGCAGCGCCGACGCAGACTGCATCAGCACTCGCATGAAGCAAACAGAAGAAGCTATAGAGAATACCGCACAGACAATCACAGAATGGAATGAAAACGCCGTCCGGCAGATCGTGGAGCGCGTGACCGTCCTCTCTGCCGACGAGGTGCTGGTACGAATCAAGGGCGGTGCAGAGATCAAGCAGCGTATGGAGTAATTCCAATCGAAAAATGAAACAGGATCTGTTCTGCTGTTAAACAGATCCTGTTTTTGTTCCTACAACCATTTATGCGAATCTAAAGTTAGAATTTATTTTTGTCTAATGCTTATTACAGAAGCGGAGTCATATACAACGGAAGAAATACGATGCCGTCTTCCTCTTTGAAATCGCCGGTATGCAAAACATAAGGGATATGAAGCTGCTCGGCATATTTCGTCTTGAATTTTTTCAGAGAGGACAGCGTATAGTTCTTACTCGACTTCACTTCGATGGGAGAGATGTTGTGGCGGTTGCTGATTTGACTCTTGGCGATCAAAAAATCAATTTCCATGCGAGAGGATGCGTCGCTGCGAGAGGAATTGGAATAGAAATAGAGCTTGTGCCCACTCGCAGTCAGCATTTGCGCGACCATGTTCTCCATGACCATGCCCATGTTGACCTCCAGCTTGTCGAGCAGGAGCTTCTTGTAGACCTCACCGGTAACGATGCCGTTTTCGTCAAAGGCATGGCTGATCAAAAGACCGGTATCGCCCATATAGCATTTCAGCAGCGTCCTGTCCCGGTTCAGATTCAAACCAAAGGTCGGCTCTGTGGCATTATAGCAATGATTTACGATCATCGCGTCAGAAAGCCAGAACATGGCGTCCTTGTATTCGTCAAATCGTGCGCCCTGCTTCAAAGACGAGAGCTTAAAATGCTGATTCTGATTCTTCATCTGCGACGGGATCTCGTCATAAATCGCCTCGACCTTCATCTCATAGCCTTTCGCATGCTTGCGGATATCATCACGATAAAGGTTCAGAATACGCCGTTTGACTCGGTCTACCTCGTCAAAGTCATTGTGCTTGACAAATGCATTGACAGCCTGCGGCATTCCGCCAACGATCAGGTATTGTCGGAACAGATCCATCGCCTTGCGATGCAGCGCCTGTCCGAGCGGCGCTTTTTTCCTGTAGCAGTCGCGGATAAAATCCATCATCGTGTCGTTCCCGTTTGCCCACAGGAACTCCTCAAAGTCCAGCGGATACATATCTACATGATCTTCCTCGGACGGAATCAGGATATCCTTAACATTTTCACGGATGGAAATAAGTGAGCCTGTCTCAATATAGTCGTAGCGTCCATCTGCGACGAGGTATTTAATAGCGCTTCTCGCTCTTGGGAAAAGCTGGACCTCATCAAAAATAATCAGAGATTCCCGCTCGTAGAGCTTGACCCCATAATAGGTCGTTAGCTTCATGAAGAAGGTTTTCAGGTCGACAAGGTCGTGTTCAAACATTTCCTTGACCGGCTGATCGACAAGGTTGAAGTCAATCAGAATATAGGATTTGTATTCCGCCTTGGCAAACGCCTCTACAATATAGCTCTTTCCAACACGCCGAGCGCCCTGCACCAGAAGGGCGCTCTCGCCGCTTCGCTGCTTCCATTGCAGCAATTCCTGATAGATTTTTCTGCGCATAAAGAACCTCCTGATAAAACTGCACAAGCGAGTAATCTCTATAAGAGAATAGCACAAATCAAGAATTTATACAAGCCAGAAGCCGCATAAATCGAGATTTTTAACCGCTATATTTCTGCACAAATCGATCAGATTGGACGTTCAGCCTAGTATTTGAAATACTGTTTGTTACATTTGGTGAATAGCTTTTGTCTGAAACCTATGACATGATTGTGAAACAAGAGAAAGGGCGATACAAAGATGGCATACCGCGAGATCGGAATTTCAATCCGCAGCGCATACTCGCAGGGCTGGCCGGACGATGCTGCACGGCTTGCATTCCGCGCGGAAACGCGGAAGCTGTTCCGCAACGCAGGCTGGCAGGTTGAAGAAATGCCACTGGACAGCGGTCATTGTGACACGGTGCGAAATGGGAAAGACGCGCTGTACCTGCATCCGACCGTGTTCAGCGGCGTTATGCAGGAAGATCATATTACAGCGCTGCAGCGGCTTTTGGATGAAGCAAATACCTTTCGCACCTTGGAGACACGGCTGTAGCGGGAATGTTTTGACTTGACGGATGAGGAATATCGTCAAAGACTGGAAGCGCAGACGGAGCAGATCGACAACGCCATTCTGGAAGCCTGCCGAACGAAACGGAGAAACCTGTTCCGCACAGGTCCAGTTGCCGCGCGCATCGGACAGCAGTTCGCAATTCGCCGCTTGACGGACTGGGAACGATCTGGTCCGTACATTGCGGAAGGTTATGTTGGAGAGCGGATTGAACAGCTCATTGCTGATGGCCGGCTGATTACCGCACAGACCCGCTACGGTCAGGGGCTGCGGACAGCGACCGAAGCAGAGCTTGAAATGGCAGAAAACGCAGATCCAATGCAGATGCATTTTTAAGAGGTGAGACGATGATTTACGCAACCGGCGATCTTCATGGAAACAGCCTTCGGTTTCAGCCGCAATACTTTCTAGCGCAATCTGAAATGACAAAGGACGATTACATGATCGTCTGCGGCGATTTCGGCTGTGTCTGGAACGGTGACAAGAGTGACGATCCACAGCTCGACCGGTTGGAAGCCTTGCCGTTTACGGTTCTGTTCGTGGACGGCAATCATGAAAACTTCGATGCGCTGAACGAACATCCGTTGGAACAATGGCACGGCGGAATGGTGCATAAAATCCGCCCGCACGTCATCCACCTGATGCGCGGGCAGATGTTTGAGCTTCAAGGCCGCACTTTCTTCACGATGGGCGGTGCGCAGAGCCATGACATTGCGGACGGGATTCTGGACATGGACAGCCCGAATTTTTACGAACGGTACGATTCCCTGCGCCGCAACCGTGGGCAGTTCCGTATCAACCACATTTCATGGTGGCAGGAGGAACTTCCGTCCGGCGAAGAATACGCGGAAGCCCGGCAGACGCTGGAGCGGCTGGACTGGAAGGTCGATTACATCATTACGCACTGCGCACCGACGGCGATTCAACAGAAGATCAACGCCGATTTCAAGCCGGACAAACTGACGGAATTCTTGGAAGAAGTTCGCAGCCGCAACCAGTTCCACTACTGGCTGTTCGGGCACTACCACGACAACCGAGTTATCGACGAAAAGTATGTCATGCTCTATGAGCAAATGGTACGGGTATTATAAAACAGGGCAGAGAAAGACGCGGTCACGGCGACTGCGCTTTTCTTTGCCCTGTTGGACATTTTGAAGGAGAAACCTATGGTTTTTGAAATTTCGGAATATTATACGGGCGGGAAAATCCGACTGAAGCCGCGGGTCGAATTATACGACACGCGCGATTACACGGGAAAGCAAATGCCGGGGCTGGCGATTGTTCTCGACGAGGTGGATCAAAATGAGAATGTGACCGAGCAGTACGCCGTCCTCACGGTGTCCTTCGGAGACTTCCTCGCATTGAAAAACTGCGCATTCATTGACACCAACAACTGCCCGTTCGCGCCGCAGCTCCTTTCCGACGAAATCGCGCAGGATACCGGCCATAGCAAAATCAGCGGCTACTGCGAATATCCCCTGTGGGTGTTCAAGGAGGACTTTCTGAAGGAAATCGGCGGCGAAAAGTACGAGCAGTATTCGGAACAGTTCGATGCCTATATGCGCAGAGAGATGTCTGAGGATGATATGAAAATGGATGAGATGTGCGGTATGTAGAGGACGCAGGATCAGCGGCGCGAAGTATTCAGCAGTCGAAATTCAAAAGAAGTCTTTGACACTCGTATCTCGACGAAAGCTGACGAATCTGCTATAATATTTATAAATGCTGCAATAGGAGGCATTATAAAATGAGCAGAGAAACAGAAAAGGTTCTGAAAGAATTACAGCGTTTCCTGGATTCTCACGCAGACGAGATCAAGAGTGAGGACGATGCAAATGCACTGGCGGAACAGTTCCTCGCAGAGTACGATCAGAAGTGTGCCGCGCAGAAAGACCACGCACCCGAAACAGCCGACGATTATCTGGATCTTGCAGAGCAGGCAACATCCAAGAAAAAGCACATGGAATATCTCCGCAAGGCGCTGGAGTTGGAGCCGGACAACCTCGATGCGCGGCTGCAGATGATCACCAGCATAACGGAGCATCATCTGGACGAGCAGAGACTTGCCTTGCAGGAATTGCTGGCGCTGGCTGAGCAACAGATGAAAGAAGCCGGTGCATTTAAAGAGTACACGGGTGAATTCTGGACAGCGCCGGAAACCAGACCGTATATGCGTGTGCGCTATACATACTTCGACGTGCTGATCTCCTGCGGTATGATGCGTCAGGCAATCAGCGAAGGACAGCGCCTGCTGGAACTGTGTGAAAGCGACGACCTTGGTGTCCGCTATCAGATGATGCACCTGTACGTCTTTATGGAGGACGAAATGCACGCGCTGGCGCTCCATAAGCAATTTGACTCCTATGAAGAAACACAGATGCTCTTTCCGCTGGCGGTTTTGTATTACAAGCTGAACCAGTTTGACAAGGCGGAGGACTACATCAAACGCCTCGCAAAAGCGAACAAGGATACGAAGAAATTCCTGCGGGCAGCAGCGCACGATGAATTGGACGATTACATCGACGAGCTGAATCCCTATGGGTACCAGCCATTTACGATGGAAGAACTGCTGGACGAACTGATGAAGTCCAGCTACCTGTTTGACTCCGTGCCGTATTTCTTCGCATGGGCAAGCAAAGTCCTTGTCACGAAGTCCACTTCAAAAAAGAGCACCGGAAAGCCGCATCTGCTGAACTAAGCAGTCAACAAAAACATATAGCGAAGGCACGACCAAGCGTCGTGCCTTTTGCATTATCCATGATTACCGTGCGCCATTCAGAAGCGCTGTTGTCCGCGCATTGACACCCATAAGCTCACGCTGCGTCTGCCGATTTGCTTGGCACATGGGCATCAGAAAACTCACAGCCTTTCGGATCTGCTGAAGGTCAGAGAACGTGAGAGCATTCTGATGCAGATGCTCCAAAACACGGCTGTAAGCGTCTTTCAAAGACGCAGATACGGCAGGCTGAAAGAAATAGGTTGAGATCAGGCCGCCGATCAGGGCGGCTTCGTTATCGGTGTACTGCATGGCTGCGCTCCCTTCGCAAGAATCAAACGAACGGGGCAATCATACCACAAAATATTGTAGCAGGCTATTCGCAAAACGACGAAATATATGATGCGCGCCTGCAGCTAAAGATAAAAAGCAGTTGAAAGTGGTCTACATTCTGCAAAAGTATGCGCTATACTGCTCCACTCCGAAGATAGTGCGTAAGAATCCGCAAAAACTGTGCAGCTGTCGGAGCTGCCATCAGCGGGCAGCAGGTAAGACTACGCAGAAACGCGGCGTTTTTGTGCCAGGAGGCGCAGGCAAACCCGTCAATGTTTCGGACGACCTGAAGCGGATTGGTGTTGTATTGGTCTGCCACTTCGGGATATAGCCGCTGCGATGGCTTTACCAGCCAATGCGGGTTGAGCGCGGCAAGATAGACCGAGTAGGAAAGATGGAAAAATGCGGTGTTGGTTGCAGAGAAACCGAGTCGGTACAACAGATCATATACTTCGACAATGTCTGTTACGGCGTTCATGCTGCATCCGTCCCCTCCAGTGCTTGAACACGATCCATAAACTGTTGAACCAGAGCGCCCTGCGCCTCCGCATCCAGCATGGAAAAGAGAAACAGCAAGGTCGGGGCGGAGGCGGCATATCTCCCGCGCTCCAAATCACTGTATGCGCGGCTGGAAATACGAAGCTGCTCCGCCATGGCCTCCTGAGTCAATGCCTTCTGCTGCCGCAGAGAAGACAATTCTTCGGAAAGAAGCTCTGCGAGCAGCGCCGGGTATGGTTTCATTCTGAAGACCTCCATAGTTTATAATAGATCGACTATGGAGATTCTATGTCGAAATGAAGCACGCTTCCACGAAGTACGCTTCGTGCTCGCCGTTCAAATCTTGTGAAAAAGCCGAGTTAAAGCACGCAAAACAGTATTTATTCGGTGAAACAACAGAATATCCAATGCGCACCAGCGCGGAAAGGAGAAGCCATGAACGTCAGAAAACCTGTGGATTACGGCACGATGTACCGGGAATTGACTGCAATTCTTACGCAAAATCTTTCGCAGATGGACGAAGTGTACGCCATCGGCAAGGCCATCAGTCAGCGCCCGGAGAAGGGCGCGGCGGTCGCAGCCGCAGAATTCTTGCAGGCGAATTTCCCTGACCGCGCAGGCTTTTCCCCGCGCAACGTGCGCCGGATGCGCGATTTTTACAAGACTTATGAAAATGACCAAACGCTCCTCCGGCTGGCAATGAAAATCGGCTGGACGCTGAATGTGGTCATTATGGAAGCGGAGCTGACAAGCGAGGCTCGCAAGTGGTATCTGAAACAGGCACGGGAGCGGCAGTGGTCAAAGAAAGAACTGCTGGACATTCTCAGTAGCGGCTTCGAACCGGATACGGAAGCAGATCATGAAAACTCTTCTTTGCGTTTTTCTGAGAGCTGCGGTATAATAAATCAGAAAATGAAGGAGCAGCCGTTAAGCCACCTTGCTATTACATTATCGAAAGCCATGCAAGTGCGAACCTTTCGGTCTTCATTCTGGAAGCGACCAAGGAACTGGTTGGATTTGCTGCTTACTGAGATATGCTGGACGGCGTACTGGTTTATATGGAGTATATGGAGAGCGCACCCAGCGGAAATCCGACGATGTCTCGGTCGAGAAAGCACGCCAGTATCGGTGCAGTGTTGCTGGTCTTCAGGACTTCGCATTCCATACCTGAAAGAGGTCTGACAGATGCAGAATGAAAAATATCTGGAGCTGGACGCGCTTGCTGCGCCGAACGGTTATGTCGCACCTCCAATGAAAGAAGATCTGGCTTACGTTGTCCACTTCCGCAAGACCTGTCAGCGGTATCAGATCGACTTCGCAAAAGCTGAAAACACCACTGCAATCCGAACCCGCTTGGGTTGGACACAGTGGTGCTTTTCTTATTTTCTCTGTGTTTTCAGTACGTTTACGCCTTGCTTGGCGCAAAGCATCTTGGACGTGAAACTGGAAAACGCTTAAAATCAGACTGCAAAACGTGAAAAGTCCAGAAAACGAACTATGCAGTCCGGCTTATTTCTTCTCGTTTTGCTTGGAATTTACGTAGTATTCCTGCTCTTTCTTGAACGGTGTCTTGTATCCGTTCTTTGCGTGCGGACGGGTCTCATTGTAAAACTTGATATAATCTGCGACCGCCGCTCTGAGTTCCTGCTCAGAGCGGTATTTTGTTCGGTAAAGTTCTTCCCGCTTCATCGAAGCAAAGAACGACTCCATGACAGAATTATCATATGGGATGTGCGCACGGGAAAACGACTGTGTCACACCAAGCGATTGCAGATAGGCGCAAAAGGCGTTTGAACGGTAGTTGCTGCCGCGGTCCGTGTGAAACAACAAAGGAAGCTGCGGTTGCCGCTGTTCATACGCAATCTTAAACGTGCTTTTTACAAGCCGCGTGCTGTTTTTCAGACCGATCCGGAAACCAACCACCATGCGTGCATACAAGTCGATAATTACGCATATGTAAAGCTCTTTTTCCTTGTAGCGGAAGTAAGTCACATCGCTGACCCAGATTTCATTCTGGCGCGTTGCGGTAAACTGCTGGCTGAGATAATTCTTGCACCATTTGGTCTCCTTATCATACTGTTTCTTCGCGCCCTGACGGATACTGCACAGCCCCATATCCTGCATTAGTTCACGCACCATTTGTTCGCTGACGCGGCAGCCTTGTTCCTTCAGGATGGCAGCAATTTTTCCAGTACCGTAGATCTGGCGGCTGTCGTCATAGACTGTTTGAATTTTCTGACGAAGCTCCTCCCGGCGCTTGTCGTACCAAGCACAGCCGCGTTTGCTGCGCAGCAGATAATTATAAAAAGTACCCCGCGGCACACAGAGCGCATCGCAGAGCATATGGACGCTGTATTGGTCATGCAGATCGTCGAGCGCGTGCAGCCGGTCTTCCAGCGACGCAGTCGCAGTGCAGGGTGCTTTTTGCAGAATGTCGATGATACCCTTCAACCGGTTCACCTTGTTCTCCAAGCTGCGATATTCCCGCAGTGTAAAACTTGTTTTCTTTTCGGAATTTTCAACTCGCGCGTCGACAAGCCACGCATAAATCGTGCTGCGCGGGATCCCTGTTTCGGTGACAAGCAGAGAAACGCGTTTCCCTGCTTTGTAGGCAGTGATGATATTTTGTTTTTCTTCCGATGTGTGTTTGCTGTTCATACGATCAGCTCCTTTCGGAGGATAAGTATAGCAGATGGTGATATAATTCTGAACGTTTTATTTGCAGGCAAAATCAATAAAAAGAAAACGAAATATGTTATAATATCAACATATAAAGCTGCACTGGAGGGAAACATATGACAAATCGAGAAGAATTCTGCGCTTTGCTTTACGGTACATTTTATGAATCGATTTCAGATTCCGCAATCATCAGACAGCAGCACGAAAAAATTCGCACATGGGTTCAAAGTAATATACCATCAAGATTGTATCGTTATCGGGCTGTAAACGACCATACTTTTGACGCGCTCCGAAAGGATGAAATATGGGGCAGTTCCATTTTTTCATTTAATGATCCGTTTGAATGTATGCCCCATTATGATCCGGAACGCGCGAAGGAGCTATTAAAAAGGGAAATGGATATAGGGCAGATCGCAGAAAAATACCGCGCATATAAAAACGGAGGTAGCGTGCCAGCTCTTCAAAGCATATTCTCAGAAGAACAGCTTCAATGGCTTTTTTCAGTTCTCCCGGAAGACATTCAACCTGAGGCACTCGAGAAACCTTTTTCGCTATTCCGTGAAAATGCACTGCGTTTATTAGAATGTTGTCAGGATGAATTTGAAAAGGTGTTCTATCGGACGTTGATTGATGAGCAGAAGCGGAGAAGCATTGCCTGCTTTACAGAGTCAAATGACAATTCGGCAATGTGGGGACATTACGCGGACAGCCATCGGGGCTTTTGCATAGAGTATGATTTTCAAAAAATTTTAACAGCCTGTTCTGAAAAGTGTGCGGACGTTCAGCACTGTACCAGTCTGATGATGTCCCCTGCAATTGCGCCCGTGATATACGCGGATGTACGGTATGATGCATCCCAGATCATCCTGCCGCTGCTGCTTTCTCGTATGGCGGATTTGGCGCATACTGCAATCAAACCATTTTATGAAGACCTTTTGGTAATTGTAAAGAGCCTGCTTACAAAATCGTCGGTTTGGAGCTACGAAAACGAGTGGCGAATGATTTCTATGTTACCGGATAATACGCTTTTCTGCCGAATCTATAGCCTGAAACCGACAGCTGTTTATATAGGGGTGCGAACAGACGAGGAGGCAGCGAATACACTTTATCAAATATGCTGCGAAAAAGATATCCCGTGCTATAAGATGGTACCCGCATACCTGAGCGGCAGTTTTTCCATAAGACCATTTGAATATGAAACGCATATTGAGGTAGCGAATCGACTGAAACAAAAAAGTATGCTATAATATTAGAAAATAGAATGGAGATGAGGATATGGCACAGAATGATCAGATACAGCTTTTTGAGAACAAGCGCATCCGTACTGCATGGGATGCAGAAAAAGAAGAATGGTTCTTTTCTATCGTCGATGTAGTTGCTGTTCTGACTGATCAGCCGGACGCCCGACACGCCAGTACCTATTGGGCGGTATTGAAAAAACGCCTGAATGATGAAGGCGCAGGGCAACTGCTTACAAATTGTAAGCAGTTGAAAATGACTGCGGCAGACGGCAAAAAGCGTCTGACTGACGTAGCTGACACCGAGCTGCTGCTGCGCATCATTCAGTCTATTCCATCGCCAAAAGCCGAACCGTTCAAACTCTGGCTGGCGCAGGTCGGCCGGGAACGCATCGAGGAAACCATCGATCCAGAGCTGACGATTGACCGTGCGCTGGAAACCTATCTCAAGAAAGGCTACAGCCGCGAATGGATCAACCAGCGCCTGCAAGCCATTCAAGTGCGCAAGGAACTGACCGATGAATGGGATGCGCGCGGGGTACAGAAAGGCGTGGAATACGCGATTCTGACCGATGAGATCACAAAAGCGTGGTCCGGCATGAACACGAGGCAGTATAAGAATCTCAAAGGCTTGAAGAAAGAGAAGCTGCGTGACAACATGACGACACTGGAGCTGGTTCTCAATATGCTGGCCGAGGCTACGACCACGGAGATCTCCAAGCAGAAAGCGCCGGAGGGTTTGCACGAAAATGTAGAAGTTGCGCGCTCCGGCGGCAAGGTCGCAGGCGACGCCCGGAAGGCTATCGAGCAGCAGACCGGCGTGCCGGTCATTACGTCAAAAAGCGCCGCGCAGCTCAATCAGGTCGTGAGCAATCTGATTGAAGCGACTAGCGAGATTCCGGACAAAAACAAACCGAAAGAGTAAATTACAGAAATCAAACGCTGTGATGTGTTCATCTATAGTGTAGTGAAAACACACGTCGCTGCGGACTGCATATCGTTCGCAGCGACTTTTTATGCTTCGCATGAAAAGTCACTTCTCACTCATTTCGTCGCAGCTCCTCCCAAAATCGCAATCGCTGACGCTGGATTGCGATTTTGTTTTTCTAATTTGGCAGTTGATCCATAGTGTACTGAAAACACACTCAGAAATGACCTTTGGATGTCAGATGATCGCGCAAGCGCGTTCATCTCGACAGCAAAGGTCTTTTTTCGTTCAAAATCGTAACCACTTCGCTGGATTGCGATTTTGTTGCTCTAATTTGATAATTGATCCATAGTGTTCAGATCATACACGCCGCTGTGAGCATCCGGGCTGCAGCCTGCGGTGCGGTCATGCCGGAGCCGGGCGGCTTGCGCATACAGGATGCGGAGAAGCGTTTCGCAGGACTGTGCCTGCGCAGGAGTGCGATCATTTTAACATATTCTGCTTAAACCCATAGCCTCTTTTTCAAATGCTCCATGAAATTTATCAAATAGTGCACAAAACGACAAAAAGGATTGCCTTATAGGAACGGGATGGATAAGATAGAGATAACCCGAAATAGGAGGCAGGAAAATGGACAAACAGAAGCCGGCCCTTGTGATCATGGCTGCGGGCATGGGCAGCCGCTTTGGCGGCCTCAAGCAGATTGAGCCGGTCGATCCGGAGGGGCATATCATAATCGATTTTTCTCTGTTTGATAGCTGGCGTGCGGGGTTCCGCGACGTTGTGTTTATCATCAAGCGCGAGATGGAAGCAGAATTCCGGGCGTGCATTGGCGACCGCATGGAGCGGTATTTCCATGTGTCTTATGTATATCAGGACCTTGACCGTCTGCCGGAGGGCATTGAAATTCCGAAAGGACGGACGAAGCCGTGGGGGACCGGTCACGCGCTGGCCTGCTGCAGGGGCACGGTAAACGGACCGTTTGCCGTCATCAACGCGGATGATTTCTATGGACGTACGGCCTTTTCGGAGATTTACAGCTTTCTGGAGGCGCAGACCGACGCGAGCAAGTACGCCATGGTTGGCTACCGCCTGAAAAACACGGTGACGGAGTTCGGTTCCGTGGCCCGCGGCGTGTGTGAGATCGAAAACGGGATGCTGACCGGCGTGACAGAGCGCACGAAGATCTACAAAAAGGGCGCGGATGCCGAATATACCGAGGATGGCGTACAGTTCTTCCCGCTGGCGGGCGATACAATTGTGTCGATGAACCTCTGGGGATTCTCGGCGCGCGTGCTGGATGAGCTCTGGAACCGTATGGGGGCGTTTTTGAACGACGCCATTCCGGCCAATCCGCTCAAGTGTGAATATTTCCTGCCGTTTGTGGTGAACGCACAATTGGCGGACAAGTCTGCAAGCGTGCAGGTGCTGCCGTGCGAAGAAGCGTGGTACGGCGTGACCTACCGCGAGGATCTGGATTCGGTCCGGGAGGCTGTGGCGAGGATGAAGACGGAGGGCATTTATACGCAGGCGCTTTGGACATGACGAACAGCTTCCTGTGCGCATATCAATGACCTTTATAACAATACACAACGTATGTCTTCTTTTATCCTCTTTTCAATTTGCGCAACTTATTGTACATTATCTGCCGGTTCTGTTCGTTCAGCCCCAGCAGACAGGCGGCGTTCGCCTTGTGAATCAGCAGCTCCCGCATCTGCTCCTGCGTATAGTGATTCTCTTTTCGTAATTTTGCAAGCTTACCGCCTGATGTCATGCTGATACCCTCCGTTTTGGAATTCCAGTGTTCCTTCATGATACTGATTCATGCTGCGAAATACCACCATTTTGCACGTTCTAACTGTAAACTGCAGGTTGCATTTTCTGTTTTCGTGACGGTTCCCCGAAATATTCCGGGCGATGAAGCGCCGGGGGATCGATGCCGGGACGGTTCTGCGCAGGATGAAGCGTCTGTCAGAACGCAAAAAACACGGATGCGCCTTGTAAGGAACGCGTTTCGTATCAGTCTTTTTTGGTCATTTCGTAAAATAGTGCTTTGCTTTTCCTGCGGGATATTGTACAATAAAACAGGGCATTCCCCACCGGAGCCTATCCGGTATCCCGAACATGGAGTGATTCAATTTGCACAGCACACTACTGGCATTCGATATCGGAACCAGCGGCCTGAAGGCCTCGCTGGTCGATGAAAATCTCAATATTATCCGCAACGTCACAACATCCTATCCCACGCACCACTACCCGAACGGCGGCTGCGAACAGGAGGCCGCCGACTGGTGGATGAGCGCCGTGCGCGCCATGATGATGCTGCGGGAGCTTGCGCCCGAATACGTCAAACGCGTCGACGCCATCGGCGTTTCCGGCCATATGCTCGGCTGCCTGCCCATGGACAAGGACGGGCAGACGCTGCGCCCCGCCATGATCCACGCCGATACCCGCGCGCTGGCCATTTCCAACGCCCTGCGCGCCAGATTTGGCCGGGATTATTTCTATGAGATCTGCGGCAACGTCCTTTCGCCCGCATCCACCCTCTGCAAGACGCTCTGGCTGAAGGAGAACGAGCCGGGGCTCTACGCCCGTACATACCGCATCCTGCAGTCGAAGGATTATCTTGTCTACCGCCTCACGGGCCACATGGAGACGACCGATATGTCCGACGCGTCCCACGGGCTGCTCATGAATCTGGAAACGCGGCAGTACGATACGGAGATGTTCCATAACGTGGGCGTCGATCTGGATAAATTCCCGCAGATCCACACCAGCTGCGAGATCGCGGGCCGGTTGTCGGAGGAAGCGGCGGGCTGCCTCGGTCTGCGTGCGGGAATTCCCGTGTCCGTCGGCGGCGGAGACGGGGCCTGCGCCAATGTCGGCGCAGGCGTGGCAAAGCCGGGCGATTTCTATCTCAGCCTCGGAACCACCGCATGGATCGCCGGTCAGATGGACGCGCCGTTCATCGACCCGCAGCACCGCGTATTCCATATTTACGCGCTCGACGGCCACGGCTGCAACGTCTTCGGCACCGAGCAGTGCGCCGGACGCTCTGTCTCATGGGCCATGGACCTGTTCGAGGTCGCCTCCGCGCGTGCGTTTGATTCCGCTGCGGCGACCGCTCCGGCAGGCGCGGGCGGCCTTATCTACCTGCCGTATCTGGAGGGCGAGCGCTCTCCCGTCTTCGACGCGCAGGCGCAGGGCGTTTTCTTCGGTATGAACACCACGCACAAGCGGGAGCATTTCCTCCGCGCCGTTCTGGAGGGCACGGCCTGCGGCCTGAGCCAGATCCTGGACGTCATGCGCGAAAAGCAGCAGATCGAGGAGCTGCGCATCATCGGCGGCGGGGCCAAGTCGAAGCTCTGGAAGCAGATCCTTGCCGATGTGTGCAATGTGACGCTCCACGATGTATCGACGTTCTCCGACAGCGCCACGAGCCTCGGCGCGGCAGCCGCAGCAGGCGTCGCCATCGGCCTGTTCGGGAATCTGCCCGAGGCGTGCAGCCACATCCGCATGAGCGGCGACATTGAACCCGACCAGGCGGTTCAGGAAGCCTACGCCCTCACCAAAAAACGCTACGCCATGCTCTACCCCAGCCTCAAGGAGGCGTTCCACACCAGAGCGTGACACCACTTCGTTGTAGGGGCGGACGACTCTGTCCGCCCGCAGAACACAGTGCTTTTTCTGTAATCCACGGCGAATTCGCAACATTTTGGGGCCGACAGAGTCGTCGGCCCCTACAGGACAGCGTTTTTCTAAGCGGAGAATTTTAAATCTGCTTCGCCACCCACAGCGTCTTCGCCAGCCCTTCCGCCGCTTCCAGCAGACCGATGCAGCTTTCCATGGAAGCGCTCACACATACAACGCCGTGTCCGCCGAGCAGGCAGAGCGGGCTGTGCGCAAGCGCGGCCTCGATGCCCTTGTGGATCTCATGCGTCCCGTTTTTGCCGTAGGGCAGGCACACGAACCGCTGAAATACAACGTGCAGCGAGCAGTCCTCCGGGACGATAAAGTCCCGGTACCGCAGCGCATACGCCGTCAGATACGGGCAGTGGCAGTGCACGACGGCGTTCACATCTGGCCTCGCCCGGTAGACGGCCTCGTGCAGCAGATACTCGCTCGACCGCTTCCCGCGCCCGCCGATCTGCGCGCCGCTTTCGTCCATGACGCTGATATCCTCCCTCTGCAGCAGCAGCTTCATCCGGCCGGACGGTGTGATATACGTCAATCCGGTTTCCCGGTCTATGATGGAGGCGTTGCCCTCCAGCGCGGTCACGAGGCGCTTCTGCTCCAGAATGTTTGCGAAAAATGCAAGCTGCTGTGCGTAATCCATTGCAGTGTCTCCTAAAATCAAAAAATGCATATGCATATTTTATTGTCTTTGCTGCCCGAAGTCAACGGGCGGCCCGATCAAACAGGAGGTATTTGAACCATGCTGAAAAACATCCCGCCCATCCTTTCCCCGGAGCTTCTGAAGGTATTGGCCGAAATGGGCCACGGCGACCGCATCTGCATCGGCGACGGCAATTTCCCCGGCGCATCCATGGCCAAGCCCAACAATTGCGTCTTCCTCCGTGCCGACGGCCATGGCGTGCCCGAGCTGCTCGACGCGATCTTGCAGGTCATCCCGCTTGACGAGTATGTCGAGCACCCTGTCATGATCATGCAGGTCGCCGAGAAGGACAAGGGTATGGAGATCCCCATCTGGGACGAATATAAAAAGATCGTCGCCAAATACGACGCGCGCGGCGAAGCCGCCTTCGGCAGCTATGAGCGCTTCGAATTCTACGACGAGGCCCGCAAGACCTACTGCATCCTCCAGTCCGGCGAAACTGCCATCTACGCCAACGTGATTTTGCAGAAGGGCGTTATTCAATAAGCAACCTGCGCAAAGCAGCCTCGGCCATGCGGCCGGGGCTGCTTTTGTGCCTGCGTATTATTTCTTTTCCGCGTTGGCCTGTTCCAGCTTGTGCTGGCGGCGGTTGCGGACGGCTTCGTCCATCGGATGGATCTCGCCTGCGGCCTGCAGGGCCATTTTGGTCAGCAGCGGGCCGACCAGCTCGTAGATCAGAATGGCGAACAGCGTAATGTTGCGGATCAGATCACCCTCTGCGCCGAGCTGGCGCGCCGTCACGCACATGCCAAGCGCGACGCCGGCCTGCGGCAGCAGCGTGATGCCGAGATACTTGCAGATCTGCGGCTCACATTTCATGAGCTTTGCGGAGTAATGCGCGCCGAGATACTTGCCAAGCGAGCGCGTCAGAATATACACAACGCCGATGAGAACGATCATACCGTCCTTGAACACGCCCAGATCCAGCCCCGCGCCGGAGATGACGAAGAACGCCGCAAACAGCGGGCTTGTCCACCGGTCGGATTTTTCCATGATCTCACCCGACAGCGGGCAGAGGTTACAGAACAGCGTGCCCAGCATCATGCACGTCAGCAGCGACGAGAAACCGATGGTCACAGGGCCGATCTTGAATTCCGCCATGGCCAGCGCCGAGGTCAGGAAAACAAAAGCGATGGTCATGTTCAGCCGGTTGGTGTTGGAGTTGAACAGCTTTTCCAGCTGCGTGAGCACCCAGCCGCCAAGTGCGCCGAGCGCCAGCGAGCACACGATCTCGATCAGCGGATCGACGACGATGGAGATCACATCGAACGAGCCGGTGTTGAGCGCCTTTGCGATGCCGAACGACACCGCAAACACGATCAGGCCGACCGCATCGTCCAGCGCGACGATGGGCAGCAGCAGATCGACCAGCGGGCCCTTTGCCTTGTACTGCCGCACGACCATGAGCGTTGCGGCAGGGGCCGTTGCCGTGGCGATGGCGCCGAGCGTGATGGCCTGCGCGATGGACAGCCTGCCGTTTGTAAGCAGTGCGATCACGATCAGCGCGATATCGACCAGGAACGTCGCGGCCAGCGCCTGTAAAACGCCGATGACGAACGCCTGCTTGCCTGTGTGCTTCAGTTCGGACACGCGGAACTCGCTGCCGATGGAGAATGCGATGAAGCCCAGCGCGACCTCGGAGATCAGCGACAGACTGTCTACGGATTCCTGCGTCGGGAAGCCAAGGCCCTCAATGCCGAGCAGACCCAAGCAGTACGGCCCGATCAGAACACCCGCGACCAGATACGCCGTCACAGACGGCAGCTTCAGCGGCTTTGCAACGCGGGTCATCAGCAGACCCGCAAGAACCGCAACAGATAATGATAACAGCGTGCGCATTTCAAATTCCTTCATTTCTACTTTTTTGCACACATCATTATACACGCTTCCAAGCAAAATGCAAGAAGAACTTGTGAAAAATGAATGAAATTCAAACGGTATTTTATTCAATCTGCCAGTATTTCCGGCGAAGCGGATTTTTGCTGGACAAACGCCCCGCGCGTCTGCTATGCTGAGGCGTATGGAGGCGAGAAACATGGAAGATCAGATCACAGTAAACGGCAGAGTGCTTTCCATCCGGCGGCTGCTCGGCAAGGGAAAGGGCGGCTATTCCTATCTGGCCGCGGACGAGCGCGGCGAATACGTCGTCAAGCAGATCCACCACGAGCCATGCGAGTATTATCAGTTCGGGGACAAGCTTGCCGCCGAGCAGCGTGATTATGAGCGGCTCCTGTCCGCCGGGATCCCCATGCCGCGCCTGCTGGACGTCGACACGGAAAATGAGCGCATTCTCAAGGAATACATCCCCGGCCCCACAGCAGCGGAGCTGATCGCGGAAAACCGGCTCCCCGGCTTCTGCCTCCGGCAGCTGAAGGCCATGTGCGCCCGCCTGTATCCCGTTCATCTGAATATCGATTATTATCCGACCAATTTCGTCCTGTCCGTCGACCGGCTTTATTACGTCGATTACGAATGCAACGACTACAGCCCCAAATGGGATTTCGAGCACTGGGGTGCGCAGTATTGGACGGGACAAGAATAAACGGCTGCGGCGGACGGTGAACCGTAAACCACAAGTCTGATTTTCCGATTTGTCTGGCAGTTTCAGCAATTCGGCACTGCTCCCCGACCCTCATCCGGCCCTTCGGGCCACCTTCCCCGGCGGGGAAGGCTTTGGGACGCCGCAGTCCGTCCGCGCATCATCCAAGCTTTTTATCCGACACCAAAGCAGGAGTTGAGTTTATGATCCTGAAGCAATGGCATTCCTTCTGTCTCTGCGCGGAGGACAACACGCTTTTTCCGCAGGACGCGCGGCCGTGCGGCGCTGCGTTTGCGCCGCTGGTGTTTCTCGTGCGGCGCGTTCCGCTGTGCTCGCGCGGATTATTTTATATCCATGATCTGGCCGAGCTTTCCGAGCCTGAGACTGTCCGCTGCCTGACGCCGTGCAGTCCGGCCTCCGGTGAGCTGGCCGGTTTTGTACGCGCACGTGGGGCGGGCGTTCTGAACGTCTGCTTCCAAAACGCATTTGCCGTTCTGGAGGCGTGGCAGCGGCCGAAGCGAACCGGTCTTGTCCTCACGCTCGTCGGCCTTGGCGACGTGGGCGGCACGGCGCTGCTGGCGCTGAAGCTGCTGGGACATGAGTTTTCCAGGATCCAGATCTTTGACCCCAACAAGGCCCAATGCGCCCGGTACGAGCTGGAGCTGAACCAGGTGCTTTCGCCGGACGGCCAGCCGCTGCCGGAGATCGTGATCTGTGAGGAAAAGGACCTGTTTGCCTGCGACCTGTTTGCGTTTACGGCTTCGCGCGGCGTGCCGGGACTGGATACGGCGGTGAAGGACGTGCGTATGGCGCAGTACGAGGCCAACCGCGCCATGGTGGGCGCGTATGCCCGCATGGCGCGCAGCACCGGCTTCACCGGCCTGTTCTGCCAGATCTCCGACCCGGTCGACCACCTGTCGCACTCTGTTTTTCTGCAAAGCAATCAGAACGGGGCAGGGGAGTATGATTTTTCCGGCCTGCTCCCCGAGCAGATTCAGGGCTTCGGCCTCGGCGTGATGGCCGCGCGCTGCGCGTATTACGCGCGGCAGCTGGGATTAAATGAAGAGAAGCTGCGCGTCTACGGCCCGCACGGGCAGGGACTCGTCTGCGCGAACAGCTGCGGCCCGGACTATGACGCGGCCCTCTCCGCAAGGCTGACCGAACAGACCCGCACGGCGAATCTGCGCGTGCGGGAGCTTGGCTTCAAGCCGTACCTGGCCCCCGCACTGTCCTCAGCCGCAGTGAGTATTCTGCGGCTCGTGCGCGGGCAGGAGCACTTCGGTGCGGTGCCGCTCGGCGGCGCGTATTTCGGCTGCCGCAGCCGCATGACGCCGTTCGGCGTCAGCCTCATCCGGGAGAAGATCGCCCCCGCGCTTCTGGAAGAATTACAAACGACGCATACCGCATTGGAGGCGTTCGAATACTGACATGGAACAGGAACTGACGTTGGTGCGCATCGGCCATAGTGCGCGGCTGGAGCGCCTGCTGCCGCAGGCGCTGTCCGGGCTCCGCGTGAAGGAGCTTCCGCCGGAGAGAATCGAACAGGCGGCGGGCTGCCGCCTGCTTTTTGCCGCCGCGCTGGATGAATACGGCCCGGATGAGACGGTTTGCCGCCTGCTGCGGACGCTTCGGAAGCATCCGGACTGTCTGTCCGGCAGCTATGGCGGCGTGATCGTCGACGGGGCAGGGGAGCTTTATACGAAGCAGACCGCGCGGGAGCTGGTTCTTGCGGCAAATCTGGCGGGCTGTGCGTTCCCTGGCAAGCCGCTCGTTGAGGGGACGGGCTCTCTTTATAACCAGCATATCCAAGCAGGGCTCCTGCACTTAAGTTGGGAGCAGACCTATGCGCACCAGCTGCGCCAGCTGGCACAGCGGCTTCTGGAGTTTGAGCCGCCGTGCTTTGCCCGGCCAAAGCTTCTCATGCTCCACGCGTCGGATAACAAGCGCTCCAATACGGTCTGGCTCGGCGAACAGGTGCTTGCGCGTCTGCCGGATGCATTTGAAACAAAGACCATTTCCCTGCAGAACGGCTCCATCCACGACTGCCGGGGCTGCTCGTATGAAGCCTGTCTGCACTTTGCCGCGCAGAGCCGCTGTTTCTACGGCGGAAGCATCTCCGACGAGGTTCTGCCCGCCATCAGCGCCTGCGACGCGATGCTCTTCCTGTGCCCGAATTATAACGACGCGGTCAGCGCCAATATCATGGCGCTGTTCAACCGCCTGACCAATCTGCTCGTCAAGCAGGATCTGTATCAGAAATATCTGTACGGCATTGTCGTTTCCGGCTATTCCGGCAGCGATATCGTCACGCGGCAGCTGCTGGGCGCAATGTGCCTGAACAAGACGGCCATCCTGCCGCCGGACTTCTGCCTCATGCAGACGGCGCACGACCCCGGCTCCGTCCGGACTGCGGACGGGATCGACGCACGGGTCACGGAATTTGCCGCACGTATTGCGAAAATTCAAACTGTACAAAAATGAAAATCCGGCGGGCATATAGTTTGTCAAACCTGCACGCTTGACGAATCGGGATGCCGGGTGTAGAATTGTTCCATCATTTAAAGCTTCACTCAATAAAAGAATATCGCAAAATGCAATGAGGAAGAAAAGTAACGCGGGACATGGCCGCAGAGAGCCGGGGATGCTGGGATCCCGGCGCCAGCGCCTTCGTGAACGAACACTTCTTAGCAGCGACCTGAACCGGAACACCGCAGTAGGGAAGACGCGCAGCGCGGCGTTAAAGCGCAGGGGCTTGTCAGAGTCCCGGAAAAGAGACTGGGTATTCCAGTAAGTTAGGTGGCACCGCGGATCGGCAGCAATTCGTCCTAAAATTTATTTTAGGCAATGCTGCGCAAATGATTCGGAGGTGCTTTTTATGTGCGCAATTTTTGGTTTTACGTCCCCCAGTCTCAAAAAGGAACAGGTTCTCCCGTATTTTGAAAAAACAAAATCCCGCGGCCCGGACGACACCCGGCTTGAGCCCGCAGGCAGCGGTATGCTGGGCTTCCACAGGCTGGCCATCATGGGCCTGCACCCGGAGGGAATGCAGCCGTTCCATCGCGGCGGTGATATGGCCGTGTGCAACGGCGAGCTGTACGGCTTCCGCCCGGTCAAAAAGGCGCTCGAAGCCAAGGGCTATGTCTTCGCGTCCGATTCCGACTGCGAAATTATCCTTCCCCTGTGGCAGGAATACGGCACCGAGATGTTTGCCGGGCTTGACGCGGAGTTCGCCATGATCATCTATGATTCGGCTTCCGATTCCCTTGTCGCCGCGCGCGACCCCATCGGCATCCGCCCGCTGTTTTACGGCTATCTTGCCGACGGCTCGATCATCTTCGCCAGCGAAGCGAAGAATCTCGTCGGCCTCTGTACGCACGTCTTCCCGTTCCCGCCGGGACACTATTACAAGGACGGCAAATTTGTCCGCTATACCGATCTGACCACTGTCACGAGGTATTCAAGCGACGATCTGGACACCGTCACGAAGAAGATCCGTGAAAAGCTGATCTCCGCCGTGGAAAAGCGGCTCGACGCGGACGCGCCGCTCGGCTTCCTGCTCTCCGGCGGCCTCGATTCCAGCCTTGTCTGCGCGATCTCGGCCAAGCTCCTCGGCAAGAAGATCCGCACGTTCGCCATCGGCATGGACCTGGATCCCATCGACCTCAAATATGCGAAGGAAACCGCTGATTTCATCGGCGCGGAGCACACCGAGGTCACCATGACGCGGCAGCAGGTGCTGGACTCCCTCGAAACGGTCATCGCTCTGCTCGGAACCTATGACATCACGACCATACGCGCCAGCATGGGCATGTACCTGTGCTGCAAGGCTATCCACGAGCAGACGGACGTGCGCGTCCTCATGACCGGCGAAATTTCCGACGAGCTGTTCGGCTATAAATACACCGATTTTGCCCCCAGCGCCGAGGCCTTCCAGCAGGAGGCAAAAAAGCGCGTGGACGAGCTTTATATGTACGATGTCCTGCGCGCCGACCGCTGCATTTCCGTCAACTCGCTCGAAGCCAGAGTCCCGTTCGGCGATCTGGATTTTGTAAAATACGTCATGTCCATCCGTCCGGAGCTGAAGCTGAACACGTATGACATGGGCAAATACCTCCTGCGTAAGGCGTTCGCGGACGATCATATCCTGCCGGACGATATCCTCTGGCGGCAGAAGGCGGCCTTCTCCGACGCCGTGGGGCACTCCATGGTCGACGATCTGAAGGCGTATGCCGAAAGCCTCTATTCCGATGAAGCGTTTGGAAGAGGCTGCGAAAAATACACGTTTGCAAAGCCGTTTACAAAGGAAAGCCTTCTGTACCGCGATATTTTTGAGAAATACTATCCCGGTCAGGCGGACATGGTCAAGGACTTCTGGATGCCGAACAAAGCGTGGAAGGGCTGCGATGTAAAAGACCCCTCCGCCCGTGTCCTGTCCAACTACGGCGCAAGCGGCAAATAAGCGCCTGCCTGCCGGCAGCCCGAAAAAAACGCCTCCGCTTTTCAGCGGAGGCGTTTTTTACGATCGGGTCTGTAAGCCGGGTTCTGTAATCGACAGTCATCTATCTAGGCGCACCGTTGCCGGTGCGCTCCAGCCACCTTCTCGGAAGCAGCCGGGCAGGCCTTGCCTCCTCTGCGGTGTTGCTCCGGATAGAGTTTACAGCAATGGACGCTTTCACACGCCATTGGGTGCGCTCTTACCGCACCTTTCCACCCTTGCCGGAGGCGGCACGAGCCGCCTCCGGCGGTTTATTTCTGTTGCACTTTTCCTCAGATCGCTCTGGGCGGGCGTTACCCGTTATCCTTGCCCTGCGGAGCCCGGACTTTCCTCATGCGCGGCCTTTCGGCGCTGCGCCCGCGACTGTCCGACCCGGTCGCGGAAGTATTGTACTTTATTTGCAGGAAAAAGTCAAATGGATTGCAATTTCTTTCCCGCGCGGATATAATACAGGCAGGAAATTTTAAAAGAGGCTTTTGGATATGAATCATCTTGTCGACCAGTATTTTGATTCCCTGATTGATAAAAAAATCGCCGTGCTCGGCATCGGCGTGAGCAACCGGCCGCTCATCCGGATGCTCCTTGCGCGCGGACTGCACGTGCTGGCCTGCGACAAAACGCCGCGGGAAAAGCTCGACGCGGAGGTTCTGGAGCTGGAGCGGGCGGGCACCGTGCTCCATGTCGGAGAGCATTATCTTGACGATGTGCAGGCTGATATCGTCTTCCGCACGCCCGGTATGCACCCGGATATCCCGGCGCTGCGCCGGCTGCGCGAAAAGGGCGCGGAGCTTACCAGTGAAATGGAAGCGTTCTTCGAGGTCTGCCCCTGCCGCATCATCGCCGTGACCGGCTCCGACGGCAAAACGACCACCACGACCCTGATCGCAAAAATTCTGGAGCACGCGGGCCACCGCGTCTGGGTCGGCGGCAACATCGGCGCGCCCCTTCTGCCGCAGGCGGCGGACATGACGCCGGCGGACATTGCCGTGGTCGAGCTCAGCTCCTTCCAGCTCATGACGATGGAGCGCTCTGCCGACATTGCCGTCGTGACGAACGTGGCCCCGAACCATCTGGACGTGCACAAGGACATGGCCGAGTATGTGCAGGCCAAGAAAAACGTCTTCGAGTATCAGAACGAAACCGGCAAGGTCGTCCTGAACTACGATAACGATATCACGCGCGGCTTCGCCGCCGACGCGAAGGGAACCGTGGAGTTCTTCTCCCGGCTGGCAAGGCCGGAAAACGGCGTGTATCTGGAAGACGGCGTGATCTGCCGGAACGGAAAAAAGATCATGGCTGCCGCCGACATCCGCATTCCGGGCGTCCACAACATCGAAAACTATATGGCCGCCGCCTGTGCCGTCGAAGGACTTGCGGAGGACGAGGATATTGACGAGATCGCGCGCACATTCGCGGGTGTGGAGCACCGCATTGAGTTCGTTCGCGAGCTGGACGGCGTGAAATATTATAATGACTCCATCGCGTCCAGCCCGTCGCGCACGATCGCGGGCCTGCATTCGTTCCGCCAGAAGCTGGTCCTCATCGCGGGCGGCTATGACAAGAAGATCCCATTCGACGCGCTGGGGCCGGAGATCTGCGCGCACGTGCGCCTGCTGATCCTCTGCGGCGCAACGGCGGAGAAGATCGAAGCGGCGGTCAAGTCTGCGCCGGACTACCGGCCCGGACAGCCGGAGATCCTGCACGCGCAGACGCTCGAAGAAGCGGTGCGGCTGGCAAAGCGGCACACTGTCCCCGGTGATATCGTGACGCTGTCCCCGGCCTGTGCCGCGTTCGACCAGTTCAAAAACTTTATGGTGCGCGGCGAGACCTATAAAACGCTCGTGCGGGCGCTGTGAACAGGAGAAACGATATGAAGCTGAGTGAAGGCCTCCGGAAGGGGCTTGCGATCAAGGAAAAAATCGGGCGGCCCTACTGCGCCGCCGTGATCGTCGCCGCAGGCACATCCTCGCGCATGGGCGGCACGAATAAAATCCTGACTGTACTGGAAAACCTGCCGGTCATCTGCCGGACGGTCGACGTGTTTGACAAATGCGCCATGATCGACGAGATCATCGTCGTCACACAGCAGGAGCTGCTGGAAAAGGTCAGCCGCTATCTTAAGGCGTATGACAAAATGCGCATGGTCGTCGCGGGCGGCGAAACGCGGACGGATTCCGTCATGGCGGGCCTTGCCGCTGTGTCCGACCGGGCGCAGCTCGTCGCCGTCCACGACGGCGCACGCCCGCTTGTGACCGACGAAGTGATTTGCCGCGCTGTTTCCAAGGCAAAGAAGTTCGCCGCCGCGGCGCCCGCCGTGCACGTCAAGGACACCATCAAAGTCTCGACCGGCGGTGCGGTCGATGAAACGCCAGACCGCAGTACGCTCTACGCCGTCCAGACCCCGCAGGTCTTCGACCGCGATCTGCTTGCCGCAGCCCTGCAGAACGCGAAAGAGCAGGGGATCGCGCTCACAGACGACTGCAGCGCCGTTGAGGCGCTCGGTATGCCCGTGCAGCTGACCGACGGCGATGAAGAGAACCTGAAGATCACAACGCCGCTCGATCTGGAGCTGGCCGCGCTGATCCTGCGCCGGAGGGCAAACGCATGAGGATCGGCCACGGCTACGACGTTCACCGGCTGGTTTCCGGCCGGGCGCTGATTTTGGGCGGGGTGACGATCCCGTATGAAAAGGGGCTGGACGGCCATTCCGACGCGGATGTGCTCGTCCATGCCGTCATGGACGCGCTGCTCGGCGCGGCAGCGATGGGGGACATCGGCAAGCTCTTCCCAGACAACGACAACCGCTATCTCGGCGCGGACAGCATGGAGCTGCTGCGCGAGGTCAGCCGCAGGCTTGAAGGGGCCGGGTACCGCCTCGGCAACCTCGATGCGACCATCATCGCCCAGCGGCCAAAGCTCGCGCCGCATATCGAGCAGATGCGTCGGAATATCGCGGGCGCACTGCATACCGGTCTTGGGAACATCAGCGTCAAGGCAACGACGGAGGAGCGCCTCGGCTTCACCGGCTCCGGCGAGGGGATCGCCGCCCATGCCGTCTGTCTGATCGAATAGTCAACGGGGCTGCAGCGGGTTTCATTTCGCTGCAGCCCCGTTTTTCTGGCCGTCAGAATGCTGACCGCAGCAGCCGGGTCGCGTGCTGCGCCTGCCGGACATGAAGCCCGTATTGACGGGATAAAAGTTCTTCAAACATAGCGCGCGATAAACTCTGCAAGCTCCGGAAACGGCTCGGCCCGCCAATACCGGCCGCCATCCGGCGTCCGTTCCAGAAGCCGCTTGTTGTACAATTCCCGGCGAAGCGTCGCCGGGTCGTGGAACAGCGTCCATGCATTCAGAAGCTCGTTCAGCTCCGCTTCGGTATACTGCCGTCCGGCCTCGACCTTCCCGGCCAGATACCAGAGGGCCAGCAGCTTCTTTTTATGCTTGGCCGGAAACGAGCGCAGACGCTCGTCCCCATCCAAAAAGGGCGTCAGCTCGGATCGCATACTGTTCATGTCAAATCCCTCACGATTCTTCGTTTTTCCGCTTTTTGAAGTTCTGCGGCGCGATCAGGCAGCCGAACGCGCCGACCCAGAGCAGGCCCGCGCAGATCCATTACCGCGTAAGCCCCAAAAGTATCCCCGCCAGCAGCATCAGAACGCCTGCCGCCGCCAATAATCTGACTGCTTTCTCCATGCTTCTCGACTCCTTTTGCGTCTGGCATATCAATTTTAAATATGTATTTCAGGTTATACCAGTAAATCGCCGATTTGTCAATCACCTCCTGCCGCCGGGCATTCTTACCGCATCACCCGTGACGGTAGATTTTCTTGTCCAGCGCGAAAATGCGGTTGGAGAAGCTTCCGACGGGCAGATCCTGCAGCGCCTCGGCGTAGATCTCCATGCGGCTGTCGATGAGGTCGATCTCGGAGAGCAGCTCTGCCTCGGCGCACATCGGGCGCACAGCCGCGCCAAACTCCGGTTCGCCATGGTGCGAGAGGATCATGTGCTGCAAAAGCAGGCTCTTTTCCTCGGAAATGCCAAGCTCCTGCGCGCACTGCTGCACCTCCTGCGCGCCCATCACCAGATGGCCGATCAGCTGGCCGGGCAGCGAGTAATCCGTGACCAGCCCAAGGCCGGAAAACGTAAATTCCTTTTCCTTTGCAAAATCATGCAGCAGCGTTCCCGTCAGCAGCAGGCTCCGGTCGATGATCTCCCCGTAAAGCCCGGCCAGAAAATCCGCCAGCCGCAGCATATTGGACGTGTGCATGAGAAGCCCGGACAGAAAGCTGTGGTGGACGCTCTTGGCCGCCGGGATGGAACGGAACGCGTCCAGATGCCGCGCAAGCATCGTGCGGGCGACGGACTGATACTCCCTGTCCTCCATGGAGTCGATCATGCGCTCAATTTCCGCGACACGCGCGTCCGCGTCGATGGGCGCGGTCGGCACAAGGGCGGAAAGATCATACTGGTCGTTCCCATCCGCCATGCGGATGCGGCCCGCCGTCAGCTGCGGCGCACCCTTGAACTCCGACACCTGCCCACGGATCTTGACGACGCGGCCGATATCGTCCGGCCGCGCGCCGATGGGGCCGGAATAGTCCCAGACCTTCAGATCGATCACGCCGGAGCGGTCGGCCAGAACGCCGGACAAAAACGGCTTTCCCGCCGCCGTCGTCTTCAAAAACGCGTCCTTCAGAACATAAAAACCCTCTACATCGTCGCCGGTATGCAGCTCGGCGATCAGCTTGTTGTATTCCATGCTTCGTTTCCTCACTGTCTTTCAGATAAAATCTATTATATCAGTCTTTTCCCGTATCTGCAATCATACAAATGAAAAACCACTGTCTGTGAACAATTCGTGAAATCCGCAAAGGCGGCGGCGGGCAGGTTGTTTTTTGCCGTTTTTTGTGATATACTGAGGCAAAATCGGAAATCAGGAGGAACAACAGGTGTCTGATTTTTCAAAGTTCCGCACGGCGGTCAGCGGCTTTAACCGCACCGACGTTGTCAATTATATCGAATCGACCTCCATCGAGCACCAGAAGGCGCTGCGCAAGCTGACCGACGAGCGCGATAAGCTTGCCGCTGAAAATGCGCGCCTTCAGGTCGAACTGGCAGGTCTGCAGAAGCGTCTGGAGCAGGCACAGGCGGACAACGACGCGCTTTCCGGGCAGGTGAACGCGCTCGCGCAGGAAGGCTCTGATCTGGCGGAGCAGTTGAAAAAGGCCGAAGAGGCCCGGCAGGAGCTTCTGATACGCCCCGCCCCGCAGCCGGAGGAACCGGCAGAGCCTGCGCCGCAGCCGGAAGAGCCGGAAGAATCAGAAGAACCGGAGGCGGCGCAGGAGCCGTCGCTCACCGAAAAGGAGCTGACCGCTTACCGCCGCGCCGAGCAGACCGAGCGCAATGCCGCCGTGCGCGCCCGGCGCATCTACGCGCAGCTGTCCAACCTCTGCGAGGATGCGCGCACCCGCTACATGGATTCCGGCGAGGAGATCGCCGCGCTGGCCGCCGACCTGTCTACCGGCCTTTCCCGCCTGCAGGACGCGTTCGCAGAGGTACAGGTGATCTTCGACGATGCCCAGAACGCCTTCGACGATATGCAGCTGCCGGAAACGGCCGCGGAGGAAACAGCAGAATAACGGCTCTCCTGAAAGGCAATGTCATCAACTTAAGACCGGTGCATTTGTTTTATGCGAAAAAACGGCAAAACAAATGCAGTTGGTAGGGGCGGGGCTCTGCTCCGCCCGGCAGGATACACCGAATTATCGAAAATCTTCGGCGAATCCGTATGCACTTACCCGCTTGGCCGTAGAGGCCGATGCCCACATCGGCCCGGCAGAATGCACCGTTTTTACGGGAATCTACGGCGAATTTGTAACTTCTCAATGGGCCGACAGAGTTGTCGGCCCCTACAACAACCCTTCGCACTCTCTGTAGGGGCGGACGACTCTGTCTGCCCGCGGGATGTACCGATTTTACGGGAATCTTCGGCGAATTCACAGCTGCCCCCTACATCCAAAGAGGTAACTGCTTGCGGATTCGCCGCAAATTCTCGAAGGAATTCACTGCATTCTGCCGGGCGGAGCAGAGCCCCGCCCCTACCAACTGCGGTTGCATTTCAACGGTTTTTGCGTAAAACAAACCGTCTATGGTCTTAAGTTGATGACATTGCCCCTCCGGGGAAGCTGGCGCGCAGCGCCTGAGGGGTTGCAGCAGGCAGGGGCGAAAAGCATAGACCGATGCACCCCCGTGTGCACCACCAAATTTCATTGTAAGGGCCGATGCCTACATCGGCCCGCGCAGATTGCACCGGTTTTACGGGAATTCTCGGCGAATTCGTTATATTTTTTGGGCCGACAGAGTCGTCGGCCCCTACAACGTCCCCCGCTCTCTCCTGTAGGGGCGGACGACTCTGTCCGCCCGCAGAATGTACCGGTTTTACGGAAATCTGCGGCAAATTCGCAACTTCCCAGCGGGCCGATGTGGGCATCGGCCCCTACAGGACTGCCGCAAATCCGTACTGCCCTATAAATCCGCAAAGTCTTTATGCACCCTGACTCTTCCCTCCCACGGGAAGATTTTTTTCACCTGGAGGTATCTATGAAACTGGTATCCTGGAATGTCAACGGCCTGCGGGCGTGTCTCGGCAAGGGCTTTCTTGACTACTGTGCGCAGGAAAATGCCGATGTGATCTGCTTGCAGGAGACGAAGCTCCAGCCGGAGCAGGCCATCTTCGAGCTGGACGGCTATCACCGCTATTTTTATTCCGCCGAGAAAAAGGGCTATTCCGGCACGGCGATTCTGACGAAACAGGCCCCGCTTTCCGTCCAATATGGGCTGGGCCTTGACGCGCACGACCACGAAGGTCGGCTCATCACGGCGGAGTACCCGGAATTCTATCTCGTCTGCTGCTATACGCCCAATTCGCAGGACGGCCTCAAGCGCCTTCCATACCGCATGGAGTGGGAAGACGCGCTGCGCGCGTATCTGCTGCGGCTGGACGCGGAAAAGCCAGTCGTTTACTGCGGCGACCTGAACGTCGCGCATGAGGAGATCGACATCAAAAACCCAAAGGCGAACCGGCAGAACGCGGGCTTTTCTGATGAGGAGCGCGCGAAAATGACCGAGCTTCTCTCCTCCGGCTTTGCCGATACGTTCCGCCGCCTGCACCCGAACCTGGCGGGCGTATACTCGTGGTGGAGCTACCGCTTCCACGCGAGGGAAAACAACGCAGGCTGGCGCATCGACTATTTTATCGTCTCCGAGCGCCTGCTGCCGCGTGTTTTGTCATCGGAGATCCGCACGGATGTGTTCGGCAGCGACCACTGCCCGGTCGTGCTGGAGCTTACCGTATGACGCCGGAGGAATTTACCGCCCGCTATATGCCGCAGTTCAGCGAACAGCAGAAGGCCGCCGTCCGCGAGACGGAGGGGCCGGTCCTGCTGCTGGCCGTGCCCGGAAGCGGGAAAACGACGGTGCTGGTGACGCGGCTGGGGTATATGGCGCTGTGCCGCGGCATCGACCCGGCGCATATTCTGGCCGTGACCTACACCGTCGCCGCCACACGGGAGCTTCGCGCGCGCTTTACCGCGCGCTTCCCGGAGCTTGCCGGGCAGACGCCGGAGTTCCGCACGATCAACGGCCTGTCTTCCAAGATCATCGAGGCCTGCGGACGGCAGCGCGGCCCGGCGTTTGCGCTGCAGGAAAACGCCGGCGAGCTTGCCGCGCTGGTCGGGCGCATCTATCAGGCGCTGAACGGGGACTATCCAACCGACAGCACCATCCGCGAGGTGCGCACGGCGATCACCTATTGTAAAAATATGATGCTGTCGGCGGACGAGATCGCTGCGCAGGACTTCGGCCTGCCGCGCTTTTCTGAGCTTTACACGCACTACTGCGCTGCGCTGCGCGAGGCGCGGCAGATGGATTACGACGACCAGATGGCCTACGCGCTGGCGATCCTCAGAAAGCAGCCTGAAATTCTGGCGGAGTTTCAGGCGCGCTACCCCTATCTCTGCGTCGACGAATCGCAGGACACGTCCCGCGTGCAGCACGCGATCATTGAGCTGTTGGCAAAGAAAACCGGGAACCTCTTCATGGTCGGCGACGAGGATCAGAGCATCTATGGCTTCCGCGCGGCCTATCCGGAGGCGCTGCTGCGCTTTTCTTCGGTCTGGCCGGGTGCAAAGACGCTGCTGCTGGAGGACAATTACCGCTCCACGCCGGAAATTCTGCGGCTGGCGGGCGCATTCATCGAGGGGAACCGGGATCGTTACCCCAAAACCATCCGCGCGACAAGGGCGAAGGGCTGCCGGGTGCGCCTTGCGCACGCAGCCTCCCGGCAGGCGCAGTACCGATACCTGCTGGCGCTGGCAGGGGAGCGGCGCGCGCCGTTTGCCGTCCTGTACCGAAACAACGACAGCGCCCTTCCGCTCATCGACGCGCTGGAGCGCGCCGGGCTTCCGTACCGCTGCCGCAGCTTTGACGACACGTTCTTTACCCACCGCATCGTCTGCGACGTGCAGGACATCCTGCGCTTCGCCGCAGCGCCGGACGACGCGGAGCGCTTTCTGCGCATCTACTATAAATTCGGCGCGCTGATCTCCAAGGAGGCGGCGCAGGCCGCCTGCGTGCAGAGCGGACGCACGAGCACGCCGGTTCTGGACTGCCTGCTTGCGCAGGCTGGGCTTTCGGACGAGGGCCGCGAACGCGTCCGGCGCGTAAAGGCAGGCCTTGAGCAGCTGCAAACGCTGCCCGGAGAAGTGCTGATGCGCACGATCTGGGGCACGCTGGGCTACGGCGGCTTTGTGACCGAACGGCGGCTCGATCCCGGAAAATATTTCATCCTGCAGATGCTTGCCGCGCGGGAGCCGTCGGCGGAGGCGTTTCTTGCCCGTCTGGACACACTGCGGCAGACCATCCGCACGCATGAGGACGCACCGGACGCGCTGCTGACGCTTTCGACGATCCATTCGAGCAAGGGGCTGGAATACGAGCGGGTGTATCTGCTGGACGTCCACGACGGCGTGCTTCCGTCCCGGCCGGACGCGGCAGACGGAACGGAGGATGAGCGCCGGGTATATGAGGAGGACCGCAGACTCTTTTACGTGGCAATGACGCGTGCGAAGGATGAGCTGACGCTGTTTGAATACCCGGATGCGCCGTCTGCGTTCATCCGCGAGGCGCGGGGATATCTGCCCGTTCCGGTGTGCGCGAAGGACGATTTTGCCGCCATCGTGCCGGAAAACGCCTGCGGCCTGCGCTACCGCCACGAAACGCGCGGCGAGGGGAGCATTCTGGCGCAGTGCGAGGACGAGCTGCTCGTTGCCTTTCCGGACGGCGACAGCCTTATGCAGGCGGGCCGGATGCTGCTCGAACGGAGCCGCGCGGAGGTCTTCCAGCTGCCGGACGCACCTGCAGCAGCGCAGCTGCCAGACGCGCAGGCATTCATGCCGGGAAGCGTCATCCGGCATAAAAAATACGGCATGGGCCGCATCGTATCCATAGACGGCCCGTTCGCCGATATCCGCTTCGAAGGCGAAACAGCAGCGCGCCGCTTCCATCTGGCGCAGTCGCTGCGCAGCGGCTTCCTGTTTTCTGCGGGCTGAAACATCTTCCGTTGCCGCGCGGAGCTTCATAGAAAAAACGGGCGCGCCAGTTGGCGCGCCCGTAGTGGTATTGGGGAATTACAGCTTGGAATAGGCGACAGCGATCTTGCTTGCTGCGTGCGCATTGTTGTAGGCCAGCTCCAGATTGGCGGCGAAGGACTTGCCCTCGGTCATGTCCTTGATGTGCGCCAGCAGGTACGGCGTGATGGCCTTGCCGTGGATGTGCTCGGCGTTTGCCTGTGCAACAGCCTTGTCGATGATGGCGTTCATGTAGTTCGGATCCATCGCGTACTGCTCCGGGATCGGGTTGCCGACGACGGCGCCGCCCTTGAGGCCGATGTCCCACTTGGCCTTCATGATCTTTGCGACCGTTTCCTCATCCTTGCAGTTGTAGTCGAGCTTGAAGCCGGAGGTGCGGCAATAGAACGCGGGCAGCTCGTCCGTGCGCAGACCCAGAACGGGAACGCCCTGCGTCTCGAGATATTCCAGCGTCAGGCCGAGATCGAGAATGCTCTTTGCACCCGCGCAGACGACACAGACGGGGGTGTTGGCCAGTTCCTGCAGGTCGGCGGAGATATCCATGGTCTTTTCCGCGCCGCGGTGCACGCCGCCGATGCCGCCGGTGGCGAAGAAACGGATGCCTGCCATGGAGGCGATGATCATGGTGGTCGCAACAGTGGTCGCGCCGGTCATGCCGGTTGCCAGATACACAGCCACATCGCGGCGGCTGACCTTGCCGACGCCCTCAGCCTTGCACATAACGAGCAGCTCTTCAGCGTTCAGACCGACCTTCAGCTTGCCGCCCATGATCGCGGTCGTCGCGGGGACAGCGCCCTCTGCGCGGACGATCTCTTCGACCTTGTGCGCAAACTCCACGTTCTGCGGATAGGGCATACCGTGGCTCAGAATGGTGGATTCCAGTGCGACGACGGGCTTGCCCGCGTCGATGGCCTCCTGAATTTCAGGGGTAACAGACAGATAATCCTTCAGATTCATATGAATAACTCCTTTCAGATGGGTGTACAAGATCAGATGCGGTGCGCCAGCAGGATTTCTTCGAGCAGCGCAGTGCTCATATTCGGATTGATGGTCCGCTCGTGCGACACAGCCGCAATCCCGGCGGCCATGGCATAATCCAGCGTCTTTTCCACGCCAAAGCCATGGAGTGTGGCGTACAGCATGGCGGCGGCAAACGAATCGCCCGCGCCGGAGGCGTTGACCATTTTTGCCGGTCTTAATTTGCGGCGCAGGACCGTGCCGGTGTCGTCCATGTACAAGCAGCCCTCCGCGCCGAGGCTGACGAACAGCCGCCGGAGGCCCTTATTCAGAACGGCCTCGCCCGCGCGTTCCAGATCGCTGTCGGACTGAATTTCCATTCCGGCCAGAATTCCAAGCTCCATGCGGTTGGGCTTGGCGGTGTGGAAGCGGCCGATAAACGGCGCAACGACACGCGCATACGCGCACGAAACAGGGTCAACGCAGATGATCTGCCCCGGCGCGCACAGGTCCAGCAGCTGCAGCAGCGTTTTTTCACCCATGCAGGGGTCGCAGGTGACAACATCCGCGCCCTGGATCAGCGCTTTTTTCGACGGCAGGTAATCCTCCGGCATATCCTGCTGGACAATGCGCATATCGGACATACCGACCAGCATATCGCCATCCGCGTCCAGAATGGACAAATACATGGAGGAGCTTGCGCCCCTTGCCTCATACAGATGGGACGCGTCGATCCCGGCGTCTTCACAGGAGCGGCGGATGAACGCGCCGAAGGTATCATCGCCAACGCAGCTCAAAAGCTTGACATCCGCGCCCAGCCGTGCAAGGTTTTCGCACACGTTGCGCGTCACGCCTCCGGCGGACAGGCTGATGTGGCCGGGATTGGAATCACGCAGATGGATGGGCGCAAGGGACGCGCCGTTGAGGTCTGCATTCGCAGCGCCGACGCCGACAATATACGGCTGTTTGTCCATGAAAAACGCCTCCTCTTTTCTGGTGAAACTGTATCATAGCGAATCGACCCGAAAAAGTCAAGAGAAAAAATATGTACGTTTTGTAAACCATTTCGAGCATAGAAAAACCGGGCGCGCCGGAATGGCGCGCCCGGAAACGTGATCTCAGCGGGTGAGGAAGAACATGAGGGCGAAGAGGATCGTGATGACCCAGGTGCCAGCATTGATCTCCTTGATCTTGCCGGTGAAGATCTTGATGAAGACATAGGAAATGAGGCCGAATGCGATGCCGTAGGAGATGTTGTAGGTCAGCGGCATGAACGCGACGGTCATGAAGCCGGGAACCGCAGCGGCGGGATCGTCCCAGTCGATGGAGCGGACATTCGCCATCATGAGAACGCCGACATAGATCAGAGCCGCAGCGCAGGCGTAGGTCGGGATGAGCTGTGCGACAGGCGCAAGGAACATCGCGATGAAGAACAGAGCAGCAGTCGCCATGGAGGCAAGACCGGTGCGGCCGCCCTCGGCAACGCCGGCAGAGGACTCGACGAACGTGGTGACGGTGGAGGTGCCGCAGACAGCGCCGCAGCAGGTGGCGATGGCGTCAGCCAGCATGGCCTTGTCCATGTTGGGGACGTTGCCGTCCTTGGTCAGCATATTACCGGCAGCGCAGGCGCCGTACAGCGTGCCAAGGGTATCGAACATATCGACCATGCAGAATGCAAGCATGGTGGTGAGGAACATAACGATGAAGTTGCTCATGCCGTGCTCGGCAATGTACGGGCTGAAGTTGAAGCCTTCGGTGAAGACCTTGCCGAACGCCTGTGCGCCGAACTCCTTGAATGCACTGAAGAAATCGGAGGTCAGGTTGGGAGCGACAGCGGTAGCATAGAAATCAGGAATCGTGATGAGGCCGATGACGTAGTAGAGAACTGCGCCGCCGAGCATGCCCCACAGGACAGCGCCCTTGACCTTCTTCTTGGACATTGCGCCGATGGCGAAGACCGCGATGATGGTCAGGAGCATCGGGAAGATGCTGGCCCATGTCGCGGAGCCGGAGAAGACGTTGAAGGAAGAGAGATTGACGAGCGTTGCGCCGTCGTCCACGACGATACCGGCGTTCTGCAGGCCGATGAACGCGATGAACAGGCCGATACCGGCGGAGATCGCGGTCTTGACAGCAGCCGGGATAGCGTCGAAGATCATCTTGCGAAGACCCGTGACGGTCAGCAGGACGAAGACAATGCCGTCAACCAGGACGAGAACCAGCGCGTTTGCGTAGCTCAGGCCGAAGGTGAAGCAGACGGTGTAGACGAAGAATGCGTTCAGGCCCATGCCGGACGCCTGCGCCAGCGGCAGGTTGGACAGCAGACCGATGAGAACGGTGCCGATGACGGCGGAGATGGCGGTCGCGATGTAGATCGCGCCGTAGCTGACAGTGCCGAGGCTGGAGAACATACCGGCGTTGACCATCAGAATGTAGGCCATTGCCATGAAGGTCGTTACACCGGCCATGATCTCGGTGCGCACGGTCGAGCCGTGTTCCTTCACTTTAAAGAAATTGCTCATGTAGGGAAACCATCCTTTCTTTTTCTCGCGGGCGGGCAAAAGTTTTTTAGCTCGCCTGACTTTCTGACAGATTGATTATAGAGGAAAGCGCCTATAAATACAAGAGTCGACACCGACAAAAAAGTTCACGGAAAATTCACACTACTGCACAAAAAATGTGTCGTTTTCGCCAATGGCGAAAAAAACAGGACGGAAGAAGGAATTGACAAGCTGGCGTTTGGCCGGTATAATACTTTTTTGGGAACGACCCGACGCATGAAGGATATGAAGGAGAAGATTCTGCATGAAATATAGAATGAACATTGCCGGTCTTGACCGGGATCTGCCGCTGTGCAAGGTATCCGACGATCTGTATATCGGCGCGTTCGTCATGTTCGGCGACGCGGAGATCACCGTCGCCTGCGCGCGCGAGCTGCTGGCCAGAGCGCCGAAGGACTATGATTATCTGCTCACGGCTGAGGCCAAGAGCATCCCCCTCATCCACGAGATGGCCCGCCAGTCCGGCGCGAAGGAATATTTCGTCGCCCGCAAGGGCCTAAAGGTCTATATGCCCCGCCCGCTGCACGTGACGGTCCGCTCCATCACGACCCAGCACGATCAGGACCTGTACCTGTCCGGCGAAGAGGCCGATAAGATCCGCGGCAAGCGCGTGCTGATCGTCGACGACGTGATCTCTACCGGCGAATCGCTTCGTGCGATGGAGGAGCTGGTCGAAAAGGCAGGCGGCACGGTCGCGGGCCGCATGGCCGTCCTCGCCGAGGGCGACGCGCAGGCGCGCAAGGACATCATCTACCTCAACAAGCTCCCCGTCTTCAACGCCGACGGCACAGTCAAGGAATAAGTACATATCATATCGCAAAACCCTCTGCCGCTTAAATGCTGCGCAGAGGGTTTCGTCTGTTTTCAAAGGCTCTGCTGAAAGGGGAGGCCAAACCGTGCGGGGGCCTACTCAGCCTCTTCCGCCAGATCGATGCCGTTGAGCTCGACGCCCTCGTCGGCCTTGATGAGGATGTACCGGACGCCGCCGAGCGTGCGCGTCTCGATGAGATCGGGCCGCTCGGGGTTGACGGTGATGGACACATCCGGCGTCTTGACAACGCACTTTTTCACGTCGATCAGGTTCCGGGGGTTGAGCACTGCGCCGCCGCCGAAGGATTCGTCGAACTGCGCGCCGAACTGCATCCGCTTGTCCTCCGACACGCCGCAGCTCTCCAGCACGTCCTTCAGCTCGTCGCCGCTGACGACCAGCGGATCGTCGCTTTTTGCCTCCTGCCACGCGTCGATGCGGTCCTTGATCTCCTGCCGCACCTGCTGGACGACGGCAAGCGAGCATTCGTCGTCCAGCGCATTGCGCAGCACGCCGCTGAAGGTGTCGCGCTGCTCGTCTGCGGGCATCGGCGGCTGGACATGGAACAGCGCGTCGATGAGCGGCTGATTGTCCGCGCCGGAGGAATGCGTGTAGAACAGGCAGTTATACAGATTTGTCCGCCGTCCGTCAAAGGCGGGGAAGAGGAAGCCGGCCTCCGGCATACCGGCGGCCCAGCCTGCCGAGCGGTTGTGGAAGGTCTTTTCCTCGGCAATGTAGCTCAGAAGCTCCCTGCCCGGCTTGACGGGGCAAACGGCGCAGACAAAATAGGAGAAGACCTCGCTGCCGTCGTCGAGCTTCGCGCCGTCTTTCGCCTTGAACGGCACGTCGTAGCGCTCATGCGCCAGCAGGATCAGGAAGTTTTCTTCAAAGCTGACCGCGCCGATGATGGTCTGGAACAGCTTCTGCCGCGCCTCCTCGTCGTCCAGCGCCGTCTCGCGCAGGCGCATGAGCAGCCGGTGCTCGTCGGAATCGGCGACCTGCTTTGTGGTGAACGAGAGGTCGAGCAGGTTCTTATCCGGCGTGCCGGACAGCGCGCGGCGGAAGATCGCCAGATATTTTTCCCTGTCCTCCTCCGTCATCAGGCCGAACGGCTCCCGGAACGTGGACAGAACCTCGCCGCTGGACGCGACATAGCAGCCGTAAACAGCGGTCAGATTGGTGCGGTCAGGCTTCATGCGGCGCCGCAGCTCGCCGATCTCTTTGTTTGTCATGGGAAAAACTCCTTGTGCTGAAAGTCTATTTATTATATCATAGATGAAAGCTGATTTCCAGCCGGAACTCTTTTGCACAGAATTCGTCCAACCCATCAGAAGGGAGAGACTACCATGATTTTTTATTTAAAAGAGGAATTTCTGTCGTTTGACCACTTTGATATCTGGGACGAAAACGAGAACCTTGTCTACAGTGCGGACCGCGAGTTTTTCAATTTCGGCAAAAAGCTGATCGTGCAGGACGCCTCCGGGCGGCAGGCCGCCGCCGTGCAGCACGTGCCGTTTTCGCTGCCGTGTACCTATGCGCTGACCATCGGCGGGCGGGAATACGACCTGACGCGGAATTTTGCGTTCTTTTCCCGCAGCTATTCTCTGGACGAGCTGGGCTGGGAGATTGAGGGCGACTTTATGAGTCTGGACTACGAGATCACGCAAAACGGCCGCCGCGTCGCGGCCATTTCCCGCGCCTTCCTGACCCTCGGCGACCGCTACGCGTTAGAGGTATTCGACCCGCAGGACGCGCTGATCGCCCTGTGCACCGTCCTCGCCATCGACTGCTGCGACGAGGAGCACAGCCGGTAACGGACGCGTGCGCATCCGCTGAAAGGCAGCTCCCCGTATCATGCAGGCCATGATACGAGGAGCTTTTTCCGCGCTGCGCGCGAACGCCTTATTGTTTGCGCACCGGGTAGCAGGCTTCGGTGACGAATTCTTCAGGGTTCTGTGTTTCGTGCGGGCTGACGTGGTAGATGTTGAACATCGGGCCGTCGCATTCATAGCCGTTATCCGCGATCCACGCGGCGATGGCCGCGTAGACCTCGCCGATCCTTTCATACGGGCCGCGGAACGTGCAGCTTGCGACGGTGACGGCGGGGAGCGTTCTGAATTTCACGTGCGCTGTATCGGGATAGCTGCCCTTGACGGTCTTCCACGCTTCGATCTCTACGTCGTGCTCCTTGTATTCCCCGTCGAGGAACGTCACGGCGCAATAGCACGGCTCATCCGGGACGAGGCGCATCCCGTCCGTCTCCTCGCAGAGCGTCTTCCAGACGCTCCCTTCCTCCGAATAGCACGGGATGGTCGTATGGATGCAGGCCGCATAGCGTTCGGGGATGGTCTTGATGGTCACATTGTACTGCATGATGTCTTCCTTTCCCAGCCGGTTTCGGGCTGATTCCAGAAGCAGCAGCTGCCGCGCTGTTTTTGCCGCGTCGGCTTCCAGCTCGCGCCGTCTTGTTTCAAAGTACGGTGCGAGCTTTTCTGCGTCATGGCCGATCTCGGTCATGCGGCACACGTCGGCGAGGGAAAAGCCCATGTCCCGCAGGGCCGTGATCCAGCCGATCTGCGGCAGCTGATCCTCGCGGTAATAGCGGTAATCCGATTCCGGATCGATATACGCCGGGTGCAGCAGGCCAATCTCGTCGTAGTAGCGCAGCATACGGATACTGACTCTGGACAGTTTTGAAAATAATCCGATTTTCAGCATTACGGTACCTCCATGCTGTTTTTTTGAGCTCCCCGACAGTATACAGCCTGACACAGTGTCAGAGTCAAGTGCTTTTTATTTCTTTTTTTCGCCCTGTCCGACCAACCGCAGCACAGCCATCACGGCGCCGTACAGGATGCCTGCGATCGCCCAGATGAACCAACTGTATTTTGCCTGCGCGTTGCCATACGGACCGAAGGTGTAGAACGTGAAAATAGCAGTCACGATCAGCCAATAGCAGACACTGACCGTCCCGATCAGGCGGCTTTTGGACTTTCTCTGGCGGGTGTAGTCGCCCTCTTCCAGCAGCTTTTCCATCGCGGCAGTCTGCGTCCCGGCATAGACGAACGCGAGGCAGGCCAGCGCGACAAAGCCCAGAAGCAGGCACACCGCGCCAATGTACATGAGATCCGAGCCGGAAAGGCACATCGCCAGAAACAGCGGCAGGACGGACATGATGCACAGGATCGTGCCGATCATGTTCAGACGGTTCGCCGTGGGCTGGAAGTCCTGCTGCCGCTGCCTGACCATGCCGCTCACGCCGTATTCTGTTTCAAACGGCTCGGTTTCCAGAAACGCAAATTCCCTGACCTGTGCGCCGCTGGACAGGAAAATGCCGACTGCGGCGGCGACCAGAACGATCAGTACGCTGAGGCCAATACCAGCCGCTGCATTTTCCGTGATGTGGGCGGTATATTCGCTCAGTCCGCCGAGCAGGATCAGCGCAATGGGTGAGATCACGCACAAAAACGTGGCCAGCGCCAGCCTCGGCGCGGCAGCGCGGCGCAGTTCCAGATAACGCGAGGCCTCCTCCATGCTCACGCGGCGGCGCTGCGGCTGCTCGGGAAGGCTGGGCGCAGGCTCCTGCTCCTCCAGTTCATCCTTTAATAAGTAATCTGTGCTGACGCCGAAGATGCGGCTCAGCTGGACGATCTTATCAAGGTCGGGGACGGACTGCGCGCCCTCCCATTTGGATACGGACTGCCGCGAGACGTTCAGCTGCTGCGCAAGTTCCTCCTGCGACCAGCCCTCCTTTTTCCGCAGAGCGATCAAGTTGTCTGCAAAGATCATGGTTTTCTTCCTCCTGTGATTTGGGATCGATGCCGCTATTCTACGAGATCATGCGGTTGCACGCCAGCAAGTTTGCCGGAAAATCTGTCAACTGCCGGTTGCAGCTGCGGAATTTCAGGATTTCTTTATACTTCGTTTACAAACTGTTCACCACAAACCGGGCAAAATCCGGTATCCTTGGAGCATAAGGAAGCTGCTTCACGGAAAGTTCCGTGGAGAGACAACAGCAGCCTTTTAAATAGACATTCATCCATTTCTCCTCTCTTTTCTCTTTTTCTCTCAAGGAAAGCCGCCGGCAGCCATGCCGGCGGCTTTTCGTCGGTCTGTACAGGCGCCTCTGGGCAAATCCGTACTGCCTGGCCAGCCGAAAAAATGCGCCCGGCGGCTTCGTCAGGCGCATTTTTTGATTATATGGTTTCCAGCTTGATCGTTCCGTCCTCGCAGGTCGCTTTGATAGAGCGGAAGGGGTCGACATAGCTTTTGATGATACGCTCGGCGATGGGGTCTTCGAGGTCGGTCTGGATGGCGCGGCGGAGGTTGCGCGCGCCGTAGGCCACGGAGTAGGACTTTTTGACGAGATAATCCTTGACGCTCTCGTCCCACGTGAATGCAATGCCACGGCCCTCCAGCGACTGCTGCAGCTCCGCGAGCATGATGTCCGCGATGCCGCGGAAATTGTCCTCGCTCAGCTGGTTGAAGCAGACGATCTCGTCGACACGGTTGATGAATTCAGGGCGCAGGAACTCGCCCAGCGCCTTCATGGCCTTCTCCTTCGACTGCTCGGTCAGACTGCGGCCAAAGCCGACGCTGCCGCCCTTCTGGTTGGAGCCTGCGTTGGAGGTCATGATGATGATCGTGTTCTCAAAGTTGACGACCCGGCCCTGCGCGTCGGTGATGCGGCCATCATCGAGAATTTGCAGCAGGATATTCAGCACGTCCGGATGGGCCTTTTCCAGCTCGTCAAACAGGATGACGGAATACGGGCGGCGGCGGATCTTTTCGGTCAGCTGTCCGGCCTCGTCATAGCCGACATAGCCGGGAGGCGAGCCGATGATCTTCGAAACGCTGTGCTTTTCCATGTATTCGGACATATCGAGCCGGATGAGCGATTCGACCGATTCAAACATCTCGCTGGCAAGGCGCTTGACCAGCTCCGTCTTGCCGACACCGGTCGAGCCGACGAAGATAAACGAAACCGGGTGCTTTTTGACCTGAATGCCGACGCGGGAGCGGCGGATGGCGGACACGACGGAGGCAATGGCCTCGTCCTGCCCGACGATGTGCTTTTTCAGCTCCGCGTCGAGGTTCAGAAGCTGCTCGTATTCCTGCGCGCGGATCTTGCTGGCGGGGATCTTCGTCCAGAGCTCGATGATGCGGGCCAGATTGTCGATGGTCAGCGTGGGCTTCGGCAGCTTTTCCAGTTCCGCGATCTCGGAATCGAGCTGCAGGTTGCGGCTGCGCAGCTCCGCCATGCGGGCGTAATCGTCCTGCGTCTTTTCGGCGTTCTCCGTGAGCATAGAAAGCTCCAGATCATAATCGGCGTGCTCTTTTTTGAGCGCTTCGAGCCGGCCGATGTTCTTATTCTTGAGGTTCACGTCCGAGCACGCCTCGTCGATGAGGTCGATGGCCTTATCCGGCAGGAAACGGTCAGTGATATAGCGCTCGGAGAGCAGGACGGCCTGCCGCGCGATCTCCGGGGAGATCACAACGCCGTGGAACGTCTCATAATAGTGGCTGATGCCGCGGATGATGGCAATGGATTGTTCAATGGTTGGCTCGGCGACGGTGACGGGCTGGAAGCGGCGCTCAAGCGCGGCGTCCTTTTCGATGTGTTTGCGGTACTCGTTGAAGGTCGTCGCGCCGATGACCTGGATCTCGCCGCGCGAAAGCGCGGGCTTGAGGATATTGGCGGCGTTCATGGAACCCTCTGCATCGCCTGCGCCGACGAGATTATGCACTTCGTCAATGACCAGAATAATATTGCCGAGTTTTTTGACCTCTTCAATGAGGCCCTTCATGCGGCTTTCAAACTGGCCCCGGAACTGCGTGCCCGCGACGAGGGCCGTGAGGTCCATGAGATAGACCTCCTTGTTCTGGAGCTTATACGGGACGTCCTTGTCGGCGATCTTCTGCGCAAGGCCCTCGGCGATGGCAGTCTTGCCGACGCCCGGCTCGCCGATGAGGCAGGGGTTATTCTTCTGGCGGCGGTTGAGGATCTGAATGACGCGTTCCGTCTCCTCCTCGCGGCCAATGATGCGGTCGAGCCTGCCGTCGCGCGCCTTCTGCGTCAGATTCTGGCAGTAGGTGTCAAGGAATTTATGCTTCTTGTTCTTGCTGTTCGGCTTGTCGCCGGAGCGCTGGCGGCTCTCGGTTTTTTCCGGCTCCGGGACGGCAGGCGTGTTGTCCTGCCCCTGACCGGCGGCGCCAAAGAGCTTGTTGAGGAAGGGGAACGTGGCGGTCTGGCTGTCAGACTCGTCGTCCTCGCTGCCGTCCTCCGCGTCATGGCCCTGACTGAGCAGGCTCTCAAGGCCGTTCATGGCCTCGGTCATTTCGCCGTTGAGATTTTCGAGGTCGTCCTCTGAAAGCCCCATGCGTTCGATCATATCGTCGACGGGCTTGATGCCCATCTCCTTTGCGCATTTGAGGCAGAGGCCCTCGTTGACGGTCTTTCCGCCGTCGATTTTCGTTATAAAAACGACTGCAAGATTCTTTTTGCATCTTGAGCACAGGGTCGGTTTCATAAAAGGCTTCTCCTTATCGTGTTTCCTTCTGCAAAGTATATCACAGGCAGGCCGTCGTATCTTTGCAGAATTGTAAACGTTTTTTGGAAAATTATTTACGGGACATACAGCGTCCCATGGCCGTTGGCCAGGAGAATGGCAGAGCCGTCCTCGCGCATGACGGCGCTGGACGCGCCGGTCGTGTTGTCGGAAACGGCGTATTCCGTGAGATTCTGATCGTAAATGGAAAGCGCGCCGCTCGTCAGGAGGGCGAGATACTTGCCCGAAGCGGAAATGTCCAGAATCTGCTCGCTGATTGGAAGCGTGCCGAGCACTGTCCCGTCATACCCGACGGTCAGGGCGGTATAGCCGTTTCCGGCCTTATAGAGATTCATGACGAGTGTGACGAAGCCGTTTCCGTCCAGCGTGTAGTCCTTGAGATAGGCGTCCTCAAAGGCGTAGCTGCCGAGGCACTGGCCGTCCAGCTCATAGAAATACAGCGCGTCTTCACACAGGACGCAGAGCGTGTTTCCGGGCAGGAAATGCAGATCGTAGATCAGGGCATTTCCGATGGGGATGGTGCGGAGAATTTCCTCCGAATCCGTCCGGAAGAGGACGACAGAGGACTGGAACATCCCGTCCTCCTGCCCGAGGGCGGCAGCGGCGGCGTATTTTGCGCCGGAGGAGACGGTGCAGCGCATGAAATACTGGCTCGACGAGAGCCAGCGGTAGATCAGCGCCTGCTGGCTGTTGTAGACATAGAGCACGGCGCGATAGCCTGACTCACTGGATAAATAGCAGATGCTGCCGTCAGACGCAATATCCGCGTCCAGAATCGGCTTCTGGGATGAAACGTGCAGGACGGAGCCGCGTTTCTGGCTGGCGGCCTCCAGCGTATTGCCGCCGGTGTCGTAGGCCAGCGCGAGGTCACCGCCGGTCTTTAAAACTGGCGCGGACATGGATGCCTGAATGGAGGCTGTCTCCACGCCGTCCTTATCGTAAAGACTCAGGCCCGTCGCGGAGGCGACGGACAGCCCGCCGGACAGCCCGGCATAGCGGTTGGAGTTGCTTTCGTCGTAGACGAATCGGCCCGTTTTGCTGTCCTCGGAGACGTTCAGATAGCGCACGTAGCGCTGCAGCGCGTCCAGATTCAGCCGGTCGCGGAACACATAGGCCGCCACGCCGCCCGTGACAAACACGAGCAGGACCGCAAACACGGCGATCCGCTTTCCTAGGCCCGGATGCTTCTGCGGATGCAGCTGCGAGATATTATCCGACATGGAAAACCGCCTTTCCGTCATCATACCAGAGCTGCGTCATGTAAAGCCCGCCGGGCGGGACGGTCGGCCCCGCCGCCGTGCGGTCGCCGTTCAGGAGAATCTGCGCGACGGCCTCCGGCGGGAACTTTCCTTCGGCGGCATAGACGCAGGTGCCCGCCATGGCGCGGGCCATATTATAAAGAAAGCCGTTGGCGCTGACGCGCAGCGAAATGAGATCGCCGTCGCGCTCGACCTTGTAATCATAAACCGTGCGCACGGTGGATTTGACATCCGTGCCGACCGAGCGGACGGCGGCGAAGTCGTGCGTGCCGATGAAGCAGTCCGCCGCGCGCTGCATGACCGTCTCGTCCAGATGCTTGGGGTAGAACCATGCACGGTTGACATAAAACGGATCGCGGATGCCGGAATTATAGATCAGATACGTATATTCCTTTTTGACGCAGGAGCCGATGGCGTTGAAGTCCTCGTGCACCTCCATCGCGTTTGTCACGACGATATCCTCCGGCAGGTGCGTGTTGAGCGCATACGGGATGCGGTCACACGGAATGCGGGCGGAAGTGCGGAAATTGGCGACATAGACGCGTGCGTGAACGCCTGCGTCCGTGCGGCCGCAGCCGGTCATATGCACCGGATGGCCGACGACGGCCGCCGCCGCCTCTTCCAGCGTCTGGCCGACGGTCGTGACCGTCTTCTGCACCTGCCAGCCGTGATAGGCCGTTCCGAGATATTTAAGCGTCAGGGCGATGTTGCGCATAGGATACTTCCTTATCATCTGAGAGTGAGAGGCGGAAATAGGAGGGCGCTTGTAGGGGCCGATGCCCACATCGGCCCGGCGGATTGCATCGTTTTTACGGTAATCTTCGGCGAATTCGTAACTTCTCATCGGGCCGATGTGGGCATCGGCCCCTACAACTCATTGGGTAGATACAGTACGGATTCGCATCGGGCCTTTACTTTTTGTGTCTGCCTGCTGCAACCTTTCAGGGGAACCTTTTGTTATAGGCCAAGCTGCCGCAGGACGATCATGACGGCGAGGAGGGCTGCGCCGGAGAGGTAGGCGAGGTAATCGCGCTTCTGATAGTGCAGCTCGGAGAGCTTTGTGCGGCCCTCGCCGCCGTGGTAGCAGCGGCATTCCATGGCGGTCGCAAGCTCGTCGGCCCGGCGGAACGCGCTGATGAACAGTGGCACAAGAATGGGCACGAGCGCCTTGGCACGGCTGAGGAGGTTGCCGGATTCAAAATCCGCACCTCTGGCCTTCTGCGCCGACATGATTTTGTCCGTTTCCTCAATAAGCGTGGGGATAAAGCGCAGAGCGATGGACATCATCATGGAAAGCTCATGCACCGGCGCGTGCAGCCTTTTAAGCGGCGACAGCAGGCTTTCCAGACCGTCCGTCAGGGCGATCGGAGAGGTCGTGTAGGTTAACATAAATGTTCCAGCAACCAGCAGGGAGATGCGGAGCACCATAAAAATAGCGTTCTGAATGCCGGATTTTGTGATTTTGAAGATCCAGAACTGCGCAATTGGTTCCCCCTGTCCGTAAAACAGGTTCAAAAGCGCGGTCAGGATGATGATGAACAGAAGCGGCTTGAGGTTTTTGAGCACGACCTTCAAGCGGATCTTGCTCATGGCAATGACGATGGCGAGGAACGCGGCAATGACCACATAGGAAACGAACCATTTCGCGAGGAACAGCGCGACGATATAGACGATCACGAGCACGAGCTTCGTGCGGGGGTCAAGCTTGTGGATGGGGGTCTGGCCGGGGAAAAACTGGCCGAGGGTCACGTCCTTCAGCATATCTGCGCGCCCCCCTTCAGAAGCGGTTCGAGAAGATCTGCTGCCTGCTCGACCGTATAGGCCGAGGCCGGGACGTTCACGCCGAGCTGCTGCAGCCGCAGCAGCACCTGCGTCATGCACGGCACATTCAGACCCATGGAGACAAGCTCCGACGCATGCGAAAAGACCTCGGACGGCGCGTCGGTCATGACGGCGGTTCCCTTTTCCATGACGATCAGGCGGTCAACGTTGGAGGCGATCTCCTCCATCGAGTGGCTGACCATCACAACAGCCGCTTGCTGCGCGGCCTGATAATCGCGGATATTTTTGAGAATGCTCTCGCGGCCTGCGGGGTCAAGTCCCGCCGTCGGCTCGTCGAGAATGAGCACGTCCGGCTCCATGGCGATCACGCCCGCGATGGCCGCGCGGCGCTTCTGTCCGCCGGACAGATCGAACGGGGATTTGGCAAGTTCCGCCTCGGAAATGCCGACAAAGCCCGCCGCACGGCGGACACGCACGTCGATCTCGTCTTTGGAAAGGCCCATGTTTTTCGGGCCGAAGGCGATATCGGCGTAGACAGTCTCCTCAAACAGCTGATATTCCGGGTACTGGAACACCAGACCGACGCGGAAGCGGATCTGGCGGGTGAACTTGGGGTCCTCCCAGATGTCGCGGCCGTCAAACAGCACATGGCCGGACGTCGGCTTCAGAAGGCCGTTCATATGCTGCACCAGCGTGGATTTGCCGGAGCCGGTATGGCCGATGAGGCCGACGAACTCGCCCCGGCTGATCGTCAGATCGACGTTCGAAAGCGCCGCGTGTTCAAACGGCGTATCCGGGCTGTAGATATGGGAAAGCTTCTGTATCTCTAAAATAGGCGTCAAGGCTTCTTCCTCCGGGTGTTCTGGTTCAGCTGCGCGCGATGCGCTGCCGGAGCAGCTGCGCGCAGGCCTCCGGCGTCAGCGCGTCGGTCGGAATGTCGACGCCGCGGCGCTTCAGCTCCAGCAGCAGCTGCTCGGTCTGCGGCACGTCGAGGCCGACGCTGCGCAGCAGCGGCTCCTGCGCGAAGACCGCCTGCGGCGTTCCGTCGGCGACGATCCTGCCCTCGGACATGGCGATCACGCGGTCCGCGCGTGCGGCCTCGTCCATGTGATGGGTGATCAGAATGACCGTCATGCCGGTTTCCCGGTTCAGCCGTTCGATGGTATCGAGCACCTCGCGCCGGCCCTGCGGGTCGAGCATGGCAGTCGGCTCGTCGAGCACGACGCACTGCGGCTGCATGGCGAGCACGCCCGCGATGGCCACGCGCTGCTTCTGCCCGCCAGACAGGAGCTGCGGGGCGTAGGTGCGGTAGTCGTACATCCCGACGGCCCTGAGCGCGTCGTCGACGCGCTGCCGGATCTCCTGCGACGCGACGCCGAGGTTTTCCGGCGCAAAGGCGACGTCCTCCTCTACGACATTGGAGACGATCTGGTTGTCCGGGTTCTGGAAGACCATGCCGACGTGCTGCCGGATGGCGAGAAGCATCTCCTCGTCCTTCGTATCCATGCCGTAGACCGTCACGCTGCCGCCTGCGGGCAGGAGAATGGCGTTAAAATGCTTGGCAAGCGTCGACTTGCCGCAGCCGTTATGTCCGAGCACGGCGACAAAGCTTCCCTGCTCAATGGACAGGCTCAGGTCGTCGAAGACGATATGCGTCTCGCCGCCGTCCTGACCCTCATACGTATAATGCAGGTCGTTTACCTGAATCGCTGTGGTCATGGCTTCTCCTTTGTCCAGCGGCACGTCGCACCGCACGGCAGAGCCAGGCCAGTATCGCGCACCGGCAGGCCGAGCTCATCGGAACTGGTATAGCCGCCGTATTTCTTCGAGACGATCGTCTCCGTCAGATAGCGCATGACGGACGGGGCCAGACCCGTCGTATAGGAATTGATGATAAAAAACAGCGGATCGTCGGAAAGCACGCGGCTGACCAGCTCCACAAACGGATACAGGTTCTCCTCCAGCTTCCAGACCTCGCCGGACGGGCCGCGCCCGTAGCTTGGCGGGTCCATGATAATCGCGTCGTAGGTCTTGCCGCGGCGGATCTCGCGCTCGACAAACTTGGCGCAGTCGTCCACGATCCAGCGGATGGGCCTGTCCTCAAGCCCGGAGACCTTTGCGTTTTCCTTTGCCCAGAGCACCATGCCTTTGGCCGCATCGACGTGACAGACGCTTGCGCCCGCAGCGGCGCAGGCGATGGTCGCGCCGCCCGTATAGGCGAACAGGTTCAGAACGCGGACGGGACGGCCCGCATTGCGGATTCTCTCCATCATGAAGTCCCAGTTGGCAGCCTGTTCCGGGAAAACGCCGGTATGCTTGAAATTCATGGGCTTGACCTGAAAGGTCAGCTCTTTATAGTGCACCTGCCATTGGGCGGGCAGACGCAGATTCTGCCATTTTCCGCCGCCGGTGTTCGAGCGCGCATAGCGCGCGTCATACTTCCGCCAGAGCGGATCGTCCTTCGGCGTGTTCCAGATCACCTGCGGATCCGGGCGCACGAGGAGGTATTTCCCCCACCGTTCGAGCTTTTCCCCGGCGGAGGTATCGAGGACCTCATAGTCCTTCCAGCTGTCAGCAAGCCACATATTGCTCTCCTGTCTGCGTTTGATTATGGGGTGCCGCCGTCTGCGGCGCTGCTCCAGATGTCGGACGCGTCCTGATCGGACTCGTCGTCCTCCTCGTCCTCCTCCGGCTCGGGTTCGGGCAGATCGTCCTCGCTGTGGATATAGCACTCGACGTTGATCGAATCCACGTCCGGCGAAACGGCGGCATAATACCCTGCCGGAAGATTGCCCGTCAGGATCGCGTAGGCCTGATCGAGCACCACAACACCGTTTTTGGGGAAGGCGCGGGACACGTCGAGCAGCGCGGCCTTGTGCGTGGCGTTGCCGGGAACCTGCGCGCAGAATTCGTTTGCCACATGGCCGGAGGCGTTGCAGATGTCGACCAGCTTATGAGCGGTGCACTGCGCCGTCGGAACGTCATGCGCACTGAGCGTGACGCGGACCGTGCGGTCGCCGCGCGGGTCGAGCGCGCAGGCATCGGACGGCAGAAGACCGCTGTCGCGGCAGACCGTGACCTCCACAAGATTGGCGGGCTGCTTGAACGATTTATCCTTCAGGTTCTGATGCACAAGGCGCATGACCTTCTGCCACATGACGATGGAGGGGTTGGTGTCGGAATCCGTCAGCACGATCTCCTCCGGGTCGTTGTAGCCGCACCAGACAACGCCGGTATAATACGGCGTATAGCCCGCGAACCAGCGGTCAAAGTCGCGCGAGGTCGTGCCGGTCTTGCCGGCAACGGTCATGTTTTCGAGCTGCGCCGCCGTGCCGGTGCCCTTTTCGACGGTCGATTTGAGCATATCGGTGATATACCACGCGGTCATGTCCTTCATGGCGACGTGGGATTCCTGCGTGTTGTCCAGAATGACTTGTCCGTTCGAATCCTTCACAACGGTGTAAGTCCGGGCCTCGCGCCAGACGCCCTCGTTGGCGAACGCGGCGTAAGCCGCCGTCATGGCGCGGACTGTCACGCCCCGCGTGAGGCTGCCGAGGGCGAGCGCCCAGAGGTTCACGTCGGACAGCTCTTCGCCGTTCGTGGTTTTATACGAGGAAACGAGCGTGGACAGTCCCATCTTGTCCTTGGCGAAGGAATAGCTGTATTCCGGCGTCATCTGCGCCACGAGCTTGACCGGGACGGTATTGATCGACTGCTCGACAGCCTCCTCCACGGACACGAGGCCGCGGTAGGTCGAGTCGAGGTTCTTGGGCCAGGTCGCCGTATCGGTAAAGGAATACGGCGTATCGTCCATGACGGTCGCGGGCGTGATGAGGCCAAGCTCGATGGCGGGCGCGTAGACCGCGACGGGCTTGATGATGGAGCCGGGGGACAGAAGGCTTCTTGTCGCACAGTTCCAGACGAGGCTGCCCTGCTTTTTGCCGACGCCGCCGGCCAGGGCGACAATGTCGCCGGTCGTATTGTCGACAATGACGATGCCGGACTGGAGCTGCTGGGAGCTGGCCGTGGCGGGCAGGCTCGAAAGATCCTCATAGACCTGATCGACGGCGGCCTGCACATCAGGGTTGACGGTGGAATAGATCTGATAGCCGCCGGTCTTGACCATCGTATAGACGATGTCGTATTCATAGCCGGTCTTGTCGCACAGGTCGTTGACCACGTCGTTGATGACCTGATCGACGAACCAGGAGTAATTGTCGTCGGACTTTTTCTTTTCGCGGCTGGCATTCGTGAACACCAGCTCCTGCGCGACGGCCTCGTCGTACTGGGCCTGATTGATATAGCCCTGCTTGAGCATCTCGGAGAGAATGATCTCCTGCCGCTCCTTGTTGTTTTCTGCGCTGATATACGGGTCATAGCGCGAGGGGTTGTTGGTGATGCCGATCAAAGACGCGCACTCCGCCAGCGTCAGATCCTTGACGTCCTTGCCGAAGTACACGCGCGAGGCGGACTGCACGCCGCGGCAGTTTTCACCGAGCGGGATGATATTCAGGTACAGCTCCATGATCTGCGGCTTGGTGTGCGTTTTTTCGAATTCCAGCGCGCGATAGATCTCGACCAGCTTGCGGCGCACGGTCACCTCGCGTTCGCCGGTGGCGTTTTTGATGAACTGCTGCGTGATGGTCGAGCCGCCGGCCTCGCTCTTGCCGAGGAACATTTTGAAGCAGGCGCGCATCGTCGTGACCCAGTCGACGCCCTGGTGCTTTTCAAAGCGCTTGTCCTCGATGGCGATGCAGGCGTTGATGAGGTTCTTGGGGATGTCGTCGTATTCGACGAACGTGCTGTTCGAGCCGCCGTAGATGGCCTGCAGCACCTCATACTTTCCGGTATCCGGGTCTTCATAATAGATGACGGAGGTCTGCTCCATGGAAAAGCTGTCGGAGGCCCACTGCGCCTGCTCGGACAGATCGTTTTTTACATAGACCGCGAACAGGCACGCAAAGATCAGGGCCGTCAGAAACGCCGTCAGAAGGATCGTGCCGACGATCTTCCCGATCACCGCGAAGATATGTCTGACGCCTCCGGCTCGTTTTCCGCTGTTCATGTTATCTTGTTTTGCCATACGGAACCTCCATGTTTGCTCTGGCATACAGGCAGGCGGCGCAGCGCCGCATAATCGCATTTTATCTTAATGATTATAACACATCTGTCAATTATTTTGAAAACAAATTTTGAAATCCATGCACGCATTTTATTCTTCCTGTTTTTGCGTGCATTTTCTGTGGAAAATATCGAATATTCGGATATATTTGCAACAAATCCGGCATTGTACCGCGCAATTCGCGGAAACGGTCAGCAAATTCCTCTTGATTTTATACGGTCTTCCGGTTAGAATAGGAGCATGAAAGCAAACGATACGGAGGCTTCCCATGGAACAGCAGTACGGCGACGATTTCATCAGCATCACCGACGAAGACGGCAAGGAATATGAGCTTGAGGTCCTTGCAGAGCTCGAGCACGACGGCAGCCGCTATCTGGCCCTCGTTCCGGCAGGCTCCGGCGACGATGAGGCCGAGGATCTTGAGGTCAGCATCCTCAAGTCCGTGGAGGAAAACGGCGAGGAATTCCTTGAGGCCATTGAAGACGACGCAGAGCTTGAGGCGGTCTACAGTGCGCTGATGGATCTGATCTACGAGGATGAGGAAGAGCCGGAGGCATAAACGCAGCCTCTGCAGCCCACAATAGAATATGAGATCGTAAAAGACGTGTCCCTGCGGGGTGCGTGACGGGTCCACTTAAACCCACATTATATTCAGGGGATGCCGGAACTTTTGCTGTCGATTGCAGGCCTCCCGCCCACGGCTCTGACCGGTGGTGGACGTTGGAAGCAGAGAAGCAGCAAAGAGGCAACCCACCTGCCCTTTCGTGCAGGTTATAATTGGATTCGCACGGCTTCTGCGGGGATACGTTTTTGCCCAAAAGCGCTTTGCTCTGGCAAAGGGCTTTTCTTTTTCTGCATATTCCGCAAAATTATGCTTGCATATGGCGCGTCTTTTCGGTATAATACGCATTGAATTGCCTGAGGGGATGACTTCCCGCTTTTTTCGGGCAAAAACCCAGACTTATGAGAGGAATGATCCCAAATGAGCGCATCCCGTGAAAAAAACAAGCGCAAGGAACAGGCAGCAGTTCCTGAGACTGCCAATGAAGCAAAGAAAGGCATGAGCAAGGGCCTGAAGACGACGCTGATCGCCGTCTGCACCGTTCTGGTCGTCTGTATCGTTGTCTTCTTCTATATGCTGACCAGCGGCTTCTTTGCCTCGCACACCACCGCCGCGACCGTCAGCGGCCACAACCTTTCCCCGGCTATGGTCAACTACTTCTATAAAAACGCCTACAGCACCATGCAGGAGCAGTACGGCGATTTTATGAGCTATATCCTGGACACCAACTCTCCGCTCGACGAGCAGACCTATGACGCCGACACCGGTGAGACCTGGGCCGATTTCTTCACCCAGCAGGGTCTGACCACCGCAGCGGAGGTCTACGCGATCGCCGACGAGGCCAAAGCCAACGGCTACACGCTTTCCGAGGAGGAGCAGGCTGCCATCGAGTCGCAGCTCACGTCGCTCGATCTCTACGCCGCCTATTCCAACATGAACCGCAACAGCTATATCGCGGCCGTCTACGGCACGGGCTGCAGCGAGAAGAGCTTCCGCGAATATCTTGAAGTTACAACGCTTGCAAGCAGCTACGCACAGTCCATCAACAACGGCTTCACCTATACCGACGCGGAGATTGCCGCCGAGTATGAAGCGAACCCCAACAGCTATGACGCCGTGACCTACCGGCAGTTCCTCGTCTCCGACTCGCTGTTCCAGACCTCGACGGACAGCAGCGACGAAAGCACAGCGGACAGCAGCGACGAAAGCACAGCGGACAGCAGCGACACCACCGAGGAGCTGTCTGAGGAAGAGCTGACCGCGCTCAAGGAGGAGATGGCCTCCACGATGGCCGCCGACACCGCACACGACGAGCAGGCCTTCATCAACGCAGCCTATGAAAACGCGCAGGATTCCGCGAAGGAAAGTTATGCTGACGAGAGCTATACGCTGAAGGAAGACCAGCTGTATTCCTCGCTGAGCAGCGACGTTGCCGACTGGCTGTTCGACGCATCCCGCACGGAAGGCGACACGACCTATATCGCGAACGACAGCGGCGTTTACTACGTTCTGTACTACATCTCCCGCAGCACGAACGACTATCTGCTCCCGAACGTGCGCCACATCCTGATCTCCGTCAGCGACACCTCCGACGAGACTGCGATGGAAGAGGCCCGCGCAAAGGCCGACGAGATCCTTGCCGAGTTCAACGCCGGTGACAAGACGGCGGAAAGCTTCGGTGAGCTGGCCAAGGAGAATACCGGCGATTCCAACGGCGACGAGGGCGGTCTGTATGAGAACATCATGCCCGGCCAGATGGTCACCGAGTTCAACGACTGGTGCTTCGATGAGAGCCGTCAGCCCGGCGACACCGGTATTGTTGAGACGTCCTATGGCGTGCACGTCATGTACTTCGACGGCTTCGGCAATTCCTACCGCGACACGCTCGTTGAAAATGCTCTGCGCACTGCGGATTACAACGCGTGGCATGACGGCGTTGTCGGCGACAACGCGTACACGACCGTTCCGTTCGGTATGAAGTTCACCACGAAATAATCCCGTCTCCAACAGCCGCCCATCCGGGCGGCTGTTCGCGTATAAAACGCCCCTTCTCACGGCAGACTATGCCATGGGAAGGGGGTTTTCAGATGCGGGAATATACACAGCCGCGCATCGGCTTCTGCCTGCTGGCAGGTGCGCTGGCAGGATTTGTCAACGGATTTTTCGGTGCGGGCGGCGGCATGGTGCTCGTGCCGCTTCTGATCTGGCTCTGCAGGCTCGAGGATAAGGCGGCCTTTTCGTCCGCAATCGCAGTGATCCTGCCGCTGTGCATCGTTTCGATCGTGATCTATGCGCTGCATGACAGCCTGCCGGTTTCGGACGCGCTTCCTTATCTCATCGGCGGTGCGGCCGGCGGCGTTCTTGCGGGGCTTCTGTTCCGAAAAATGCCGGCCAGGGCGCTGCACCTGATCCTCGGCGGTGTGATCCTTGCGGGGGGTATCCGCCTGATCGTATGCTGACGCTGCTTGCAGCCGCTGCCGCAGGGCTTGTCTGCGGCGTTTTATCGGGCTTCGGCATCGGCGGCGGAAGCCTGCTGATGGTCTGGATGACCGCTGTCCTGTCCATGGAGCAGCGAGCGGCGCAGGGTGTGAATCTGCTGTACTTTCTTCCCTGTGCGGCCTGCGCGCTGATCTTTCATATCAAAAATAAGCAGATCGTCTGGCGTGCAGTCTGGCCCGCAGCCCTTGCAGGCAGCGTCTGCGCCGTGGGCGGCGCGCTGCTGGCCCAGAACGTGGACGCGGAGCTGCTGCGGAAGCTGTTCGGCGGGTTTCTGGTTCTGGTCGGACTGTCGGAGATCATTTTAAAGGGGCTGAAACAGAGCAAGCCAGATGGCTGAACGTCGTTTTTTCTCTGCTGCCGCGATTGCCGGTAGCATTGCGGAGGTCATTTATCCGGTCCCGCAGGGCCTGCGGGGCCGCGTGATCGACCGGATGGACAGATTTCTTCTGAATACCATCGTGGAGACGGTTGTACTTCTTTCCCACAAAAAACCTGACAGCGTAATCAATGTAAAAGTAGAGTTTGGCGAGGGTGAGGGCAAAATTCCTCTTGATAATATTGAAAAGAGAGCAGAAAGTTATAAGCCAAAAGAGCGAGTAACCTACAAGATGATTAAGGAGTATATAGAAGCAAAACACGGCTTCAAGGTACATACCGCATATATCGCAGAAGTAAAACGAGATTTAGGTTTGCCAATGTATGATGCTCCTAATGCGGTAGAGGAATTGAAACAACCGAGGAAACACCCAACACCAGAAAAGGTAGAAGCGATAAAAGATGCCTTGAAACATTTTGAAGTTATCTAATCGTGCGGGCGTATCATTAGAAATAGTGGTACGCCTATTTTTTTATCCTGATTTGCAGATTTGTTCTTTCTCTCACTTCTGGATATAATGAAGCCAAGAAAGGACGGTGGCAATTATGAGAGATAAAATCTATCACGCATATTTGGATAGCCACGAAAGGCAGATAGTTATACATAGCCTTGTGGAGCTGAAAAATAAACTCATACAGCAAGGCAGATATACAGACTGCGTTGACGAGCTGATATTCAAAGTCGCCAACGCCCCTGTTAAGAGAATGAAAATTGAATATGTCTAAGGCACATTACACCGAGCCGCTTATTCTTATTGATTTTAATTTTAAGAGTAAGCGGCTCTTTTGCGTTCTCTGATATGGTTACATAGCCGCCTTGACAAAGCGGCTAAATAAATGCGAAAGGAGGACGCACCTATGTCAAATTGCAAAGTGATTGCTCTGACTAATCAGAAAGGCGGTGTCGGAAAAACAACAACGGCGGTCAATCTGGGTGTGGGTCTGGCAAAACAGGGCAAGAAAGTCCTGCTCATTGATGCCGATGCACAGGCTAATCTCACAATGGCTCTGGGTTACAACAGACCTGATGATATTCCAATAACCCTCTCTACCGTAATGCAAAGCATCATAGACGATAAATCTTTTGATGCTTCTGGAGGTATCCTGCACCACGGCGAGGGCATTGACCTGCTCCCGTCCAACATTGAGCTGTCAGGCTTTGAAGTCAGGCTTATCAACGCGATGAGCCGTGAGCGTGTTCTGAAAACCTATGTGAATGAGGTCAGGAAGAATTACGATTATGTGCTTATCGACTGTATGCCCTCTCTCGGAATGATAACTATCAATGCTCTGGCGGCGGCTGACAGCGTGATTATCCCGACACAGCCCCATTATCTTTCTGCCAAAGGTTTAGAGCTTTTGCTTCGCTCGGTGTCAATGGTCAAGCGGCAAATCAACCCCAAGCTGCGGATAGACGGTATCCTTATGACAATGGTAATGCCACGCACCAACATTTCTAAGGAGATTACCGCAACCGTTAAGAGTGCCTATGGGCAGAGGATTAAGGTGTTTGATACGGAAATCCCTCATTCTATCCGTGCGGTGGAAGCTACCGCAGAGGGCAAGAGCATTTTTGCCTATGACAAAAGCGGCAAGGTAGCTGCAGCTTATGAACAGTTTGGAAAGGAGGTGGCAGATATTGGCGAGAAGCAGAGAAAGCAAAATCGAGCTGACTGCATACGATGACCTTTTCCAAACAGACGAGAGCCGTGAAGAAGCAAAGTTAAGTAAAATCAGGGATATACCGATTGCAGAGATTGACGAATTTCCAGACCACCCATTTAAGGTTTTGATGGATGAGGATATGGAACAGCTTGTCGATAGTATCAGGCGAAACGGTGTTATGACCCCTGCTACCGTGCGGCTCAAAGAGGACGGACGGTATGAGCTTATCAGCGGTCACAGGCGTAAAAAAGCGTGTGAGCTTGCAGGGCTTGATACGCTCAAATGTGAGGTTAAGGAGCTGACCCTTGATGAAGCCATTATTGTAATGGTGGAAAGTAACTTGCAGAGGTCAACGATATTGCCGAGTGAGAAAGCCTTTGCCTATAAAATGCGGCTTGAAGCTATGAACAGGCAGGGGCAACGAACAGATTTAACTTCTCGACCAGTGGGCGAGAAGTTATTTAGCGTTGATAAAATGAGCAAAGATGTTTCTGATACACCCCAATGAATGGCGACTGGTTTATTGAGAACAAAAGCTCCGATATTGGAAATGTAAAGGCGGACAGCACCTACGGTACAAAGAGGGCTTCCGCCTATCGTATTATTGAGGACACCCTAAACCTGCGTGACACCCGTATCTTTGACTATGTGTATGACGAACACGGCAACAAAAAAGCGGTGTTCAACGCAAAGGAAACCACGGCGGCACAGGCAAAGCAGGAAGTTATCAAGCAGGCGTTTCAGGACTGGATATGGAAAGACCCAGAACGGCGAAACCGCCTTGTGCGGTACTACAACGATACCTTTAATTCAGTACGCCCCCGTGAGTATGACGGCAGCCATATCACTTTTGGCGGTATCAGCCCAGAGATTACCCTAAGATCCCATCAGGTCAACGCCATCGCCCATATTCTTTACGGCGGGAATACGCTCCTTGCCCACAAGGTAGGGGCAGGAAAAACCTTTGAAATGGTAGCCGCCGCACAGGAAAGCAAGCGGCTCGGACTATGTAATAAAGCAATGTTCGTTGTGCCAAATCATCTGGTCGGTCAGTGGGCTTCCGAGTACCTGCGGCTCTATCCGAGTGCCAATATCCTTGTGACAAGGAAGCAGGATTTTGAAACGGGCAACCGCAAGAAGTTCTGCTCCCGTATCGCTACGGGCGATTATGATGCGGTCATTATTGGGCATAGCCAGTTTGAAAAAATCCCGATGAGCATTGAACGACAGAGGGAACAGCTTCAAAGGCAGCTCGATGATATTGAGCGTGGTATTGACGACGTGCAGGCAAGCAGGGGCGAACAGTTCACGGTCAAGCAGCTTATGAAAACCCGAAAAGGGATTAAAGCGAAGCTCGACAAGCTCAACGATACCAAGCGTAAGGATACGGTCATTGACTTTGAACAGCTCGGCATTGACAGACTTTTTATTGACGAGAGCCATTTTTACAAGAATTTGTACCTCTATACCAAGATGCGGAATGTGGGCGGCATCGCCCAGACCGAAGCCCAGAAAAGTTCTGACCTCTTTATGAAGTGCCGCTATCTGGACGAAATCACAGGAAACCGTGGCACAATATTCGCAACAGGTACGCCTATTTCAAATTCAATGGTGGAGCTGTACTCTGTTCAGCGGTACTTGCAGTATGACACGCTGATGCAGAACGGCTTGCAGCACTTTGACAGTTGGGCTTCCACCTTTGGTGAAACGGTTACGGCTCTGGAACTTGCCCCAGAAGGTACGAATTATAGAGCTAAGACGAGATTTGCAAAGTTCTTTAATCTCCCAGAGCTGCTGATGATGTTCCGTGAGGTGGCGGATATTCAGACCGCTGATATGTTAAAGCTCCCCGTACCAAAGGTCAATTATCACAATATCAAGACCAAGCCGAGTGAAATCCAGACCGATATGGTGGCAGGGCTTGCAAAGAGAGCTGAAAAAGTGCGGGCAAGGCTTGTCGAGCCGAACATCGACAATATGCTCAAAATCACGAATGACGGGCGTAAACTTGCCCTCGACCAGAGAATGATTGACCCGATGCTGCCCGATGACCCAAACAGCAAGGTCAACGCCTGTATCGACAATATGTACCGTATCTGGGAGGAACACGCCGACACAAAGGCTACTCAGCTTATTTTCTGCGACCTGTCCACCCCGAAGAATGACGGCACATTCAATGTCTATGATGATATTCGGGAGAAGCTGATTGCCCGTGGCGTTCCTGCCGAGCAGGTGCGGTTTATCCACGAAGCCACCACCGATGCACAGAAAAAAGAGCTGTTCGGCAAAGTTAGAAGCGGAGAAGTGCGTGTATTGTTAGGCTCTACACCGAAAATGGGAGCAGGCACGAATGTCCAAGACAGACTTATCGCCATTCACAATCTCGACTGTCCGTGGCGACCCTCTGACCTTGAGCAGCGGCAAGGGCGTATCGAACGGCAGGGAAATATGTTCCCAGAGGTTGAGGTTTACCGCTATGTAACCGAGCAGACATTTGATGCCTACCTCTATCAGTTGGTGGAGAGCAAGCAGAAATTTATCAGCCAGATAATGACGAGTAAAAGCCCTGTCCGTTCTGCCGAAGATGTGGACGAGGTAGCTCTTTCCTTTGCGGAGGTCAAGATGCTTGCCACAGGCGACGAGCGTTTTAAGGAAAAAATGGATTTAGACATTCAGGTTTCCAAACTTAAAGTGCTGAAACAAAGCTACCTTTCCGAACATTATGACCTTGAGGACAGGATACTCAAATACTTTCCACAGACAGTTAGGCTACAACGCAAAGGTGGTCTATGACATTTCCGAAACATCGGCAAAGGACAGGCAGCAGGCACAAGAGCCGAAAACGATGCGTGAGCTTGTATCGGCTATGATTGATGCAAGCCCCGTTCCCTTTGTTCCCGTTGCCGACCTTGAAATCCCTGCCTACTATGACAGTAAACAGCAGACGATTTTCATTAAGACAGGGCTTACGGAGGAACAGCTCTTTGTGAGTATGGCAAAGGAAGTGTCGGCGGCGGTTTTCGATTTCAAGCATAACGAGAGCCGTGATGCTTCCGATTTCAAATCCTTCTGCGTTGCCTATATGGTCAGCACCCGTTACGGCGTGGACACCAGAGGTTTCAGTTTTGACAGGCTTCCGAGGGAGTTTTCGGAAATGGACACGCAGGTATTCAAAGGCGAGCTTGGCTCGATGCGTGATGTTCTGGGCGAAATCCAGAGCGATATGTTTAAGAGCCTTGAAAAGAACAAGCCGCCGAAGAACAAAGAGCAGGAACGCTAATCGGAGGTGCAGCCTATGAAAGAAGAACGATACCACATCGCACTTGACAAGTACGACAAGAATATCGTTATCAATGCTTTGAACACCTTGCGTACACGGCAGTTGCAGGAGGAACGCCCCACCGACCCTGTTGATGAGCTGATTGACAAGGTGGCGAACGCCCCGACAAAAAAGGTCAGGGTCATTCCGTGCAGGTGCAATGAGGAACGATAACGACCAAAAGACGGGCTTAATCCTTTCTATCTGCGGCATCGTTCCTGTTGTATGGCTTTCACTGCTGACAGCACCCTATGTCAGCGGCGGCATCGTGGAGATAGTCAGCGGCTTATCCGTAGCAGTAAATAACCCGTTTTCCATAACGGTGTGTGAGGACAGCGTAAAGACTGTCCTTATTTTTTTGCTTGCCTACGCTATGGGCATCGGCATCTATTTCTCCACACGCAGGAACTACCGCAGGCGGGAGGAACACGGCTCGGCAAAATGGGGCAATACAGGTACTCTCAACAAGAAGTATCAAGACATTTTAAACTATTGTCATTATCATTGCTCTGATAAAACGTATGCAGAAGATTTGGCACAGGAAACCTTTGTACATTTTTTCTCAAAATTATCTGATTATCATTATAGGGGAAAAACCTTGAATTACTTATATACGATAGCCAGCAATCTGTGTAAAGATTATTTGAAGAAAATAAAGGAGATACCTCTGGAAGAAAATGAAATAGTGGAAGAAAACCAAATGGAAAATATTCTGAATAAAATTTTGGTAGAGCAGGCTTTAAAGCAATTACCAGTTGAATTATGTGAAGTACTTACACTTTATTATTTTCAAGAGTTAAAACTTACAGAGATTTCCGACACATTACAAATAGGACTTCCTCTGGTAAAATATCGTTTACGAAAGGCGAAAATTCAGTTGGAGGAAGTTTTGAGAAAGGAGGAATATGATGAATTTGGAAGAAAGAATGAAAATGTATAAGGAATCTGTACAAGTCAAATCTAAAGAAGAAAAAATACAGGAAACAATCTGTAAATCAAAAAATGCCTTTTTTATGGCAGAACAAGAACGAACGCTTTCTTACCACGAATTTTTATGGACACAGCTTCGTGTGATACAAAAAAGATGGTGGGTTCTTCAATTTATGCTTCTGGTAGCGTTATGGATTGCCTTAAGTTCTATCCATGATGAAATATATATTAAAAGAAGCATGGGTGTAGCAGCGGCACTGTTTGTAATCCTTATTATTCCCGAATTGTGGAAAAACAGGTCATGTGAGTGCATGGAAATCGAAGCAGCCTCATATTATTCGCTTAAACAAGTATATGCAGCGCGCATGTTATTATTTGGCGTTACAGATGTTTTTTTGATTACTCTGTTTTTAGGAACCGCTTCGGCAGGGTTGAACATTGGGTTGTCAGAATTAGTTGTTCAATTTCTTTTTCCGCTTTGTGTTACTTCTGGTATCTGTTTTGGAATCTTATGCAGTAAATATTCATTCAGTGAAACAGTTGCTATTATTCTGTGCGTTATATGGAGTGCAGTATGGCTTTTTGTTGTTTTGAATGAAAATGTATATACAATGGTAACTATTCCTGTTTGGTTAGCTTTACTGGGAGCAACAATACTTTTTCTTATTCTTACTGTATGCCGTATTTTAAAGAACTGTAATCAATATTTGGAGGTGTCACTTGATGAAATTAGAACTTGATGGTTTAACAAAAGAATTTGGTGATTTTACGGCTGTAAATCATATAGACCTTACTATGACAAACGGTGTATATGGTCTTTTAGGCGTAAACGGAGCAGGAAAAACAACCTTGATGAGAATGCTGTGTACCTTACTAAAGCCTACGAGCGGAACCATATATTGTAATGGGAAAGATATTTTTAGTATGGATAGCGAATACCGTAAACTGTTGGGATATTTGCCGCAGGAATTTGGATTCTACCCCGAATTTACCGTAGAGGACTATTTACTTTATATTGCAGCCTTGAAAGGAATCCGTCCTGTTGTCGCAAAAAAACGTGTAAAAGAGTTAATTGCTAAGGTTGGTCTTTCAAAGGTAGCAAATAAAAAAATGAAAAAATTATCTGGCGGTATGAAGCGCAGGGCAGGAATTGCACAGGCTATGTTGAACAACCCGAAGATTCTGATACTTGACGAACCGACGGCAGGGCTTGACCCGAATGAAAGAATTAGATTCCGAAATTTGATTAGCGAACTTTCAGAGGACAGATTAGTATTATTATCCACACATATTGTTTCTGATATTGAATATATAGCCAATGAAATTTTGTTGATGAAAGACGGAAAACTTATGCACAAAGGAACCGCAGACGAAATAATAAATTCTATGACGGAAACGGTCTGGGAATGTTTTGTGGAAAAGAACATGGTATCTGATTTTATGAAAAAGTATAAAATTTCAAATATGAAATCAGAAGCAGACGGTGTTATCTTAAGAATTATTTCCCATGAAAAACCATTTGTAAATGCCCAAAGCGTAGAAGCTTCGTTAGAAGATGTATTCTTATATTATTTTGGAGAGAAGGCAGGTGATGAAAATGCTGCGATTTGAAATAAAAAAGGTGTTTTCTAAAACTAAAAACAGGATAACAATTATAGTTTTGCTTGTGATACTTATTGCGACCAGTATTTTAACGATTAACAGAGTTGAGTATGTTGACGAAAGCGGGAATCATTTAACAGGTATTTCGGCAGCAAAAAACCTTAGAGAAGCCAAAAACGAATGGTCAGGCTACCTGACGGAGGACGTTTTCCAAAACGTTCTTGAAGAAAACAGAAGTATTAACAATGAAGCATCATCAGATAGCATTGAGGAAGAAAATAAGAGATTTGCAAAGAAACAGGGGATTTCAACAATCAGAGATGTTATCAATTATGCGTTTAGCGAATACAGAGATTATAATGATTTTGCCATTGATAACATTTCTGATGATGAAGCCAGCACTGTCTATGAAAGAAGAATTTCTACTTTAAAAGAATATCTTGATTCTGGAGAAGAAACATTTACAGAAAAAGAAAAAAGTTTTCTGATTCAGCAATATGAAAATTTAGATACACCTTTTTATTATGAATATATGGACGGTTGGTCAGCATTACTGCAAAACATATCAACATTTATACTGATTTTGGCATTAGTGATAGGTTTTTTTGTGTCTGGAATATTTTCAGACGAATTTCAGACAAAAGCGGATTCCATTTTCTTTTCAACCAGATTAGGAAGAAATAAAGGTGTTCTATCAAAAATAGGGGCGGGTCTTACGATTGTTTCAGCTTTCTATGCAGCTTTTGTATTTTTATATACGTTTATTGTCCTTTCGGTGTTGGGAACAGATGGAGCAAACTGTCCGATTCAGTTAGATTTATGGAGAAGTGCATATAATGTGACATTTTTACAGGCATATTTGCTGATTGTGGCAGGTGGTTATATTGGCACATTGTTCGCTTCCATGTTAGCAATGCTGGCTTCGGCTCTGACACGTTCTACACCAACTGCAATCATTGTACCCTTTATTATATTATGTGCATTTCCGTTTTTAAGCAGAATTATTACTTTACCGGGATTATGCTCTTTCTTCCCTGACCAGTTATTAGAAATTTATTTGGATATTAAAGAAGCTGGACTTGTAACACTGGGAGGTAAAGTAACAACAATAGCAACCGTTATTGTTCCTGTATATGCCGTGATATGCTTGATTCTTCTACCTATACTGTATAAGGTCTACAAAAAAACGGAGATAAAATAAATGAAGCGATATACAAGACGAAAAAGCTATAAAGTGAAAATATTATTTAGCCTGCTGTTTTTAATAATCTTGTGTATGATGGCAGGCAAGGTACTTAATTCAGATTTTACATTACTCCCTCTTGATAACATAACACATCATGTTGCCAGTGAGGATAATGGTTGGAATCTGATTCTTGTAAATCGCAATAGTTATATTCCTGATGATTATAAAGTAGAACTTACAGAATTATCAAATGGGGAAAAAGTAGATTCCAGAATTTATCCAGAATTGCAGGAAATGTTTAATGACGCAAGGGCGCAAGGGTATGGTTTATTTGTCAGAGAGGGATATAGGACGCAGGAAGAACAACAGCAGCTATTGGACGAAAAGATAGAAGCGTATGAAAATGAAGGAAAATCGAAGTCCGAAGCGAAAAAACTTGCAGAGCAATGGGTGGCAATTCCTGGAACCAGTGAACATCAGTTAGGAATTGCGGTTGATATAAATGCTGACACTACAAAAAGTTCAAGTGATGATGTATATAGCTGGCTTGCGGAAAATGCTCATAAATATGGCTTTATAAAGCGTTACCCCTCAGATAAAACAGATATAACTGGTGTCATAAACGAACCTTGGCATTATAGATATGTTGGAACAGAAGCCGCTTTGGAAATATATTCTCAGGGAATGTGTTTAGAGGAATATATAGATACGCTGGAATAGAATGGAGGTTGAGGTATATGGAATGGGTGTATTGCCCTATTTGCAAAAATAAAACTCGAACTAAAATACGAAAAGATACAGAGTTGATAAACTTTCCTTTGTTCTGTCCGAAGTGTAAACAAGAAAGTGTAATCAATGTGACAAAACAAAAAATAACAGTTGTAGAGCCAGACGCTAAGACGCAGAGCCGATGAACTTGTGAAATGAAATCACAGTTTGTCGGCTCTGTTTTTATATAATCACAGGTAGGACAAGCCCACCGAATAAAAAAAACGGTGCTTTTGGTGGGCTGTATTGTCACGCTTAAATGAATGCCCCTCTAAACCCGTTTTGAGTTTGGAGGGATTTTTTATGTGTTGGTCTAATACCATCACGCCGTTGTTTATAAGAAGCGGCAACTATTTACATAGTATCACGAATAAGCGAGGATAACCTGTTAAAAAAATCCCTGCTTGGGCGTGGTACTCTTATACCTCGAAAGTAGATGTCAAATCTCTACAAAATAGAAGTGATTATGCTTATATCCGCATTGGCTTGACAGCCTTTGCGGATTTTTTCGTGTCGCTTTTTGTAAAAACGCAGGACAAGCCTAATTCTGGCGTTGGATGCCGTTCACCGCCTGCCAATCTGAATTTTTCAAACAATTCAGATTGGAGGAAACAGAAGTGTTTGACAACACAAATCCCTATACAATCCGTTTCGAGGAAACGGACGGCAGAAAACGCTACTTTGTAGCATTTACAGATGGGCAGGGTAACTTCCAAGAAACAGAGGTTTCAAAGGCTGTTTATATGGAGTTTTGCCACTTTATCAAGCGTGAGCGTAATCTTCGCAGGTCTGATGAAAGGCATTTGGAGCAATCGGAACTGACCGAGGAAACGCTTTGCAGACGGGCGGTACATAAGCCAAAGCCTGTTGACGATGCGGTAAACGATAATATCCGAATGGAACGGCTCAACCGAGCAATTATGGAACTGCCCGAAATACAAAAGCGGCGGTTTATGCTCCACTTCGATTTAGGCTTAACCTATGAGCAGATTGGAGCTATGGAGGGCTGTACGAAAATGCCTATCAAGCGTTCTATTGACAGGGCGATTGAAAAAATTCGCCTTGCATTAAAAAACTTTTGATTTTTAGGGGCTACTTATAGCTTCTGAGTGTGGAAACAGGTGAAGGGATAAAAACCTTTGCCTGTTTTCCTTTGTGTGGCGAAAACGGGATTGCACCTTGAAAACTGAATACCCATTCGCCAAATACTTCCTCTTTGTGATTGTGATGAGCATAAGCGTGTGTAGCGATACGCCAAGACCTGCCGATTAGCAGAAAGCGTTGAAAGGTGGTGAGCGAGTAACTATCGACTCAAAATATCGGGCAGCTCCCGATTTCGCCATAACCCACAAAGAGCATAATGGTACTCCCGTCCAGTCATAGTCCGAGCGTGATTAAACCGTCGCAGGCAATGAGGGCGGCTCTGTCAGAACGACAGTTGGGGTGGAACCCCCGTGGCGTCAGTTAGCTGCTGACCGTTTGGCGACTTCCCTGCGTGTTATAACGCATTGCATTTCGGGGTGTCGAGGACAAATTGAAATGCTCCTATCATAAAGCCAAACGCAAGGCGGTCTATGGAAACAGAGTTTTGTTTTATGCTCTCCCGACCTTAAATACTTCCTTGTGTTTGGCTGCCTACATAGGCAGAAATCTCTTGCCTAAATTCAGATAGGAGGTCAAACAAATGGAGAAAACGATTAAGCGTGGGGATATTTACTACGCAGAACTTAACCCCGTTATCGGCTCGGAGCAAGGAGGTACACGCCCTGTACTTATCATTTCTAATGATATAGGAAACAGGCATAGCCCCACGGTTATCGTTGCCGCTATCACGAGCCGAGTACACACAAAGGCAAAGCTGCCCACCCATACTGCTATCAGAGATTTTGAGGGTCTTAACAAGGACTCTATTATTTTGCTTGAACAGATACGTACTATTGATAAGAAGCGTTTACAGGAATATATCGGTATGCTTTCCGAAAGTGAGATGGCAAGAGTTGATAAGGCTCTTGCCATTAGCGTTTCGCTGAACATACTAAAAGGTACAAATTGATGATTTCATAGAAATTCGCACATTGGTCATTTGATGGCTGTACTTCTATAATTGAGGTACAGCCGTTTTAATTTAGCGGAGGTAGACAGATGGAAGATGTAAAAGTATCTAATGGTGCAGATTGCCAACTTGAACAAAAATGTGACGAGAAAGAACGATTTGACAAATTTATGAATGTGATGGTGCAAATCGTAGAAAAGTACGGGCAGTCAGTTTTGCAGGATTTAGATTGTGTTGCGTAGAAATACGCAACCTTACATAGAAACATTTTCCTATATTTATTATGGAGGTGCAATATGAACAGAGAAGGAAAAAAGTGCGTTCTGTATCCAAGAGTTAGTACAGAAATGCAGGTTGATGGATATAGCCTTGAGGGTCAGAAAAACGGATTAAAACGATTTGCAGACCGAGAAGAAATGGAGATTGTCGGCATTTATGAGGATGCAGGAAAGTCGGGAAAATCTATTGAGGGTCGCCCTGCGTTTAAGAAAATGCTTTCTGATATTGGGAATGGATTGGAAATAGATTATATTCTGGTATATAAACTTTCCCGATTTGGCAGAAATGCAGCAGACATATTAAATTCATTAGAGTATGTGCAATCCTACGGCGTAAATCTGATTTGCATTGAAGAAGGGATTGACTCATCACAGACAAGCGGCAAACTGTTAATATCTGTCCTTTCTGCTGTTGCTGAAATTGAAAGAGAGAATATTATCGAGCAGACGATGAATGGTCGCAGAGAAAAAGCAAGACAAGGCGGTTGGAATGGCGGATTTGCTCCGTATGGATATTATTTGAAAGACAATCAGCTTTTAATAGAAGAAAGTGAAGCGGCGGCTATTCGCATTATATTTGAGAAATTTGCAGGCTCGGATATAGGGTACGGCGGTATCGCTAAATATCTTAATTTGCAAGGAATAAAGAAAATACCCCGACAGAATGGTACTTTGGAAAATTGGAGTGGTCATCTGGTGAGGCAGATATTAGACAATCCTGTTTATTGTGGCAAAATTGCTTATGGTAGAAGAACAAGGGAAAAAGTTAAAGGCACGAAAAATGAATATAAGCAGGTACACGCCGAAGATTATATATTAGAGGACGGGCAGCACGAAGGTATTGTCAGCGAGGAATTATGGCAAAAAGTTCACGCTAAGCGTGTAGCTACGGGAATAAAGCAACCGTCCAAAACAGGTAAGGATAGGTCGCACCTTTTAACTGGTGTGTTGAAATGCCCTCTTTGTGGAAGCCCGATGTATACCAATAAGCACGCTTGGACAAATAAGGACGGCACATATAAAGAAGTGTACTATTATATTTGTGGCAGAAATAAGCAGGAGCGTGGTCATTATTGTGAGTACAAAGCATCGCTAAGAAAAACAGATATAGAGCCGCTTGTTATCGAAGCAATTAGAGAGTTAGTAAGTGATAAGAGCTTTGCAAAGGAAATTAAAAAACGATTTGGTGTCCAGACCGATACGAGCAAAATAGATAAGGAGCTTGCAAATTATGAAAGTAAGTTGAAAGAGGTTGATTTGAACAAAGCCCGTTTGGAACGGGAAATTGACAATCTTCCTGCTGATGCAAAATATCGGGAACGAAAAATCCACGATATGACAATAAGACTTGATGGACTGTATGACACAATAGTGGAGTTGGAAGAACGAATTGAAGATGCAAAATTGCGAAGAAGCTCTATTGAGATGGAAGCAATCACGCTTGAGAATGTTTACAGAATTATGGAGAACTTCAGCAAACTTTATGCTATAATAAGTGACGAGGAAAAGAAAAGCCTTGTTTCCTATCTGATTAAAGAAATTCAGATATACCCTAACGGCACATCAGACAGGATTTTGAAGTCGATAGAGTTTAATTTTCCGATTTATCGTGACGGACGGGAGATAAGGAAACTTTTGTGGGAAAACGGTAATACCGTTGAGACGGTTGTCTTGCTTTCCAAGGGTGAGGTCGACTCGAAGAAAATACGGGTGGAGTTCTCGCTGGAGGATATGGATATGTCGGAGTTCCAAGATGGAGCTACCTATCCACAGATTAAGGAGTATGTTTTGGAGCATACAGGGTTAAAGGTATCCAGTCTTTATATTTCTCAAGTTAAGAGAAAATGTGGACTGGAAGTCGGCAAAAACTATAACCTGCCCAAATCGGTAGATTCCAAGCAACCCCAATGTCCGCCGGAAAAAGAGAAAGCAATCCGAGAAGCATTGAAGTATTTTCAGATGATTTAGCCCGAAGTACAAGAAATAAAAAACCGAAGCAACCCTTCTTTCATGGTGTTGCTTCGGCTTCTTTATTGTTTGGCCTTGTATTCTTCGCCCCAATTCCATAGGGCGTCCAGAATAGGCTTCAAGCTGTAGCCCAGATCGGTTAGTGTGTACTCTACACGGGGTGGTACCTCTGCATAGACCTTGCGGCTTAACAGCCCGCTTTCCTCCATATCCCGAAGCTGTGCGGTCAGCACCTTCTGGGACACATGACCGATGGATTTTTTCAGTTCCCCAAAGCGCTTGGTTCCGGGCATCAGGTCTCGCAGAATCAGAACTTTCCATTTGTCACCGATTAGCATGAGGGTGGTTTCCACCGGGCAGGCAGGTAAATCTTTTGCCGGGGTTGCTTCGATTGTTTTGATATCTTCCATATTATCCTCCAATAGTTTCCTTTTGGTAACTACGGCACAATATTGTGCTTACTTTACGAATTGGCTCTACGGTGTTATTATAATACCAGCGAAAGGAAAAAGCAACCTTTCCCAAACAAAATACGCTTTGGAGGTAATTATCATGAAAAAAGTCGCCCAGTTTTTGCAGGAAAACCCCGTTCAGTATCTCGCCACCGTTAGCCTTGACGGTAAGGCCAAGTGCCGCCCCTTTATGTTCAGCTTCGAGAAGGATGGCAAGCTGTGGTTCAACACCGGCAACTTCAAGGAAGTTTACAAGGAGCTGCAGGCCAATCCCTATGTCCAGATCAGCGTTTCCTCCCCTACCTATCAGTGGATCCGTCTGAGTGGCAAGGCTGTCTTTGTGGACGATAAGGCCATCAAAGAGGCTGCGCTGGAGAATCCCATTGTCAAGGGAAATTATCAGACCGCTGACAACCCGGCCTTTGAAGTGTTCTATCTGGAAGATCCTCATGGCGTGATCGCCGACTTCTCCGGCAATCCTCCTTACGAGTTCTAAGAACAACCGTCATATAAAAATCTTCGGGGCAAGGTGAAATCCCTGACCGGCAGTAACAGCCTGCGAGCGGAAACGCTGATGCGGTGAAATCCCGCAGCCGACGGTATAGTCCGGATGAAAGAAGATGTGATAAGACTTGCCCCGCAGATGCCATAAGCAATCTGCGGGGTTTTGCCTTAAATCCAAATCATATCTCACAAGGAGAAATATGCATACCGCTTCCAAAATTTCTGTCCGTACCATCACGATGACTGCGCTTCTTTCCGCAATCGCTTATATTCTGGCCTTTGTGGAATTTCCGGTTCCGCTGTCGCCTCCTTTCGCCAGAATGGATTTTTCCGATTTTCCGGCTTTAATTGGGGCCTTTGCCTTTGGGCCGTTGGCTGGTGTTCTGATTGAACTTGTAAAGAACGCCTTGCAGCTTTTTTCAACTTCTACAGGCGGCATTGGGGAACTGGCAAATTTTCTGATGGGCGCATCCTTTGTTTTTACCGCTGGACTGATTTATGGGTGTCATAAGACGAAAAAGACAGCATGGATTGCCGGAATTGCAGGCAGTATCGTGATGGGCATTGTTGCTGTACTCAGCAATTATTTTATCTTACTGCCGCTATTTGAACAGTTTATGCCAATGGAACAACTGATCGCTTCTTTTGCAGAGTTTATTCCGTTCATCCACACCAAATTGGATGTAGTTCTTTACAATGCGTTTCCTTTTAATGTTTTGAAGGGCCTTGTAATCAGTATTGTTACGATGTTGGTCTATAAGCGGCTGCGCCCGGCACTGAAGGGTGCAGTTCAAGAAAGAGGGGTTCAAAATGGAAAGCAAGGATTATCTGGCTTATCTTGTCGAGGAAATTCATACCACGGTTGTAGCAACAGTGGATGATGCCGGATTGCCGGTCACGGCTGCCATTGATATGATGGATGCCGATGAAGGCGGCGTTTACTTTCTAACAGCAAGGGGAAAAGGGTTCTATGACCGATTGAAAAAGCGTGGAGTCCTTGCATTGACCGGCATGAAGGGCGAGGACACCATGCACTGTGCTGCGCTTTCTATTCGGGGAAAGGTGCGGGAGCTGGAGAGCGAGCTGCTTCCCCGGCTGTTTGAAAAGAATCCCTATATGAACGAGATCTACCCGGATGCGGCATCCAGAAGCGCACTGACTGTCTTTGTCATCTATGAAGGCAGCGGAGAATGGTTTGACCTGTCCAAAAAGCCGATTGAGCGTGCCAGCTTTACTTTTGGCGGCGCAGAGAAAGTGCAGGAGGGTTATTTTATCACAGACGCCTGTATCGGCTGCAAGCTCTGCTATTCCAAATGTCCGCAAAAGTGTATCGATATTTCTGCGAAACCTGCGGTCATTCAGCAGAAAAATTGCCTGCATTGCGGCAACTGCTTTGAAATCTGTCCGGCCAGAGCCATTATGAAGCGGGGGTAACGCCATGAATCAGGAAGAACGAAGAAGATTTTTAATTGAGGAATTGCTGCGGGAGCGTCTTTCCTGCCGCCGCCAGGAAATCCCGGCAGATACAGACCGCCAGAAGGTGCTACTGCGCTCACTGATGAATGTTCGTCATCCGGGAGCCATCAGCCAGAGATTTCTTGAAGTGCAGGATGCCTATCTGCAAGGAGAACTGGCAGCAAAGAAGATTACCCGGCTGTCTGAACTGTCCCCGCTTCAGAATGGAATCTATCTCTGGCGTGGAGACATTACTACGCTGGATTGTGGGGCTATCGTCAATGCGGCAAATAGTGGCATGACCGGCTGCTACCAGCCTTGCCATAACTGTATTGATAACTGCATCCACACCTATGCCGGGGTGCAGCTCCGTTTGAAGTGCGCTGAGATCATGGAGCGGCAGGGATTTGAAGAACCCACCGGGCAGGCCAAGATTACGCCCGCCTATAATCTCCCCTGTGATTATGTGATCCACACGGTTGGCCCCATCGTGCAGGGGAAATTGACCCGGCAGCACTGTAAATTGCTGGAATCCTGCTACCGTTCCTGTCTGACTTTGGCCGATGAAAATCAGGTACCCAGTATTGCGTTCTGCTGTATTTCCACAGGTGTGTTCATGTTCCCCAATGACAAGGCGGCGGAGATCGCTGTACGGACAGTGCAGGAATACAAGGCGGAAACCGGAAGCAAAATCGAGGTGATATTCAATGTTTTCAAGGAACAGGATGAAAGAATTTACAGCAAGCTGCTCCGGGCAGATTGAGCAGCTGAAGCAGGCGCTGGAAACGGCAGATGCTGTTTTGATTGGTGCTGGTTCGGGGCTGTCTACCTCCGCAGGCCTTACTTATAGCGGAGAGCGTTTTGAGCGGTACTTTTCAGACTTCCATCAGAAATATGGGATCACAGATATCTACTCCGGCGGATTTTATCCGTTTGACACACTGGAGGAATACTGGGCCTGGTGGAGCCGTCATATTTTCTATAACCGCTATGTAGATGCACCGCTTCCGGTTTACCAGGTGCTGCTGGCACTGGTAAAGGACAAGGATTACTTTGTGCTGACCACCAATGTGGATCATCAATTTCAGCGCTCAGGCTTTGATAAAAAGCGGTTATTCTACACACAAGGAGATTACGGCCTGTGGCAATGTTCCAAAGCCGGCCATTGCAAGACCTATGACAACGAAAATACTGTCCGGCAGATGGTCGCCAGGCAGCGGGCTATGAGAATCCCGACAGAGTTGATTCCCCGGTGCCCAGTATGCGGTGCGCCTATGACCATGAACCTGCGGTGTGACGATACCTTTGTTCAAGACGAGGGTTGGTATGCTGCCCAAAGCCGGTATTCAGACTTTGTACGGCGGCACAAGCATGAGAAGGTGCTGTATCTGGAGCTGGGTGTGGGAAACAATACGCCGGTTATTATCAAGTATCCGTTCTGGAAATATACGCTGGAAAACCCAGACGCTATCTATGCCTGTGTGAACTTCGGGCAGGCATACACACCAAGGGAAATTGCAAAGCGTTCCATCTGTTTGGATGCGGACATTGGACGTATTCTATCAGAGCTGGACCAAAAGGTGGTTTCGTAAAAAATGGACAGAGCTTCTATCATGCGGGATGGAGGCTCTGTCCATTTTTTATTTTCAAGGCAAGGCATCCAAATTGCATTTTGACAGTTTGGATACCCACAGCCGCAGAAAATGCGGGAGGTTTCCAAAGGAGGGCAGCGCTCCGTACTCACAGTTCAAAGGCAACCATGGTTTCCTTCGGCAGCATCTCGTTTTCACAGCTCAGAAGATGCGCTATTGCCCTGTTTGCAAAGCGATTTGTTTTTATCGTGTCCCAATCAGCAAGCCGGATGATCTCTGCTGTGTCGTTCTCAAAATCAACCTGAATCTTGCCCCATTCGCCGTCGCAGTCTGCTTGGTATTCGTAGATTGCGGCGGCGATTTTCTTTTTGCGCTTGGCCTTGGATTTCTGTTTCAGCCGGACAGCATGGAGCGCACCTTCGGCAACCAGAAATTCCGTCAGCTTGTCCACCGCTTTCCGATAGGCTCGTTCTGCACCGCTGGCAGTGCTGCCCTCAAACATGACTGCCAGTTCTTCAAAGGTGGGGCGGCCTTTCCATGAGCCAACACGCCCACAGGTCATGCAGATCGCCAGCCGTTTTTCGAGCAAGGTCTGTTCCCGGTAATTCAGTTTCTCAAATGCCCGTTGCACCTTTTCTGCCTGTATGCCGTTCCAGAGGATGTCGGTATAGTTCCAAGTATCCTCAAGGGCAACATCTTCGCCGGTTTCCTCCCCGTTCTCATCTGTGACATAGAACGGCTGCTGATTGCGGATGCCACGGACAACTTTCAGATAATCTTCCGCAAGGGCAAGGTCGCAGTTGTATTTCTTAGCAAACTCGCTGACCGCATCCTTGGTGTTATGGTACATCCATGCCATTGACCGCACCATTTTATAATTGGTCAGAGAAGATACCGACCATTTTTCTTCGCCCATACGGAAACGGAGCATAGCATCCCGGATAAACGGATAAATGTAGGTGGCATACTCTGCACCCTTGGCGGGGTCGTAAACAATCAGCTTTTGGAGCATTTGCTCCCGGCAGGAGAGCTTTATATCTATAAATCGGTCTGTGTCGTACAAATCGCCGCCATCCACGCCAAGAAAGCTCTTGATACGCTTATTAAGCTGCGGTTCGTAGTGGTGGAGAAAGAACGAGAAATATATCAAATTCTTCTCCTGTAAGGCAGACAGGATATATTCGTTCAGACTGTCCACCACTGGCGGCTCCGGTTCCAGTTGGAAGATGCGCTCTGCCACATAGGGAATGATGCCGTCACCGTGCGGATTAACTTGGTGTTTTGGTATGTATCCGGTCATGTTCCATGTAAAATCATTCAGCATAGCGCACCTCCCTTCCGATTTAATATAATATTTGCGAACATTCAGAAAACTGAAAGTTGCCGAATTCTTCACAAAAACAATACATCAAGGTATTAGTGGGGATTCTAATAGCAAGAGACATTGAATCGGATGTGATCATCGATACTTATTATCGCAAAACACCTTTTTCTGCGAAATAATCCATTAGGCGATTGTTAAACACTCGCTTGATATCCCTTAATGCCGAAAGAGATGAATAATCAAAGGCATATAACTGCTTTTTCTCATCTTCAGTCATTTCGATCTCTGCAAATTGCTCAGAATACTTGGTTTTTGCCATCTCCAACAGCAAATCCAGAAATGCTGTCTTCTCTGCCATTGTAGGCTCCTCAAATTCGCATACTAAATCAAAGCGTGTTTGAAGTTCAGTAGGAATTGCTTTTTTGTATTCTGCTTCGCTGAGAAGGTTTGAAGTAAAGATAATAACATATCCATCCATGTCATACTCTCTTGCCATGGAATCTGTGAAACGCCCTTCTTCCAACAACTCCAGAAAGAAAGAGAAAACTGGGCGAGTGGTCTTTTCAAATTCATCGCAAAGCAGTACGCCTACTTTGCTCTTTTGGATTTTCTCACTTAATTCTCCGTGATTACAGCCAACATAACCTGCCGGGCTCCCAATCAAACTATTCAACGCATCTTGACTACTGTAGTTCTGGAAATTGATTTTGGCTAAATAACAATCATTTTGAAGTCCGCTTGCAATTAGCCTTGCAACCTCAGTTTTTCCAATACCAGATGCGCCAAACAGGAAAATCGAAAGAACTGTCTGTTCCTTTGCTTTGTTTAGAGAAACAAAATTCTTTAGAGCATACCGCAGTCTTTCTTTGAAATAATTATGGCCAATCAAATTATGATTGAATGCATTGATGAAAGCGTCAAAAGCCCCTCCGCTCAAGTCTGTAACTTTTGTAAGTTTAATTTCTTCAGGTTCTTTTTCTCCTAAACCAGATAAATCAGGAAGAAATTTACAGACAGGTTCCTGTCCGTCCAAAAACAGTGGAAAATATTTTAGTAGCACATCAATCTGAGAGGTTTGTGCAATAACCCTGATATTTGGCATAATGCTAAGAAATTGTTCAAGTGCATAAATCAGAGCTTTGTTGTCCTCAATTGCATATGACACGGAAGTCAAATCCAATATAGCCAATTTGGAAGACTTATTGAACTGTTCAAATTCTTTTCGTAATTCACCGCTTGCCCGAGAAAAAGTTGCAATTGGAATGTCATTCGTTTCTGCGTATCGAATGATTATGTCCAAATCCTGCGCATTATTGTATTTATATATCTTTTGCCTGGGATATGGCTTAAACTCATGCGCTTCCTCGGAGCTGGAATTCTCCTCACCATCTTCCTCAAAATAGCATTTATAATCAGAAAACAAAAGAGGCAGTAATTCCATGGCACTTTCTGCAATGGCCACTTCTGCAATTACAACTGTATCCTCCGCCATACTTGTAAAATTTATATATGTCGGCTCTATATTGTTTTTGTTGGTTATCAAAAAATGAACTAAGGCAGATATGTCAATGCAAACTTTAGAACAGGAATCGAGCATATCCTTTGTCTCTCCAAACATAAAGGCAAATACTTCTCTTTCTTCCTGTATTTTCCTCAATTCCTCAAGATTGCGGTAAGTAAACAGGGTATGATCCATGGTTATTTCCTCCTCAATTTACTCAACCAAATACCAAAGCGGTTCCACCAGTGAAGTTTTGGAGCAAGGGTTTCTTCCAGCTTGAATGCCACATCTTGAATTATTGCTAAGGTGTCAACGAAATGATAGTCATCATCACTCTTTTCTGTTTCTGTGTCATGCGATACAGGCTGCGTGTTGCTTTTGATTATTTTGCTGGCAGTTTCATCCTGCTGTTCCTTACGAGCGCCGGCTTCTTGGAAATAGGTGAATGTATTTGAAGTAATAAATTCTTCGCCTACGATGCCTTTATAGATGCCAACGATAGATACATGACCAATAAGTAGATCGTTGATGTTGTACTTGTTCTCAAATTCCGATTGAATCTCCATTGGAATCTTAATGATGATTTCAGATACAGGTTCTTTCATACTTTCATCATATACAAGCCCCTTCAAAATATAGGCATAGTCTTGCAACATTGAACTGACCAGATTATTTACTTCCATACCTTCTACCCGCATACCCTTTAATGCATCACGGCGTAGAATAAGAAATTGCCGCAGACTTTCTTCGTTCAGTAGTTCTAATTTAACGCGATCTACTTTTACAAGATCGCCCTCTACCGAGTTGTCCAATAAAGTCACAGAGGCGCACTGCTCAATGATCCTACGCAAAAGGATAGATTTGGTCGTCTTTACGTCCAAACTTTCCACTACTTTTGACGACGATGTGGAAGTTTCCCTTGCATCTGCTGAAATAGATGCCTTTATTCCATCAAGGAACTGTTTTGTTCCTTGTGCAGAGATGGAAGATGTGAAACCATACTGTTCTTCAAAACTGCTTGATTTGTCGGTTTCAATTTTAGTAAGGATAACATTGTTGATCATCATTGCGATTTCATATACCTTACTGAAATTCAGATAGTAAATATTAAAATCACGTGATTTCTTTTTCTCAGTTGTATCCAAATGAGTTACCTCCTATATTTTATAATTCCTGTGTCAGTGGTACCCAATGCTCACCCACAATATCTTCGGCAAATTCAAAGTTTCTCTTTGCTTCTTTTTTCAAAGTCGCCTGTTCCATTTCTTTTTTATAATCGCCCTTGGCATAGGCCACATTGCTCAATGCTCGGAGCATCTTATCTTTTGCCAGCTTCTTCATAACCTCCGCAAGATCAGCGTCCAGAGTACCACGCTTCACATAGCGGTTTATGGTATTCAGCCGTTTCTCATAAATCTGCTTCAGCGGATGATCGTCCGCAAGTTCTCGCTGTTCTCTGCCTTTCAGATTACCGATCTGACGGCAAGTGCGGTGCAGCTTGTCCCCCGGTGCATAGCCGCCGCAGTATTTGGTGTGCCTTGCGTTGGTGGTGAGGAACCACTTGCCGCAGATTTTGCATTTTTTCGGGGCATGACCAACACATAAGCCCTCAAAAAGATCAGACCGGAACATCCCTACAAAGGATACATAGTGCATCCGCTTGACCAGCTTCGCAACTTTTTCGCCGGGACGGATGACGGATACATACTGAACGGAATTGTTCAGGGTAGACATCCAGGCATTGCCTTCCGTGATGGAAAACTCCGGCGGGAAATAGCTGCCGAACATTTTTGCAAAACCCTCTGCGGTGCGGTCTGCTTCGTTGCCGTCTGTTTTTTCTGCAAAATCAAGCATGGCCGTTTGGTATTCCCCAAGGGAGTATGCCAGATGCCCGAAAACTGCGGTATAGCGT